>Ga0307379_10006549_pt1 | contig 15970 bp, 9 predicted proteins | sample UN2MG_FD_202237 | JGI IMG/M metagenome (GOLD analysis project Ga0307379, IMG submission 202237) | Soil microbial communities from Risofladan, Vaasa, Finland - UN-2 | ecosystem: Environmental > Terrestrial > Soil > Coastal area > Acid sulfate soil | place: Finland: Risofladan, Vaasa | collected... | reverse complement strand
TGACGTTCTCAGGACGGACGGTGTCCTTCAGCGGCGATCTCGGGAGGCCACCCGCCTTGAACCATCGGTGTCCAGCGGCCAACGAGCGCGTAGGGGAGTCGAGGTCTGTCACACCGGAGGTCCTGCCAGCCGTCGAGCCGTGATCGAAACGGGACCGCAGCGAGTCCGGTGGGGGAGGATGGTGGGGTGAACTCCGTCGCTGCCGCCCTGCGCCGCATGTTGTTGCCCCTGGCCGCCGGCGCACTGGTGGCAGGGGCGGCACTGGCACTGGCTGACCAGTCGGATCTCGCCGATGCGGTGTGGACTGCCGCGACCGGCGCCGTCGCGATCGACCTGGTCGTCGTCACCGCCTCGCGGCTGCGCGAAGGGCGAGTCGCGGTGGATCTGGTGGCGCTGGTGGCGTTGGTCGGTTCGCTGCTGCTCGACGAGGCGCTCGCGGGGGCGGTGCTGGCGCTGATGGTCGCCTCCGGAGATGCGCTCGAGCAGTATGCCCACCGTCGAGCACAGAGGTCGCTGGCGGGGTTGCTGTCGATGGCACCGAAGTCTGCTCATCGCCTCGTCGCGGGGGAGTTCGAGACGGTACCGGTCGACGAGATCGCTCCGGACGAGGTGGTTCTGGTGAAGCCCGGCGAGGTGCTGCCTGTCGACGGGCTCGTGCTCGACGTCGCGTTGTTGGACGAGTCGGTGTTGACGGGCGAGTCCCGATCGGTCGAACGAGACGTCGGCGAGTCGGTGCGCAGCGGCTCGCTGAATGCCGGTGGTGCGTTCCGGATGCGAGCTGCTGCCTCGGCCGAAGACAGCTCGTACGCGGGGATCGTCGGGCTGGTGAAGTCGGCCGGGGTGGAGCGCACCCCCTTGGTCCGACTGGCCGATCGGTACGCCATGGTGTTCGTGCCGGTGGTCTTCGCGACGGCGGGCGGTGCGTGGCTGCTGACCGGCGACGCGGTTCGGGCACTGGCGGTCCTGGTCGTCGCCACTCCGTGTCCGCTCGTCCTCGCCGCCCCCGTAGCGGTGGTGTCCGGTATCGCCAGCGCGGCGCGATCCGGAGTGGTGGTCAAAGACGGCGCTGCGCTGGAGGGGTTGGCCCAGACCCGAACGGTGTTGATGGACAAGACCGGAACGCTGACCGTCGGGCGCGCTCACATCGTGGCGGTGGTGACCGCGCCACGGTGGGACACGGGTCAGGTTCTCAGCCTGGCCGCGTCGGTCGAGCAGGCGTCGCCCCACGTGCTGGCCGCGACGCTCGTCCGCGAGGCGCTTCATCGGGGGTTGGAGCTGACCGAGCCTCACGACGTCACCGAGCGACCAGGGAGCGGGGTGGGTGGTGTAGCCGGCGGGCATCAGGTCTGGGTCGGGTCCATCTCGGCGCTCGCGCCCGAGGACCGCGAGGCATGGCTCGCGGCAGCCGAGCGGCGGGCTCGTCGCGAGGGCTGCAGCACCATCGTGGTGATCATCGACGGCGAGCCTGCCGGATTGGTGTTGTTCACCGACGAGCTGCGGACCGATGCGCCAAGGGCGCTGCGTGCGCTGCGCCGTGCTGGGGTCGACCGGGTGGTGATGGTGACAGGTGATCGGATCGAGGTGGCCGAGCCGATCGGGAGCTCATTGGGCATCGATCAGGTCTTCGCCGACCGGACGCCCCAGGAGAAGCTCGACGTGGTGCGATCAGAAGCGCACGATCGACCGGGCATCGCAGTGATGGTCGGCGATGGTGTGAACGACGCGCCCGCGCTGGCGGCGGCGGATCTCGGGGTCGCGATGGGCGCCCGAGGGGCCACGGCATCGTCGGAGGCAGCCGATGTGGTGCTTGTCGTCGATCGGCTCGACCTCCTCGCCTCGGGGGTCGTCATTGCGAAGCGGGCACGCTCGATCGCCCGTGAGAGCGTGCTGCTCGGCATGGGGCTGTCGTTCCTCGGAATGGGTTTCGCGGCAGCCGGGCTCCTGCAGCCTGTCGGAGGGGCCGTCGCGCAGGAAGTGATCGACGTTCTGGCGATCACCAACGCGTTGCGGGCTCTGCGTCTGCCACGTTCCCAGCGGAACCGCGGCGCGGTCCCCGACGAGTGGCAGCACCAACTGGCATCGGGGCACGGACCCATGCGGCTCGTGCTCGAAGATGTGCGGTCGGTCGCCTTGGCGCTGGACACCACCGACCCCGCCGAGGCGCTCAGGTCGTTGCAGCAGGTTGCCCGTCGGATCACCGAGGAGATCGTCCCGCACGAGCGTGACGACGAGTCACAGATCTACCCGATGGTGGCCGAGCGCCTCGGTGGCGATGATCCTCTTGCGTCGATGAGCCGGACGCACCACGAGATCTTCCACTTGGCATCGCTGCTGGGCCGACTCGTCGACGACGCCACCCTTCACGAGTTCGACGAAGACGATCGCAGCGAGGCCCGGAGGCTCCTGTACGCGCTCGATGCAGTCCTCCGCCTGCACTTCGCTCAGGAAGAAGAACTCCTCTTCAGCATGACCGCCCACGAGCGAGCAGTCTGATGAGCGCTGCAACCCTGCCAAGTGAGTCTTCGACGCTCACCTTCCTCGGCGCTGCCGGCACGGTCACCGGAAGCCGGTTCCTGATCGAGACGGCTGCGTCGACGGTGCTCGTGGACGCCGGGCTGTTCCAGGGGCTGAAGAAGTTGCGGCTGCGCAACTGGGACGGCTTCCCGGTGGTCCCGGCCGACATCGATGCGATCCTCATCACTCATGCCCATGTCGACCACCTCGGATATCTCCCTCGTCTGGTCACCGGTGGCTTCAAGGGACGGGTGATCTGTACGCGTGGCACGCACGACCTCGCTCGAGTCGTTCTCCCCGACAGCGGTCACCTGCAGGAGGAGGAGGCGAGGTTCGCCAATCGGATGGGATTTTCGAAACATCATCCTGCGTTGCCGCTGTACACCGAAGCGGACGCACGGGCGGCCCTGGAACTGCTCGAGCCGGTCGACTTCGACACGCCGATCGCGGTCACCGATGATCTGACGGCCACGTTCCGGCTTGCGGGCCACATCCTGGGCTCGGCCACCATCGAGGTCGCCCTCCTCCGATCCGGCCGGTCGGTGCTCTTCAGCGGTGATCTCGGTCGGCCACAACACCCGATCCTGACGCCGCCGGCACCGCCCGGCAGCGCTGACGTCATCGTCATGGAGTCGACCTACGGAGGCCGCCGGCACGACGACCTCGGTGCCACGACGGAACTGGCGGAGGCCATCTCGCGCACCGCGAAGCGCGGCGGCACCGTGGTCATCCCGGCGTTCGCGGTCGATCGAACCGAAGTCGTGCTCTTCCACCTCAGAGCCCTGATGGAGAGCGGTGCCATCCCGTCACTGCCGATCTATGCAGACAGCCCCATGGCGCTGAGGGCCCTTTCGATCTACCGGCACGCGATCGATGACCACTGGCTGGACGTGCGGCCCGGCCTCCACGAACAGCGCGACGTGTTCGACACCGGTCAGCTCCACGAGGTCCGCGAAGTCGAGGAATCCAAGGCCTTGGCGTCGGCACCGTATCCGGCGATCATCGTGTCGGCGTCCGGGATGGCCACGGGGGGACGAGTGCTCCATCACCTCGCCCGTCTCCTTCCCGACCCTCGGAACACGGTGATCCTGGTCGGCTTCCAGGCGGCGGGCACTCGCGGTCGAAGTCTTGCCGACGGCCATTCCGAGATCAGGATGTTCGGCGCCGAGGTCCCGGTGCGGGCCGAGGTGTTGAGCCTGGAGTCCTTCTCGGTGCATGCCGATCACCGAGAGTTGATCGACTGGGTTGGCTCGGCCACCAGGAAACCCGAGATCGTGTACGTCGTGCACGGCGAACCTGCGGCCGCAGAGGCTCTTCGCGACGGCATCGCTTCTGATCTCGGCTGGCCGGTCCATGTCGCACACCATCTCGAGCGGGTGTCGCTCGGATGACCCCGGACACATCAGCGTCGGTTCGCGGGTCTCGACCGTTTCGGGTCGTGCTCACGGGCGGGCCTGGTGGAGGCAAGACGACAGCGGCCGATCTCCTGCATCGCGAGATCGGCGATCGCATCGTCGTGGTGCCCGAGGCAGCGACGATGTTGTTCACCGGCGGGTTCCCTCGGCCAGTCGATCCCGAGGCGAGACGGAGCGTGCAGGCTGCGATCTTTCACGTCCAACGCAATCTCGAGGACATCCAGGCAGCCCGGTATCCCGAGCGGATCCTGCTGTGCGACCGGGGGACCGTCGATGGTGGCGCCTACTGGCCTGACGGAGCAGACGGCTTCTTCACGAGCGTCGACACCTCCCACGCCGCCGAGCTCGCTCGGTACGACGCGGTGATCTTCTTCGAGACGGCTGCACTCGGTGCCCACGGGTTCGAGAGCGAGAACCCGGTCCGCACCGAGACCCAACAGCAAGCCGTGGATCTCGATGCCCGACTGCGCGATCTGTGGATGCCGCATCCTCGTTTCACCGTGATCCCGCATGCATCGTCCTTCTTCGCAAAGATGACGACAGGGATCAGGCTTCTCGAGAGCCTCGTCGCCGAGGTCGCCACCGAGACGGCAGGCTGATCAGGTTCAGCCCGCCGAGAGCGACCGAGCCCGGCGCGGTCGGAGCGGCCCCAGTTCAGCGCGCGGCTGTGGTGACCTCGACGACCTCGTTGTCTCCGGCCACGCTGACCCAGATCCGGTCACCGTCGAGCGCCAGATCGAGAGGTCCCGAGCCGACGGCCACGGTGTCGGACACCTCGATGCTCTGCCGGTCGATCAACGTGACGGCACCGGCATCACGATCGCTGAGCCACACGTCGTTCCCGTCGATCACCATGTTCGCCGGGCCGATGCCGACCTCCAGGGTGTCGGTCACCTCGAGGGCGACCGTGTCGATCCGAGACACCGTGCCCTCGCCCCGGTTCGAAACCCAGATCGCATCGTCGAGGTCCACCTCGATGTCGTCGGGACCGGCACCCACGGTGATCGTGTCGACCACCTGATTGGTCCCGAGGTCGACCTTGGCGACCGTGCCCTCCTTCGACTGGGTCACCCACGCAGCGTCGGACGACACGGTCACGCCGGCCGCGCTCGGGACCGGGATCTCGGCGATGCGTTGCCTCGCCTCGGGATCGATTCGATCGACCTGGCCACTGGTCGCGGCCACCCACAGCGACCCGTCGCCCTGACCGAACGCGGCCGGCTGTGGGGCAACGTCGACCGAGTCGGTGAGCTCCATCGAATCCGGATCGAAGCGCACGATCCGGTCTTCGGCCCGCAGGCTCACCCAGACACCGCCGTCATCGGTCACCGCGACGGCGAGTGGCTCGGAGCCATCGGGCACCGGCACGATGTCGGACGTTCCCGACGCGGAGTCGATGCGGGTCACGATGTTCCCTCTCGTCGATGCCACCCAGAGCAGCCCGTTCTGATCGACCGCGACCCCATCGGGGAAGTCGCCGACGGCAATGCGCTGGCCGACCGACAACTCGGTGCCTGAACTCCCGCCCGATCCACCGACGATCAGCACCGCGAGCGCGATGATCGCCACGACCGCCACGATGCCCACCGGGATGAGCCACTTCGGGATGCGGGCCGACGTGGTCGGGGTGACGGGTGCAGGTGCGGCATCCGGTGGCTCGACATCTTCGGCCTGGCGGCCGCTCGCCGGCGTGGGGTCGGGGGCGATCGGTTGGGGCGCGGATTCCGTCGCTGTCGGCGGTGGTGCGGCGGCCAACCCGGCAATCGGAGGGACGGCCGCGGGAGAGGCCGCGGTGGCGCCGGCGACGAGCGCGGCGCCGAGTGCGACGGCGTGCTTCGGGTGCACGTCGAGTGCGATCGGGCGCTTGAAGGCACTGCTCATGAGTTGGGCCACCAAGGGGATTCGTGACGATCCGCCGACGAGCAGGAGTGTGGTCACCGTGAGCGCGTCGGTGTCGGCCGAGCGCAGCGCTCGTTGCATTGCCTCGACCGTGCTCTGGAGCGGCGGTCCGAGCATTGCCTCGAGTTCGCTCCTCATCAACCGGATCTCGCTCTGGGTGTTCGGGAGGAGGATGCCGATCGTCACCTGGGTGTCGCTCGACAGGGCTTCCTTTGCATCGACGCAGTCGGAGCGGATGCGAGCCACGGCGGTCAACGCGGCGGGATCGTCCTCGTCGAGGTCGGCAAAGGCGACAGGGGCCGAGGCTCGCACATGTGCGAACACGGCGTCGTCGAAGTCGATGCCCCCGAGCTGTTCGATGCCCTCGGGCGGCCCCAGGACCTCGAATCCGGATTCGGTCTTGCGGAGCACCGCAGCATCGAACGTGCCTCCGCCCAGGTCGTACACCGCGATGACCGATCCCACGTCGACCCGGGCGTTGGATGCGTAGTGCATCGCTGCGGCTTCGGGCTCGGTGATGGTGACCACGTCATCGAGTCCGGCGAGCCTGATGGCCTGGTCGAGTCGATCCCGCTTGAAGGGCCCCCAGTTGGCGGGATGGGTCACCGCGATGTGGCTCGGTGGACCTCCCTCGCGCTCGGTGACCTCGGCCACGACGAAGCGCAGTACCTGGCCGGCCAACGACTCCGCGGACATCGGCGCACCGCCGATCATCATGGGGGCGCTGTCACCCATGCGTCGCTTGAAACGGGCAGCGAGTCGGTCCGGTTCGGTCAGGCCGCGCCGGATCGCAGGCTCACCGATCAACACCGAGCCGTCCTCGGCGAGGAACACCGCCGAGGGGATGACCGCGTCGCGATCGCCCAGCCAGACGATGCCGACGACGCCGTCACGGAGCACGGCTGCGGAGGTGTAGGTGGTTCCGATGTCGATCCCGAGCGCGTAGGTCATCGGACGTCCTCGTCTGTGTCGAGCGTTTCCGCCAGTGGGTGACGGCGGGTGCTCACTGACGTGAAGGTACCCCGCAGCACGCGCGCGGAGGTGCGCGGCGGCCGCACGCGCGGTTGCGGCTCGTGAGCTGTCAACATGGCGTCGGTCCAATCAGTCGTGAACGGGAGAAGTCATGTCCACGGACAGCATGCCGGTGGCCCGATGGGTGTACTCCTTCGACGAGCTCGACGATGCCAAGTCGAGGTGTGGCGACGACTGGGACGCCGTGCGCGGCCTGCTCGGCGGCAAGGGCGCCAACCTGGCCGACATGGCCTCGCTCGGTGTGCCGGTCCCTCCCGGGTTCACCGTCACCACCGAGGCATGCAACGCCTACATCGCCGCGGACGGGACCTCGCCCGACGGGATGTGGGACGAGGTCGATCTGTCGATGAAGCAGATCGAGCATGCGACCGGCAAGGGGTACGGCGATCCGGACAACCCGTTGCTCGTCTCGGTGCGGTCGGGCGCGAAGTTCTCGATGCCCGGGATGATGGACACGGTCCTCAACGTCGGACTCAACGACGAGACAGCTGCCGGGATGATCGCCCGAACCGGCGATGCCCGATTCGTCCTCGACTCCTATCGGCGACTCGTGCAGATGTTCGGCACGGTCGTGCTGGGGTGCAGCAGTGAACCGTTCGAGCGGGTGCTACGTGACCATCGCAAGCTCGCCGGGGTCGAGAACGACGCCGATCTGCCGGCGCACGTACTGCGCGAGACCGTCGACACGTTCAAGGCCATCGTCGATCGCCAGTCGACGATGCCGTTCCCGACCGACCCGGTCGAGCAACTCCGTCTCGCCATCGAGGCCGTGTTCGGGAGCTGGAACTCTCGACGTGCCCACGACTACCGCAAGGCGTCGGGCATCTCGGCCGATCTCGGCACGGCGGTCAACGTCGTGGCGATGGTCTACGGCAACACCGGGTCGAACTCGGCGACCGGCGTGGTCATGTCGCGCGACGCCACCACCGGTGCCCGGAACCTCGAGGGTGACTTCCTGGTCAATGCGCAGGGCGAGGACGTGGTCGCCGGCAACCGCCCCACCCAGCACATCGACGAGCTGGCCGACGAGATGCCGGTGATGGCTGCGCAGCTCACCGAGGTCGTTGCCCGGCTGGAACAGCACTACGGCGACATGCAAGACGTCGAGTTCACGGTCGAGGACGGCAAGCTGTGGTTGCTCCAGACGAGAACCGCCAAGCGCACTGCGCAAGCCGCGGTGCGCATCGCCGTCGACCAGGTGACCGAGAGCCTCATCACTCGCGAAGAAGCCGTGGCGCGAGTGACCCCCGAGCAGGTCGAGGTCTTCCTGCACCCGCAGTTCGCAGCCGACACGACCGACCGTCACACGGCGCTCACCCGCGGCCTCAACGTGTCGCCCGGTGCGGCGGTCGGCGTCGTGGCCCTCGACCCCGATCTCGCCGAGCGGTGGGCGGGTGAAGGACGTGAGGTCCTTCTGGTTCGGACCGAGACCAAGCCCGACGATGTCCACGGCATGCTCGCAGCGGTCGGAATCCTGACCAGCAGTGGCGGCCGCACCAGCCATGCGGCACTCGTGGCTCGGCAGTTCGGCAAGCCGGCGGTCACGGGAGCCACCGACATCGAGATCGACATGACGGCTCGCACGTTGTCGATTCGGGGGACCCTGGTCCACGAAGGCGAGTGGTTGTCGATCGACGGAACGACCGGCGACGTCTTCGGTGGCCAGGTCGAAACGGTCGAGCCCGATCTCGACAACGAGTGGTTGTCGACGCTGCTCGGCTGGGCCGACGGGTTCCGACGACTCGAGGTCCGTGCGAACGTCGACGAGCCCGAGGACGCGCTTCGCGCCCGTGCCTACGGTGCCACCGGCATCGGGCTGTGCCGCACCGAGCACATGTTCTTCGGCGCCGACCGGCTGCCGATCGTGCAGCGGATGATCATGGCACCCACGCTGGTCGAACAACGCGAAGCCATCGACGCCCTTCTCGAGTATCAGCGGGCCGACTTCGCCGGGTTGTTCCGGGCGATGGACGGGCTCCCGGTCATCATCCGGCTGCTCGATCCGCCGCTTCATGAATTCCTTCCGTCCCGAGAAGAGATGCACCGCACCATCTCCGACCTCCAGATCAAGCTCGTCCACGCCTCCGACCTGGCCCAGGTCGAGCTTCTCGTCGCTGAACTGTCGTCGACCCAGGCACTGCTCGCACGGGTCGACTCGCTCCACGAGACGAACCCGATGCTGGGACTGCGGGGGGTGCGCCTCGGCCTGCGGATGCCCCACCTGACGCGGATGCAGGCACAGGCGATCTTCGAGGCGGCGCTCGAGGTGGCCGACGAGGGTGGGCGCCCGATGCCCGAGATCATGATTCCGCTGGTGAGCCACGTCAACGAGTTGGCCAGGCAGCGGGAGGTGATCGAAGAGGTCGCCACCGAGGTGATCGGCGACCGCGAGCTGTACTACGAGATCGGGACCATGATCGAGGTGCCCCGCGCGGCGCTCACGGCCGATCAGATCGCCGAATTCGCCGACTTCCTTTCATTCGGCACCAACGACCTGACCCAGACCACGTTCGGCATCAGCCGCGATGACGCCGAAGCGGCGTTCCTCCTCGACTACCTGGCGCAGGGGATCCTCTCGCAGAACCCGTTCTCGTCGATCGACGCCGAAGGCGTGGGTCAGTTGATGCGCATCGCCCTCGAGGGTGCGAAGTCCACCAAGCCTGGCATCGGAACCGGTGTGTGTGGCGAGCACGGCGGCGACCCCGCTTCGATCGCCATGTGCCACGACATGGGACTCGACTACGTGAGCTGTTCGGCCTACCGGATCCCCGTGGCACGACTCGCGGCAGCACAGGCCGCGCTGGTCGATGGTCCCTGACCAGAACTGACGAACACCCCTCCCGATCTTCGTTGCTCTCCGGCCAACTATTGGCGGAAGAGCAACGAAGATCGGGAGGGGGCGGCTGGTTTGGGCTGTCTCGAGGCTGGAGAACGCAAAGGGTCACCGGTGTGTGGCACTGCCTCCACACACCGGTGACCCCGATCGTCACGCTGGTGACGACGTCAGTCGATGAGCATCCACAGGTAGTCGGTGCCCGTTCCGGGCTGGTACCAGACGATGAGCCCGAGGTCGGGTCCGGCACCTGGCCGGTAGACCCCGTTCACCGTGGCCGGCAAGCTCGCGAACCCTGGTCCGAACAGGTCGAACCCGACGGCCACGTCGGGCAGCGAACCCGGCCCGTAGAGCATCGCGGCCGGGTATTGCGCCAGCGGCTGGTAGTCGCCGTTGATCGTGACCTTCTGGTTGACGGCGGGCGAGCCGCCCGAGGCGGACAGGCCACCCCAGACCCAGTCGGACGTGGTGCCCGGTGCGTACCACAGGATGCCGGGCTCGTGGTTCGGGTCGGCGATCGCCACCGGCCGGTAGGTGGTTCCGTTGATCTGCTTGACGGCGGGCGACGAGAACGTGCGGTCGGGGGCTCCGATCCACAGGTAGTCGCGGGCTCCGCCCGGTGCGTACCAGACGATGGCGGACTGGCCCTCGGCCTCGGTCACGACCGGCCGGTAGGTGCCGTTGACGGTCACCTGGCGTGAGTCCGGTCCGGAGACCCCTCCGTACCAGATGTAGTCCTTCGCGGTCCCTGGTGCATACCAGAAGATGTCATCGAAGCCGTCGTCGTCGAAGTCGCCGACGAAGGGCTCGTAGGTCCCGTTGATCTGCTCAGGGGTGTCGGACCCCAGCTCGAACCCGGCGAGCGTCGGGGTGACGTCCCTCCAGAGGCGATCGGCTGCCGAGCCGGGCGCGTACCAGAACACGTCGCTCACCCCCGACCCGTCGAAGTCTCCGACCAGCGGCTTGAAGTCGCCGCCCATCGAGAACGGCACCGACCGGAAGTGCTGGTTGAAGGAGGCAACGTCGTCGTCGTCGAGGATCGTGACGGTGGCCAGGGGAGCGCCCACCGGGATCGTGGCATTGCTCAGCTCGACGAAGAAGTCCTCGTCGGGTTCGATGGCGATGTCGCCGATGATCTCGACCTCGACGTTCGTGGAGATCTCACCCGTCGCGAAGCTCACCTCTTGATCGACGAGCGGCACGTAGTCGACGTCGGCGATGGCCGTCCCGTCGACGGTGTTGACGTCGACCGTGATCGGCCCACTGGCCGGCTGGGTGAGCCCGACCAGGACCTCGACCGTGTTGGTCGAGGTGTCGTGTTCGGGTGCCACGGTGTCGCGTGCGAACATGCCGACGTCGAGCGGACCGTAGGTCCTGGTGTGAATGGCCGGCTCGGCGCTCGACTCCTCTTCTTCCTCGACGGCCGGTGCTGCCGCCGGCTCGACCGGGTCGGGCCGTTCGTCGGCGAGATCGCCGTTGGAGACGAAGGACACGAACTCCCGGCTCGAACCGATGGCGGCGTCGGTGCCATTGTTCATCGGTCCCAAGATGCCCGTGCTGCCCTCGGGGCGACATCCGGTCGCCTCGAGTCCGGTCGGGACCGGCTGGCTGAGGCGTTCGACTTGCCCGCCGGCGATGTCGTATCCGTACACATCGGTGATGCGGACGGTGCCGAACTCGGCGGTCGTGTCGTTGAGGTCATCGACGGTGAGTGCGGCGTCGGAATCGAAGGCGACGAACGTTCCGTCACCGGACACCTGTGGGCCGGCACCGACCACGGGCATCGGCACGATCTCATTCAGGTTCTCGTCGGTCCAGGGGAGGCCGGTGCAGGGCACCACCAGTTGGGGCTCGAGATCGATCTGTGCGCCCTTGGTGGCCGTACGGCCGTCGACGCTGATGCGGGTGACCACCCCGTCGTCGTTGATGAAGGCATCGAGGTCGTCGTTGGTGTCGTCAGCCGCGAGGTTGGTCGCCTCGGACTCGAAGGCCACCACCGATCCGTCATCGCTGACCGTCGGGCCGTAGTCGAGCGCACTGCCGAGGTCGCCGGGCGACCCGTCACCGGCCTTGCTCATGAGTTCGGCCGACGTGACGTCGTTCGAGGCGACGGTCACCTTCCACACCTGGGCGGCGGTGTCGGCTTCTTCCTCCTCGACTGCTGGGACCGCACCGGCCGGTGCAACTTCGGCGAGGACCTGCTCGGAGCCGAAGACGACGACCGAGCCATCCGGCGTGATGTCGGGCTTGGCGGCGTTTCCCGGAGGGGCGATGCCGGCGCCGGTGACGCTCACCATGAACGTGTCGATGTCACCCGGCTGGTCGAACGTGCCGTCGCCGGCCACGTCACGGTCGTGCACGTAGACCTTGGTCGGACCGCCGCTTCCCGGCAGTGGCGTGCTCGGATCGAGGTTGCTGCCCGTCGACTGGAACGCCACGTAGCGAGCGTCAGCGCTCAGAGACGGGAAGTCGCTGAGCGCATTGGCCGCCGTGCCTTCGGCGTTCTTCGACACCAGCACTGGCGCGCCTGGCGTGCTCGGATCGGTGATGTCGATCGCGAAGACCGACCGAGCCGATCCGTACACCACGTAGGCGACCGTGTTGCCGTCTGCCGAGATGGCGGGGTTGAAATGGCTTCCGGAGGTCAGGCGGTAGGACGTATCGCTGTTGCGGTCACGTAGCCAGACGCCGTTGTTCTCGCCGCGGCCGACGAAGACCACTCGTGATCCGTCGGCCGACATGGCGGGGAGCTCGCGACCCCCTCCTGATCCGGTGTCGATGCTCGTCAGTTCGACGTCGCCGGCACTCGGTAGGGATCCTGCTGCGACCGGGGTCGCAAGCAGTGGGACGGCCAACAGGCCTGCTACCAGGGTCGCGACCCCGGCCTTGCCGATTCGTGAGGTGAACCTCATCAAATTTCCTTCCGATGGGTGGGTTGTGGAGAGGTGAGCCGATCGGGGTGACGGCCGATCAGGAGTGAGAGCGCGACCAGCCCGAGACCGAGCGCCACGACGGTGAAGCCGATGGTGCCGAGCTGCTCTGCATCGGTGCCCGTCGCCGGCAGGACGCCGGTCGGCTGGGTGGTCTGGACGATCGAGTCGCCGAGGACGTCGGACTCCCCAGGCTGCTCGGTCGTCGGAGGCGTCGGCGGGGCAGGTGCGTCCATCCGGTTCACGACCACATGGATGCAGGGCTCGTCGTCCCCGTTCTCGGCCGAGATCTCGGCGTCGCCGTCGTGTCCGTCGTGTCCGTCGTGTCCGCGTCCGCACGTCTCACGACCCACGAAGGTGTCCCCGACCGTCGAGGCGTCGACGGTCCAGCCGGCGGGGAGCCCGAGCTGGGTCACCTCGTAGGTGTGGTGCTTGCCGTTGGCGACGACGAGACCCGGCTTCGAACCGTGCCCCTTGTTCTCGTACTCGCAGATGAGGTCGGGACCGACGGGTGGATAGCTGCACGTCGCCGCGCTGCCTGGAGGCCTCTGAGCGGTCGCAGTGAGCGAGTGGCCTGTTCGCCATCCCGCCGGGCTGGCGTCGTCGGGCGCGCCGACGACGTTGCCCTCGTGATCGAGCCACATGATGTCGAACAGGATCCGGTTCGGGCTGCCGTCCTGCGAGGCGCCGCATGCGAGCCACAGCTCCTTGGAGCCCGGATCGTCGTCGCCGATGGTCACCGAGACTCGAAGCCGATAGCCGTTCGGCTTCGCCGTGAGTCCGATCACGAGCGCGTCGAGGTCGAAGCGGTCGTTCCATTCCGGGGCGACAGCCGCCGAGGTCTCGTCGACCAGTGTCAGCGCGGATCCCTCTGCCACGGTCGGTGCGATGGCGTCGATCAGCACCCGCACGTCCACGGGCTGGACGTCGCTCGCGTCGAGGCCGCTCGCGGCGATCGAGACATCGCATCCCTCGCTCTTCAGGTCGCCTTCGTTGGTGAGGAGCGATCCGTTGACGCTGACGGTCGGAGGGGCCAGTGCGGGCGGGTCTGCCGCCGCCACCGCTTGGTCGACCTCGACGGCCGGGTCGCCGACCTCACCCGGGCCGGTCGTGTCAGCCAGGGCGGCTTCGACCGGATCGACGGGCGAAGAGGTGTCGAGTGATACGTCGAGCGTTGCCTCGGCCGAGACGGGTTCCTGGCCGCCGTTCTTCTGAGCATCGTTTGCCGGGTCGTCCGTCTGCGCACCGCTCGGCACCGACTCCGCGATGGTGGCAGTCGGCGCGGCCTCGGCCGGCGTCGCTTCGGTGGCCTCGACCGTCTCGCCTGCGCGCGCGAGGACCGCGCTGTCGGTTTCGGTCACGAGGGCTGCCGAGGCCTGGGCAGGGAGGGGTGCGATCGCGATGGCGACGAACGCGACGATCGCCGGCACCAACCACCATGAGCGGGTCGAGCGTCGAGAGCGAAGGGGAGAGTTCACCCCATCATCCTAAAGATCCGTACATTTGGACCTATAGGGTCGAAAGACCTCAATCGAGCGGGCGAACAGCGGATTGGGCAGACCCGGGTCGGCGAGGTCGAGCCGTCGGGTCCGTGGCTGAACTCAGGCGGGCGCGGTGTTGACGTGGAGCCCGACCGTCGGGAAGCCCTCCGCGAGACCGGGGAAGGGCGACTCGCCGCCCGGCAGCGGCGTGTCGAGCACTCCTCCGAGCTCGGGGACACCGGCGATCGCCCAGTTCGTGTTGGCCACGAAGAAGCTGTAGACCTCCTCGGCCATCCGGCGGTTGATCGCCTCGTAGATCTCCTGCCGCTTCCCGGTGTCTCCTTCACTGCGGCCTTCGTCGAGCAACCGGTCGATCTCTGCGTCCTTGACCCGCATGAGATTCACCGGTGAGTCGCTTCTGAGATTGGTGTAGTGCCGATCCGGGTCGCCGCCGGTGAAACTGCGGAACGAGATGACCTCGTAGTCGCCGCCGAGTGCCGTGCTGACGAACGTCGCCTGATCGCCCACCGGATCGAGGTTGCTGTCGATGCCCGCCTCGGCGAGCTGTCCCTGCATCTCCTGCGCGAGCAGGGTGTTCGATTCGTTCGAGACGAACCCGAGCTCGATGCTCAGCTCTTGTCCCGTGTCGGCCTCGTACGCCGCTGCGAAATCTGCGGCCGCCTCGGGGTCGAACGGCGGTCGACCCGGATCGTCGAGATGCCCGAGCGACCCTGGGGAGAACGGGCCGGTTGCCTGCTCGAGGATGCCGTCGTAGCTGATCTCGTTGAGCAGCTCGAGGTCGATGGCCGTAGCGAACGCCAGTCGAGCGTTGCGGTTGTCGAACGGCGGCTTGCTCATGTTGAGCATCTGCCATTGCACCTCGGCGAACTCGTTCGACTCGACCAGTGAGATGTCGCCCGACCGGGCGAGGTCTCGGAGTCGGACGATCTGAGCCGTGTCGGCGGTGTGAAGCAGTTCGACGCCGTCCCCCGCTTCCAGTGCGCTGACCCGCTGGTTGGCCTCGGGCGAGATCTTGAACGTGATCGAGTCGAGGTACGGGAGTTGCACCCCGCGCTCGTCGGTCTGCCAGTAGTCGGGGTTCCTCGTGGTCGTGAGCTCTTCGTTGACGACCCATTCGTCGAGCATGAACGGGCCGGTACCGATCAACTCCTCGGCACAGTTCTCGCTGTCGAGCTGAGCCTGGGCCATGATGCCGAAGCGCCCGCCGAAGAAGAGGAAGGTGTCGAAGGCGACCCACGGACGCTTCGTCGTGACGATGACCGTGAGGGGATCGGCGACCTCGACCGACTCGATGTCGCTGGTGATGAACTGGCTCAGCAGCGCGGCGCGACCTTCGTAGTTCCCGGTGTAGGCATCGAGGTTGTTCTTCACGACCTGGGCGTCGAGGGCGGTGCTGTCATGGAAGACCACGCCGTCGCGGAGCTTGATGGTCCAGGTCGTGAAATCGTCCGACGGCTCGACCGACTCGGCGAGGTAGGGCACCATCGACCCGTCGGCGCTGGGTGTCGTCAGCGGGTCGTAGATCGACCGTGCGACCTCGAGCCCACTCACGGCCAGCTGTGCCTCGGGGAGGCAGTAGCCGCCGGCGGTTTCGGCCTCGAGCGCGAATGTCACGTCCCCACCTGGTGCGGGCACGACGGCTTCGGTCGGGTCGGCTGGCGTGTCCGGCGCAGGCGTCGACGAGTTGCTCTCGCCGCTGTCGCCGCCGCAGGCTGCGCACGCCACCGACAAGGCGAGACCGACACTCAGGAGGCGGCGGAGGGTGGATCGGGTCGACATGATGCTCCGAACGAGTGGGGGCGTCAGGTTATGCTAGTTGAACCCGCATAAGTTTGCCGGCGGCGT
>Ga0307379_10006548_pt1 | contig 15971 bp, 10 predicted proteins | sample UN2MG_FD_202237 | JGI IMG/M metagenome (GOLD analysis project Ga0307379, IMG submission 202237) | Soil microbial communities from Risofladan, Vaasa, Finland - UN-2 | ecosystem: Environmental > Terrestrial > Soil > Coastal area > Acid sulfate soil | place: Finland: Risofladan, Vaasa | collected... | reverse complement strand
GATAGTTATCAAGGATTTATTGGGTGGTTCAAAACCACAGCCGATAGAACTTCCTTATAACGGTGATATAGCTGTTGATAGTGTAACAAAGCGTTATAAGGGTTCGTTGGTTAAGGTTATGGATGTCAACGATGTTGACCACGGTAAATTCTGCACTTTTGCAGGACTTGCCACAGTAATGGAAAACATTATTGGTATCCTTGAAGAAGAGCAGGAAATTACAACGAACTATCTTTTAGACAATGCCACTTATGGTTTTCGTTATAGAAAGATTACCCCTGTTTTCCCTTCAACGATTATAGAGGCGGAATATTCACGTAAAGATGCTGCCGGAACAGCTAACACGGACACCGGAGCAAGTGCTTCAGCAGCGAGCGCTACCTTTACATGCGCAAGTTTGACATCAGACGACACATGGATTGGTGGATGGATTTATTTCTTAACAGGAAGTAACGCCGGTTATCTGCATTATGTAAAAGACAACGAAGCTTCCGGCAATACCATGACGTTTGCTACAGCGGTGGCAAATGCTGTAGTCGCAGGAGATACCTTCCTGGCAATTCGCCCGCCCATGACGGTTGTTGTAGATTTTGATGCAACCTATACAGGGCTCAAAAGTGAAGTCACTGACACGAGTGCTGTAGATGTTATTACGGGGTTGGTGACACTCATTTCAGCGCCTGGTGTGGCGAAAACAAAACTGGCAAGAGGCACGCATGACGGATTAAAAATCGACAATGCGAAATTTTATCATCAATTTACAATCCCAGGCAACAGAACAGTTCCTAATGCTTGGCTTGGGATTAAAGAGGCTTAAAAAGGAGGTAAATTATGCCAAATATAGCAATAAGTGAAAATTTTGGTGACCTCCTTGATTCGAGGTTTCGCAAAATATATACGACAGAGTTTCAGGAAAACATTAAGGAAAGTATGATCCCGATGTTGTTTCAAATGGTTAATCCAGGTAAACGTGATAATTATAAAGTAAGTGGTGTAGGAGCTATGGCAGATATGTCAGATTTTGACGGTTCTATCACCTATGATGCTTTTGGTCAGCTTTATGATACCACGATTGAGTTTCCTGAATTAACTTCTGGTTTTAAAGTAGAGCGTAAGTTAGCTGACGACGGACAGTTTGGTATCATGGATGCTCGTCCTCGTCAGATGGCTCAGGCAGTCGCACGTACCCGTGAAAAGAAAGCAGCGGGTATTTTTAATGAAGGGTTTACAGCAACCACGGCAAGCTCAGTATATTTAAGCGGTGGCGATGCGGTGGCTCTTTTCAGCGATTCCCATCCTTATTCACCGGATGACGCTACTACTCAGGACAACAAAGGTACGACTGCGATTTCAGCTACAGCGATAGAAGCTACTCGCAGAATTGGCAAGAGGAGTATTTTTAACGACCGTGGAGAACTTCTCGACGTTAATTATGACATGATAATTTGTACGTCATCTGTTGAGGAAACTGCATGGGAAGTTATAAATTCTAAGGGCAAGGTAAACACTGCCGATAACAACAGGAACTTCCACGAAGGAAGATACAAGCTGGCTGTTTGGGACAGACTTTCGGACGCAAAAAACTGGTTCATGGTGGACTCACGCATGATGAAAATGTTCCTTATGTGGTTAGACCGTATTCCCCCTGAGTATAGATATGACCGTGATTTTGATACTTTGATTGCAAAATGGTCTGTCTATGGAAGATGGAATTGCTGGTATGGCGATTGGAAATGGGCGTACGGGCACGCAGTCTCATAATGATTTCAAGTAGTTAGGTAAATTAAGGGGGTAGGCAACTGCCCCCTAACACAAACTGGGTAAGCTGTGGTGCGGTCAGGTATAACTTGATTTATTCCACAGGGCAGGCTTAATAGCATGTCCCTAAAAAAGAAAGGAGTTTATTATGGGTTTAACACATTTTCCACATGGGGTTTCAAGTTTTGGAATTCCGATATATGGTGACGGCATTGGGAGGGGAGAGATATTTTATGTTGTAAAATCAAAGACTTCAAGTGATAAGTATTGGGCACTTCTTGAAGAAAGAGATATTGATCGGAGTAAAATCTTTACAACAGTAAATGCCGCCTATGCTGCAACAACCGGTGATCGGAATGATACTGTTTTTGTTTTTCCAGGAGTTCATACTTTGTCTGCAGACTTAGTTTGGGCAAAAAACTTTACACATCTTGTTGGTCTTGGTGGACCAGCGGTTGAAAGTGATTACAGTGTTGGTGGCGTCACTATTACCTCTGTTGGTACAGCATCGGTAAGTACTATTGAAATCACTGGTCATCGAAATCAGTTCCGTGATATCAATATTGAACAACATGGAGCTGCAGCAACGTGCCTAACGGCATGTAAAGTTTCGAGTTATGGGAATTATTTTGAGAATGTTCATTTTGAAGGTTTAATGGCGGCTGCGTCTGATACTGCCGGTGCTTCTTCTCTGCAAATGCACACATATTCTGGGTTCAGTATCTTTAAAGATTGTATCATTGGTTCTCCGTTGTGGGATGTCCGGACAGCGGCAACAGCGGCACAGATTTATTTTTCCAATACTTCTGGCGCCACACTTCCGCAGAATATTCTTTTCAAAGGATGTAGGATTTTTAATAATTCAGCAACAGCAACGAACCCCGCCGTAATCCTTGCTGCAAACAATGCTGTTGATCGTCTTTTGGAATTTCGTGACTGTACGTTCTATAATTTCCAGACAAATCTTGGTACCGTTTTGACAAGCGGTGTTATTAAAGATGCATGTGGAACTACACATCTTATTTTATTGAGTGGAACCACTTGCCAATATGGGTGGACGGATTGGGCAGATGTTCATACCTACACTTTTGCGGCAATGCCTACTTCAAGCGCAACCGGTGGGACAGCTTTGGTTACCACATAATGAGGTGCTTATGAGTGAAATGGCAATTAAAAAAAGATGTTGGGTTTGTGCTGGAGATGGTATTTATCAAGGTTTGCCTTGCCTGAATTGTAATGGAGAAGGAAAGGTAGAAAAAGGGGAGGGTGCAGAAACCGTTAATACTACGGAAATTACAGACAAACTTAACGATATCTTTACTGAACAAGCAGCACAGCGTGCAGATTTGACAATGATATTAACTAAAATCTGGAACAAAGTAAACGAATAATAATTAAACCCGATGGGCGGCGGGTATCCGCCCATTTAATAATCATAAATGGAGTAACAATGGAACAATTTGAAACTATAGACAATATCCGTGAAATTGGGAAAGACATAGCAGGTATGGAACGAATGTTAAAAGCGGATGAATTAAGTAAGAATAAGAAGATTCAAGACCCTGCTAAATTAAAGGAAGAAATCAAAACCAAATCAACCTTTTTAAACAAAGTAACGCCTAAGAAACTAAAAGGCGTAAAAGCCAACAAAGCGTTTCAACGCCTTGAACAACTTAAGGAAATCATCGGTAAAGATATGGTTTCAGAAAACGATTATTATAGACCTGAGCCTAAAGGTTCTGATTCTCATATAAAAAAGATGGATTTTGAAAAAGTAGTCGAACAGCAGGTGAAATTTCAAACTGATCCACAGATTAAAAAAGCAGTTAATGAATACAAAGCATTAGCAAGACAACTTGATCCTGATGATAGGCATATTTCAAACATAGAATCAATCAGGAGTTCTAAAAATAGTAAGACTTTTTCTTTATCATTAAAAGGTAAAGATAACTTTGACAAGATATCATGGTGTTCTGATTTAAAGCCTGCATAAATTTGGAGTGGTCTAATGGCGACTTCGGATATTCAAGCTAATGTACTTTATGGTTTAGGAGAGGGTGGCAATGTAGCCGATACGACATCCCTTGCGTATGCCCTTCGATGGGTCAATGCGGCATATAGGGAGTTATTTCTTAGGTATAGGTTTAAGTCGTTAAGGACACGTTCTATTTTCACTACAACGGCAGGCCAGTCAACATATCAATCTCCTTCTGATTTTGGGGGTTTTTTAATATTAAAAGACGAAACAAATCAAACCATTCTTAACCAAGTAACTCCAGAAGAATTTCAAAGAGACATTTCAGCTAATAAAGTCACAGATGAGACATTTACATCGAGCGCAGACGTGGCAGTGGATTTAGATAATAATGCTTTGATTCAATATAGCGAAGTTGTAACAGACGATACAGACCACACTACGGTTTATACAAGAGACACCGACTATGACATGAATTACACCACTGGGACAATAATGGTGCTTTCAACAGGGTCTATGAGCGATGCAACAGAATACTATATAGACTATCTCTATTATATAGACGGGAAACCGGATAAATTCTGTCTTGAATATGACGCAACAAACGAAAGGTATGTTTTTAGGCTTGATCCTATACCAAACGGGTCTTTTATAGGAAGCCTTTTATATTCTGCACTCCCTTCTGATCTTTCAAGTTCAGTCGATCCTTTATGGGATAGACTTGAATTTGCATTGGAAAGAGGTGGAATTTATTATGGAAGTCTTGAGATTATAGACGACCCACAAAAAAGAAATGAACTTAAACAAAACTATGAAGTTGCCATGCAGGCATTAATTCAAGTTGATCAGGAAATGATACCTAAACATGACAGAATTAAAGTCGTGATGAAACGTTCTGATTATTAATTTTTAAGGAGCATTAGCATGCCAGTAAGAACCATTGGACATTGTTTTTTAGGTGTAGATTACAGCATTCCGCCGCATGAATTACCAGGCATAGCTTTAGCTGATGCTCAAAATATCATACCTGATACATCCGGTCTTCCAACGGGCAGGAGTGGCAGCACAAAGTTAAATTCTACGTCTTTAGGTATAAGAGTAACATCCTTTTTTGAATTTAAAAGCGGTAGTACGGTAAAACAAATAGCTTCGTATAGCACAAAAATGGGTGTTTATTCATCTGCTACGGGTGATTTTGTAGATACTATAACCGGATTAACAAATAACAAAATGTTTCAATGGGTAAATTTTGCCGGTAAGGTTATAGGTGTAAATGAAGGTTCTAATAACCCACAATATTACGACGGTACTAATTCAGGCGATTTGGCAGGTGCTCCGCCTAAAGGATTAACTGTAACTGAATGGTCAAACAGACTTTGGTTTGGGGGTGATTCTACTGATGTGGCTCTTTTAACCGGAAGCGATCTGAATGACCCGACTACATATACAGCAGGCGGGGCAGCAACAGCAGCCGTAAGCCAGACAATAGGTGATTCAAAAGACCCCATAACAGGCGTGTTCGGATTCTTTGACATGCTTCTTATTGGCAAGCGAAACAATATTTATAAAGTAACCGGCGCACCGGCAACAGACGCTACAACTCTTAGAATAGAACCTCTCTATTCAAAATCAACAGACAATATAGGCTTTACTTCACCCTGGGCTATAGCTCAGGTAGGAAATGATGTAATCTTTCTTGATGGTTATGACATAAAACGTCTTTCCGGTATTCAGGAATACGGTGATGTTGAGTATATTTCTATTGCGCCTCATTTTAGGGATTATTTAGAAGCTACCGTAAATAAAAATTATCTTCAATATGCTCAATTTTTTCATTATAAAAAAGCTCAACAAATCTGGTGTTCTATTCCTACTGGAGCTGCGACACATTTTGTTTTTGTTTTAGATTATAAATTCAAGCCGGATACCCAGAGATATGCTTTTTATCCAATGTCTGGTTTGGTTGTAAGTTGTTTTGGCGGGGTTGAAGACGGCGAAGTTACCAATATCTATTATGGTGATGAAACAGGCTTTGTGCATAAATTAGACATAGGCAATGATGATAACGGCTCTGCAATAGACAGATTTTTTGTAACAGTAGTTTCAGGGAATTCACCTGAATATAAAGTTTTGGATAGGCACGAAATTCGTAAACAGTTTCAAGACTCTGAAGTTTTTATCCTGCCGACTGAATCTGTATTATCAATGACTCCTTATTATGCGATAGACTTAATGAGCTCTGATCAAATAAGAACTTCTGGAAATTATACAGCCTTAGATGCTGAAACGGTTTCAGGATGGAACGGTACGGGAGTTAAACACAAAAGAAAAACATTCTTTGGATTAAGCGGCAGGACAATGGCTTTGAAATGGCGGCATAATACCGTTGCACAGAATTTTGTCTTTTATCCCAGCGGGGTGAATTATACTTGGAAATCAAAAAACTCAATAAAATAATATACTGGAATATCAAACCAATAGATGGGTGGTTGTATATTTCTTCACCTATAATGGAGGCAGAACTTCCTTTTAATATAAAACGTTCGTTAGTAAAAGAATTTAAAAATATAGAAAATATCATTAAAAGCAAAAAATTAAAAGGATGGATATGTTACACAAGTATATTTAATCTTCATATAATGAAAATGTTTACTAAAGTTGGAGCGATTCCGTATAAAATAGAACAAGATAATCTCTGGTTTAAAAAGGACTTAAAATGAAAATTTACACTAAAATCCGAATAAATATGAATGGTGATATTCTTGAAGAAGAAAGTTATGAATATAAAGATGAAGTCGCTTTATGTTGTGGCGGTGGCGGGGGCGTTACTGTTGTAGAACCTCCTCCTTCTGAAACAGAGCTTGAGATTCAAAAGTTAATCCTTGCACAAATGAAAGAACCAAAGGTGCTTAGTGAAAACGAACAATTAATGGAGGATTATTCTAAACAGCTTCTTGAAACTCGACTTGAAGGATTGCCCGCTGAAAAAGAAATGCAGGAATTATCAATGGCACTTCTTAAAGAACAAATAGGCTATTCAAGAGATATGCTTGCAAGACTTTCAGAAGCTAAAGAATTAGGCGAGATAACCGGAGACCTTACAGAAGATGAAATTACCAAATTAGACCAATTAGAGGAAAATGCTATATCCCGTCTAACTGAAGTTGTGGGTGAGGATGCTCAGGAAATAGTAAAAAGTGAAATAGCTCAACTGGTTGATAGAGGGGTTTTACAGGGTAATATTGGCGCAAGAGCTATTGCTAAGATAGGCGAAGCAGCAACAAAAGAAATAGCAAGAGGGACAACGGATATAGAATCGTTAAGAATTCAACAGGAACTTGGGATGGAAGAATCAAAACGTCAGTTTGGTCTTCAATATCAAAGTTTAGTTCAGCAGGGAATTTTAACCAGAGAACAAGCTATTATGGGTATGGCTCAAAATGTTATGCCTCAACAGTTCGCACAAGCTCAATTTGCAACTCAGGCAGGTCAATTTCAACCTCAACTAAAACAACAATGGGAGATGGCTAAGCTAACCGGCGGTATTCAGCAATGGGGGCAAATGGCCGGCATGAGAGGAGCAGAGGCAGACAGAGCCACACAAGCTGCTATAGCAAATTCACAGGCTAAAGCAGCAACAACCGCATCTATGTTCGGAGCTGTTGGTAATATTGCGGGGATGGCTGGAGCTGCCGCTATATATTCTTCTAAAGGTTTTAAAGAAAAAATTAATAAAATAGACAAAACTACTGAAGATAAGTTCCTTGAAGAAATCAAGAAAGCTCCTTTATATTCATATAAATATAAAGACGACATTGCAGACGGTGGAAAGCATTTCGGGTTAATAACAGAAGAAGCACCCAAAGAAATAGTAACAGAAGATGGTAAATATTTCGATGTTATAAATTATATAGGGTATTTAACAGGTTGTATCAAGGCACTTGCTAATCAAGTCGAAGCAATGCAGGGGAGGGAATAATCATGCCGTGGCCAATTCATGATTTTGGGACAGGAAATATGTCAAAATGGTTAATGATGGCTTTAAGTCAGAAAGAGACGGCCGGTCAGAAAAAAGAAGATATAGAACGTCAATTAATGCTTGCACAGGCACAGGCGGGACAGACTACACCTGAGATTGAAGATGTTACTGTTCGTGGGCAAAGAGGCGCAAGACTATCTCCACAGGCTGTTCGTGAACAAGAATTGTTCGGTGAAGGTGGTGCTCAGGCTTTACGTGGAATGGCGGAAAAAGAAGACAGGCGATTGAAAAGGCAGGAACTTAATGCTCATACTGATAGAGTATTAAAAGCACTTCCGGCTTTAGAAAAACTTAGTCCTGAAGCGCAATTAACTTTTATTGATACAATGAATCAAGGATTTGAAGGAACTGGCTTTAAAATGACCGATGTCAATAATGCAAAAGATGCAATAGCCCAAATGCAGAAATTTTCTTCAAATAAATATTATGAGGCATTAGGAATAGCTTCTAAAGACCCGACCATTGAAAATATAAAAAATTTTAACGATTCTGCTTCAGTCGTAGCAAGACATTCGAAGCATTTTCCTGAAATAGATTTGGTTGGCGATAGAAAACGAATAACCGGCGCAATCGAACAGCAACAAAAAATAAAATTAAAACAGACTGCTCCTGGTGTGGCCCCTCAAAGACCAACCCCAATGACATTAGCATCTGCGATTAAAAATCTAAGTTTCAGGTTTTATAAGCAAGATGCTCTTGGCAATATTGTAACAACTTCTGAGAATCAGGGTATGCATAGAATTGCCCAGAAGAAACTTGCGGAATTAGCGAAAGAAAAGGATAAATCCGGCGAAAAAAGAGAGGTATATTTCCCAGATATTGTAAACCAATCTGAAGATTTTGCTCGCAATGTTGAAAACAGATATTGGGAATATTTAGATGCAGCTCAAGGGAGACAAAAGCTTGTACAAAAGGTAAATTCAACCTTTAAAAGTGAATATGGATACATCCCAAGACGAAAACCAAGATAATGTTAAACTTTAATAAAATAGATTTTGAAGATTTTGATAAACCTCAAGTAGCAAACTGGATAGACTTTGAAGGTACTGGTGAAATAGTATTGCCAGAAGAACCTAAAAAAGTTGCCAAACCAGGTGTTTTTAAGGACTTTATAGCTCCAACAGCTAAAGCTATTCCAAGAGTTACTGGAGTTATAGCGGGTTCGTTGGCATTATTGCCTGGTGCAGGAATCCGTGCGGCCATAGAATTATTACCTAAAATATCACAAGACCCGGATAAACTTTTTGAAGCAGGGAGTCTTAGCAAGGCTGGCGAAATATTCGAACAAATAATGAGTGTCCCAGGCAAGCTAATTAAAACAGAGGAAGAAGCGAAAGCGATAAGAAATATCGGTTATGTTATGAAACCGATAGAAATGTCTGGTGAAGGTTGGCGGTTGATAGGTGAAGCAGCAAATAAAGGACTAAAAAAATTAGGGCTTGACGACACATATATTGAGCCATTGTTCGACTCTTATGGAGAAGCCGCTGCTATATTCGCACTTCCTGGAGTTATTAAGAGAATAGGCAATTCAACCACTTTTAGAAGAATGACAATTCCTGAACGAGGGTTGGTTATTCAAAGCCTTGCCAAAACGGTTAAAAATAACCCAAACATGACAGAAGGGCAGATTCTTAGGAAATATGACAACCCTGCATGGAGAACAGAAGCGTTGGGCGCAAGAGCATTGAAGGCGGGGAAGCCCATTACAGAGGCAAGACCTGTTCCACCGATTGTAACGGAAACCCCAAAACCAACTGTAAAACCGACCACAGAATTAGGTCGGAAATTACAAGCAGCAATGCAAGCAGAACGAAAACCTCCTGTTGTTGCTGATTTGGCCAAACGTGAAATTGAGATTAAGACAGGCAAGATTGACTTTGAAAAGCCAGTACCTATCGAGCCTATGGGTGAAAAACCTGTTTTGCCAAGTGAAGTTACGAAGCCTGTGGGTGCTGCAAAGGACGGATGGGTAAAAGAAGCTATTGATTACGGCTATTGGGATGATTTGAAACAATTAAAAGGTTATGTAGAGGATGTAGCGTTCGACGCAAAAGACGCAATGCCTTTTATGAAAGATGAAATAACCAGGGACTTGGGGATTATCCGTAAACGAGTTCTGGAACTTGAGTCTATTGGTGCTGAAGCTAAAACATATATACATGAAACCGACCAGGCTTTTGATAAATTTGATATGGCAAAAGTTGGGTCTGGTCAAGGTGAACAATGGCATGGCCCGGGAATTTATCTCCAGGAAAAGGGTACTTTTAAAATCGAACAGTACGGAAAAAACAAAGTTGAGGCTACATTAATTCCAGAAGCAAAAATATTTAAAGCCGAAGACACACCAAAGGGAAAGTACAGAGATAGTTTTGTAGAATATGTAGTTGAAAACAAATTAGATGGTGGGCTTGCTAAAGAAACGATAAAAGAGGGGACTGATTTAAAGAATATATTGCCAAGAGATGTTTTTAAATGGAACCGTGGGCTTGCTAAACAATTAAAGCAAAAGGGATATGACGGGATAGATATAGATGGAGAATTAGTAATTTATAATCCAAAAGTTCTTAAAGTAACAGCAAAGCCACAACCCACCGCAAAGAAAGCGGAAGCGGTGAAAGACCTTATAAAAAAACGATTTAAGCAACTTGGTTATAATCCTCAACAAGAATCATCTGGAACAAATTTCACAAATTCTCTGAAAAAACATGGGGCTAAGATCAATAATAAAGAAATTATAGCGGACGGCATTGAAAAAATAAGCTATACAGATAAAGAAGGAACAAATAAATACGCTTATGTAAGGTTGCAGCGATATGATATTGATGGTTTCGTAGAAGATTCGATTATAAGTACAAAAGAAATACCAATGGAATATCTTGAAGATTTTTTTAATAAGGCACAACAAGAACAAGATATATTAGAAAAAGAAACAAAACTTAAAAGAGAATCCAATAAAGAAGATTTGTTGTATTGGATACCTAAAGTAAGAGAACGTGCAGACAAAATAAACAAATCTTTAATGCAGGAATATGGCGGAGACTTTGACAAGGCATATAAAGATTCAAGATGGATGCCTGTAACCAATCTGCACGCACAAGCAGAAGAAGCTGCCCGTAAATTTAAAACTGGAGAAGAACCTCTTTCATTAACAGCAAAGCCACAACCCAAGCCAACCCCAACAGAGGCAAAGCCAGAGGCCGTTAAACCGAAGGAAGTTGTTCCTAAGAAAGTATATCACGGTACAGTTAGAGATTTTGATGAATTAGATTTTGGCGAGCGATATGCTCAAGGAATCTTTGGGGAAAAGCCATCTAAAGCAAAAGTTATTTTCTTTTCAGAAAAAAAAGAAGATGCTGATTATTTTCGATCTCTTAGAGGTGAGGAAGGAAAGGTATTAGAAAAATATATAAGTGAAGATGCTAAAATTGCAGATTTTACAGGTTTAACAAAATCAAAAGACATAGTTAAGACAATAGAATTAATAGAAAGTATAGATAAAGAATGGGGAAAACTTATTGATGAAGGAGAAGCTGAAATACAAGGAGCTTTTGAAGATTCAGTTTTTATAAAGAACTTAAAAAAAGCTGGGTATGATGGTGGAAGATTTGTTGAGCCCGAAAAAAGGGGTACAACGATTGCTATTATTAATAAAGATAAAATTTTAGCCGAATATCCAGACTTAGCAAAGCCCCCACACCCTAAGCCTGCCAAACCAAAGCCCTCAGAGCCTCTCACAGAGGACTTTAAGGGTGAAGGCATAGGAGAGCCTACCCCAAAAGCAACTAAAAAGCAGCAAGGGTCAGACACAACAGAATTTTTTAGTGGTTTCCCAATACACAAATTTCCCAAAGCCGCTAAAGAACTTGCAAACCTATATGATAAACATATCGGTTCTCCGCTATGGAACTATTTATCAGAAACACTTCCAGAAAAAGCAGGGGATAGATTCGCATTAATAGATAGAATAAATAAGGGCATCATACTCGATTATAAAAAAGACCCTGCATTTATAGAACTAAGAGATACCATACAGTTTAAAATTCAGCAATCTAAAGAAGTAGCAAAAGAACTTGCTATATCAATGGGGAAATTTTCAAGCGCAGAACAAGTTAGAATATCACAAATAATAAAAGGTGGTGTTACAGCAACTCCAAAAAGATATGAAACAGCGTTTGAAGCAATTAAGAAATTTCAGACACTTGAAAAAGAACTGCAAAGACTTGGTATTCTTGGCAAGGATAATAGGTTCAGGCAACTAACAAGAAAAGAAATCTCCACTAAATTTAAAGAAATTGATATAGTAAATAAGAAGATAGAGACATTAAGAGCCAGATTGAAACCTGTTATTAAAACCAGCAACATGGTTAGAAAGGTTTCAGAAGATGTTTCGGAAGAAATAATCTCATCTATTACAGATACCACAACCGAAACTTTTGAAACTAAAATTACAAGAGCTACACAAATAAACGAAGGCAGAGTAAAACAAGCATTGCTTGACAGGGGATTTGCTGAAGGTGAAGCAACTCAAATGATTGCTCGTATTAAAGACAGTGTTATTCCTCTTGAAGGTAAAAAAGGAACTTTAAAGGAAATAAGAGAAACTATTAAATCGGTAGTTACCAAAACTATAATTCAGGAAGTTGAAAAGTTAAAAACATATTCACCTTCAATTATGGCAAGAGCAAGAGGGTCGATTGTAAAAGACATTAATAAGGAAATAAATAAACGAAATGAAATATTAAACAGAATCCGGCTTCACTATAAGATGTCGGGGAAATTATATCTCAGAAGAGCGTATGAAAAAATTGAAGGTGAACGTGGTTTTCTTTTTAAACTTATGGGATATGCTTCTAAGCGCCCAAGACTTATAAAGGGTTATAATATCCGCAGGCAGGATTTGAGTTATTTTTATCGTAAAGGACTTGGAGAGATAAAGAAAGCGCCATATCTTGTGTATAAAGGAATATCAGAAGAAACTCATGATGTTTTAATGATGAGTATGTTTAATAATATTTCAGCAAATAAAGACTGGGTGATATCTCCAGAAAGACTTGCTGCTATAAATTCAGGAATTAATGAAAAGCTCATTCTAAAATATAAAAACTTTAAACCACTTCCGGTTACTAAAAGATTAGGGAAGCTATCGGGACAGTTGGTTGATCCTTATATTTGGGACGATTTAAACCAGTCTGTAGTACAAGTAAATGATATGATAAAAGCATGGGATTCTGTATTAAAATTATGGAAGACCGGTAAAGTTGTTTATAATCCCGCTACACAGGGCAGAAACATGCTATCAAATACTATCCTTGCTGATTTTGGTGGATTACCACCCCATAGAATAGATGTTTATGCCCTTGCTGCGAAGGAATTATTAACAAAAGGTCAATATTGGCGGGAAGCAAAACAAACACCACTATTAGGCACAGAATGGGCGGGGACAGAGATAAAACAATTTTTAGTTGAAACTTCTGAGCTCAAAGAAGGTAGTTTTCTTAGTAATCTTTCAAAAACTACAAGAAGTCTTCTTGATAAACCAGGTCAACTTTATCAGGGGACAGAACAATTCTTCAAATTAGCCGTGTTTATTAATGAAAGAAAAAATGGGCGTACAATAAAAGAAGCTGGAGCCCACGCAGAAAAAACAATGTTTAATTATTTAAAAATTCCTCCAGCGATAAGATGGGCAAAAAGATGGTATAGCCCCTTCATCACATTTTCATATAAGGCTATTCCAAGATTTGCCGAAACAGCCATAAGGAAACCTTGGAAAATTGTTAAATATGGTCTTTTGATGTTAGCCGTAGAAGAAATCGCAAGACGTATGTACGGAGAATCTAAAGAAGAGGTTGAACAAGAGAAGAAAGTTTTGCCTGATTATATGAGAAAATCGGTTTTACCAGGGCAATTAAGTCATATGAGAATACCATATAAGGATAAATATAACAGGTCTAAATATCTTGATTTATCATTTATTCTTCCTTGGGGTGATATAGCAGAACAATGGGGACAATCCCGTTTAGTCGGGAGGCCATTGTTGCCTTCGCATCCGCTTTATGTGGCTGTTGCAGAAATAGCTTTTAATGAAGTTTTATTTACCGGTCAAGAATTAACAACAAAAGATGTGGATACAGGCTCTGATTATCTCAAGAAAATAGGCATACAGCTTTGGAGACAAGCAGTTCCATCTTTAGCCGGATCATATTCTTATAATAAGTTAATGGCAGCATATAAAGGCGAAGTTGACTGGGCATTAAGAGATCGGTCTTTACCGGAAGCTATGTTTGATGTGTTTTTGGGCTTAAAAATAAGGTCTATTGATTATACAGAAGAAAGAGGAAGAAGATTAAAATATTTAAGAGGCAGGATTGATGCGATAAAAGAACGTTTTAAAAAAGATTATAGCAAGATTGTTTATAATCCAACTCCTGATCTTGGAAACGACCAGCAAAGAACAGCAAAACTATATTTAAAAATGAACGAGCAAATTGATAAAATCTTAGAAAAAATTACTGAAATAGAGGAATGATATGAGCTTAACAAAGATAACAATGTCAGGCACGAAAGATAAGATAAAAGCTGCATTTGACAAGGTTAATAATCTTATAGACGATCTCTTATCTACTTCAAATGGTCTTGGTGCAAGTTGTATAGGCATAGAAGATTCAGTAGGTAATGTTGATGCTGATAACGTAGAGGACGCTATAGCTGAAATTTATACCGATACGGCTAATATGCGTTCTTTAACAGAAGCCTTTAACGAGAAAGCAAGCACAACAACAGGCCTTACATGGGGATGGAATGCCGGCTTAATCAGGCTTAATAACACGATTACTGTAGTAGCAACGGGAACGATTGGTTTAACCGATGATGCCACAAATTACATTGAAATTCAAGATAACGGCACAGTTTCACGAAACACAACAGGATTTGGAACTGGACGCATTCCTATAAGACAAATAGTGTGTGCAAGCGGAGTTCGAACAACTTCGACAGATAAAAGGTCTTTGTTTGTTTCGCAGGATGTTCCTCTTGAGATTACAGAAGGCGGCACAGGGGCGATTACCTTAACAAATCATGGTATTCTATTAGGCTCTGGTACAGATGCCGTAACGCCTTTAGGGGCAGCTACTAACGGACAACTTCCTATAGGTTCAACCGGAGCCGACCCTGTCCTTGGGGCAATAACAGGGACAGCTAATCAAATCACAATAACAAATGCGGCTGGTTCTATAACACTTTCAATTCCTGATACAGCGGGGATTACCTTTAGCAACGAAGGTCTTCATATACTTGATACTGATGCCTCACACGACTTGATCATAAAGACTGGTTCTGATTTAACCGCCGATAGGATATTGACGATTACGACAGGAGATGCTGCAAGAATTATTACGTTAGCAGCAAACTTAACGGTAAATGCTGATACCACAATTTCAACCTATGGTGCTTCTTTAATAGATGACGCTAACGTAGGAGAGGCTCAAACAACATTAGGGATCAGTACTTTTGTTAAAACCGTAATAGATGATGCAGATGCTGCCACGGTGCGAGCCACTATTGGTTGCCCATCAGACCCAGCCGCAGGAACAGCAGGATTAAGAACGATTGGGACTGGGGCATTACAGGCTTGTGCAGGGAATGATGCAAGATTGAGTGATACAAGAGTTCCTACTGACAGCAGTGTTACTTCAGCAAAACTTGGTAATATAGATGCTTCAATTACACAGGCAAGACTTAAAACAAGTATGGGGAGCGTTTCAGGAGGGAATTCAAGACTAACTCTCCCAGGAGGAGAGTATGGGTTCTATCCTCAAACAAGAGGAGTAACTGGGGCTGAAGAAACCATAGATTTTAAAATAAATTATATCGGTGCAGCGACAAACCTTGCTTCGTATGCTACTTATATATATTTTCAGGGATCTGCCATAGGATACGCTCAGCAAAGATATGTAACCGCTTCTGGTGAAATTCATTGGATTTTTATTCTTAGAGATAAAGAAACAGGGTTTATAATTTCGCAATACCAAGCTCCTGACCATCCGTGCTTCGGTAATGGCGGAAAACCATTGCTTGTCCCCCATCCTTTTGGAAATTATGACGAATCCAAACATGAAATAATAGTTATTAACCCAACACTTGAGCAAATAGAGTTAATGGAATTAGAAACTATTGTTGATGATGAAACAAAACCAG
>Ga0307379_10006546_pt1 | contig 15974 bp, 12 predicted proteins | sample UN2MG_FD_202237 | JGI IMG/M metagenome (GOLD analysis project Ga0307379, IMG submission 202237) | Soil microbial communities from Risofladan, Vaasa, Finland - UN-2 | ecosystem: Environmental > Terrestrial > Soil > Coastal area > Acid sulfate soil | place: Finland: Risofladan, Vaasa | collected... | reverse complement strand
GCATCCTCTACTTCGCGCTGTACATCGTGACCCACGTCGATGAAGACGCGCGCAAGCGCGCCCTGGCGGCGATCGAGGAAGAGGCCGAGGGCCGCGGCGGCAAGGCCGGCGAGGCGCTGGCCGCTCGTGAGGACGAGCTGCGATCCGAGCTCGACCGGACCAAGGACGAGCTGACCGCCGAACTGGCCCGAACGAAGGCCGCTCTCGAGGCTCAGCGGGCCACCCGGACCGAGAAGATCGCCGTCGACGCCAAGGCGACCCAGGCCGCCCTGGCCGAGCTCAAATCCGGTGTCGCCGAGGCGACGATCGCCTTCGAGCCCACCGGCGAGGTCGTGGTCGCGGCCGGCGACAAGGGTGGCAAGGAAGCCACCGCCCGCCTGCGCAAGATCGTCGGTGAGTACACAGAGCAGGTGACTGCCGATCTCCAGCAGCGCGAGGCCGACGAGGCGCGCGCGGTCGAGCAGAAGGTCGAAGACCTGCGAGCGGCCATGGACGATACGCTCCGCCATGAGCGCGAGCAGCTCCAGGAGCAGGCCCAGGGCACCAAGGACGAACTGCGCAAACTGCGCGACGAACTCGAATCACTCAAGCCCATGCAGACGCTCGGCGAGCTCGAGTATCGAAACCTCGACGAGCGCTACGGCGCAGGCGCCAAGGGTGGACGCGTCTTCGGGGCCGGGATGGGCGCCGAGGCGGTCCGCGAGATCATCAGCCGGATGGACCTCGAGGAACTGGCTCGATCGCTCCACGTCGAGGTCCGAACCAGTTCCGGACAGCGTCGCAAGAAGGCCATCAAGCGGCTCCGGCTCATCGAGGCATTCCGCCGCTCCGGCACGCGACCAGACTGGATGATCCTGTCGGTCCTGCCGGTGATCCCGCCCGACCTGCGCCCGATGGTCCAGCTCGATGGCGGCCGCTTCGCGACCTCGGATCTCAACGATCTCTACCGGCGTGTCATCAACCGCAACAACCGGCTCAAGCGACTGCTCGAGCTGGGTGCCCCGGAGATCATCATCCGCAACGAGAAGCGGATGCTCCAGGAAGCCTGTGACGCGTTGATCGATAACGGCCGCCGCGGTCGAGCGATCGCCGGTACCGGCAACCATCGCCTCAAGTCCCTGTCGGACATGCTCAAGGGCAAGCAGGGGCGGTTTCGCCAGAACCTGCTCGGCAAGCGAGTCGACTACTCGGGCCGCTCGGTCATCGTGGTCGGTCCGGAGCTCAAGCTCCACCAGTGCGGCTTGCCCAAGAAGATGGCGCTTGAGCTCTTCAAGCCGTTCGTCATGCGCCAGCTCGTCGAGAAGGGCTTCGCGCATAACATCAAGAGCGCCAAGCGCATCGTCGAACGCGTCCGGCCCGAAGTCTGGGATGTCCTCGAGGACGTCATCAAGGACCATCCGGTCCTGCTCAATCGCGCCCCGACGCTCCACCGGCTCGGCATCCAGGCGTTCATGCCCGTTCTCGTCGAGGGATCGGCCATCCAGATCCATCCACTGGTGTGCACGGCCTTCAACGCTGACTTCGACGGTGACCAGATGGCGGTCCACGTCCCGCTTTCGACAGCCGCTCAGGAAGAAGCCCGGACGATGATGCTGTCGACGGCCAACCTCCTGTCACCCGCCGATGGGAGCCCGGTCGTCGCGCCGACCCAGGACATGGTCCTTGGTTGCTACTACCTCACGATGGATGCCGAGGTCGTCAAAGGCAAGGCCAAGCCGGTCCGCATCTTTGCGACCGAGGATGAAGCCATTCTTGGCTACCGCCTCCGAGAGAAGACCGGCGCGACGCTCCACGAGCTGATCGAGGTCGAAGTCAAGACCTGGGACCTGGAGACCGAATCGCTTCGCTTGGAACGCCGCCGGACGACCATCGGTCGGGTGATCTTCAACCAGATCCTGCCTGATGCACTGCGCTACCACGACACGGTCATGCGCCGGGTAGACCTCAAGGAATTGGTCGACATCTGCTATCGCCAGCTAGGACCGGAGGAGACGGCTCACCTGGTCGATGGCATCAAGAGTGTCGGTTTCGAATTCGCGACCCGAGGTGGGATGACGATCGGCTTGTTCGATATCGAGATCCCCACTGACAAGCCGGCTCGTCTCGACGCGGCCGACGAAGCGGTGGCGGCCATCGATCGCCAGTTCCAGCGCGGTCTCATCACCGAGGACGAGCGCTACGAACAGGTCGTCGGTGTCTGGCAGGAAGCCAGCTCGGCGATGTCGGAGCAGATGATGCAGTCGCTCGACCCGAACGGGCCGGTCACGATGATGACCGCGTCCGGTGCCCGCGGAAACAAGGGCAATATCGGCCAGCTCGGCGCCATGCGCGGACTCATGGCGGACCCGTCCGGCCGGATCATCGATGTCCCGGTACGCAGCAACTTCCGCGAGGGCATGACTGTCCTCGAGTACTTCATCTCGACCCACGGTGCCCGCAAGGGCCTCGCCGATACCGCCCTGCGCACGGCCGACTCCGGGTATCTCACTCGGCGCCTGGTCGATGTCGCCCAGGATGTCATCACCCGCGAGGAGGACTGCGGCACCGAAGAGGGAAGTTGGATCATTCGGAGCGAGTCGAGCGAGGAGAAGGGGGCCTTCCAGAAGCGCCTCGTCGGCCGTCTTGCTGCGGCCCCGCTGCCCGACCCAAGGGTCGCCTCGAAGAAGGGCAAGGAGCCGACGCTCCTGGTCGACCGCAACGAATTGGTCATGGAGGAGGCCGCGGCCCGTATCGATGATGCCGGCGTCGACGAGGTCCTTGTCCGTTCGCCACTCACCTGCGAGGCGCGCCACGGCGTTTGCCGAGCGTGCTACGGCCGCAATCTCGCCACCGGCGAGATGGTCGCTTCGGGCGAGGCCGTCGGGATCATCGCGGCGCAGTCGATCGGCGAGCCGGGGACCCAGCTCACGATGCGAACGTTCCACACCGGCGGCGTTGCTGCTGGCGTGGACATCACGGCCGGTCTGCCACGCGTCGAGGAACTATTCGAGGCCCGCATCCCAAAGGGCAAGGCCGAGATCAGTCACATTGACGGGATCGTTGAGATCGTCCGCGGCGACGGCCCGACCAAGGTCAAGGTCATTTCCCGCGAGGTCTACGACACCGCGTTGGGCCTCTCGGATGGCGTGGAGATGCTGGCCGCCCCGGGCGACAGCGTCGAGCTTGGCCAGGCGATCGCCCGGACCGAGATCGATGGCGCCTTGACGGATGTCAGCGCTCCGGTCAAGGGCTTCCTGGTCAAGGGCGACGACGGCCTCGTCATTCGTGCCGAGGATATCGTCGAGCGCGAGTACCTCATCCCGCACAACGCCAAGATCCTGGTCGAGAACGGCGCGGAGATCCGAGCCGGTGATGCGATCACCGACGGGCCGATCAACCCGCAGGAGTACTTGGACACCCGTGGCAAGGACGCCGTCCAGCGCTACCTGGTGAAGGAAGTCCAGAAGGTCTACAAGAGCCAGGGCGTCACGATCAACGACAAGCACATCGAGATCATCGTCCGGCAGATGCTCCGAAAGGTCCGCATCGATCAGCCTGGGGACGTCGATCTGCTCCCGACCGAACTCGTCGATCGCCTCGAGTTCGAAGAGCACAACAACCGTGTCCTGGCCGAGGGCGGCGAACCGGCAACCGCTCAGACCGTCCTGCTGGGTGTCACCAAGGCGTCACTCAACACCTCGAGCTTCCTCGCGGCAGCGTCGTTCCAGGAGACCACTCGGGTGCTGACCGAGGCCGCCATCAACGGCGCCAAGGACCACCTGATCGGTCTCAAGGAGAACGTCATCATCGGCAAGCTCATCCCAGCAGGGACGGGTGCGCCAGCCAATGTCGCGGCGCGCAAGGAGCGTGAACGACGAGCCGCCATCGAGGCGCTCGCCGGCGAGGCCCTGGAGGATCTCGGGGGCGAGTTCAACCCATTCCTCGAGGATGGCCAGACCCGACCCGCGGACGACGATGCCGCGGGCCTGGCCCTGGCCGCAACGATCGCCGGGGCCGATGAGGACGAGATCGATGCGACCAACCAGTTCGCCGCCGATGACGGTCAGGACGCCAAGGCTGGCGACGCCGTCAACCCGTTCCTCGAGGAGGCCGCGGAGCTCGCCAAGACCGTCGAGGAGGCCTGACTCGCAGGCCTTCCACGACACCCCTGAATCGGCTCGCTGAGCGTTTGACACCCCCTTCGCGCCGCTGCTAAACTCCGCGTTCGTGGCCTCGGGAGGGGTCCGCCTTCGGCGCGTGCGCCGAGGACCCTATGTCAAGCCCATTACGACCCCGGTCCACCGACACTAACGGACCGGCGGCGATCACCGACCCGCCCCGGCCGGTGACGACCGAGTCACCGATCATCCGACCGAAAGGAAACGACTTCGTGCCGACGATCAGCCAGCTCGTGCGCCACGGCCGCAAGCGCAAGATCTCCAAGATCAAGGCGCCGGCCATGCGCAAGAACTGGAACAGCCTGCGCCAGCGCCAGGTGTCGATCCCGGGCGCCCCGCAGAAGCGAGGGGTCTGCCTGCAAGTCCGCACGATGACGCCCAAGAAGCCGAACTCGGCGTTGCGCAAGATCGCCCGCGTGCGCCTTACCAACCAGATGGAGGTCACGGCCTACATCCCGGGGATCGGCCATAACCTGCAGGAACACTCGGTGGTTCTCGTTCGAGGCGGCCGGGTCAAGGACCTGCCATCGGTGAAGTACCACATCATCCGAGGAACCCTGGATGCGGCCGGAGTCCGAGATCGCAAGCAGAGTCGCAGCAAGTACGGCGCCAAGGCGGCCAGCAAGCCGGGGGCCCGCTAGATGCCCCGCCGAACGAGCATCCCACGCAAGTCGAAATACGAGACGATCCCGGCCAACCGGATGACCGCCCGTTTCTCAGCCAAGCTGATGAAGGGCGGCAAGCAGAACCTTGCCGAGCGGATCCTGCGTCAGGCTCTGGCCCGGGCGGAGGCCCAGGCCGGTCGACCCGGCCTGGAGATCCTCGAGGCGGCGATGCGCAACGCGACGCCCATCATCGAAGTCAAGCCGCGCCGCGTTGGCGGCGCCACGTACCAGGTCCCGGTCGAGATCCGAAGCGATCGCCGGATGTCGCTGGGTGTCCGCTGGCTGGTCCAGTCGGCCCGCAAGCGCAATGGCAAGAGCATGAGCGAGAAGCTCGCCTCCGAACTCGTGGATGCCATGAACGGCCTCGGGGCGGCGGTCAAGCGACGAGAAGACACGCACAAGATGGCGGAGGCCAACCGGGCCTTCAGCCATTTCAAGTGGTAGAAACGGGAGCGTAGGCAGACCGTGGCACGACAAGTTCCGCTCGCAAGAACGCGGAACATCGGGATCATCGCGCATATCGACGCCGGAAAGACGACCGTCACCGAGCGGATCCTCTTCTATACGAAGAAGATCTACAAGATCGGTGAGGTCCATGAGGGCGCGGCCACGATGGATTGGATGCCCCAGGAGCAAGAGCGGGGGATCACCATCACGGCCGCTGCAACGACGGCGTTCTGGAGCGATCATCGTATCAACATCATCGATACGCCCGGGCACGTGGACTTCACGGTGGAAGTCGAGCGGAGTCTGCGCGTCCTCGACGGCGCGGTCGTCGTGTTCGATGGCGTGGCCGGTGTCGAGCCCCAGTCCGAGACGGTCTGGCGACAGGCCGATCGCTACGGTGTCCCGCGTTTCTGTTTCATCAATAAGCTCGACCGGACGGGCGCTGACTTCTGGCGCTGTGTCGACTCGATCAAGGATCGGCTAGGGGCCAACGCCGTGCCCATCCAGATCCCGATCGGTCATGAGGACAAGTTCCAGGGCGTCATCGACCTCGTCGAGATGAAAGCGATCTACTACCGCGACGACCTCGGTAACAACATCGAGGTCCTGGACATCCCCGTCGAGCTCGTGGCGGAGGCGGAGGAGCATCGCCACAACCTCATCGAGGCCGTCGCCGATATGGACGACGAGCTGACCCACAAGTATCTCGAGGGCGAGGAGTTGACCATCGATGAGGTCAAGCGTGGCCTGCGTCTCGGGACCCTGACCACCCGGATCATCCCGGTCCTGACCGGCTCGGCTCTCAAGAACAAGGGCGTCCAGAAGATGCTTGATGCGGTGGTCGATTACCTGCCCTCACCGCTGGACGTCCCACCGATGATCGGACTCGACCCGAAGACCGGCGCGGAGATCATTCGGACCCCCTCGGACAGCGAGCCATTCAGCGCCCTTGCGTTCAAGATCGCCGCCGACCCGTTCGTCGGCAAGCTCGCCTTCTTCCGGGTCTACTCGGGCACGCTCAAGGCGGGCTCGTACGTCTACAACCCGGTCAAGGACAAGCGCGAGCGAATCGGACGCATCCTCCAGATGCACGCGAACCATCGGGAGGAGATCGAGCTGGTCTACGCCGGCGACATCGCTGCGGCCGTCGGACTCAAGGACACCTTTACCGGCGATACCCTGGCGGATCCCGAGCACCCGATCATCCTCGAGTCGATGACCTTCCCTGAGCCGGTCATCGAGGTCAAGATCGAGCCAAAGACGAAGGCCGACCAGGACAAGCTCGCGCTGGCCCTCCAGCGGCTGTCCGAGGAAGACCCGACCTTCCGGGTCCAGACCGACCCCGAGACGTCCGAGACGTTGATCGCCGGGATGGGCGAGTTGCACCTCGACGTCCTGGTCGATCGGATGATCCGCGAGTTCAAGGTCGCCGCGAATATCGGCAAGCCGCAGGTCTCCTATCGCGAGACCATCCGGCGCGCCGCCGAGGGCAACGGCCGGTTCATCCGGCAGACTGGTGGCAAGGGTCAGTACGGCCACGCCGTGATCAAGCTGGAGCCCGCAGAGAAGGGGACCGGCTACGAATTCATCGACAAGATCGTCGGTGGCACCATCCCGCGCGAATACATCAAGCCGGTCGACCAGGGTATCCGTGAAACCCTCGCGACCGGGATCTTTGCAGGGTTCCCCGTGGTCGACGTCAAGGTGACCCTTTTCGATGGGTCCTATCACGACGTCGACTCGTCCGAGATGGCGTTCAAGATCGCCGGTTCGATGGCCGTCAAGGACGCCTTCAGCAAGGCCAATCCGACCATTCTTGAGCCGATCATGAGGGTCGAGGTCCTCATGCCCGAGGAGTTCATGGGCGACGTCATCGGCGATCTCAACAGCCGCCGGGGCCATATCGAAGGGATGGAGTCGCGGGGCACGACCCAGGTCGTGCGATCATTCGTCCCGCTCGCCCAGATGTTCGGGTATGTCACGGATCTGCGCAGCATGTCGCAGGGCCGCGCCACCTCCTCGATGGAGTTCAGTCATTACGCCGAGGTTCCAGCAAATCTGGCCTCGGAACTCGTCCAGAAGTCCAAGGTCTAGCAGGAAGCCGGGAGCAGCTCAGATGGCCAAGAAGAAGTTCGAGCGCACCAAGCCGCACGTCAATATCGGCACGATCGGCCACATCGACCATGGCAAGACGAGCCTGACGGCGGCCATCACCAAGTACCTCGCCTTGAAGGGCGGCGCGGAGTACCGCGCCTTCGATTCGATCGATAACGCCCCCGAGGAGCGCGAGCGCGGGATCACCATCGCGATCGCCCACGTCGAGTACGAGACCGACGCCCGCCACTACGCCCACGTCGACTGCCCCGGGCACGCCGACTACATCAAGAACATGATCACCGGAGCCGCCCAGATGGACGGCGCCATCCTGGTCGTGGCCGCGACCGATGGCCCGATGCCCCAGACCCGCGAGCACATCCTGCTGGCCCGCCAGGTCGAGGTCCCGTTCATCGTGGTCTTCCTCAACAAGGTCGACATGGTCGACGACGAGGAACTCCTCGACCTGGTCGAGCTCGAGGTCCGCGAGCTGCTCACCAAGTACCAGTTCCCAGGCGACGACATCCCGGTCATCCGGGGCAGCGCGTTGAAGGCCCTCGATGCCGGCGACGATGCGAGCGACCCCGCCTACGTCCCGATCCAGGAGCTGATGGACGCGGTCGACTCGTACATCCCGACCCCCGAGCGCGCGATCGACAAGCCGTTCCTCATGCCGGTCGAGGATGTCTTCGGGATCAAGGGCCGAGGCACGGTCGCGACCGGCCGGATCGAGCGCGGCATCGTCAAGGTCGGCGACGAGGTCGAGCTGGTCGGCGTCAAGGCCACCCGCAAGATCGTGGTCACCGGCGTCGAGATGTTCAAGAAGCTGCTCGACGAGGGCCGCGCCGGCGACAACGTCGGCTGTCTCATCCGGGGCATCGAACGCGAGGAGATCGAGCGCGGCCAGGTCCTGGCCAAGAGTGGCTCGGTCAAGCCCCACACCAAGTTCACCGCCCAGGTCTACGTCCTGACCAAGGATGAGGGTGGCCGCCATACGCCCTTCTACAACGGCTACCGGCCCCAGTTCTATCTGCGCACCACGGACGTGACCGGCGCCATCGGCCTGCCCGAAGGCGCGGAGATGATCATGCCCGGTGACAACGTCGAGATGAGCGTCGAGCTCATCACCCCGATCGCCGTCGAGATCGGCCAGCGCTTCGCCATCCGCGAGGGTGGCCGGACCGTCGGTGCCGGCGCCATCGTCAGCATCGTCGAGTAGGAACGACATGGCCAGAGTCGAAGCCCGCCCGTCCATCCAACTCGCGTGCACCGAGTGCAAGGAGCGGACGTACACGACCCGCAAGAACAAGAAGAACGACCCGAACCGCCTCGAACTGCAGAAATACTGCCCGCGCTGCCGACGGCATACACTTCACCGTGAGGCGAAGTAGGCAGGTGAACCCGTAGGGGTGTAGCTCAATTGGCAGAGCACTGGTCTCCAAAACCAGCGGTTGTAGGTTCGAGTCCTATCGCCCCTGCCACTTCACTTCCGTAGCCGAGAGAAGAACCACTGACGTGACCCGCATCCGCCGCTACTTCAACGAAGTCTGGTCCGAGCTCCGCAAGGTCTCGTGGCCGACGCGCGAACATGTTCGGAATCTCACGGTCCTGGTCTTCGCCATCAGCCTGGCGGTCGGGGTCTACATCGCGTTCTGGGACGCCATCTTCCAGAACGTCATCGCGTTGATCGCGAGCTAGGGACGAGTGATGACCGAGACATCGATCGAGACCAAGGCCGAGAAGCGGTGGTACGTCATCCACACCTACTCGGGCTACGAGAACAAGGTCAAGGCAAACCTCGAGCACCGCATCGAATCGATGGGCATGGAGGACAAGATCTTCCAGGTCCTGGTTCCGATGGAGGATGAGATCGAGATCCGCCAGGGCCAGCGGCACACCGTCCAGAAGAAGGTCTATCCGGGTTACGTCCTGGTCGAGATGATCCTGGATCCGGACAGCTGGTTCGTCGTCCGGAACACGCCGGGCGTGACGAGTTTCGTCGGGGGCGCGAATATCCCCGGCGTTCGCAGCGAGCCGATCCCGCTGGATGAGAATGAAGTCAAGCAGATCCTGCGGCACATGGGCGTCGAGACGCCGAAGTACCGCGTGGCATTCACCAAGGGCCAGAGCGTTCGAGTGACCGACGGGCCGTTCGCCGAATTCATCGGCACGGTCGACGAGGTCAACCCCGAGCGCAACAAGGTCAAGGTCCTGGTGAGTATCTTCGGTCGGGAGACGCCGGTCGAACTCGACTTCCTGCAAGTCGAGAAGCTCTAAGAAAGGAATCCTGACCCCGTGGCCAAGAAGATCCGCATCGTCCTGACCCTGCAGCTGCCCGCTGGCAAGGCGACACCTGCCCCGCCCGTCGGCACCGCCCTCGGGCCGCACGGCATCAACATCATCGAATTCACCAAGTCCTACAACGAGAAGACCGCCGACAAGGCCGGCCAGATCATCCCGGCCCAGATCACGATCTTCGAGGATCGTTCGTTTTCGTTCATCCTCAAGACCCCACCCGCAGCAGACCTGCTGCGCAAGGCAGCGGGCGTGGACAAGGGTGCGATGACCGCCAAGCGCGAGACCGTCGGACGGGTGACTCGCGACCAGATCCGGGAGATCGTGGCCATCAAGATGGCCGATCTCAATGCCAATGACGTCGATGCGGCGATGCGTCAGATCGAAGGCACGGCCCGGAGCATGGGCATCGAGGTGGTCGGCTAGCCGACTCGACGCGCCGGCGGCGCAGATCTCACGCCGGAACGCCCACCCCGCGAGATGGGGGAGGTCGGCCAAGAACCGACCGTCAGGAAGGACGAACGAAACATGGCACACGGTAAGAAGTACTCGGAGGCGGCCAAGCTGGTCGACCGCGAGCAGATCTATTCGCCGCTCGAGGCGGCCGAGCTGGTGAAGCAAACGACCTACGTCAGCTTCGACGCGACGGTCGAGGCTCACCTCCGACTGGGCGTCGATCCGCGGCATGCCGACCAGATGGTCCGGGGCACGGTCGTTCTCCCGCATGGCACGGGCAAGGTGACTCGGGTCGCCGTGTTCGCCCAGGGTGGGAAGGCGCAAGAGGCCCTGCTCGCGGGCGCTGACGAGGTCGGCGGCGAAGACCTGGTCAAGAAGATCGAAGCGGGTTGGCTCGAATTCGACGTCGCCATCGCCACGCCGGATTCGATGGGTCTGGTCGGCAAGCTCGGCAAGATCCTCGGACGGCGCGGTCTCATGCCCAACCCCAAGGCCGGCACGATCACCTTCGACGTCGATCGCGCAGTCCGCGAAGTCAAGGGCGGTCGCGTTGAGTTCCGGGTCGACAAGTCCGCGATCATCCACGCACCGGTCGGCAAGAGCAGTTTCGAGGCCACGGCGCTGGTCGATAATCTGGCGGCCCTGGTGGACGCCATCAACCGCTCGAAGCCGGCTGGATCCAAGGGTCAGTACATCAAGGGCCTCACGATCGCGAGCACGATGGGCCCGGGTATCCGGGTCGATGTGCCGGCCGTTCTTGCGGCAGCGGTCGCATAGTCAATCGAAGATCGGTCGGCTTGAGCCGGCCACCAACCGTGGTGACGGCCGAGAGGCGCGACACCTGATCACATAGACGAAGCCGCCGCAGACAGCCTGCGCCCGCGGATCCGCCAGCGACTCAGGTCGTTGACGGTCGGGGCTTGATCCGTCAGACCGGACCGGCCGGTGCGCCTTTCGGGGCCGCCGATCGGGGACGCCGACGAGCACGCCGAGGCAGACGCGCTGCTCCACCGCACGGTGGGACGCGCTCCTGCGAGTGGGGACGTCGCAGGGGCTGCTCGATCGATCGAGCCACCCACCGTCGCACGCCGGTCGCGTGCCGCAAGAGGAGCACGCATATGCCAACGGAGGCCAAACGAGAGACGGTCGCCGAGCTGCGCGAGGAACTCGCCAACGCTCGGACCATGATCGTCTCCGAGTACCGGGGCCTCAAGGTGAAGGAGATCGCCGAGATCCGGCGAGCTTTGCACAAGCAGGACGTGACCTACCGGGTCATCAAGAACCGGCTGATGCGGATCGCCGCCGAGGATTCGGTCGGTGCCGCGCTGAGCCCGATGCTGATCGGTCCGACCGCCATCGCCTTCGGGACCGACGAGGCCGCTACGGCCAAGGCGGTCCTCGATGCCACGAAACCGTATGCCCGGGTCGTCCGGATCACCGGCGGTGTTCTTGGCGATCAAGCGATCAGCGCCGATGACGTGACGCGACTGGCCGCCCTGCCGTCCCGCGAGGTCCTGCTGGCCAGGCTGGCCGGGGGGATGCAGGCACCGATGGGCACGCTGGCCGGTCTCTTTGCCGCACCACTGCGCAATCTGGGCTACGCCCTGCAGCAGGTCGCCGACCAGAAGGCGGCCGGGCCCGGGGTCTAGCAACGTTCCTTCACCAACAGAAAGCAAACGAGATACACCACAAGGAGAACACCATGGCTGTCCTGACCCAGGACGATCTGCTCGAAGCGATCGACAAGATGACCGTCCTCGAGCTATCAGAGTTCATCAAGCGCTTTGAGGAGCGATATGGCGTCACGGCCGCGGCCCCGGCCGCAGTCGCCGCGCCGGCTGCCGGCGGTGGAGCCGTCGAGGCCGCCGCGGTCCCCGAAGAGCAAACCGAATTCAGCGCGACGCTGACCGAGATCGGACCGAACAAGATCCCGGTCATCAAGGTCGTGCGCGAGCTGACCGGCCTTGGCCTCAAGGAAGCCAAGGACCTCGTCGATGCAACGCCCAAGGCCGTCAAGGAAGGCGTCACCAAGGACGAAGCCGAGAAGATCAAGGCCGCGCTCGAGGAGCAGGGAGCCAAGGTCGAGATCAAGTAAGCGGCCGGCACGAGGGTGGGCCCGGGGAGCGGTTGTCGTCATCCCAAGGCTCGCCCTGCCGGCCAGACCGGCGGGCCGTCGAGTGTGGCGGCTGGTGGCGATCGTGGAATGAGGCGAATCCGCGACCTTCGAACCGATCGATCTGCCCTAGCACTTTTGGAGGCGTTTGACAAGATGCGAAATCGCGGTATCCTACTCCTTCTGTGAGCCCGGCCTCTCTTTCCCCCTTCTACCTCCGTCAAGGAGTGGTGCTTCATGCTGTCTGCTGAGTCATTGACTCGCGCCCGGACCCCATCGGGTCGTATCTCGTACGCCCATATCGATCGCAAGATCGACGGGATCAGCTACGAGAGATTCGAGATCCCCAACCTGATCGAACTCCAGCTCGACTCGTTCGCCTGGTTCGTCGAGAAGGGTCTGCGCGACTTGTTCGATGAGATCAGCCCGATCAAGGACTTCACCGGCAAGGTCATGGAACTCGCGTTCCTGGATTATGAGTTCGGCGATCCGAAGTACTCCGAGGAGGAGTGCCGGACGAAAGACCTGACCTTCAGCAAGCCGCTGTACATCAACGTCGAGCTCCTGATCAAGGAAACCGGCGAGATCCAGCGCCAACGCGTCTACATGGGCGACTACCCATGGATGACCGATCAGGGCACGTTCGTTATCAATGGGGCGGAGCGGGTCGTGGTCAGCCAGCTCGTCCGCTCGCCCGGCGTCTACTACAGCGAGACGGAGGACCCGGCTTCGGGGCGAATGCTGTTCAGCGCCAAGGTCATCCCGAACCGCGGCGCATGGCTGGAGTTCGAGACCAACAACAAGGACCAGCTCTGGGTCAAGGTCGATCGCAAGCGCAAGATCGCGGCGACGACCCTCCTGCGGGCCGTCGGCTACGAAGAAAACGACGCGATCGCCGCATTGTTCAGCCCGGTCGACACTGATCTTGAGCATCCATTCATCGCCGCGACCCTGGACAAGGACCTGACCCACACGCAGGCCGAAGCCCTCATCGAGGTCTACAAGAAGCTTCGACCGGGCGACCCGCCCACCGGCGACAACGCCCGCCAGCTGGTCGAGAGTCTGTTCTTCAACTTCCGGCGCTACGACCTCGGTCGGGTTGGACGCTACAAGTTCAACAAGAAACTGGACCCGGTCGCGGAACGCCTTGGCATCGAGCTGCCTCGTGAGGGTCGGACGATCACCCGCGAGGACATCGCGGCGATCGTCGGACAGCTCATCGAATGCGACCGTGGCCTTCACCTGAAGGACGACATCGACCACCTCGGCAATCGTCGCATCCGGGCCAACGGCGAGCTCATCCAGAATGCGTTCCGGATCGGCCTCCTGCGGATGGAGCGTGTCGTTCGAGAGCGGATGACCATCCAGGAGCTCGACAAGGCGACGCCCAACGCGCTGATCAACATCCGACCCGTTGTGGCCGCGATGAAGGAATTCTTCGGCGGCAGCCAGCTCAGCCAGTTCATGGATCAGACAAACCCACTGGCCGAGCTCACCAGCAAGCGCCGTCTGTCGGCCCTTGGGCCGGGCGGGCTGTCGCGTGAACGGGCCGGGTTCGACGTCCGCGACGTCCATCACAGTCACTACGGTCGGATCTGCCCGATCGAGACACCGGAAGGGCCGAACATCGGCCTGATCGGTTCGCTCGCGACATATGGCCGGATCAACAGCTACGGGTTTATCGAAACGCCCTACCGCAAGGTCAAGCGGACGGTGGCCTATGACGAGGCCGATCTCACCAGGTTCGAGGCTGGCGCTGACCTGCTGACCAAGGGTGGGGAGATGGTCCTGAAGGCCGGCAAACCGTTCAACGCGGCGGCCGTGTCGGAGCTCAAGAAGCAGAAGGCACGGGCGTTCCCGATCCGGCCGGTCGTCACCGACGAGATCCACTACATGCCCGCCGATGAGGAAGAGGAGCACGTCGTCGCCCAGGCCAATGCGCCGCTCGACGAGGACGGCCACTTCACCGCGGAGCGTATCCCGTCGCGCTACCGGGACACGTTTCCCGAGGCTCGCGCCAGCCAGATCGAATACATGGACGTCTCCCCCAAGCAGGTCGTCTCCGTCGCGACGGCGCTCATCCCGTTCCTCGAGCACGATGATGCCAATCGCGCATTGATGGGCTCGAATATGCAGCGCCAGGCGGTACCGCTCCTCGAGCCGGAGTCGCCGATCGTCGGCACCGGCATGGAAGAACGCGCCGCTCGCGATTCCGGCCAGGTCCTCGTCGCCAAGCGTGGCGGTCTGGTCACCAGCGTGACCGCAGAACGGATCCACATCGAGACCGATGCGGGCGAGCTCGATGAGCACAAGCTCCTGAAGTTCGTACGCAGCAACCAGGGCACGTGCATCAACCAGCGGCCGATCGTGAATGTCGGGGATCGCGTCGCCGATGGTCAGCCGTTGGCCGACTCGAGCTCGACCCAGCTCGGCGAGCTGGCACTCGGGCGCAACATCCTTGTCGCGTTCATGAGCTGGGAGGGCGGCAACTACGAGGATGCGATCGTCATCAGCGACCGACTCGTCCGCGATGACCTGTTCACGAGCATCCACATCGAGAAGCACGAGATGGAGTCGCGCGACACCAAGCTCGGGCCGGAGGAGATCACCCGCGACATCCCGAATGTCGGCGAGGAATCACTCAAGGATCTCGACGAAGAGGGGATCGTCTACATCGGTGCGGAGGTCCGCCCCGGCGACATCCTCGTCGGCAAGATCACACCCAAGGGCGAGACCGAGCTGACCGCCGAGGAGCGCCTCCTTCGGGCGATCTTCGGAGAGAAGGCCCGAGAGGTGAAAGACAGCTCGCTGCGCCTGCCCCACGGTGAGCGAGGCAAGGTCGTCGAGGTTCGCGAATTCCGTCGCGAACTCAACGATGACCTGCAGCCCGGCGTCAACCGCCTGGTCCGGGTGTCCGTTGCCCAGAAGCGCAAGATCAGCGTCGGCGACAAGATGGCCGGCCGCCACGGCAACAAGGGCGTCATCGCCAAGATCCTGCCGGCAGAGGACATGCCGTTCCTGCCCGACGGCACGCCGGTCGATATCATCCTCAATCCGCTCGGCGTGCCGAGCCGGATGAATATCGGTCAGATCCTCGAGACGCACCTCGGCTGGGCTCTCCATGCCAAGGGCCTGAAGGCCGCCACCGCGGTGTTCGATGGGGCAACCGAGCACGACATCCGTCGGGAACTCACGGAGGCGGGTCTCCCCGACGACGGCAAGACCGAGCTCCGCGACGGTCGCACGGGTGAGCTGTTCGACCGACGGATCACCGTCGGCTACATCTACATGCTTAAGCTCCATCACCTCGTCGAGGACAAGATCCACGCACGGTCGACCGGGCCGTACAGCCTCATCACCCAGCAGCCGCTCGGCGGCAAGGCCCAGTTCGGTGGCCAGCGTTTCGGCGAGATGGAGGTCTGGGCCCTCGAGGCCTATGGCGCTGCGAACATCCTGCAGGAACTGTTGACCGTGAAGTCGGACGATGTCCTCGGACGTGTCCAGACCTATGAAGCCATCGTGAAGGGCGAGGAGATCCAGCCACCGCGCGTGCCTGAGTCCTTCAAGGTCCTCATCAAGGAGTTGCGCAGTCTCGGTCTCAACGCCGAGATCCTCGATCAGAACGACGAGGAGATCCCGCTCGCGGAGGACGACGCCTCCGGTTACCTGTTGCCCGATCTCGGTGGGATCAATCTCGCCGGGTTCGAGGACTGATCGTCTGTCTCTGAACCTGACCCCGACCCGACC
>Ga0307379_10006545_pt1 | contig 15975 bp, 15 predicted proteins | sample UN2MG_FD_202237 | JGI IMG/M metagenome (GOLD analysis project Ga0307379, IMG submission 202237) | Soil microbial communities from Risofladan, Vaasa, Finland - UN-2 | ecosystem: Environmental > Terrestrial > Soil > Coastal area > Acid sulfate soil | place: Finland: Risofladan, Vaasa | collected... | reverse complement strand
GCGCGCTGCACGGATCGAACTGCGCTCATGCCCCGAAGCGCCCGCCAGAGGGCGCTCCTGCCGAGGACAAGCTGAAGCTCCGAGAGGCGGCTCACCACCCTCCCTACGTTGACGTCAAGATCGACGGGCAGTATCTCCGGCTTCCTTATCACGCTGCGGGTAGCGACGTGGAGGCCTGGATCCGGTCGGGGATCCCGTTCAAGAAGAACAAGCGACTCCCCTACGACGTGGGCCCAGACTTCACTCTCTGCAAGTGCGGGGAGGACGAGGAGGACCACCAAGCGAAGGTCAAGAACGGAGCCCTGCACTCCAATGGCTGCAAGCGGTTCAAGCCAGCGTTCTGTTCGGGGTGCTGTCAGGCGAATCCTCAGCCGGAGATCGACACCCCGGTCGTCCTGATCGCTGACGAGTGTCACGCGTTCAAGACCGGGTCCTCGCAGCGGACCAAGAACTGGCGCGGGCTTCGGAAGTCCGTCTGGGACTCAGGCGGCTACGTGTTCGGCCTCTCAGGGACGCCGTGCGAGGGCAAGCCAGGAGAGTTCTGGGAGGTGCTCACCAGCCTCGGCCTGGCCAAGGGAGCGTTCGGCAGCCTCACGAAGGACTACAAGCGGATCTTCAAGGGGTGGTACGAGAACCAGAAGGGTGACCGGGTCCCGCCAGAGGGTGCCCTGCTCGACGAGCTTCACCGCCGCTTGCGGCGCGTGCAGATCAACCGGCGAAGGAAGGACGTGCTGAAGCAGTTGCCCCCGCGCCAGGAGGTCGTGATCGAGGTCGACATTTCGAGCGACACGATCCACGAGGTCAACGAGGCCGTCCACCGAATGCTCGCCGTCAAACGGGCTTGGGACGACGTCCAGAAGGGAGCGATCCACGACGGGACGCGGCTCATGGACCCGTTCGCTCCGCACCTCACGCCCGACGAGAAGAACCGTCGGACTCAGATTTACAACGCCCGCGTCGAGTACTTCTTCGTCGAGCGGCCTTGGAACACTGACGAGGAGATCGTCGAGGCCGTCGACCAGGCCCTCATGTCCAAGGGCGCTATGCCCACGATTGACGAACTGAGTCGGATCCGGTCCATGCTCAGCCAGGCCAAGGTGGCCGCGGTCAAGGAGTGGATCGAGGACCGCGAGCAGGAAGACGAGCCGGTTGTCCTGTTCAGTCAACACGTCACGATCCTCAAGAAGGTCGCCCAGAGGCCTGGCTGGGAATGCTTCCACGGCGGTCTGACGCCAAAGAAGCGCTCGACCATGGTCGACCGGTTCCAGCGGGGCGAGACGGCCCGAGGGCTCGCGATCTCGATTGGGGCGGGCGGCGAGGGGATTACGCTGACTCGGGCGTCGGTCTGTGCGTTCGTCGATCTCGCTTGGAACCCCGCCAAGAATCAGCAAGCCGAATCCAGACTGATCCGCATAGGGGCGGAGAAACACAAGGACAAGGCAGCGGTCAAGACCTGGGATCGGATCAACCGAGGCGACTTCTCAGCCTGCGCCAGCGGCGCGCACTGCAAGTCGGCGCTTGAAATGGTCGAGGTGGAGAACGGCAGGAAGGAGCAGCAGCGCGTGGCCATTCCTTGCTTGAATCACCAGGCCAGGATCTTGGTCGTGCGCTTCGTCGCGAAGCATATCGTTGACCGGCTCGTGATTGAGACGCTCAAGGAGAAGGAGGCCTTGCTCTCGAGCCTGGAGTGGGACGAGGAGGAGTCCGCGTAGCCCGCGGTGCCTCCTGTCTAAGATCAGAACTTGCGCCCACACGGAGGCTTCGTATCCGTGACGCTGCTGGCTACTAGAGGCAGGGCCAGAATGCGCTGCTAGGATTGCCGAATGACGGGAAAGCGCCGGAAGCAACACTCCTGCGAGGGTCACAAGCACCCTCACCTCAAGAAGCCCGTCCCGAGGGCTCAGGTTCGGAGGGAGCTAGAGGGTCTCTACCGGAAGGCTGGGCTGAGCGGGCCTGTCGAGCTCGACTGGCCCGAGAAGCTGGGTGACACGCACGACCGGAACACGAGGCGCTACGCCCAGGTCGCTCCCTTCCAACACCCGCCAGCGTTCGAGCTTGCTCCGCAGACCGCCTACCTCCCAGACCCCAACCGCCGCGCGCTGCTGGCCCACGAGGTCGGTCACGTCCTCGTGCCGCACGGGAGCGAGGACCAGGCCGACGCTGCAGCTTTCAGGGGAACTGGGGTCAAGATCGGCTACGACCCTCGCTGGCGAGGCAAGGGTCTCCAGGTCGCGAGGAATCCTGACGAGCAAGCACGGGGGTTCGAGCGGTCGCTGCGCCCGGATAGCCCCGCGGCTCGGTTGGATTACGTCGGGCACTTGCTCCGGATCGGCCAACTGGATTCGCTGCGCGATCACCCCGACCCCTTCCTCCGCTTCGTCGGCAGGAACCTCGAGGGTGACCTCGCCATGGACCGTTCGGGCGGATACACGCCGTCGAGGGGCCCTGTTCTGAACCGGATCGCCCACGAGCACGAAGAGAGGATCAGCGGGATCGGGCGCGAGTTGTTCGGAGATCAGTTCTGGTGGGAGAGAGACGGAAGCGAGGCAGCGGCCTGGTTCGTCGGCTACCGAGACAACCGAGACCGACCTCTCTGGCGCGAACAAATGGGCCGCCTGGGGTTGGCTCTGGAGGGCGCTGGATACACGCTCCAGATAGGAGAGCCCCCTGTGTCCTCGCGAGTCGTGGTGGAGCTAGGGGACCAGCCCGAGGCGATCTTTCGCGAATACATACCGCTCCTTCGGGAGTTCGGAGGAGGTCGGGAGAAGCTGGCCGGCGAGTGGTATCGAAGCGCCAGGCTCGACCAGAACCCTCCGCCGGACGAGAGATTCCGCCGGTTGGAGCGGGAGGCCGCCGGAGACGCCGAGGCTGCGACCCAACTGGCCTATGAACTCGAGCGAGCGGGGCGCCTCGTCCCATTGCACCTCCAGGCGGTTCGATTCAGCGTCGAGCGCGGCGGTGAGAACGTCGTCACACGACTCGACACGGGCGGGAAGAAACGAGTCAAGAACCAGGGCTGGCTCTTGCGGGCGATCCAGCGCTTCGGGGGAATGGTCCCGCTCGTGATCGTCGTGAGGACCCTCCCTGGGGGACGTTGCTACTTCCGGGTCGAGCTCAGCGCGACAGGTCCCTTCAGGTCAACTCGGACACACACCTTCGAGACCGTGTTCCAGAGTTGCCAGGTCCTCTGGGACTTCCTCCAGCGGCCGACGTTCGACGGATACCCGCTCGACTGGGACGGGCGTCGCGGCGAGGTCGTGACCAACATGCACCCTTCGACCTTCGGACACCCGTTCGGGGCTGAGGGAGGCCCCGACGCTGAGTGCTACCGCTGCCACCAGCGGTATTGGAGCGGTGACGAGGGCGCTGACCCGGACCGGCCTCGGTGTCCGACCTGCTACGCCGGCTTGGGCGCAGGCCGGGCCCGCCGGGGACTCAACCCGCGCGACGAGGACATTCGCGACCTCGAGCGGCACAAGGGCGAGTCCCCCGAGGCCCTCGCGGAGTTCTACCGGGCCGGGATTCGGACTGGGGAGATCAATCCGGAGAAGCTCGTGATCCTCGCGCGCATGGGCTCGTTCCGGGGTCCTTCCCTGGCGATCAGTATGACGTTCGGCAAGCGCGTAGAGACCGCAGGGAACTGGGGGTTTAAGGATCCGTGCTCCGAGGTCAAGCAGCCTTGGACGCTGTGGCGAGACCTGCTGACAGCGGACGTCCACCGTGGCCTGACGCGGAACAACCCGGTCACGCTGGACCGGATCGTCACGCGTTACGAGGCCTGGGCCGTCTTGGTGGAATCGGCGCTGGCGATTGCGGCTCGGCAGGAGGCGCCTGCTGTCCCTGCTTGGCTTGAGCCAAGCGTCCACGAGGCACTTGATCCGCAGTTTCTCCGGGCTGCAGCGAAGCGAGCGATCAGGGAGTGGCCCGACCTCCCTCACTACAAGAGCCGTATCCTGGCCGAATACGTCGGCCTCACGACCGCGGCCGGAAGGGCACTGGAGACGCTCAGCGAGCACCTGTTCGAGAGCGGTTCGTTCTCGCTAGCCGCTGAGATCCCTGACCGCTGGACGCAGGAGGCGATTGACGAGGCTGGCGGCGCAGCAGACGGAGGCCAGGGCTATCTCGAGGAGCTTGTCGAGGAGCGATCTGGGCGCGGTCAGTTCCCCCTGTTTCCGTTCCCGGTTCACCAGGTTGACGTCGACATGGAGCGTGGCTTGACGTCAGAAGGCGACATGGTCGTGATCGGGTATCCGGGGATCGCCGTGACGCAGGCGATCTTTTGCCAGCAGCTGCAGCGCGGTCTTCTCGCGTGGCTCAATGACCAGCCACCCCCTGACTACCCGGGCCCGGCTCGGTTCCCAAGCTCGGCGTGGCGCGCAGGGAGCCGAGTTCAAATGAGGGCTGATCATTGGACCGGGTTAGGGGCCCGAGCCGGGACCGTGGAGAGCGAGGGGAGCGAGCGGGTCCTCGTCCGGTTCGACGACGGGGCCCTTGTGGACGTGAACTCGAGAGCGTTGGAGGAGATTCGTTCGCCTGAGAGCAATCCGCCCAAGAAGGGCGGCTGGAAGACGCCCCCTCCCTGCGACCCGAGCTCGACAAAGAAGCCGCTCAAGGTCGCGTCGCTCAAGGGCAAAGTTGCCCGGGTCCACGTCAACCTCCACAACGGCTGCTACACGGTCAGTTCCAAGGGCAAGGTCCAGGGCTACACCAAGAGCCTCGTGCTGAAGGGCGTGCTTCCCAAGGTCAGCCTCTCGGGCTGGGAGCGCTGCCGGAAGACCGGGGTCCGCAACGTCCACGCCTACATTCAAGGCACCGTCGTCTCTGGCGCTCCGAAGAAGGCAGGCCGCGGCTGGCGGAAGATCAGCTACCGCTGCAAGACAGCTGGCCCGCACTTCTTCTACTCCGACACGGGCGACGTCTTTGAGGGCGCGGCCGAGGTCCGCTTCCTTCACGGCAAGGGTGAAGGGTTCAAGCAGATCCAGGTCTGGGCCAAGGGCCCGCCTCCCGCGAAGAAGAACCCAAGCTGCGGGTGTCACCACCCAGGCGGTGGGTGCTCGTGCGGCTCGGTGCAGGACTGGTGGGTCGGTAACCCGCCAGCGGGTGACTGCTAGTGAGCGAGGAGGGGATCAGACCCTGCGGCTCGAGGCCTCCTCGCGTCGAGGTCCACACCATAGACCGCGGCACGGATCGTGCCGTGATCCTGCTCGACGCCCACAACGTCGAGCGCTACGACCGCGACGAGTGGGAGAAGGGCCGCTGTCCGCTCCTCGCTGGGTTCAAGGTGACGCACGGCCCACGGGCGGGTTGCCGGATCGCTCGCAAGGGCCTGGAGGACTTGCTTGATCAGGAGGTGTCCTTCGCCCAGTGCTACGACCTCGAGGCGCTCGCGCAGCGGATCGGTGTCCCGCTCGCCCAGGTCGAGGACGCTCTGTGGCGCGAGGGCGAGGCCTGGTTCGAGAACAACCCGCAGAGGAACCCGTCGAGTCAAATAGCGAAGTCCGTCCAGGCGGCTCGCAAGAACGCTGACCGCTGGATCGGGGCCGAGGACTTTGTTCGGTGGGTCGATAACAACAGGCCTGACCAGTTCATGCACCGCCTCGGCGTCGTGGCCTTCAGATCCTCTGACTGGACCGCTTTCTTCGCTTCAGAGAAGAAAGCGAAAACGGCGGATAAGGCTTTTGAGCGCTGGAAGAGTTCTTGGGGTTACCCGAGCGGGTTCCTAGTTAGGTGGGAGTCGCTCAACGAGCCGGAGGCCGAGGACCTCGAGTCCGCTCTCTTCAGGACGGAGTATCACGCCACCGCTGACTTCTACCTCGTCCGGATCGCTGGCCTGAAGGACCGCGTTGAGAGCGCTCTTGCCAGGCGTGACGAGGTCTCCGGCCTGGTGAGCCAGGTGACCGGGGAGGGTCGGGTTCACGCGCGGAGCGCGTCCGTACCTGACGCTGCGATCTCCCTGGGCGTCCGGCCCCAGGTGATCCACGATTGGATCACCCAGGAGGGACTCCCTCACAGGATCTCTAGGGAGAAGGCCTTCGTTGACGTCGAGGAGGTCGAGGACTGGATCGCGGAGCGCGGGGCGAAGGCGCACGCTCCTGTCGCGGAGGCGGCGCGAGGGCGGGTCCCTATCGCGGAGGCGCGCCCTTTCCTGCTGCAGGTCCGCAAGGAGTTGAGGATCAACGACAAGTACTACGCCGAGTTGCTCGGGACCTCGCACAGCAACCTCAAGGTGTGGCTCGGGCTCGGCGGTCGCTGGCGAGACCTCAGGGCGATCCCGGCCACGGCTGTCGAGCGGGCCGCCGCGCTGCGAGGGACTATGAAGCCGCGGGCTCTCAGGACGTCTCGCCTGCAGAAGATCACCCGCGAGGAGGTCGAGCGGGCCTGGGCCGAGGGCGCGGGGAACGTGAAGAGCGCGGCTAAAGCCCTCGGCGTCTCGCTCGAGGTGTTCCACACGCTGGTCGAGCACCGAGAGGCAGCGGTCGACACCCGGCGTCTGGTTGACAAGGTCACCAAGCGCCAGCTGGAGGGCCTCTACGACAAGCACCGGGGCGTGCGCGCTGCCATGGCGCGCGAGCTAGGCGTCACACCCGAATACGTGGGCATGCTCCTTCGCAGCACGGGGATCTCTTCTGCTCGAGGGAGCACGGCCAGGCCTGAGTCGCTGACGCCCGAGCGCGTGACCGAGATCCTGAGCGAGGCGATTAGGACTTCGACTCCGCCGAACATTGCCGCGCAGGAAGCCGGGTTCTCTCGAGGGAGCGTGCTCCTAAAGGCGGCGCGGAGGTTCGACTTGATCGGCCTCTACGAGGAGGCTAAGGCGAGGGGCGCGCGGCGCCCGAGAAAGGACAAGGGCGTGAGACGCAAGAACCCACCTCGCTTCCTCGTGAAGTCGCCGGCCCAGGGACTCAAGACGATCCAGCACCCTGAGATCACAGCCAACTTCAAGAAGGCTCTCCGCTGGAAGCCGAAACACAAGGAGGCGGTACTCGTCCCCTGCGCTGGGACCAAGCCCTTCCCCGAGTCACCGAGTCACAAGAGCGGATACCTCAAGGCGCTCGAGGACAAGCAGGCCGACCTGTGGGTCGTGAGCGAGCCGCTGGGCGTCGTGCCCTACGAGTGGAGCTACGACTTCCCTCAGGCAGACTACGACTTCCCGCCTCAGTTCCTGACGGGCCCCGGGCACGACCTGCTCGCGGAGCGGATCGCGACCTGGATCGAGAAGGTCGGGTCGAAGTACAAGCGGGTCACCCTGGCGCTGCCTGGGCACCACATGAAGCTCGTGAAGAAGGCGCTCGCCATGGCGAAGAAGAAGCCGAAGAAGATCGTCTACGCCGGGATCGGGGACTGCCTCGACTCGGGAGCTTGTCCCGAGGGACACTACCGGTCGACGACGAACGCCTACCGCGGGTTCCTCAAGCGGCGAGCGAACCCGATCAAGGCCTTCTTCGGCGAGGACCGGGACCCGGTCAACGTGCTGGGCCCCGCCTACCCAGGACACGTCAAGGACTGGCACGCTCGGTTCACGGGTGACGACCGGCAGGTCTACACGCTCCGGGCCAGCGAGCTCTACAACAAGCGCGACCAGCAGTGGTGGACGCCCGAGCCGCCGCTCCAGCCTCACGAGCTTGGACCTCAGGGATTCGGGCGGCGCGGACTCAGCCGACGCGCTGCGAACCCCCAACTGCCCTCGATTCCACGCGAGGCCCTGACCCCGGCCCTGATCCCCAGGCACGAGTTCGTCCCTCCGCACGACCTCACGTTCGAGGCACTGGCTACAGGCCAGGCGCCGCTCGTCTACCTCCCCGAGGGCGTTCAGGAGCGGCCCGCCGTCAGCGACGCGTTCTACGCCTTGCTGACCTCCCCTCCCAGGCAAGGGCTCCAGAGCCCGCAGGCCTGGGAGTCGCTCATGGCCTACGCGGACCGGAGCAGAGTCGGGGTGTTCGCGGTGGATCGTCGCGGTGAGCAGTGGGCCGTGCTCGGCGTCGAGTTCGACCCGGGCGGCCGGACCGGCCAGCTGCGGGTCCGGCACCAGGGCCGGTATGCGCGCCAGGGCGACCTCATGATCGACCTCCACGACGCCTACTCGTTCATGATCCCGACGCTGGTCTACAAGCCGGCCCGTGGGCAGAACCCGCCTGGCGGCGTGAGCTACCAGGTCCTTCGGGATATCGACGATTGCTTCACAGTCGAGGCAAACATGCCGGGACGGGGCCTCGTCGGGTTCTTGAGGGTGTCGGGCAACTACGAGCGTGCCCCGGACGGGCGGCTCGTCGCGAGGGTCGGCTCGATCCAGGTCGACGAGGATCTCCGCAGGAAGGGGGTCGCGACCGGGCTTTACCAGACGGCTGCCGACGCCGTGTCCGAAGAGGATATGTATCTGGCCTCCGGCGCTCACGGACAGCAGTCAGATCCTGCGGTCCGGTTCTGGGAGAAGCAGGTAGCCAAGGGGCGCGCTGACGTGCTGACACTCCCTTACCACTTCCCCCCGGGGGCTGAGGTCGACCGCTACGTCTTGCGGGAGTCGCCGCCGAAGTCGCTGGCTAATCCTCGAAAGCGTCGTCGACGCTGAAGTTCATAGCCTCGCTCCTCGGCGCCGCGCCCAAGGTGATCCACAAGAGCGCGGTAGCCCGCTGCAAGGAGAGCCCTTGCTCGATCTGGGAATGCCCGGCGGCGCTGAGTGCGGACAAGGCCCGCGAGGCGATCCGGTGGGGCATGGAGGCCGAGGCCGGGCTGCGCCTCGTCTGGAAGGACGGGCCGCTCGAGGTCGAGGAGGTGAGGTTCGTTCGCGAGGCTGACTGGAAGGATCTCCGAGCCTTCTATGGAGGTGCGCCTGGCGGGAACCCCTGGAGCTACTCGTTCTGGTCTCTGGTTCGGGAGATCAGGAGCCGCAAGGTCGAGCGTCCGACCTGGGAGGCGCTGCTGGGGACCGTGAACGAGATCACCGGGGCGGGCTACTCGCTCCAGCAGCTGAAGGGATTGCTTGGGGGTCAGGAGGGGCTCCCGGTCCACGAGCGCCGACTGTTCGGGCCCGTTGACCTGGTCGCGCTCCACCGCTCGCATGCGCTGACCTTCAACCCGTGCGTCCCTCACAAGTGGGACGGAGGCCCCAAGCTACGCGAGGACGAGGACGATCACGGCCTGTGTGTGGTCGTCGCGGTCTACGCCAACAAGCGCGGGCTGCCGGGGGTTATTCCCCGCTCGCGCCAGATCGCTCTGGCCTACGCGGACGTTCATTCGGTCAGTCTGTCCTTCACTCCGTTGGTGAGAGTCGGTCGAACTCGTATGTTCCAAGATCAAGAAGGCAATCGACGCAGGGGCCGTCGGTACGAGATCATGTTTCCCGCTACCGGAAGCGTGGGGCCCACTTAGCCCCGATCAAAGAGAGAAGAAGAATGGTTGACCGCGAAGGTTACATGAGCGAAGAGCAGGCCGAGCGCTCGCTCTGGTCCTACTACTGGCAGCTTGATCACAGTCGGGACCGGCGCGTCGCGCCGCTCGTCACCGAGCCGCCCGAGCATATGAGCAAGGAGGAGCTCGCCGAGATCCGCGACCGGCAGACGCCTATGTGGCGCAAGGCTCAACTCAAGTGGGTCGGGATCCTCGAGAGGAAGAACGCCCGAGCCGGCGGCTACGCCCGCAAGTTCTCCAGCCTGTTCACGACCCAGGCCGAGAAGGACTACGTCCTTCAGTCGGTCCTCGAGGACGAGTACGAGAAGTACGCTGGCGTTGACCTGACCGGCAAGGTCGACCCTCGCACGGGTCTGCCCTGGACGACCAACGACATTCAATCGGGTCGCGGCGTCGTCTCCGGCCAGGAGCTTTGCCTGGAGGCAATCGTCTCGCCTCACGACCTCGCGGAAGCCTTCACGACTTGGCTCCCGCCGTGCCCCGGGGGCTTCGACCTAGAGTCGTGGGGAACGAAGTTGGAGCACTTCCAGTCCTTGGCATACAAGCCCAAGGACAAGGGCTGCGACCCCTGCAACGGGACCGGCAAGGTCGAGCGGGTGATCACGGCGACGGTCACTGAGGGAATCATTTTCCGGAAGGAACGGTCCGAGCACCGGAAGTTCCTGCAGACCTGCGAGGCCTGCGGCGGCGAGGGCTGCATTCAGAACTGGGACCAAGACGAGGTCGAAGCCGTTCGCCACAACGCCATGACGATCACGCGGGTCGTCCACGGCATGCAGAGCACTGGCTACTTCGACCTGCGCCCCGTGGACGAGCGAGACGTCGAAATGGGCGACCTCGTCTGGGAGCGCAAGGACGGCACAACCATTGGGTTCAGACTCAACTGGGAGGGCTACAAGTTCATGCAGGAGTGGACGGCGAAGGATCCCGAGATCCAGCAGGCCATGCACATTCTGACGCTCGCTGGCCACGAGGTTCGGCAGTCGGCTCCCGAGTGGGCCAAGGACGAGTACAACAAGTCGTACAACCCGATCACCGTCGATAGCGCGGGTGGATTCAGCAAACCTCCCGTGGCGGGTGGTTTCTCGGTCCAGCCAGCTGGCGGAACACTGAAGCTCTGAGAGAGAACATGACCGCAATACTTATGGAACCCCCGAACCTGGAAGACGCAGTGGACACTCCCGACCTCGACGAGGACAACGACGAGGGCGAGGGCCCCGCGTTCCTGATCAGCTACAACGACGGCGCTCTCGAGACCGTCTACCTGAGCGACACCGACGACGAGAAGGTCTCGTCCGACGACCTGGTCGAGCGCTTCAGCAACGCGCTCAAGAAGGGGAACCCCTTCTTCAGGCTAGGTCGCCGCCAACTCCGGATCGACCTGATCCGGAGCTTTGGGCCCGAGGACGAGGTCGACTACCCCGAGGTCTCGATCTTCTCCTCGATTGAGGACAGGGTCGAGCGGTTGCTCAAGGGCGCGGAGCACACCGTGAACATGGTCAGCCAACAGGCCCAGGCCATGTCCTTCCTGACCGATCAGCAGGGGAGCCTCCAGCAGGCTCAGGCCGAGTTGTTCAACTCGTTCGACGTCGAGGCGTCGCTGGACGAGGACGAGGAAGTGTCTGTTCCTGGCGTTCCGCTGCCGCGGCCGAAGCGACCGGCCAAGACCGGAGGCGCTGGCCTCCGGACGCTCAAAATGCCGGGTGTCAAGGCTCCTAAGCCTCCCGGTCAGTAATCGCCAGTTGGTGACCCAGCGCCCCGGGCTCTTGCTCGGGGCGCTGTCGTTTAGCAGTAGGAGGCAGGGCTCGGCAAAATAGGTAGCCTCAAGGAAACCCTTTCCTTGGAGGCCTCGTGACGCTGAGTCCTATTTCCCACAGCCTGGGCCGCGGCGCTGGCGACATTGCGAGCGCTCTCAGTCGCAGCCTGGGGAGCGCCGCGCGCTCCTCGGTGCGCGCCGTCACGATCCGGAGCCGCCTCTCGCCCGCGGCCACGTTCACCGGGACGGAGGTCTTCGGGCCCGGGACCTTGATCAGCCCGGACACTGGGCAGCCCAGCGCGCCTGGCGAGTTCGGGATCCCGGCGCTGCCTCGCCCCTTCGCCTTCAGCGAGGCGCTCCTCCGGTTCGCGAAGCCCGAGATCGAGATCGAGACTGCGGTCGGCCGGTTCAGCGTGGCTCCTTACGGGCGCCCCGAGGCGAACTACTTCTGGCCAGTCGTGATCGTAGGCGGGGCCGCGCTTGGCGCCCTCTTCGTCCTCGCTGCCCGAGGCCTCAAACGCTAAGGGCCCAGGCCCGACCCGACACCCAGAACCTGGGAGGACCCCATGAACGGAAAAACAATCACCAACGCCCTCGCCGTCGGACTTGCTGCGGCAACTGTCGGCTGGGGACTCCAGAAGGCCTACAAGGCGACTGGCTACTACCCTCCGCAGCCAGTGTTCCTGATCGCTGCCGGAGCCGGAGGATTCCTGCTCTACGGAGCGGCGAAGAAGGCTCGTCCGCTCAAGGGACTCCTTACCTAGACCTACAGTGAAGCGGTTTCCAGCTTGAGCGCGGCCCTGTCAGAGGATCGCGTTAGTCTCTCCGTGCGCTAACCCTGTCAGGTGATCCCTGGAAACGGACTTCATTCTCCACAATCCACACAAACCAATGTGGAAACCGTTTCCCACCCGATAGGGGCGCCCTGAGAGAAGGTCCCTATGGCTAAGAAGAAAGCACCCCTCGAACGCATGGAGCCCCTGGCCCGTGCCCAAACGAAAGAGTTCAACGAGAGCAAGCACATCGAAGGCGACTTCAAGAATCGCCTCGTTGACTGGTCCGCAGGCCTTCACGCAGCGCTGACCTCGTTCGACCAAGTCGTCGATCCCGACAACCCGCCCGAGGCCGGCTCGCTCCACGACTTGCTGATCCGCGAGGGCAAGAAGAAGCGCCTGCTTCAGAACCTCCTCCGAGACTCCGAGGAGGACGACGCGCCTCCCGCTGGCGACACGCCTCCGGCTGACTCTGCCCCGGCTCCTCAGGCCCCGGCTCCTCAGGCCGCGGCCCCGCAACCGCCCGTCGCCCCGCCCGTGGCCCCGCCCGTGGCCCCGCCTGTCGCGGCTCCGGTCGGGTCCGCGGCTTCCGCGCTGGGCATGTAGCGTGGCAGGCCTGAATGCTGTTTCTGTCCCGACTTACATGGTCAAGAGCAGCATTCAGGCCTTGCGCCGCCTGTCTGACGTCAATCACCGACAGGACATGCGGGGCACGGCAGCCGAGGCTCGCAAGCTCGTCATTCACTTGGAACAGCTGATCAAGAATCAGACCTTCCCGACCGGGGAAGTGATCCTGCTCCAGGTCTCGCTCCCTAAGAGCCCTCCTCGTGTCTGGAGGGCTCCTATCCGCCTGGAGACCTTCCAGGCATTGCTTCGGGATCAGGTCGTCCCGAAGTTCAAGGCCACTGATATCGAGTGCAGCGGCCAGATCCGCTACACCCTAGTCCTGTCCTGCTCGCGGGGTTGAGAGAAGAAACCATGGCCAAGGGAACCGCCCTTCCGTTCAAGTCCCGCAAGGGATTCAGCTGCTACCCCGAAGAGCTCTACATGGAGCGGCAGGAGGGGCGCAAGCACTACGACCCGAGGGTCCACCTCCCCTTCGTCGAGCGGGACGTGGTCTGGATCATGACGCCCGGGATCGGGGTCCTGCAGGCCGTGACCGTCACCAAGGACGAGGAGGGCCGGGTCGTCGTCTTGGACGGGCGCCAACGCGTGACCAACTCGCTCGAGGCGAATCGGCGCCTCGTCAAGGCTGGACTGCCTCCGCTCCAGATCCCGGTCGTGGCAAAGAGGGGCAACCCGGACGCCCTGTTCCAGATCCGGGTGATCACCAACCAGCACCGCCAACCCGACGACCCCGTCACCGAGGCCCACACCATGAGTCAATACCGGAGCATGGGCTACGACGAGGACGACTGCGCGACTCTATGGGGCTACACGACGCGCACGATCCGAAACCGGCTCTACCTCCTGCAACTCTGCAGGGAGGTCCAGAGAGCCGTGATCGAGGGCAAGATCACCGTCACGCGAGCGATCCGACTCCGAGACCTGGGCCGGGCAGAGCAGATTGAGGCCTTGCACAAGAAGCCTGAGGCGAAGAAGAAGCGTCGCCCGTCGCCCAAGCGGGTCAAGACGGTGCTCGCCAGCAACGGTTCGCTCGAGGCTTCCGTTCGAGCCGCGATCCAGTGGACCAACGGAGAGATCACCGACAAGCAGGCCGAGAAGAAGATTCCGGGCTTCAAGAAAGCCCTAGCCGAGGTTTCGTGACAGACCTGCCCGACCCCAGGAACCCGAATGACGTCAAGGTCGGGCAGGTCTGGAAAGACAACGACGCCAGGCTCGCGGAGCGGGAGTTCGAGGTCGTGTTGCTCGACCTCGACTACTACCCCAAGGGCCGCGTCCAGTGCAAGCTGCTCGGCGAGCTCAAGAAGGGCCAACGCGCTTTGTTCTTCGTTCGGCTCGACCGGTTCAACGGGACGAAGCGCGGCTACTCCATGACGTCACGGACTGGCGAAGACGTGACCAAGAAGACCAAGAAGACCAAGAAGAAGGCCAAGGGAGGGAAGTTGTGAGCAAGGACGAAGACCAAGAGGACGAGTTCGACGAGGAGGATTTTGACGACGACGACCCTGCGATTCAGGAGTCGATTGCCGACCTCATGAACAAGACCATTGAGTTTCTCGACGGTCACGAGTTCACCGATCCGAAGGCGGCCAAGGCGGCTGCGATCCTCCAGGGCGAGTTCCAGTTTGCCCTGCGCCACTGGTTCGAGCCTGTGGACGGTGACGGTGACGAGGACGAGACTGAGGACGAAGCTGGGGACGAGGACGAACAGTCCGAACCGGACGAGTCCGAGGGCGAGGAGTAGGGCGATTGCCCTGGGGTTGAGTGGGGCCCCCCCCGCCCCCCCCGATGTTCAAGCAACTGCCCCGGCCTAGCGTGCATAATCCCGCCCGCTGGCAAGTCACCTGAGAGAAGACATGACCACCAAGAAACCTCTGTTCTGTCCCCACCTGACCCAAGGCCAGATCGTGTCCTTCGGGCTCACTGGCCTCGTGATCCCTCACGGTGAGGCCGAGGTCGCGACGCAGAGCGACCTCGGGGCTCTGGGCGCCGGGCTCAAGGCCTCAACTCACCCCAAGAGCCGGGGCGGGATCGACCTCAGCCAGATCGGTGCCGGGACGAAGAAGCTCCCTATCTACCGAGTCGACTTCAACTCCAAGCTCAAGACGCCTGTCGGGACGGACCCTGCGGACCCTGACCCGACCTTGCTTCCGACCGCGTCCCTGATCCCGTGCCAGGGGCCGGCGTGCGCCTTCTGGTGCTCGGCTCACGAGACCTGCCGCGAGGTCTGTAACGCCTGCCGGGCCCAGACCTTCGTAGACGCGCTCGCGACCCACCACAGGGCCAAGCAGGCCGCTCCGAGCCTGCCCCTCACCACTCACCAACCGGGGCAGAACGTCCCAGGAGAACCTGCATGACTACCCCCGTTCCTACCGACGAAGCCGTTCACGCGGCCCCCGACTCTGACGTCCCTGCGCCGCTCTACAAGAGGGGTGACATGATCTTCATTCCTTGCCACAGCGGGAAGTTCGTGGCCGAGGTCGTCCACGTCTACAAGGACCTGGCCGAGGCCGAGGAGGAGTACCCCAAGAGCTACCGGACGATCCTTCAGCACCCGCTCAAGAAGGGCAAGCCGAACCAGTACCACTACTACGCTGAGGTGGCCAACAAGACCCGTAAGCCCCTCGGTGTCTGCGAGGAGTACGCAACCCTCAAGCGCCGCGCCCCTGGGGCTTCCCCCGAAGCCTAAGGTCAGCGGCGCCTAGGAGTTTGACTCCCGCGTGGGCTGTGAGGCCCACACCCGTCCCCTGTAGCTCAGTGGTCAGAGCGGCCGATTCTTAATCGGTGCGTCGCGGGTTCGACTCCCGCCGGGTGGCATACAAGGAGGCGCTATGACGCTTCGCGTGGTCCCAATTCAAGCAGGAGAAGAAGACATGGTCCGAGCAACAAAGGTCGACAAGAAGCGTCTCGTCGAGACGCTGACCGGGAACCGATCCAAGCACGTCGAGCAATACCTCGAGGCCTTCGCGGGCTACAAGAAGGAGTTGCTCGTGAAGCTCGCGGCTCTCGTGGCGCGGGCTGAGACGCTTGAGCCAAGCGATATCAAGGCAGCCGGCAATTACGGGTACATCGAATTTCACTCGGTGAACCTCGAGGTGCCCCAGGACCACCGACTCGACTACGACCGGGCCCTCAACCGAATGGAGTGGGAGCTCGGCGACGAGATCCTCGTCTCCGAGAACGACTTCAACTGCTTCGTTCGGGACGAGTGGAACTGGCGAGACCAGTTCGTTGGAAGTCACCGCCGCTACACCGGGTAGCGCCTGACCAGTGCCCTACCGCCCCGAGAACAGAGGGTTCACGCGCCCGTTCCTTGAGGCGGAGTGTCCAGGCTGCGGACACACCCGCGGCAACCATAGGAACCGATCCAGCGCCTGCCTGGACCCGGGTTGCGGCTGCTGCAAGTTCGGTGACGGC
>Ga0307379_10006544_pt1 | contig 15975 bp, 14 predicted proteins | sample UN2MG_FD_202237 | JGI IMG/M metagenome (GOLD analysis project Ga0307379, IMG submission 202237) | Soil microbial communities from Risofladan, Vaasa, Finland - UN-2 | ecosystem: Environmental > Terrestrial > Soil > Coastal area > Acid sulfate soil | place: Finland: Risofladan, Vaasa | collected... | reverse complement strand
CTGGAGGCTGTTTGCCGGCTGGAGAAGTACAAACGACCAGTCTCTTCCCTGGGACTGCTGGCCCTGAAGGATTTGCATTTTGCCGCTTGATATCTGATTGAGCAGGTTCGTAAATTCGGTCTGTTCTCGCACCAGCAGCACATTTCTGCTATATAGCCTCCAACCGTAAAGGGCTCCGGCCACAGCGATTACTACTACTACAACGACGATTGTTATAAGGTTTTCTTTTGTCCATTGCGGCAAATTGCCCAGCCATTCGGCTAATTCGTTAGTTTTTAGTTCATGCCGATGATCGGATTTCATTTCTTTCTCCGTTATCCTGTATATCGTATTACGCAAACCGTATTACGTTTTTGTTTTGCGCCAGATCAATCACGCAACACGCACGACGAACCGGAAGGGCATTGTAACAGGATTTGTTTTATCTTGCAATAGTCATATCTTTCGATTAGAATTTTCGCCGGTAACGATTCGAAAGGGCTTCAATGTTCAAAATGTTTTGTTTCTGTATCGCCGTTGTTTTGGCGGGTTCGGTGTATACGACTGGTGAGGCCGGCCTTTCAGGCGGCAATCGAGCCGAGGCGCCAAACGTCCCGGAAGGTATTTGGGACCCGGCGAAATACATCAGCCTGGATGAAATTAAGCCGGGGATGAAGGCATACTGCCTGACGGAATACGGCGTTGCCGGGATTGAGAAGTTCGGCATGGAAGTGGTAGATGTCATACGCAACATAAATCCCAGCTCCAGTCCCGGCAGTAGAGATGCGATCCTGGTCAAAGGGACCGATGAGCGTTTTATGCACACCGGGCCGGTCGCCGGATGCAGCGGCTCGCCGGTCTATATTGACGGACGATTGGCCGGGGCGCTGGCTTTCACGTGGAGTTACGCGAAGGACCCGCTCTACGGGGCAACACCCATTGCCGAGATGCTTGCTGTTGGCCGAGGAGGCCGGGGCGGTATTTCTGAGCAACGTGCCGGCCAGGTGGATCCTGGGATTGATTTTACCGCTCCCATTGATTTTGCTGAGATTGACAGACGGCTTAGAAGCGGGCTTGTCAGAGCAAGTCGTGGCTTTCGAGGTGCGAATTACTTGCCGTGTCCTTTGATTACTTCAGGCCTGCCTGCCGAGGTTCGTGAGCAATTGGGTGCCATCGTTGAGCCCTTTGGGCTTATGGTCGTCGCCGGTGGCGGCAGCGGAGCTGGTAAGTTTCGATTGCCGATTGCCGATAGCCGAATGCCGATTTCAAAATCGGAAATCGAAAATCGGCAATCGAAAATCCAGTTAGCACCGGGAGCCTGCCTGGCCGTACCGATGGTTTCAGGTGATATTTCTATGAGCATATCCGGGACCGTTACTGAAGTTATCGGCGATAAGGTCTACGCCTTCGGGCACTTCCTGCTTGGTTACGGGCAGATAGACTTGCCGATGGCCACAGCGAAAGTGCACACGGTTGTCTCAAACATGGCGAGTTCTTTTAAGTTAACCAGCGTGTTGGAGACGATCGGCGCTGTGACGGACGATGAGGCGACTGGGATTGTCGGTAAGATAGGTGTCGAAGCAAAGATGATCCCACTGACAATACGAATAGACCGCTATAACGATACCGAGAAGCGCCTGTACAACTGCCGGCTCGTGAACAATCGTATGCTCACGCCGGTTTACCTTCGTGTGGCCGTGGCGGGAGCGGCATTTCAGTTCGGTGATTTGCCACTTGAGCATATGATCGAGTATAAAGTGGATATCGGCATATCTCGTTCTGAGTTCGTCGTTCCGCGTTCGGCGTCACTCGGAACGCAGCACGCAGAACGCCCCATATCAGTGACTTTCGAGAACGTTTCCAGCGGTATGGGCCTGAACGAGGTGGTAATGGAATGCTACAGTTGCATCGGGCTTCTTATGAATAATCCGTATGGGGAAGTTGACATCGAATCGATAGATATCGACATTCGCATTATACCCAGAAGTATTGTCTCACATATCTGGTCGGTCGATTTGTCCGATTCGAAGGTCAAGGCCGGCCGGAGCATCGAGATAGGCGCTGTTCTGGAATCTGTTTTGGCGGGCAAGAAGCAATATAAGTGGAGCCTGGAGATACCTGAAGACCTGGCACCGGGAAAGTATGAGTTGACTATATGCGGCCAGCGTAATTATGAACAGTTTCTTCTCAAGGCGGTCCCTCACAGATTCATTGCCCAAAGTCTGCCGGGCCTGATTGAGGCGCTAAATAATTCCCTGCAAATCAGTAGAGATAAATTGTATTGCCTTTTAGCTTTGCCGTCGAGTGGAGTCATAATTGAAAAGGCCGAGCTGCCCGACCTTCCGGCAACCAAGGCGTTGCTCCTGCAGGACACGAAAAGGGCGCTGAGAATCCGGCCATATTCGCACTGGCTCGAAAGAAGTCTGGAAACAGGCACAGTTGTGATCGATAAGAGAGTCTTGCAAATAACAGTTGAAAAATAAATGGACAACAATCTTCGCTTTTCTATTTTAGGAGTAGCTATGAGAGACAAAGCCGGCATTTTCGATTGCCGATTGCCGAATTCCGTTTCCAAAATCCAAAATCCAAAATCCAAAATTGTAAATCATTTAGTGCTCTGTCTGGTTTTGAGTTCAGCTTGTTTGGCGGTCAGCAGCAAGGTTACTCGTCATACCAGCAGTACGGATTTATTGAAGGGCCGGATCGAAAAGGTTGTGATTGGCTCGCGCGGTACGATTCAATTAGGGCGGGCGGCAGAATCGTTGATTAAGGAGTTCAAGGGTTTTGATGATGTCTGGTCGATCAACAGTATTGTTGTTAGCGGCGGAACAGTCTATTTCGGCACAAGCCCCAACGGCGGCATATACAAATACAACCTTAATAAGCTGACGAAGATTTATCCGCTGGATGCAGACCGGGCTCAATCGGAAAGGGACCCCATTTTGCAAAAAGATCGCAAAATGGGAACCCCAAAAAAACAAGACGATGCAGAAAAAGCCGAGGCCGGAGAAATCGAAGCCGAGGAGTACCTGTCTAACGAGCATATTTTCGCCATGGCAACGGATGTGGCCGGCAGACTCTTAGCAGGCATTAGCGGAAAAGGATGCAGACTGTGCCGGCTCGAAGGCGAGAAGATGGAGACCGTCTTTGAACCGAACGATGCCAAATATATCTTCGCGTTGGCTCTTGATGAAGGGGGCAACATTTATTTGGGAACCGGGCCGGAAGGCAAGATTTATCAACTCAATTCCCTCGGCAAAAAGCCTCAGCTTATTTATGACAGTCGTGACAAAAACATACTCTCACTTGCCATTGGCCGGGATGGCTATATTTATGCCGGAAGCGACAGCCGGGGCCTTGTCTATAAGATACACCCCCAAACCAAAAAAGTAACGGTTTTATATGACAGCGACCAGCCGGAAATCACGGTACTATTGCCTGTGGGCCCTTCGACTCCGGTAGGGGCGGTTCGCGAACCGCCCGTACTATACGCAGCGGCGACTTCGGCGAAAATCGTCCAGACACAAACTCAATTCGCCGCATCTACTTTTGGCGGAACTTCGCCCGGCAGGCCTGAGGCGGAAGCCAAAAGCGAGGAAAGTTCCAGCGAAAATAAGGGTGAACGAAAGCTTGAAATTGCAAATACACAAGTGACAAGCAAAGCGAAACCGGCCGCGGGACCGCCTCCTGTCCGTAAGGGAGCCAAGCCTACTGAAGCCAGTCATATATACAAGATTACTCAGGACGGTTTCGTGACGGATGTGTTCGGCGAGGCGGCAGTTTTCTTCTGCCTGGCAGAGAAAGACGGCAAGCTGCTCGTAGGAACCGGCAACAACGCCAATCTATTCAGTGTCGACCCGGCAATGGAACAACAGGCGGTGATTTACGAGGACGAGCAGGCGGCACAAATTACTGCGATTGCTCTGGCCGGTGACGAGGTATATCTTGGGACGGCAAATCCGGCAAAGTTGATTACACTGGGCTCCGGCTTCGCTTCCGAGGGGACCTACATATCCGACCTGATCGATGCCGGTCAGCCGGCGACGTGGGGCAAACTACAGCTTGAAGCGAATGTTCCGCAAGGATGCAAGGTTCTCGTCTCCGCTCGCAGCGGGAATGTTAAGGATGTCAACGACCCGACTTTCTCCGAATGGTCCGAGCCGGCCGAAATAACCGAGCCGGTACAACTGCAATGCCCCCTGGGCAGATTCTGTCAGTACAAACTCATCCTGCAAAGCCAATACGGAACTGACAGCCCGCTGATCAGGGAGATTGCCGTGGCTTGTACCGTGCCGAATCTGGCGCCGCAAGTCGAATCGGTTACTGTGAGTCGAACAAAGAGTGCCGGCAAAGATGGAGTTTTCAAAATCAGCCATGTGACCAAAGACGACAATGACGACAAGCTGGTTTATAATATCGATTTTAGAAAGCTCGGCAGGACAAACTGGATTGAGCTGAAGGATGAGCTTGAAGCTTCCAGTTTCGAATGGGACGGCAAAACCGTCGAAGACGGACGATACGAAGTCAGGGTAACAGCGAGCGACGCCGGAAGCAATACGACTTTGACCAAACTCGCGGGCAGCAGAGTCAGTGAGCCGGTCGTAGTCGATAACACCGGGCCGGTTGTAAAAAACATGAAGATTACATCATCCCTCAAAGACAACGGAAAGTATCGGGTTTTGGGGATCGAAATTGCCGATGAGCTTAGTGCGATTGACAAGCTCGAATATACGATTGATAGTAACGCCCGCTGGATCAGTACCGTGCCGGACGATTTGGTCTATGATACGACGGACGAGAATTTCACGATCAGAATAGACGCGGAAGAAGATTTGCCGAAAGGCGATCATGTCATCACGGTCAGAGTCAGCGATGCGGTTGGCAATACAACGTATAAGACCCTCGAAGTCAATGTCGATTAGTGTGCCTCGTCTTCGCTCGGCATGAAGGGTCTCTTCACCCTGAGCGTAGTCGAAGGGTGAGCGTAGTCGAAGGGTGAGCGTAGTCGAAGGGCTGGTTATCGTGCGTTATATTGAATTTGAAAAAATTGCCGAGACGGTTGAATCGCTGTGTATATCAGCCGGTTACGAGCTGCCTGGGGATGTTTTAACTGCACTTCAGAGGGCGGCACAAAAAGAATCCAATCCGACGGCGGCAAAAATTCTGAATCAGCTCATCGAAAATGCCCGCATAGCGAAAGATGAAAAAATCCCGTTGTGCCAGGATACCGGGCTTGCGGTGGTCTTTGTCGAGCAGGGTTCGCAAATAGCTGTCAAATCCTCTGCCGGCGATGATCGGGGCACGCTTTTCGATGCCGTCAACGCCGGTGTTGCGGCCGGTTTCGACAAAGGTTATCTGCGAAAAAGTGTTGTCGCCGATCCTCTGAATCAGCGGCAGAACACAGGCTCAAATACGCCCGCGATTATTCATCACACGATTGTGCCGGGTGGAAAGCTCAAGCTGACCGTGATGACCAAAGGCGGCGGCTGCGAGAACAAAAGCCAATTCAGGATGTTCAAACCCACGGCCGAGAAAGAGCAGATTATTGACTGGATTGTTGATGTTGTCGGCTCTGCCGGCGCCGATGCCTGCCCGCCATTTATTGTGGGAGTTGGGATTGGAGGCAATTTTGAGCTGAGCTGCCTGCTGAGCAAAAAAGCGTTGTGCCGGAATATAGGCCGGATACATAGCGAACCATTTTATGCTGAGCTTGAGGCCGAATTACTTTCGAGAATCAACGCGCTCGGTATCGGCCCGCAGGGTCTTGGCGGCGATACCACTGCTTTGGCTTGCCTGGTCGAGACGGCTGCATGCCATATCGCTTCACTGCCGGTAGCGGTCAACATCGAATGTCACAGCCACAGGCATAAAACAGCAGTTATCTAAGCAAACAGGGCCGTTAGTAAACTGGCCCTGCGATCGATAAACTCACAAATATAAATAGGTACTGGATGATTAGTACGGCTCTTTATGAGGCCAGCCGTATTTCTCGAATTGGCCAAACTCCGCTTCCGTCTTGGTACCATCAGAGGCCAGGGCAGAACGTACCTCCTGGACATGCGCATCAATAAATACTGCATTGACTGTGCCGGTATTTAGGTCTCCGCTCATCGGGCTGTGAAACGTGCCGAACCAGTCCCGGTTGTCCGGACATAATGCATTATCGTTGAGGACAATGTTATTGCCTGGCCTTGCCCACATGTTCTCGGCGGAGAAGAAAAACACCTCGGCTTTGCTTCTTGTTATCTCAGAGCGTTTATAAATCCCACCCAGTCCTCTGGAGTTTGTTGCCGCAGAACCGCCAGGATCATTTTGCTTGGCGCCCAACCAGGAGTTCATGCTGTAACTGTATTGAGGAATAACAGGAATGGAAGAGTCGTGGCTGGGATGCCTTGTGCCCTCGGATTTGGCAAGGACTTTGAACGTGGGGCACAAATTAACCTTTTCTTCGGGCATATAAGACCACAACGGGCCGTCCGGAGGATATCTTGGATCGTGCCATCGACAATAACGCTGATACCCACTCACAGGATACTCATTCGCAACCAAAGAATTCCACGCCGACGGATAGCGGTCGTCATTGTCATCCAAATACAGGGTTTGCACGATTCCGTATTGACGCAGATTAGCCCGGCATGTCATTTCCTTGGCCTGCTCTTTTACCCGCTGTAGTGCCGGCATTAATATTGCCATCAAAATCGCAATGATGGCGATAACCACCAAAAGTTCGATTAGGGTAAACCCTCTTTTATGCCCGCTCATCCAGACACTTCTTCAATGTCTTCTGTTTACTTTACTTTCAAAATCTTATACAAATGGATTCGTCAAGAGAGTACTTATTTTGTTCACTTTTAGTATATCGGAATTGTCTTAGTAGTCTCTATATTTTCCCAACCAGCCGTCTCCGTAATTGCTCCAGTCTTCCGGTCTGACGCCGCCGGCCTTCGTCCAGGCATTAGCTCTTTTGAAGAGGCGATGCCAATTGAGCGTGAAGTGTTCCTTAAGACCGATTTTTTGTACGTGATAATCCATAAAGACGCCGGCTGAGTATCCATCATGGCGGTTGAGGAAGAAGCGGTTCATTGCATTAGTGTCGGAGCGTTCTTGCCAGCCGTCGTATTCCGGCGGGCTGTCATCGTCATCCGGCCATCCGCACCAGAAATAGCAATCCAGCAACATCGGTATCTCACTACCGCCCTTGACATTAACGTTTCTCCAGAACCGTTCGGGCGGTTTTCCATAAACCTCGGTGCCGATCGGCACATATATGTAGCCGTTTACCCCGTAGCTGCCGTAAAAGCCTATGGTACGCTGTCCTCCGGAATCCCAGGGAGGAACCTTACCCCAGGCCATTGTCGTACTGCCCCACCAATCACCACTGCTTAACATATCCGGATTGGCGATTTTGTAAGCTACCGGGCAACAACGGATGTCTTCGGCGGTAATGTAGTACTCTCGCATCGAGTCCATCCATCGCCCGTAGGCGTTGCTGCCGCTCATGCGTTCGGGGAAATTTCCGTTGTTGTCATCCGTATACATCGCGAAAATCGTGCCCCACTGTTTGAGATTGGCCTGGCACATCACGGATCTTGCCTGTTTCCTCACCCGCTGCAGTGCCGGCATCAATATCGACATCAACAATGCAATGATGGCAATTACCACCAACAACTCTATTAACGTAAAGCCTTTGAGCTTACGCATAATTAAGCTCCTCTTTATAGCCTGATACAGCTATCAATGTTGCGCATCTTTGCCCCACATTGCCACAGCGGCCCAGTGTAGATCTTCATTGCCTGCTTGTACGTCAGAGAAAGCCGTCGGTGGTACCCGCTTGCCGAACTCGATTGTACGCGGGTCTTTCCATTTATGGTAGTCGCTGTGCCCGTCTGCAAAGGAAAAGGTCGTTCCGTCACCGTGTCGAACCGGCGGCGGGTCCCACCATCTCTCTTCAGTAACATAAACTGTCCAACCGCCCATGTGAGCCAAACCTTCCCCACCATCGTCAAGAAAGACTATTCTGTAGGCCGGGTTGGGAATGTCCATTCGTTTCTTAATCATCTTGGCATTCATGTCGGGCCAGTCCTTGCAGTTCATCGAATCGGCCACGGAGTAAGTTCGCCTGATTTCTTCTATCGATGTTCCACGAACTATCTTGTTGACGGTCGGGCATTTGTAAAGCCTCAATTCCTTAGTATAGGGCCACAAGGCTCCGTTGCGAATCGCCCTTTCCTTCTCCTTCACAGTCGTGCCGTCACCCCAATCCTTAAGCACCCAGGGAGTCTCATCCGGATGTATACTGTACTCACCTGCATCGCCGTTAACGAGATTATCATTGTTGTCATCGGCGTACATAATCCACGCTAAAGTCAACTGCTTGAGATTGCTCAGGCAAGTTGACCGTTTTCCCTGCTCCTTGGCCCGATTCAGAGCGGGCATCAAAATCGCCATTAAAACCGCGATAATGGCGATTACTACGAGCAACTCTATCAGCGTAAAACCATCTTTTTTAGTCATAACAATCCCTTTCCGCTTCTGTTCTTGAAACATTGCCTTGTTCAAAAACTCTATTCGATAACAAGAAGGTCCGGGCTGCAAAGCACGAGGCATTTCTCTGCAATAACCTTCTATTAGTAATCTTTGAAACGTCTTAGCCAATCCGGCCAACTGCTTGCTTGAACGCCGCCGGCTTTTGTCCAGGGACCGTTGACGTCGAAATTGCGATGCCATTTCAGCTTCCAGAGTTCCTTTAGCCCCACTTTGCGGACCGACCAATCCAGAAAGGAACTGCTCGTGAATCCGCGGTGGCGGTTGATACAAATGCGCGCCATATTGTACTGCGCACCTTGAACCCAGAACTCATACTCATTCATTGCGGGCGCTTGGGTTGCCTGCGGCCAGAAATCGAAGCGCAGGGTGTCCAAAAAGACCGGCACTTGGCTCGCATTGGGCACGTTGTACATGTCCCGATAGCCTTCCGAGGAGGGCAGTCCTCCCTCGAAGGGACCCGTTTTCGGAATGCTCAACATGTAGCCGTTTAGACCGTAGCTTCCGTTGAGACCGTGGCGGTTGAGCGTGTACGTCCTGCCCTCGTAGGTAAGGCTCGATGGCGCGTTTGTTGTGGAAGGTTTTTCGATCCCCCATGCGTCAGTGATGTGCAAAGATTGTTTTCTGACGCCCTCTTCGTTCCAGATCGGCGTTTTTGCGGTCGGGCAGAACCACGTCTCATTGGTCTTCCAGTTCTGTTCCGCGTCGTCCAATTGCATAGGCCACCAGTAACCCTCGACACTGCAGCCGGAATAGAACTTGCCGTCATTGTCGTTAATGTAATTGTTGAAAACAAGATTCCACTGGCGGAGGTTGGCGAAACAGCCGATCTGTCTGGCCTGCCCCTTGACCCTAGAGAGGGCCGGCATGAGTAACGACAGTAAAAGTGCAATGATAGCAATTACCACCAGAAGCTCGATTAAGGTAAATCCTCTTTGCCTGCTCATAAATATATTCCTCTAATTCTTAATATCACACCGCCCGCTTGATAAGATGCGCCTCACGATTCTTCTGTTCCGCCAATTTAACATTTTTGCGTTATTAAAGCTTAAACCAGCACATTATAAACTACATCTGCTTTTCTTTCAATATAAAAATAGTGAATTTCCGGCATAATTTGCGATTTTGATATAGTCTTCGGGGCTGAGTGTTTCGGGGCGTTGTTTTGGATTAATACAACATTGCTCGAATATTTCGGGCCAATCAGCAATTTCTGCAAGTCTGCCGCGGGCCAGTTTGCTGCAGGACAGGAGAGTTTTGCGGCGGTGGCCCATAAAAAGATGTACAATCTCGCCGAACAGCTCCATATTCGCAATTCTGTCGGATTTTGCCTGGTCTCGGACAAAGCTGACCATTGCCGAATCGACCTGCGGCTGTGGCCAAAAGACTGCCGGTTTCAAAGTCCTTATTATTTTTACATCGCCGGTCGCACCCAGGAAGATGCTCAATATACCATAGTTGCCGGAAGCCGGAGCGGCAGCCATTCGGTCGGCAACCTCTTTCTGGACAGTCACATACATGGCATCAGCGATTGTCGGGCCCGTGACAAGATTCATCAATAACGATGAGGCGACATCGTAGGGCAGGTTCGCCACTAACAGAATCCGGCCCCGGCATTCCTCGCGGGCAAGGGCCAACGCGCTTACGACGATATGGCTGAGCATGTGCTTGCTTTCGAGGATGTCGGCGTTAATCAGTTGCAGATTTTCGGCGTCTGAGAGCTGTTTTCCTGCAATTTCACTAAGGTTCCGGTCGAGCTCGACGGCGATTACACTGCCGGCTTTTCCGGCTAAAGCCTTGGTCATAGAACCTGTGCCGCAGCCGACTTCGAGCACAACATCATCCTTTTGAATATTCGCAGAATCAACGAGCAGCCGCATAAGATTCAGGTCGATGAGAAAATGCTGGCCGAGCCGTTTATTCGGCTGAACACCTGCTGATGAAAGTAAGTCACGGATTTGGCGCTTCGTCTGCATTGGAATTTAGAATTTATGCAACTTGACTGTGTTTTAGATTGTCATGCTGAATGAAGTGAAGCATCTGGGATTTTAACGGGATTTACGCTATGTTGCCGTTTGAGATTCTTCGCTGCGCTCAGAATGACAAGTTTCATATATACTTATCATAACAATACTTACGTAAAAGTCAGTCAAGTTGTATCTTTCGAATTCTCAATTCTCAATTCGACATTCTAAATTCTTTTTCGTTTTTGCCATTTGTATTGCCGTTGCAATGGCGGATTTCATACTGGTCGGGTTGGCAAGATTTCGGCCGGCAATGTCGAACGCTGTCCCGTGAGCGGGTGACGTTCTGATGATCGGTATGCCGATCGTTATATTGACCGCATGCTCGAAGTCGAGCAGTTTTACTGGGATCATCCCCTGGTCGTGATACATTGCGACGACGCCGTCGAATTCTCCGTTGACGGCCCGCAAAAACAAAGAGTCGGCGCTGAATGGCCCGAGGCAGTTTATTCCATGTTCCTGCGCCAATAACATTGCGGGCGAGATGATCCGCTTCTCCTCATCGCCGAATTGCCCGTCCTCGCCGGCGTGCGGATTCAGAGCGGCCACGCCTATCCTGGGGTTCTCAATGTCAAAGAACTGCTTTAAGGCGTCGTGTAACAAGTCGATAGGCTCGAAGACACAGCCGATTGTAAATTTGTTCCTGACATCGAACAGTGCTTCGTGAATTGTCGCCAGCGCCACTTTTAAAGGTCCGGCGATAAACATCATTACCTTTCGCGGGGATTTGCAGCGATCGGCGAGCATTTCAGTATGGCCCGGCCAGTCCTCGCCGGCCAGCTTCCAACTTTTCTTGCTGATCGGTGCCGTGACGACCGCATCGATAATCCCGTCGCGAGCCGCGTCAATCGCATCAAGACAGAACCTCATCGATGCTTCGCCGGCCATTTTGCTGGGACCCTTGACCCAGGAAGGCACGGAATACTCGTCGTAATCGGCCACAACCACCTTGTAAGGATATTCACGACTGATTTTTTCGTGCTGATGCCGGCCCCAGAACGGTTCGATCTCAGCGGCGTCGGCGGCATAACAAAGCTGCTCGTTCATCCCGAAAACGACAAATTTTGCCGCTCTTCGGATTGCCGGGTCAGCCAGGGCTTTGACAATAATCTCCGGCCCGATACCGGCCGGGTCGCCCATCGTTACGCCGATAACCGGCTGCTCTGTGATCGAATTATTGCCGTTGGTTCTCATAATACCGTTCAACGCCACACCTTCAGCGATCTTTTATATACTATTTAATATCCTAATTGTTTTAGTTTTTCGGCAGTTAGGCTCTGCTTCTTTGGCAGAATCTCATCGAGCTGTCTTTTTATCGTTTTTACGATGATATCAGTCTCAATATTAACACAATCGCCGATTTTTGCCTTGCCTAATGTTGTTCTCTTCAGCGTTTCAGGGATTACTGAGACGCCGAAACTCTTAAGATCTACGGCGGCAGTCGTCAGGGAGATTCCATCGACGGCAACCGAGCCTTTAACGACTATCGCATCGAGCAGTTCGGCCTTAGCAGCGAATTTAATATTTGCAAATTCGCCCGCTTTATCGATTGCATCTACCGTTGCCGTCCCGTCAACGTGGCCCAGGACGAAATGTCCGCCGAATCGGTCGCTTGCCTTCAGAGAGCGCTCGACGTTAACTTCCGAAGAGGGTTTTAGTTTGCCTAATGTCGATTTAGCAAGAGTTTCAGCGCTGACGTCGAAGCTTGCAAGGCTGCCTTGAAGCTTGGCGATAGTCAGGCAGGCTCCGCTTATGGCTATACTGTCGCCGGTTTTGCTCTCATCGGCCAGTTCGCCCAAATCGATAGTCAGGACCATTGACTCGGCGCTTCGGCGAACGGACTTTACCGTACAAATTGTCTCTATAAGCCCTGTAAACATTTGCGATTGACTATTTCTTATTGACTGTTTAATATTGTAAAGATCAGGCTAAGCACTAAAATTATAAATAGTCAATAGTCATTATTCAATAATCAATATCAGAAAGGGGTGGGATAATTATGGATACGTTTTGGCTGAAAATTGTGGGATTCGCGGTTCTCGTTGTGGGCGTGATTGTCCTGATCGGCTTTTTGACATCGGGGACGAAAGAGCCGGAGAAGACGATTTATGATCAGTGGGAGCAGGATGACAAGGAATTGTTGGCCGAGCCGGAGTATAAAGAGCCGCCGGCGCCGAAATCACCGGTGCAGCAACCTGCGCCGACTCAACCTGTGCAGCCATCCAGCCAGGTAGCACCAGCCCAGCCGGCCGAGCAGCCGAAACCTCAGTTTAAAGAGCTCGAGATGGAGGATGAGATCGAGGCACAGAAGCTTTGGACCTGGGTTGAGAATCAGCGGAAAATGGGAAGGCTGCCGGTAATGGGATACGGGCAGATGGTCAAAGGATGCCGGGACATTATTCAGAGATGGCCGGAGAGTAAGTACGCCTTCTTCGCTAAAAGAGCGCTTGCCGATTTGCCGGAGCGTTACCGCGAAATGTACAATATAACCAAGGAAGAAATCGACCTTGGTAATTTGAAATAGGAATAAGAAGAAAGATTTGTAAAGGAATGCGTAGATGAAAACCACTGTATCTGTTGCTAATATCCCTGTGATTTCGATAACCGCCGATTGTCTGCCGGAGGCTTGGGAAAAAGCTGTCCTGGCTGTCTGGGACAAGGGCTTCGATGTCAAAACTCAATACGATAAGTCGCAAGACCCGCCGAGCAAAGACGCCACCGTGATGATTACTGTCAGCGACCCTTTCTCCGAGCCCCGGATTCATAAGAATTTCCCGGGCGGTCCCGAGGAGCTTGAATCGTACCGGCAGGAAGTTGTTAACGGGATTCACGACCACTGGATCGACGCTGCCGCCGGCAAGTGGACCTATACGTATCACGAACGGCTCTTCTCGTATTGTCCGGTTGAAGATATCCGGAATCCCGATTCGCCCAAGCCTTTCAGGAAAATTGACCAGATTCAGTATATTATCGATTACCTCTCGCAAGCCGGGCACAGCCGAAGGGCTCAGGCCATAACCTGGATGCCGACGGCGGATCCGCCTACGGATGATCCACCCTGCCTTCAGAGGATATGGTGCCGTCTGCTGGCCAACGAAGCGGGCGAATTGTCACTCAATATGAATACACACTGGCGCAGCAGGGACCTTTACAAAGCGTGGTTCATGAATGTTTATGCCCTGACCGACCTTCAAAAGAAAATAGCCGACGGCATCGCCGGCAAACGAGGCGAGCCGGTGAAGGTTGGCAGGTATGTCGATATCAGCGATTCGCTGCACATCTACGGCAGCTACTTCAACGAGGTCGAGCCCGAGATAGAAAAGATGCGTCGAAGCCCGTTTACGGAGCGGTCGTGGCAGAGCACGCATCCTGCCTTTGAGATGATGACAAACGAGGCAAGAGAAAAGCTGGCACAGGACCCGGACTGGTACGCGAAAGCAAGAGGCGGTTAGGTCGAAATTTTAATAGAAACTTTTAAGTGCGATACGAAAGGCGAAATATGGCATTGATTGTGAATGGTGAAAAGATTGAGGATTCGGCGATACAGCAGGAATCTGAGCGGCTGAGGCCGGATTATGAGCGGGTGTTTGCCAACCAGGACACCGAAGAGCGAGAGGCCCAACTGCTCGACTGGTCCAGAGAAAATGTGATTGAAAAGCTCTTAATCAATCAGGAAGCGGAAAAGAGCGGTGACAAAATACCGCCCGATCAGGTTCAGGCCGCTCTGGCAAAACTCAAGGAACAATACGAGGAACCGGAGCAGCTCTACAAAGATTTCAACGCCGAAAACGACGAGCAAATAAAGAAAGACATCGAGAAGCAGATGAGAGTTGAGCAAAGGATCGGCCAGGTCTGCAAAGACCTGCCGAAACCGTCTCAGGCCGCGATCCGGAAATATTACGAGGAAAATCAGGAGCAGTTCAAATCGGGCGAGCGGGCCAGGGTGGCTCATATCGTCAGATATGTAAACTGGCAGACGGATGAAAAAACTGCTTATGAGGCGATAAGCCAGGCATACGAAGAATTGAAAAGCGGCGTAGCTTTTGAAGCGGTCGTTGATAAATATACCGATTGTGCCGACAGCGGCGGTGACCTGGGCTTCGTTATGAAAGGACAGATGGTAGAAGAGTTCGAGGATGTGGTTTTCAATTTGGGCGCCGGCCAAACCAGTGACATTTTTCGCACCCGTTTCGGCTTTCATATCGCAAAGGTATATGCAAGGGAGCCGGCGGCTGTGGCAAGCCTTGAAGATGTAAAGGACAGGATCACGGAAGCACTCAAAGAACAGATGCGGTCGGAAGCCATTGATAATTTTATAGATGGATTGAAAAACGAGGCCAAAATCGAAGAGGTATAAGCCGGCCGGAACAATACGAAGAGCCGTGCATATAACGCATGGAGGAGCGTTCGTTTTATCGGGCCGTAAAAAAAGTAGACAAAGTATGTGTCTCGATTTGGCTTTCGAGGTTTTTTATAGTAAACTTTAAATGTAGCACGAAGGAAGGAGTTGGCGGATTAGAAACGACGCTTTCACAGGATGTGAAAGCTTAGTACCAGACCTGAGGGGGGGTTGTATAAGTTTCTTTCCGAGTTGGCCTCTGCGTTCTCTGCGCAGAGGCTTTTTTTATGCAAAATTTTTTCCTGCGTTTTTTTCTTCGCTCAAATTGAAGGATTCTGTATGCCATGACTGCTTAAGCCGGGATCCTCGCTTTTACTGCATATCTCGATTCCTGCTGCCCATTCTTACAGGAATAAGCTTTAAAAGGAATGTCATGCTGAGATATGTTCGGGTTGGGACGGCACTTAAGCCCAAGATCACCTCAAAGCAATACGTTAGAGTTCTGTCGGGCTCGCTAATCAATAAATTAAAACCGGCAAAAATTTAGCAATATAGGCCAAATTTTTTTTGACATACTATATATTGTTGTTAGAATACTTGTGATATTCTATATATAGGGTTAGCTCGATGAGCTTCGAGGAGTGGATTGCCTGTGGCTGACAAGGGGTCTGAGTAAAAGGATCCGGATGAAGAGCATCGGCTAATGAATGTATCTCGAACGCAAGATGCAATACGAGATGCGAGAGATGAAATGAAATGTCCCTTTTGTAAGGAAGACCGGGATAAGGTTATTGATTCGCGTTCGAGCGATGGCGGCAGGGTAATTAGACGTCGTCGGCAGTGTATTGTATGCAGGAGACGTTTTACTACCTACGAGAAGATCGGTGAGGGCTTCAAACTCTATGTCGTAAAGAAGGATAACTCGCGGGTTCCTTATAACAGGGACAAGATCGTCACTGGTTTGCAGAAGGCCTGTTACAAAAGGCCTGTTTCGGCCGAGCAGATTCAGCGAATCGCCGACAAGGTCGAGGAGAATATTTTTCGGAATTTCGATAAGGAGGTTTCATCGGCTTTTGTCGGCGAAAGCGT
>Ga0307379_10006542_pt1 | contig 15977 bp, 11 predicted proteins | sample UN2MG_FD_202237 | JGI IMG/M metagenome (GOLD analysis project Ga0307379, IMG submission 202237) | Soil microbial communities from Risofladan, Vaasa, Finland - UN-2 | ecosystem: Environmental > Terrestrial > Soil > Coastal area > Acid sulfate soil | place: Finland: Risofladan, Vaasa | collected... | reverse complement strand
CATCAAAGCCATCAATAGTAAAGATAGCATCTCCTAAAGAGTTCCATTCTCTAAAGGGATGAGCCAGCACACATATGCCTCCTTTTTGGTGAACATTTCTGATTACCTTAGATATATCCGGGTAGTTATCCTTTGCCCAGGTATTCCATGAATCGTCTTTCACACCATAAACGAGGAGATGGCCCATATTCGTTGATATTTCTAAGCCTCTTAAAATAAGAAAATCATCGCCCTGATTGATATTTTCAATATGTCTTGAAAGGGTAAAAGAATAGTGTTCAGTTATGCAAATGCCATCTAAGTTGAGTTCTTTTGCCCTTTTAATTAAATCTAATGGCTCCAGATAGCAATCGTATGAATATTTTGTATGGCAGTGAAGGTCTATACGCATCCTTAAAGAATTGCCCAAAAATTTAATGTGATCAAACTAATAAAACTAATGTAATTACTTAAACACTTAATAAACAAGTAATCAGCAACACGTAACTCGCAACTCCCAAAAAACAATCCCTCATTCAAAGTTCAAAATCCCTCAATTCCTCAATTCCTTAATCCTTATCTATTGATAAAGCCTAACATCCCTTTAATACTGTTTTTAATAAAGTATGCCTCCCTCTTTTGTATATCGGATTCCAGTTGATAAAAAGTGCTCAAATGGGAATCTTTGGCAAGAATTTCAGCAAAGATTTCTTCTTCATCAAGATTGAGACCCTTAATCTTTCTGTCTTTTATTATAGTGAGCCAAAACCGTAGCTGCTCTTTAGCCATCTGTAGCATAGTAACTGCATCCTCCAGGAGACCATAATGGCCATAACATATTAATTGAGGCCTCCTTTCGATAACAAGAGAGATAGATTGTAACGTAATATCAGGCCTAAGGGGAGACGGAGTTGCAGGTCTAATGTAATTTTTACCCCCTGAAGGAAGGCTGATACCTGCAACATCTCCAGCAAAAACAAGGTTTTTAAAGAAAAAACACAGGTGATGGGATGCATGCCCTGGTGTCTCCAACGACTGGATTATACAATCCTTCCATAAGATATCACCTTCAGAGCAAATCCTTTCTCCGTTTACAGGCGATGGCTGGCCATAGGTCCTTGCCAGACTTCCAAGAACCTTCAGCGAACCGTGCCAGAGATTTACTGGATCTACAAGGTGGGTAACCGCCTGAGGATGGCAGAAAATAACACTATCCGGATAGCCCTTTATTAAATCTCCACATCCACCGGCATGATCAAGATGGATATGAGTGAGAAGAATATAATCAATCCCTTTGATTCCTATCTCTCTTAATGCGTTATGTAAGATATTGATAGTAGTAGAGGGACCAGGATCAATTATTATACCTCGATTTCCCTTCTTAATGATCCAACTACTAAAAAAAGAGGAAAAACCCGGAAGAGGTAAATCGAGATCAACAAGAAATAAGTTTTCAAGAATTTTATGTGTGGCCATTTTCAAATCAGGAAGGAAATTTGAAGATGGCCATTTCCCCTAACTCCTCTTCGATTCTCAATAGTCTGTTATATTTACATATCCTCTCAGAGCGGGAGAGGGATCCTGTTTTTATCTGTCCGCTTCCAGTAGCTACACTCAGATCAGCTATAAAACTATCTTCTGTCTCTCCAGAGCGATGGGAGATAATCGTTTTCCAGCCAATTCTGTGGGCCATTTCAATGGCATGGAGTGTCTCAGTGAGGGTTCCTATCTGGTTTAGTTTTATCAAAACAGCATTGGCGGAACTCTCTTTGATACCCCTGGCAATTCTCTCAGGATTGGTGACAAACAGGTCATCGCCTACAATCTGAATTTTATCTCCTAATCTCTGAGTCAAGACTCTCCAACCATCCCAGTCGCTCTCATCGAGGCCATCTTCAAGAGAAAAAATAGGATAGCGATCAGCCAATTCAGTGTAAAAGTCTATCATCATCATGGAATCCCTTTCAGATTGATCAGACATAATAAATGTATATTTACCATCTTTATAAAAGGAGCAGGCTGCTGCATCAAGGGCCAAAACAACGTCTTCACCAGGTTTATAGCCGGCCTTTTCTATACCATGCAATATCATTTCTATTCCTTGATTGTTCGATGTGAGATTTGGTGCGAAGCCGCCTTCATCACCGACACCTGTTGAAAAACCTTTGTCTGAAAGGACCTTTGCCAGAGAATGAAAGACCTCTGCTCCAATTCTTAGGGCATCCTTGAAAGTCTCACCACCTTTGGGCACGATCATAAATTCCTGAAGGTCCAGATTGTTGGCAGCATGCATGCCTCCATTTAAAATATTCATCATAGGCATAGGAAGCCTGCGTGCATTTGTCCCGCCGATATATCTATAAAGAGGTATGCCTAAGGAATCGGCAGCGGCCCTTGCTACAGCAAGAGAGGCACCTAATAGTGCATTTGCCCCCAGCTTTTCCTTGTTTGGTGTACCATCAAGCTCGATTATGGTTGTATCAATAAGAGACTGGTCAAAAGGATCCATCCCTGTTATGGCTGGTCCAATAGCAGTATTAACGTTATCTACTGCCTTTAGTACCCCTTTGCCTGAATATCTTTTTGGATCACCATCCCTTAGTTCCAAGGCCTCGAACTTACCAGTAGAGGCACCAGATGGAACAGCTGCTTGGCCCCATCCCCCATCAGATAGACCTACCTCAACCTCAACAGTGGGATTTCCTCTGGAATCCAGGATCTCTCTTGCAAATACAATCTCGATTGTTTCCATAATATCCCTCCTTAAAAGTGCCTAAAGTTTCTTATATCGTAACTACTTAGGTTGTCAGGTTCATGGTTTCCCGATGTAATCGGGATTGGATGCCTTGTCTTCATACTAGTGCATGTTCATCGTTTTCTAACCTTGAACCGTGAACCCCTGAACTTTGAACCTGAGTGGTAACCTCATATCTATTTTTTATTTTTTTCCTTTTTCAAAGTCAGGCCTCCAGACACATGATTGATAAATGACACATACCATTTTTTTCACCTCTCCCTGAAAAAGACTTTAATTGGTATAAGATTTAACCCAAATTGCTTTCTAAACTGATTTATTAGATATCTCTTATAGGAAAGGTGAATACTGTCCGGTCTGTTAACAAAGAAAATAAAAACAGGTGGATGAATTGAGACCTGGGTGGCATAAAAAAATTTAGGCCTCTTTCCACCAATAAATGGCGGGGGATGTCTTTTAACTATATTCTCTAACGTCTTGTTGATAGCAGGTGTTGACACATGAGAATTATATTGTGCCCAGACTCTATCTATTAACGTGAACAATTTATTGACCCTCTCTCCAGTAAGGGCCGAGATGTTTATTGTGGGTACAAAAGAGACAAAACCCAGCTGTCTGTCAATTGAATTCTCTAAGGATTTAATTAAAGGAGGTTTATTTTTCACAAGATCCCACTTATTAAAGGCTATAATCATGCCACAACCCCTCTCAAGTGCATATCCACAGATTTTTGTATCCTGGTCATATATGCCCGCGTGAGAGTCGAGCAAGATAACAGAAATATGACACCTATTAATTGCCTTTAATGCTTTAAGTATTGAAAATTTCTCAATCTTTTCTTTAACTCGACCCCTTCTTCTGATCCCCGCAGTATCTATTAATAGATAGGATTTTCCTTCTTTTTCAAAGGATATGTCCACAGAATCTCTGGTAGTTCCTGGCAGTTCACTCACAATTAATCTATCAGATCCAATTATTTTATTGATAAGTGATGATTTTCCAACATTAGGGCGACCGATAATCGCTATCTTTATCTGGCCTTCATCTTCTTGGGCATGCTCTATAATAGGAAGATCCCCAATGAGCTGCTCCATGAGAGAGCCTATCCCATACCCGTGAGCCGAAGATATGGGGAATACCTTGTCAATACCAAAAGAATAGAATTCCATGCTCAAATGCTCATGTTCCGGGCCATCAATCTTGTTTACCGCATATACTACCTTTTTTTGGGAGTGCCTCAGAAGCGTAAGCAACTCTTCATCAGCCAACACAGGACCAGTTCTCCCATCAAACAAGAGAATAACCAAATCTGCTTCCTCGATAGCCATCTCCACCTGTTTCTTTACCCTACCTAAAAGTTCCCCTTTATCAGAAGAGTCAAAACCGCCTGTATCAACAATAACCAGGTTTCTGTCATCCCATTCTATAGCAGCGTATAGGCGATCCCTGGTTACACCGGGAATATCGTCAACAAGAGCATCCCTTTTTTTTGTTAAACGGTTGAAAAGGGTGGACTTACCAACATTGGGACGACCAACTATGGCGACGATAGGTAGCATTCTGTGGGTATATATAAAAAGGATGAAGATTTCAAGTTGATAAAGATCTCGCTTCTTTTCATGAATTGTTTTTTGGCCGAAGACTTGGGTAAACCTCATGAGAGAGTTTGGAGACAGATTTAAACTCCTCCCAAGTTTACTATTTCTTTTCCTTTGCCATACATGGCAAGCATTTATTTCTTACGGGGTAAGATTATGTAGAAGTCATTTCCGTTCTCTCGTGGTATGCACCCCACATGCCCTCCATGGAGTTGAACTATATTATACACAAAATGAAGACCATGGCCTGACCCACTTTTAATTTTATCTTTTGGAATCTTGTAGCCATCTTCAAATATCAGGATTGCCTCTTTTTTTGAAATCGATTCACCTGTGCTAAATAGACTAAATTTTATTCCATCCTGGATTTCATAAGACTCCTCGGCCACTATATCTATAGCGTAAGAAATATACTTTTGATAGTTACCATTTTTATCCAAAGCTGGCTGACAATACTTTAGGGCATTGGAGAGAAGATTGGCAAAGACTTGAGCTGTAAGGCCCAGGTCAATAAATATGGTCATATCATTATCTGAAGGCACATGTTGGGGTTCAATGATATCTATTCCTCTACTATTTAATCTTTTTCTATAGTGTTCCAGTTCTGGTAAAAATGTATCATTTAGGAGATTGTATGATCGTCTCTTGAGCACATAGCTTCCGGTCTTGAAATGTTCACCCCGAAAGAGTGTTTCGATAAAAAGACTTAGGTGGTTAAAGTGGCTTTCAAAGTCCTCCATCTTTTTATCCATATCCTGGTGGAGACTGCGAAGACTATCAACCGCTTGTATAATTTGTTTTTCTGATGAATTCTTACCGAGCTCAAGCTTAGGAAGGATAGAATTAATATTTTCTAATTGTGAAAGATTTTTATTGAGGTTCTTTTTCATATTGATCAAAAAGGCCTTATAGTAAAGATTTGGTGTAATCACATTGTGTTCAATATCTGATACAAGTTGGTTGATAAATCGAATATGTTCGATACTTTGTTCAACAACGAGCTTATTATGCATATTATAGCCGACCCTATTGGCATATTTCTGGAAAAAGAGAAATTGATGATCACCCATTCTTTTAACCGGATATATCTCTAACATGCCTAAAATTTGGTTATCTAAAAAAAGAGGAACCTTATCTGCTAAGATCTTTTTCCCTATGATAGGGAAGACATAAGAAGAACCTGCTCTATAGGGACTATGATGAATGGTAATATCTGCCCTGCCCGGTTTAGGGGAACTCAAAAGACCTTCAGGGCTGCAGCAGTGAAGCAACAGAGTACTATCTTCGGGTTTGATTGTATAAATACAACTTTCATATTTAAAAAAGAATTTTATTATTGCAACTGCTATTCTGTAAAGATTATTGAGGGTGGCGAATTCTTGGGTTAGGTCAAAGAACGCAAAGATGGCCATTGATTCCTTGGAACTAAATTTATAGAAAGCATAATCCTGCTCTTTCTTTTTTAAAAGTTTGAGTGCCTGATCTAGGTCTTGAGTCAAGAATTCCTCCTCTGTCTTTATGGTTAAAGACTTGGCCTTCTATATATCTCGGACCTTTCCATATCTATTTTTTAATAATAGCAGATCGCATCTATGTTGAAAAGTTAAACTTTAATGAGTACTATTGATACAATGTTGTTTAAAGACAATGAACAATAGCTATGATGATACTACTCAGCAAATGACCCCAATGCTTCCTCTCGGCCATGAGCTCAAGGCCGAATGGCGCCCTAGGGTTATACATAAAAGAAACTATCCGGTGAGCATGGAGATGTCTTTTTTTACCATGCCCACACAAAGACAAGCCGGTAGGCCGCTTCAACCCGTCGCCATTCGACAAGCTCATGGTCCTGAGCAAAGTCGAAGGACACACGGACAAAGGCCCTAGAAAACAATGATGAGTTGCTAGTGCACACGGTTTGAAGCGGCACGCTGAGGCCCCCTGTTATAGAGGGCATGATGAAAAAAAAGACATCCCCATGCTCTTTTCAACATCGAGTTTCTTAGGAGGTTCAGGGGGTCCCGATAAAATCGCGATTCAAAGCCTGTCCGCCCCGATTATATCAGGGTAGACCTGAACTGGACAACCTGATTAGTAACACTATGATTAAAGAAGATAGATCCATACAGAGAAGATGGGACGGAACTGACTTTGAACCAGATCCATATCTTTGGTCTCAATTAAAAAAAGAAAACCCAGAAGAAATTTGCCATAAGGCCCTTGTGAACTATGAGCATGAAAAAGGATTTTTGCTCCCTTTTTTAAACCAAACCTTTCAGGTTTTACCAACGAAAAGAGCTATTATTCCTTTATGTAGACATGCCCCTACAATTAAATCATTCGAACTTGATCTCATTATTCTCACCTATCTGCTCAGTGTGAAGGCAATAGATATAGGTGGAAACATAGTAAACGAAAAACAAATTCCTGGTGGGGAGACATTTTTTCGCGGGCCTCACTCTCTTAACACACGCCCTATGGAGGAAATATTCTGGGAGGACCGCGATGCATTTCTTTCAGTTGGTAAGAAACTTAACGGTAAGGTGAGGAAATTAGGAGATGCTGGTATTTGTTTACCTGTGTTGACGAGGGTACCTGTGACCTTAATTCTTTGGGTAAAAGATGATGAATTTCCAGCAGAGATCAAGGTAGGTTTTGATAGCACTATATCAAGTCATCTCCCATTGGATATTATTTGGGCTCTGATAAATGTAATTTCTCAATGGATGACACTATCTGTATGAAAAAATAGAAGGTGGTCAGCAATCAGCGATTGTGTGCTGAACGGTTACGATCAAACTATTGCCTCTTTTATGATTGGCTCAAATTGATCAATCAGCCTGAGCGCTATATTGTTTTGGGTGGACACAATCTTTTTAAGAATATCATTATTGATTAATGGGTTAATCAATACAGCCCTTAACACTACTATTCTTTGGGGCCTATACCGGGTTGACTCCAGGATGGTTCTTGAGACAAAAGTAGTATCATTCTGGCGTATGGACTTTTGCAATAGGATATTTAAGTTATTGAGCACGCTATTTACTTTTTGTATCTTCTTTGTAAGATTTTTTCTATCGTTGTTATTAGAGAGAGTTTTTTTTCTCTCCGCCCATTCATTCAATTTCTCCATTATCTTTTTCGGAACAAGGCGATAGTTCAGGATAAAAAGCTCAGGATGGTTCAATACCTCAAAGTTTCCAGATTCCTCTAATATTCTCTTGAAGGTAGATGTTGCTTCCTGTGCCTGTCCAAAAAGCAATCTATATCCATCCCTGCCTATAATTTTCAGTGAAGCCCATAGCTTTAAACATGCAAAAGGCCTTGATCCCTCTATAGTAAAACGCCCTGTGTCAACACTATCTGGGCGATTTACATACTGAGAAATGGTTTTAAGATGATTCAGATCCTTTTCGTTTCGGAAAACGACAACACCCATTGCCATGGGGCAGTAAAGTAATTTATGTGCATCCACAGCCACAGAATCCGCCTTTTTTATTCCCCGAAAGAGTGATTTGTATTCATCGACTATCAGGGCAGCGCCCCCCCAGGCAGCATCTACATGGAAGTATGCATTTTCCTCTCTGGCAATATCACCAAGTTCCATAAGATTATCTATATTACCTGTCTCGGTCGTGCCAGCAATACCTATTATGGACATAATCTTTGTTTTTTTACCTTTTTCCAGATCATTTCTTTTGATATTTAGTATAGTTTTTCTCAAGGCCTTGATGTTAATCCGATTATAGGTGTCTACTGGTATGTAAATAACATTTTTTTCTCCAAGGCCGAGAAGATTTGCTGCTTTTCTAATTGAATAATGACCTCTTCTGGAAACAAGTACAACCATTTTTGAGTAGCCATAATAATTCAAGGCACCTTCCACCCCAACCTTTCTAATACCAGGAAAATTTCTATCGGCCGGAAAGGCCCTTTCCCTGGCAACCATTAGTGCAGTCAGGTTGCTTATTGTGCCTCCTGATGTAACATTGCCAAGAGCAATCCTGGGATTCTGAATATGTTTACGATAAAATGTATCATCACGATTAAAAATAATCCTGTGCATCCAGGCAATAAGCTCTCTTTCTACAAAACTGGAGGCCTTTGCAGTCTCTATTTTTACCTGATTCTGGTTTAGTGCAGCGATAATTATCTCTAAAAGTATCATAAAATATGGGATGGCACTGGTCATATGCCCAATATAGTGAGGACTTCCGACCTTAACAGAGTGAACAGTAACCTTGTCTTTGATCTCTTGGAGCACATCCCTGATAAGATGGGGGTCTTCAGGTGTTGAGATCTGATCAAAGATCTGGGCTAATTCAGGCAGTGTTATTTTTTTATGAAGGCCTTTTTTCTCCTGAAAAAACTCATGGATCATCTCTAAGACGGCATGCCCAAACTCCATAAATTTATCTGGAGAGTCAGGCATGATAAATAGTTTACGAAGATAATCTAAACTGGATTCAACCTTTTTCACCTATATTCTCCTTTTATCTACTCAAAAGTTTAAGGAAGGACATGGGTGCCTTTTTTTGTTATGCCCTTCGAATAGGGCTCCATGCCATGTCGTATCAAAATGGTTTATAGCCTCTCGGCCCTGAGCTCGAGGCCGAAGGGCAACGTGACCTTAGTATTATATGATCCGTCTGTATAAACCATTTTGATACGACAACTAAGCTTAAACTATATTTATAAGGGCATAAGCAAAAAAAGATACCCATGTCCTAAAGAAGCAGCAATTTTAAATTTCACCCTGTTAAATCCCTGTAAGGGGCCGCCAAAGGCGGCATTTAACAGGGTAAACAAGATTTTGAACAATTATTTTTCCTTTTATCTAGATTTATAAACCGTATTCTTCCAGGAAGTGAACATTGCCAAAATATATAAAATCTCTCCTGCTATTAATGCCTCATATCTGTATGGCAACGGCATATGTTGATGAAGACTGGCCCCAGTGTCCCTCATAAAAGAATAAAGGATTATAAGGGTACCGATTATTGTCATGACCCAGGCTAAGGAGGATGGCCGGAAATCATGCCCTCTTTTGAAAAGAAATAAAATAAAGAGGCCAGCTAAGATCATCATTATGGCAACAGATATAGGAGCAATTACAGGGCCAATCCATGGAAGAGGTATTAGAAACAGGATGTCCCAATCCAATAGAGATAACGGCCATCCAATGGCTATCTTGAGCCATATGTAATAAAATATGTCCCAGAAACCAAAGAAGATAAGGAAATAGGCGAATTTTTCCCAGAACCTTCTGCCGATGAGAGCACTCACTGAGATGAGCATTAAAATGGATGCTATCTCTCTTGCGATCTCAAAAATAAAGTGCCTCGTTGTTATTATTTTCAAAGGGAATGAAAAACCTTCTGGATAGTAAAGGGCCCGTAAGTATATGACTACCCCTGCTTCCACAAGGGCCATAGATATGCTAAAGACTATTATCCAGAAAAGTTTTCTCATCATTTCAGTCCCTTGGAATGGCAAGCATTCTCTCTATTGCCTTTATCGCCCTTACCCTTATGCCTTCGGCTACCTTTATAACTGGAGATATATTTAAAAGGGCATTTACTATATCTGTGAGGTTAATCTTTTTCATATCTGTACAGATCATTTTTTCATCAGCAGGAATAAAGACCTTATCCGGATTCTGAGTTTTTAGGGTATGAATTATCCCGGTTTCTGTTCCTATGATAAACTCCGTATGTCGAGACTTTTTTACATAATCAAGCATTCCTGAGGTACTTGTGGCCTCATCTGCAAGGTCAATCACTTCTGGTCTACACTCAGGATGAGCCAAAAACACTGCCTCAGGGTAGTCATTCTTAATTTTTTTTACCTGCTCGGGTGTCAGCGTATCATGATAAGGACAGAATCCTTCCCAATAAACTATCTTCTTATCGGTGTATCTCTGGGTATATTGGGCGAGATTCCTATCAGGAGTCATAAGTATAGTGTCGTGATTAACAAGGGATTTAACAATTTGTATAGCATTGGCTGATGTGCAGCAGATATCGCTTTCTGCCTTAACTGAGGCAGGGGAATTGACATAACTGACTACCGGAATACCAGGTAACTCCTTTTTTTTCTTGATTAATGCTTGGGCGGTTATCATATCGGCCATAGGACAGCCAGCCGATATAACAGGCAGGAGAACTGTCTTGTCTGGACATACGATAGAGGCTGTCTCTGCCATAAAATGAACGCCACAGAAAACTATTATCTCAGCCTTTGTTGCGGATGCCTCAATTGATAACCCTAAGGAATCTCCTGTTAAATCGGCTATATCCTGTATCTCTGGCCTTTCATAATTATGGACTAACAGAATGGCATTTTTTTTCTTTAGAAGTCGTCTTATCTCTTTCTGTAATTCTTTTATACCCATTATAAAACCTTCTCCCTCTATCTAATTTCTACCCTGATCACGCCTGAAATTCTCTACCAATGCAAGAGGATTATCGGTGTCATATAAGTTTTCCAGGCCAGGTATATCCTTCCATCTCCTGTGAAACCAAAACCAATGTTGGGGATATTTCATGATATAATCTTCAAAAATTTGATTTATTTTCCGTGTATTTTTCTTTAGATCACTCGCCTCATTAGACGTGCGAACCAGTTTTAGAGGTTCATTTATCTCTATCCTATATCTCCCTGGTCCCTTTCTTATAACAAATAAGGGTACTGTGCTGGCCCCTGTACGCCTTGCAAGAATTGGAGCTGTTATATGTGTCTGGGATGGAATACCAAAAAAATCAACCACAATTCCGTGCCTACCAACCCTTGGGTTGCCACCTGCCTTCTGATCGGCAAGGGTTACCGCAATAGCATTTTTTAGGAGCAAGTGGTGCATGGTACGTATAGCGCCGTCAGGCCGCTCAATAATTACACCAAGCTTATTAAAAATGGAACTCAGAAGACGTTCCAGGTAGGGGTTATCTAACTCCCTTATGACAGCAGCCATCGGAGGAATACTTAGGTAAGATAGATATCTAAAAAGGTAAAAATTTCCAAAATGTCCTATGACTGCGATTGTACCTTTGCCCCTTTTTATTGATTTCATTAGGTGTGATGATCCTGTAATCTCAATATATTTATGATAGTTTTCAGGGGTAATTATTTTATTTAATTTTAAAAGGTCAAAAATATACATGGCAAGATGTTCACAACTTTCTCTGCCAAGGATTTCTCTTTTGTTATTATCCAACTTCCTTCCGAACACTACCGATATATTGGCATTAACAAATCTGTGCCGGGTCCTATCAATAAGGTAATATACCCTCCCCAATAAGGTGCCAAAAAAGGCAGCTAACCGAAATGGTAAAAAATAGAGTACCAACAGAAATGAACGGAAAGTGAAATAAACAAAAAAATTTATCAGCATAATTTTTTTAGCATCACTTCTCATTGTTATTGATGTAGCAACTCAGGAAAGTTACGTCAACAATGAAAAGTAACGGGATGTCTTGACACCCTTATATTGTTACAGTAACCTGAAAAAATTATCCCTTTTAATAAAATTACTGTATGCTTTAGAGTGATTTCTTTATAAAGCTACATTTAAGAGAAGGTACAAATTATGAAAGATGCAATGCTCTATGAAAAGCTCTCTGACAATAGGGTAACGTGCAATCTTTGCAATCATCGCTGTACAATAAAGGATAGGAATTACGGCATCTGTGGAGTAAGGCAAAATATTGATGGATCCCTTTTTAGCCTTATCTATGATAAGATCGTGGCATCACATATTGACCCTATTGAAAAAAAACCCCTCTTCCAATTCTATCCGGGCTCCAGGGCCTATTCCATTGCCACTGTTGGATGTAACTTCAAATGCAAACATTGCCAGAATTTTGATATATCTCAATTGCCAAGGGAGAAAAGGGGATACATTGTTGGCGAGAAGATTTCCCCAGAGGAAATAGTAAAGGAGGCAGATAGTTCTGGTTGTCAATCAATTGCCTATACCTATACAGAGCCTACTATATTTTTTGAGCTTGCCTATGACACGGCAAAGATAGCGCATAGGAAGGGGATCAAAAACATCTTTGTGAGTAATGGGTTTATGACTCCTGAGGCCTTGGTTGAGATCACACCTTACCTTGACGGTATTAATATTGATTTAAAGGCCTTCACTGATACGTTCTACAAAGAGATATGTGGAGGCCGTCTGGAGCCGGTTCTGGAAAACATTAAACTTGCCAAGAAGCTCGGAATTTGGATTGAGATAACAACCCTGATTATTCCGACACTTAATGATAGCAAGGACGAGTTACAGCGGATAGCCGAGTTTATAAGAGATGTGGACAGAGATATTCCCTGGCACATCTCACAATTCTATCCAACATATAAATTAACAAAACAACCACGCACACCAGTAGAAACATTGCATATGGCAAGAGAAATAGGCATAGAGGCCGGTCTCCATTATGTTTTTGAGGGAAATGTGCCGGGAAGGGGAAATGAAAGTACGTATTGTTACAAATGCGGGGAGCTATTGATTGAAAGGTGGGGCTATTCGATAATTAAAAATATAATAGAGGATGGACATTGCCCCTCTTGCAAGAGTTCTGTCGCAGGTGTTGGTTTATAACAGATTGGTTTGATTCGTTTACTCAAGGCTTTGCCCCAATTGGAGCATTCCAATATTCCATAAGAAAAGAAAAATTGAATGTCACTATAAGGCTAATGATTACAATAACTTGTAGCATACAATAAGTTTAATGAAATGGAAGAACAAAGAGGTAAAAAATTTGGAATTGGTAAGAAACTCCTCATCTACTTCTTAGTGCTGTCTTTACTGCCTATAATAATTGGTGGAACTATTTCTTTTTATATCACTAAAGAAAAATGTAAAGAAAATACAAAGGCACACTTGAGTGACCTTGCCAGGGATTGTGGAAGGAAAATATCCTATTATGTAAATTCACGCTATCAAGACATCAAATTATTTTCTCAATCGTATGTTTTTAAGAATACTGATACACAGCAAAAACAAAAATATATAGTAGAGACCTTAAAATCGTATCCTTTTTATGATGTAATCACCGTAATTGATAAAAATGGAAACATTATAGCATGCACTCAAAAGGAATATATTGGTCAATCAAGAGCTGATCGCACATGGTTTAAAAAGACAATGCAATGCAGACAGGGTGATGTTATTCCGTTAGATGCCTATCGTGCAGAAACAGCGGAATGGAAAATGGTGATCGGATTTAATACTCCCATAACAGATGAAAACAATACGGAGGTTATCGGAGTTTTGGCTACCAGGGTACGTATGGACCACATTATAGAGCGAGTAAAAGCATTGGATGAACGAATCGTGGGTGATAACAACGCGTACCTGCTCAACAAAAGAGGCGAGATACTAGCAGGGCCCAATGAAAAGAAATTTCTCAAAATACACCACTTGCATAAATTTCCGGTAGTGAGGGATTTGCTCGCTGGCAAAACAGGGATTACCGAATATAAAAACGATCAGGGAGAAGATGTTATCAGCGCCCGTTATGCCCTCGAGGGAGATGGTGCTTTTAATGGTTGGGGCTGGGGAATTATGATGAGTGAACTTGTTTCAGAGGCCTTTAAAACAGCGTATATAATACGTAATACAATGATTACATTGGCGTTAGGTATCGCCTTTTTGGTAACAATGCTTGCTATATTTATTTCTAAAAAGTTTTCAAGGCCTATTACAGAGGTATCGAAATCAGCATTGCGGATTTCTCAAGGAGATTTGAAACCTGTAAAGATTAACTATGACGCAAAGGATGAAATAGGGGATCTTGTTGGTGTATTTAATAAAATGACTCAAGACTTACATTCCACAACCGTGTCCCGTGATTCTCTCACTAAAGAAATTGCTGAGCGAAAATGGGCGGAGGAGGCAGTTAAAAAAAGTGAGGAGAAATTAAAAAATATATTGCATGGTTCACCTATTCCAACGTTTGTTATTGATAACAGCCATAGAGTTATTTACTGGAATAGGGCCCTGGAAGAGTATAGCGGGATCAAGGCTAAGGATATAATTCGCACTGATCAACATTGGAAGGCCTTCTATGATGAAAAAAGGCCATGTATGGCTGATCTGCTGGTAGATGAAAAGATAAATGATATTTCTCAATGGTATCTGGGAAAGTACAGAGCCTCTCATCTGATAGGGGGGGCATATGAGGCTGTAGATTATTTTCCCCGGCTGAGTCAGGATGGTAAATGGCTCCATTTTACAGCAGCCCCAATCAAGGATTCGCAAGAAAGACTAATTGGCGCTGTAGAAACCCTTCAAGATATAACTGAGGCAAAAAATGCCGAGGGGCAGATAAAGTCATTGTCCAGGCAGATCATAGATATTCAGGAAAGGGAGAGAGAGTCTATATCAAGAGAGATTCATGATAACGTTGGTCAACTATTAAGCGCTATAAAGATGGCTCTTTCCAGGACGTATAAAAAGATACCAGGTGAGCTCTCTACCATAAAGGATCAGTTGAGTGAGCTTTCAGATCTTGTGAATAAAACGATAAAGGAGATCAGAGGGCTCTCACATACACTACACCCACCTTTAATTGAAGATTTGGGGATTGCATCTGCCCTGGAGGAACTTTGTCAGGACTTTAAATCATATTCAGAGATTAACATTACATGGGATATTGAACAAATCCAAAAACCTCTTCAGTCTATAACTAAAATTACTATATATAGGCTTTTCCAGGAAGGGTTAAATAATATTTTGAAACATAGCAGGGCAACAAAGGTCTATTTAACTCTCACATCATCAGGGAGCACAATAAATGCTGTTATCGAAGATAATGGTGTAGGATTTTTAGTGGATGATATTCTTTCCCCTTTACAGGCAAAATCCCTTGGCCTCATTAGCATGAGAGAGAGAGTAGCCCTTATCGGGGGAGACTTGAAGATTGTATCCAGCCCGGGAAAGGGCACAAAGCTTATAGCATGTTTAGAAAAGGAGTGAAGATATGAGAGATACAATAAAGATTATTCTGGCTGATGATCATCGGATTTTCCGGAAAGGTTTAAAATCGCTTCTTTCAGAAAAGGAAAACATTGAGGTTCTGGCAGAGGCTGACAACGGAGATGAGGCCCTTGAGGCGGCCAGAAAATACAAACCAGAAATAGTCATTATGGATATAGCAATGCCAAAGATGGACGGGATTGAGGCCACCCGCCAGATCAGGGATAGATTTCCAGATACAGAGGTGGTTATTCTCTCTATGCATGCCAAAAAGGCATATATCGATCAGGTTTTAAAGGCAGGTGCCAAAGGATATGTTCTCAAGGATTCTGACGAAGAAAATTTGCTGTCTGCTATAAATACTGTCCACAATGGTGGATATTACCTTGACTCCCCTATTGCAGATCAAGTTTTGTCTGATTATTTCAGGGACAAGTCAAAAAGAGAACTAAAAAAACAATCAGATCCCCTATCAGAGAGGGAAAGAGAAGTGCTTAGACTTCTGGCTGAAGGCCACTCCAATCAGGAGGTGGCCGATACCTTATATATAAGCAGAAAAACAGTAGAAAATCATAGGGCAAATATTGTCCGTAAGACAGGGATTCAGGGTCAGGTAGGGCTCACAAAATATGCTGCTCGTATAGGGCTTATTGATTTAGATTTGTGG
>Ga0307379_10006534_pt1 | contig 15985 bp, 15 predicted proteins | sample UN2MG_FD_202237 | JGI IMG/M metagenome (GOLD analysis project Ga0307379, IMG submission 202237) | Soil microbial communities from Risofladan, Vaasa, Finland - UN-2 | ecosystem: Environmental > Terrestrial > Soil > Coastal area > Acid sulfate soil | place: Finland: Risofladan, Vaasa | collected... | reverse complement strand
TGGCGTGGCGAGCGGCGGCCTCGAGCTTCTTGAGGTCGTCGTCCGAGAAGCCCGTGGTGCCGATCACATGGACGATGCGGGCTTGGGCCGCGAGGCCGGCGAAGGCGACGGTCGATGCGGGTGAGGTGAAGTCGAGCACCCCGTCGACATGGGCGAAGAGCGGCAGGGGATCGTCGGTGATGGGGACGCCGAGAGGATCGAGGCCGGCCACGGCGCCGAAGTCCTGGCCGACTGCGGCCGATCCCTTCGGCTCGAGCCCACCGGCGACCGTGCAGCCCGGCGTCTCTGCAAGCGTCCGGATCAACGCCTGACCCATGCGACCGGCGGCGCCCAGAACGGCAATTCTCATGTCACTCATGGCGAACCGGCCACCTTTGATGCGATGGAGCCTCTTCGAGAAGACAGGCGCTCCAACGCTCCCCCGGGCTCTTCTAGGATGTCGAGGGGGCGCTCACAAGTCTCGCGGCGGCTGAAAGGCCGAACTGTTTGGGTCAAAAGCCTGTTGGCGCGCGGCTATGACTGCACGCGACCGTGTCCGGACCTCCGGTCCCGGCGGCAAGCAAATTGACTAGGCGACTTGATTAGGCGACGAGCGGGCGCTTGAGCGGACGATCATCGAGCGGCGTACCGGCGGCTTCGTCCCCGGAGACTTCCGCTTCGGGCCTGCCGTAATAGTAGCCCTGTACCTGGTCGCAGCCCCATTTCTTGAGCATGGCGGCCTGGCCTGCGGTCTCCACGCCCTCGGCGGTGATGGTCACGTTCAGTGACTGGCCGAGGCCGACGATGGAAGACACGATGGCGGATGTCTGCTCGCTGGTGCCCAGCGTGTCGATGAAGGAGCGATCGATCTTGATCTTCTTGACCGGAAAGCGGGTGAGGTAGGAGAGGCTGGAATAGCCGGTGCCGAAATCGTCCATGGCGATGGAGACGCCGAGATGGTCGAGCTTGGTCAGGGTCTCGATGACCGCCTCGGTGTTCTGCAAGACGATGGCTTCGGTGATCTCCAGCTCCAGCCGGTTCGCTTCGAGCCCGGTCTCCGCCAAGACACGGCGCACGAGGTCATAGACGTCTTGAGTCTTGAATTGGGCGGGCGACAGGTTGACGGCCAGCTTGGTGTCGAGCGGCCAGGTGGTGGCGTAGGTACACGCCGTCTTTAGGATCCACTCGCCGAGCGGTACGATGAGGCCCGTTTCCTCGGCGATGGGAAGGAAGGTGGTTGGCGGCACTTCGCCTTCGGACGGATGCCACCAGCGCACCAGCGCTTCGTAGCCCGTGAGCTTGCCGTTCTCCAGGCCGAACTGCGGCTGATAGTCGAGATAGAGTTGGTTCTTGCGCAGCGCGTTGCGGAGATCGTTCTCCATGCGACGGCGCTTCTGCAGAGCGGCGTCCATGGCCGGCTCGAAGAAGCGGAACGTGTTGCGGCCGTCCTCCTTGGCGCGGTAGAGCGCGAGATCGGCGTTCTTCATCAGCACGTCGGTGGGCTCGTTCTCCAGAGGTCCAAGGGCGATGCCGACGCTGGCAGAGGTCGTGACCTCATGACCGTTCACCTGGTAACCGGCGGCAAGCGCGGTGCAGACGCGTCGGGCAAGGCGCATGGCATCCTCAGGCGTCTCAACTTCCTCGGCAACGATGGCGAGCTCGTCGCCGCCAAGCCGGCCGACGAGATCGACCTCGCGGACATTCTCCTTGAGGCGCGCGGCGACTTCTTCGAGCAGCGCGTCGCCCGTGGCGTGGCCGAGCGTGTCGTTGACGTTCTTGAAGCGATCGAGATCGAGGCAGAAAACGGCCATGAGATTGCCGTGGCGCTTGGCGCGCGCCACCGCGCGCTCCAGATGCTAACGGAACTGCACGCGGTTCGGCAGACCGGTGAGGGAATCGTGCAGGGCCAGGAAGTGGATCTTGTCCTCGGCGTGCCAGCGCTCGCGGATGCGCCGGGAGGCGATCGCCGCGGGCACCGAAAAGCCCATGACGATCAGGAGGCTGGTGGTCAACGTGACCACGGTCAGGGCGACGTTGGTGAGCGAAGCTGCGGCCGTCTGGTCCACGGCGAAGGCATAGACGCGGGCGAGCTTGCCGTCCTGCACCACCGGAACCAGAGCCATGCGCACGTCGCCGCCGCCCGGAAGCTCGGCAAGTTCGACGGCGTCGTTACGGGCGGCTTCCGCGAGCGCCGTCTTGACGTCGCTCTGCCCAAGAAAGTCGGAAAGGGCGTCTGGCGAGAGACCCCCGCCCACGGCGAGCGCCTGGCCGTCCGGGGAAAGCACGGCGAAGCCGTCAAGCCGGCTTACGAATTCGCCGCTGTTCTCATCAACGTTGCTGAGGAACCAGCCGCGCGTGACCCGGTTGAAGCCGTCGATGAGCGTGAACCCCGCGAAAGCTGGGGCCGGCCGGCAGGCTGATCTTCCCGTTGCCGCTGCTCTGAGTGAGGTCGTGCAACGCGACCGCGTTCAGCACTTGCAGCTTCTCGTCGAGCACGCGCTCAGGCGTCTCCGGCTTGCGCAGGCGTGCGTCGATCTCGGCGGTCCAGGTGAGCGCGGCTTCGCGGGCATCGCGGCTCAGAACGTAAGCGATGGTGGATCGGCCTGACAGAACGCCGGCAACGACGGTGAATAGGCCGAGGATCACCAACCCGGCCATGATCCACCGGTCCCGAGGGCCAACTTCTGTCATGTTCACGAAGTCCCATAATCGCAGATTGGAACCGGGACCATAGGGAAAGGTCGTTAAGGCGCGCCGAACGGTTGCGGTAAATGGAACGTTAAGGGCGTCAGCTCCAAGCGAACGCGATCTTGCGCAAAGCGGCCTCGCCGAAGCTCTCGGACCCTTCCGCGATGGCCTTGCCGCCCTGCTGCAGGTAGAAGCCGCACGCGGCCTCGTTATCGGCAAGGGCCCAGACGAGAAGACCTCTCAGCCGCATCTCGCCGAGCCGCGCCCGGGCGCCTTCGAACAGTTTCTCGCCAAGGCCGAGGCCTTGATAGGTAGGGTGGAGGTAGAGCTCGAAAATTTCGCCCTGATACGGCGCGCGCGCCAGCCGGCACCGGCCGAACGTCACATAGCCAGCCGCCTCGCCACGAAAATCGAGCACCAGCAACGGCGCGCGCTTGCGCAGCGCGTCCCGCCACCAGCGCAAGCCGCGGCGGGCGATCATGCGCTCGAGCGAAAGGTGGGGGATGATACCCTGATAGGCGCCCCGCCATGCTTCCTCATAGGCGGATGCAAGGGCGGGCGCGTCCTTTGGCCGTGCCGGCCTGATGTGAGCAACATCGACTGACATGCCATGAGCCTAGCGCAGGATCGTGGCGCCGGGCAAAGGGGTCGTTCGCGTTATCCCATGACCATCAGCCTGGGGGCCACCTTATGGCGAAGGCGGGCCGCTGCCGGCCCGCCCCTTGCCGACTCTTGCTTCGGCTACGCGTTCATTGCGATCAATAACGCGAGATGAGGATCACGGTGTAATCCTTGTCCAGCTTGATATCCATCGTGCCCATTTTGCACTTCGCATCTTCAATCTCGTAGATGCCACTGCCTTCCTTTTCGATTCCCTCATAGCCGCTACAGCCAAGCAGGCTCAGGGTCTCCTCGATCTTCGTCACCTCGGCGGCGGGAACATCGTCGTCATCGTCGTCTTCGGCGTAGGCGCACGTGGCGGCCAACGCCAAGGCAACGGCCAGTCCAACGGTCTTGATCATTCGAACAATCTCCTCATGGGCATGGGCGCGTGAGTCGAGCTCGCGCGCCGCTTCGTTTGCGGGCGAACGACGTCTCGACCATGACAGAGGAGCTTGGGAAACAAGCGGCAGGAATGGTTGCGACTATGTCCCGCCTCTTGCGGGGTGTGCGCGCAAACTGCGTAGCCAGTTTTACCGGCGCCGCGCGGGAGAATTAGGCAACAGTTTCTGCCTCGCGCTGGCGCTCGGCCTTCTTCCGCTCGTTGGGATCGAGGTGGCGCTTGCGCAGGCGAATCGATTTCGGCGTGACCTCGACCAGCTCATCGTCTTCGATGTAAGCAAGCGAGCGCTCCAACACCATGCGGATGGGCGGCGTGAGACGCACCGCCTCGTCCTTCGACGTGGTGCGGATATTGGTGAGCTTCTTGCCCTTGAGCACGTTCACTTCTAGATCGTTTTCGCGCGTGTGCTCGCCGACGATCATGCCGCGATAAACGCGGGTGCCGGGGTCGATCATCATCGGCCCGCGGTCTTCCAGGTTAAACAGCGCATAGGCTACCGCGTCACCCATGTCGGTCGAGATCAGCACGCCGTTCCGCCGTCCCTGGATCGGGCCTTTGTGAGGTGCGTAAGCGTGGAACAGGCGGTTCATGATGCCGGTGCCGCGCGTGTCGGTGAGAAGCTCGCCCTGATAGCCGATCAGTCCACGCGTCGGCGCGTAGAACACGAGGCGCTGGCGGCCGCCGCCTGAGGGCCGCATCTCGACGAGATCGGCTTTGCGCTCGGACAGCTTCTGCACGACGGCGCCGGAATGCTCCTCGTCGAGATCGATGACCACCTCTTCGATGGGCTCGAGCAGCTGGCCGTCCTCGCCGCGGGTGAGCAGCACTCTGGGCCGCGACACGGAGAGCTCGAAGCCTTCGCGGCGCATGGTCTCGATAAGGATGCCGAGCTGGAGCTCGCCGCGGCCGGCAACCTCCATGGAATCGCGCTCGTCGGATTCGGTGACTTTCAGGGCGACGTTGCCTTCCGCCTCGCGCAACAGCCGGTCGCGGATCATGCGGCCCGTGACCTTGGAGCCTTCGGTGCCGGCAAGCGGGGAGTCGTTGACCCGGAACGTCATGGAGAGCGTCGGGGGATCGATGGGTTGGGCGCGAAGGGGGACATCCACCTCTGGCGCCGCGATGGTGTGCGCGACCGTGGCGTTGGGCAGGCCGGCCAGCGAGACAATGTCGCCGGCGGATGCCTCGTCGAGGGCCACGCGCTCAAGCCCGCGGAAGGCGAGCACTTTGGACACACGCCCCTGTTCCACCAAGCTGCCCGTGTGATCGAGCACCTTGACCATGTCGTTCGGCCTGATCGCGCCGGAGGTGATGCGGCCGGTGACGATGCGGCCGAGATAAGGGTTGGCTTCGAGGATGGTGCCGAGCAGGCGGAACGGGCCTTCCTCGATCGTGGGCGGTGCGACGTGCTTCACCACGAGTTCGAACAGCGGCCGCATGCCTTGGTCCTTAGGACCCTCGGCGCTCGCCGCCATCCAGCCTTCCTTGGCCGAGCCGTAGAGGATCGGAAAGTCGAGCTGCTCCTCGCTGGCATCGAGCGCAGCGAAGAGATCGAAGACCTCGTTCAAGACCTCGACGGGACGGGCGTCGGCCCGATCGACCTTATTGATGACGACGATGGGCTTGAGCCCCATCTTGAGCGCCTTCGACACCACGAACTTGGTCTGCGGCAGGGGGCCTTCGGCGGCGTCCACCAGCACCAGCGCGCCGTCGACCATGTTCAGGATACGCTCCACCTCGCCGCCGAAATCGGCGTGGCCCGGCGTATCGACGATGTTGATGCGCACGTCCTCCCACAGGATCGAAGTGGCCTTGGCGAGGATGGTGATGCCGCGCTCGCGCTCCAGGTCGTTGGAATCCATGGCACGCTCAGCCACGCGCTGGTTGTCGCGGAACGAGCCGGATTGCTGGAGGAGGCGGTCGACCAGGGTCGTCTTGCCATGATCGACATGGGCAATGATTGCGATATTGCGGAGCTTCATGAGAGAGAGGATCTTTCGGCCGCTGGGCGGCTGTTGTTGCGGCGCAATATAGTGATTTTCCGTGCGACCGCAATGGCGCGGCTTGGTGCCGGCGAGGGGCTGGGTTAACGCGGGGTCCGGCAAGCGACCGGCTCGCCCCTACACTTTCGGCGTGGGCAAACCTGGCAGGCCGGAGCGAGTGCAACTCAGCGTTGCTTTCCGGAGCGAATTGTTCACCAAGATCAGTGGATTACGGCGCTACTGGCGACGAATTTCGACAGGCTAGGAGCTTCCGGGACAAAGGGGGGTTCGCTTGCCATGACCCAGGACGAGCAGACACATATCGACCGCGTTTGGGAGGTCGTCGAGAAGGCGCGCGTCTGCATGATGACGATGCCGTTCGCCGACGGCTTGCGCGTGCGCCCCATGGAGGCGCTGCCGGAGCGCGACGAGAACGTCATCTGTTTCATGGCCGACCGCCGCGGCCTGCGAGAGGACGAGATCGAAGTCTGCCCGGAGGTCTATCTGACCTTCGTCTACCCCAACGAGAGCGTTTATCTCGGACTCACCGGCGAAGCTTTCGTCGTCGACGATCCCGATTACGCCGGGAAGCTCTGGGACCGGCAGCAGGAGGGCTGGCTGAGCGGCCCCGACGATCCCAATCTTATGGTCATCCGGGTCGAGCTGTGGCGAGCCGAGATGTGGGACGGGCCGGCCAACTCCGCCGTCGCCGATTTCCAGTTCGCCAAGGCGCGGCTATTCGGCATGAAGGCCAATCTCGGCGAGAGCGACAAGGTCACCGTCGAACTGTTCTAGGGCGTTCCTATAGCCAGACCTTCGCCGGCCGCGGCGTGTCGATTTGATAGTCCGTGGCGTGACGCGTGAAGAGGTCTCGTCCGAGGTCCCGCGCGCGCAGCAGCGGCAGGCTCGGATCCTTCTCTATGTCGCCGCGCGCATTGCCGACACCATGGACGACGCCAACGAATGTCGAGCTGAGCGCAACTTTCCGCGGCTGGACGCGGCAAGGGGCCGGCATCTGGCGGCGCGGGGACGCACGGGCCGCTGAAGGGTCCGGGCTGGGCACGGCGGAAATCGTTGCAGCGGCGGCGGCAACTGGCGCAAACTTGCCGGGCTGGTCCGGTGATGGGGGGTCTTCCTTTGAGTGAAACTGTGCAGCCGCCCTTTGGGCCGGCGCCCGCGCCGTTGGCGGGGCCCGAACTACCGTCCTTCCGCTATCCGCTCGGCGCGCAGCCGACCAAGCAGTTCGACGGCGGGACCGCCAAGGAGGCGACCGTCGTCCAGTTCCCGGTGTCCGACAAGCTCGCCGGCGTCTACATGACGCTCGAGGCAGGGGCAGTGCGCGAGCTTCACTGGCACGCCAACGCCGCCGAATGGGCCTACATGATCGGTGGCCGCGCCCGCGTCACCACCATCGACCCGGACAACCAGGCGGAGGTGGTGGATTTTTGGGAAGGCGATCTGTGGTAGTTCCCCCGCGGCCACGGCCATTCCATCCAAGCGCTCGAAGGCGGCTGTACCTTCATCCTCGTGTTCGACAACGGCTATTTCTCGGAATTCGGCACGTTCTCGATCACGGACTGGTTGGGACATACCCCCCATGAGGTGCTGGCAAAGAATTTCGGCATGCCGGTCTCGGCCTTTGCGAAGTTCCCCGACCATGAGGTCTATATCGCCAAGGGGCCGGTGCCGCCGCCTCTGCCGGAGGACCCTGAGCCCGGCACGCTGAACGCGCCGCCGCTCACCCACCGCTATCGGCTCTTGGCCCAAGCGCCGGAGCCCTTTCCCGGCGGCACCATGCGGGTCGCGTCGGAAATGGAATTTCCGATCTCTTCCACCATGACGGGTGCGCTGCTCACCATTCACCCCGGCGGCATGCGGGAGATGCATTGGCATCCGAATGCGGCGGAGTGGCAGTATTACTTGAAGGGTTCCGCGCGCATGACCGTGTTCGGTTCGGGCGGGCGGGCACGAACAGACGAGTTCGGCGTGGGCGACGTGGGCTATGTGCCGCAAGGCTATGGCCACTACATCGAGAATACCGGCGACGACGATCTCGAAGTGGTAATCGTGCTCAATAACGGCACGTATCAGTCGGTCTCCATCACCGCATGGATGGCGGGCACGCCCGATCTCCTGCTGGCCACGAATTTCGGCGTCAAGGAAAGCGTATTCGAGGGTATGCCGGGCGATGCGGTGATTATGCCCGAGTAGCGCCCTTCTTAGGACAAAGCTTGTCCGCAAGAAGAGGAGCGATTGGATGCGGTGCCCTTGATCGCCAACCCGCGCTCGTGAGCGCGAAGGAGACCCGATGTGCGGCTTGGCCGGTGTGCTAGATCTCAAAGGACGGCGTCTGCCTGATCGGGCCATGCTGCAACGCATGGCGGATGCGCTCGCGCATCGAGGGCCGGACGATGATGGGTTCTTTGTCGCGCCCGGCGTCGGGTTGGCCTGCCGGCGGCTCAGCATCGTCGGTGTGAGCAACGGACACCAGCCGATCTTCAACGAGGACCAGAGCGTCGTCGTCGTATGCAACGGCGAGTTCTTCGATTTTCCCGAGCGCCGTCGAGAGCTCGAGGCCAAGGGTCACATCTTCCGCACGCAGAGCGACAGCGAGATCATCGTCCATCTCTACGAGGAGCACGGCGAAGGCTTCCTCGAGCACCTCACGGGACAGTTCGCCTTCGCGCTTGTCGACCTCAAGCGCCGCGTCTTGTTGTTGGCACGAGACCGGGTGGGCATTTGCCCGCTGTTATGGTCGCAGCAAGGCGACTTTTTGTATTTCGGCTCGGAGATCAAGGCTCTGATCGCTTCGGGCGCCGTTGCGCCCAAGGCCGATCCGCGGGGGCTCGACCATCTCTTCACCTTCTTCGCTCTTGGCGGCCGCCGCACCATGTTCGACGGCGTGCAGGCGGTTGCGCCCGGTCATTATTTGAAATTCGGCTGGGGCGAACAGCGGGCGGCCCCGCCCGTCGAACGCAAATATTGGGATCTCGACTTTCCGGATTGGGGCGAGGAGGACGATCCAGCGAATCCCGAAGCGGCCATCGACGCCTTCGAGGAGACCTTCGCCCGCGCCGTCGAGGTGAGACTTCGCGCCGACGTGCCGGTGGTCGGTTATCTTAGCGGCGGCGTGGATTCGGCTTATGTACTGGCCACCGCGGCGCGTGTGTCAGGCACGGCGCTGCCGAATTTCACCTTACGCGTGCCCGATCCTCGACTGGACGAGACGGACAAGGCGCTTGCAGCCGCGCGCGCGATCGGAGGTCATTCGACGGTCGTCGATGGCGGCGCGGGCATCCTGGTCGACAACTATGCGACGCTCACCGCGGCGTCGGAAAGTCCGGTGCTCGATACCGCCTGCGCGGCGATGCTGGTGCTGTCCGGCGAGGTGCGGCGGCAAGGCTACAAGGTGGTGCTCACCGGCGAGGGCGCGGACGAAGCTTTCGCCGGCTATGTCTGGTTCAAAATCCGGGAAATCGCCCGCCGGCTCGATATCGGCAATGGCTTTCGCCCGAGCACGGCGATCAGCCGGGTCGCGCGCAAATGGGCGGCGTCCGATGTTTCCTTCGCTGAGTTCGCCCGCATCGACGCCATGATCGGCGGGCCGCACGCCCAGTCCGTCGTCTACAATCTCGTGGCGCGGTCGCGTCACCGCTATTACAGCGCTGGGCTTAAGGAAGAGCTTGGCGCCTACGTGGCCTACGAGGACCTCCATCTCGACGTCGATCGCATGGCGCGGTGGCACCCGCTGAACCGCTCGCTGTATGTCGGCTACAAGGTGCTTCTCCCCGGTCTGCTGTTGAGCCAGAAGGGCGACCGGGTGGCCATGGCGAACAGCGTGGAGACGCGCTACCCGTTTCTCGACGAGAACGTGATCGCACTCGCCGCCCGCACGCACCCGAAGTGGAAGCTTCGGCGGCTGGTCCGCGACAAATACTTGCTGCGGCGCGCGGCGGAGCGGCTGCTGCCCCGCGAAATAGCCTGGCGGCGAAAGGCCATGTTCCGGGCGCCCACGGCCGAGACCTTCCTCGCCAACCCGCCCGCCTTCGTTCGGGACCTGCTGAGCCCGGAGAGCTTGGCGCGGACCGGATATTTCAATGCCGACGCCGTCCAGCGGGACTGCGCGCTGCTGGCGCGCGGCGAGGGTGACAAGCTCGGCGACATCGCGAGCCTTGCGCTCGGCGGCGTGGTCGCCACCCAGCTCTGGCATCATCTCTATCTCGGCGGCGAGCTGTGCGAACTGCCGCATCTGACCTATGCACCGGGGCCTGCTTCGGCTGCGGCGTGGGCGGCGGCCGTTTAGCCCAGCAAGGCCTCAGCCTCGCGGGCCAGGTGGCGCGTAAGCTCCTTGGCGCCCATGGGGGCTGGCAAATTGGCGGCTTGACCCGACCAGAGCGGCGAGAAGTTCATCGCGCCTTCGGCTTCCGCTTTGACCCGGAGCGGCGCAATGGCCGGCCGGCCATAGGGAAAGTCCGGGGCGTCCTTGTTGATGAAGCCCTGCTCGCGCATGAAGCGGTTGACGATGCCACGGGCCGGACGGCCGGTCAGCACGTTGGTGATGGCGGTCTCGCGATCCGGGTCGGCAAGCGCCGCGCGGTGCGCGGCAGGCGTCCACGCTTCGGGACAGAGGAGATACGCCGTACCAATTTGAACGGCCGATGCCCCGAGCGCGAAGGCGGCGGCGATCGCCGTTCCGTCAGCGATCCCGCCCGCGGCAATCACGGGCAGGCTTGTGAACGCGCAAATGGCACGGACGAGCGCGAAAGTGCCGATCTGCGATGCGGCTTCGGTTTCCAGAAACATGCCGCGATGGCCGCCAGCCTCCGACCCTTGGGCGATGATGGCATCGACACCGCGCTCCACGAGGATCTTCGCCTCGCGCAGCGACGTCGCCGAGCAGAGGGTCTTGCAGCCGGTCGCCTTCACGCGGGCGAAGAGCGGTGCAGGCGGCAGCCCGAAATGGAAGCTGACGATCTCGGGACGAAGGGCCTCGACCACCGCGCAGGTCTCCTCGCCGAACGGAGGATGACCGCCGGGCAGCGGAAGCGGCGGCGGCTCGGCGTCAAGCGCGGCGAAATAGGGCGCGAGATGTGCGAGCCAGGCGCGATCCTTTTCTGGGTCGGCGGGCGCTTCCTCGTGGCAGAAGAAATTGAGATTGAGCGGCGCCTTGGCCTGGTCCCGGAAGGTGGCGACGCCCGCCTCGATCTCTGTTGGGGTCAGCGCCGCGCAAGGCAGCGCGCCGAGCCCGCCGGCCGCCGCCACGGCAATGGCCATCTCGACGCCGGTCGAATTCGCCATTGGCGCCTGAAGGATCGGCAGCTCGATGCCGAACAGATCGAGGATGCGTTTGTCGGACCAAGTCATGGGCTCTCTCTCCCGAGCGGGGGGAGGGATGATGCCCGATGGGTTGGGCCGTGACTAGTTCAGCGGGACGTTCAGCCACACCTTGCCGGTGACCGCCTCGTAGTCGTTTGACCCGAGACCGTCATAGGCGGCGGTGCCGCGGAACGACATGCCCTTGGGCAGTTGCACCAGCACACCGCCTTCGAGGCGGCCGGTGAAGTCGTCCGGCGTGACCAGTGTGTCGCCGACCAGGAGGCTGCCGCCCTGATCGAAGTTCCATACCCCGTAGAGCGCCAGCTGCGGCTCGATCAGCGTGCCGCCGGCCAGCATCCAGCGATAGCCGAACTCAGGTCCGAACTCGATGCGGCCGAGCGTGGCCGTTTGGCCCGTGATCAGGATGCCATTTGAGTCGGTGTAGGCCTTCTGCTGCTCCTCGGCATATTTGAACGCGGCGGACGGCGTCAGCCGCCAATTACCGGACGTCCAATTGCCGGTGAGGCGCGCGGTGGTGAGCCAGCGGTCGGTATCGAAGCTGTCGGTATAGGTGCCGAGGGGGGTGACACTGTTGTCCGATTGACCCCAGGCGGCGCGCCAATCGAAGAACAGGTTCTCACCGATTCGGGCGCTAAGGTAAGGCCCGACCATCCAACCATTGCCCTCGGCGCTGCTGCCGTCGAGCTTGGTGTGCTCCTTGGCCCAATCGAACTGGCCGAGGATGCCGACCAGCAGGTTCGTGGTCAGCGGGATGTCGGCACCGACATAGAGAATGTCGAAATCGCCGTCGGCGTTGCCGTTGCCGATGTCGTCCTCGAAGGCGGTGAAATGCGCCTCGGTCCAAATGTCGACGCCGCTATAGGGCGCCGTCCCCGGCCGCTCGTTCAGTGCGGCGCTGCCGAGGCTCATGGCCTGCTGCTCTTTCGCCTGATCGACGCCCGCCATGGCGCTCGCCATCTGGCTGAGGCTGGTGGAGAAGCTGGCCTTCCCGTCCGCCTCGCTCATGGCGAGATTGAACGGGCTGCTGTTCGTGCCGCCGCCGCCGGGCCCGCCACCCCAGACCGAGCCGGGGAAGCGGCGGATGAAACGCGGGCGGTCGGGCTCGTCGTCGAGCAGCGCGGTCAGCCGGTGATGCAGGAAGCGCTCGATGACCGCCTTGGTCTGCGGGCGTGGATCGATATTGGTAAAGGTACAGGTGATGTTCTCGCCGGCATCCAGATCGATGACCGCGGTGGCGTTGTCGACGCTGGTGCTGGTGCCGCCATCGGGATCGTTACAGGTGATGTCGGAGAGATAAAAGAACGGCACGTTCTGAAGCTCACGGATGCTGTAGCTCCCGGGAGCCAGCGTGATCGGTCCCTTGGTTGCCGTGTCGCCCGTGGTCAGGGAGAAGGCGAGTGCCGCAGTGTCCGACACGAAGGTAAAGGTGCCCGAGCCCTTGATCGCCTTTTTGACGATGGTGATGCTGGTCTTCGTGCTTGGGGGTGCTTCACCCTCCTTGTTGGTGAAGGAGCAACTCACGTTCTCGCCGGAGGCGAGTGCTATCGAGACTCGCCTATTCGCGAGATCGATCGAGACGTTGGAATTCTCTCCCGACTGTTTGCATTGGATCGCGGTCAGCTGAAAACCGGGGGTCTCGGCCTCGGTGATCGTATAGCTGCCGGAAAGAAGCTCACCAAGCTGGCGCTCGCCTTGTCCCATGAGCGTGGTGATCGCGAATGTAGATGGCAGTCCGCCCGTGGCTTTGAACGAGAAGGTGCCGTCGGGGCCACCACCGTCAATCGTCTTGTAGATACTGATTGAGCTGAAGGCGTCCGCGTGGGCGCGATGAAATGGCATCGCGCAAAGCGCCAGCAGCAAGAGGGCGAAGACGGTAAAGGGAACGGCGTTCAAGACGCCACGGATCACACGAGCGCGCGCAGCGACGTTCGGCAAACCCACTAGTACTTCCCCCAGGCCCGAACGGGCTACTCAAACGCCGCAAGCAAACGCTAGCAGGGACTGGGTTTGGCAGGTCGGGAAAAGTCCGCTTGTCGACAAACCACTTTGGGCTGTTGCCGGATTGTCACGAACAAGCCCGCATAGGTTGCTTTCTACAACCGCCGCTTGCCAAGCAGGCGTAAGCGCAACGCGTTGAGCTTGATGAAGCCCTCCGCGTCCTTCTGGTCGTAAGCGCCGGCGTCGTCCTCGAAGGTGACGATCTTGTCGGAGTAGAGCGATTTGTCGCTCTTGCGGCCGATGACGATGACGTTGCCCTTGTAGAGCTTGAGCCTCACCTCGCCCTCGACATGCTCCTGGCTCTTGTCCACGAGCGCTTGCAGCATCTCGCGTTCCGGGGCGAACCAGAAGCCGTAATAGACGAGCTCCGCGTAGCGCGGCATGAGGCTATCTTTCAGATGCATCGCCTCGCGGTCGAGCGTCAGCGACTCCATGGCGCGATGCGCGGCATAGAGGATGGTGCCGCCCGGCGTCTCGTAGATGCCGCGGGACTTCATGCCGACATAGCGATTCTCCACGAGATCGACGCGGCCGATGCCGTTGTCGTGTCCGAGCTCATTGAGCTTGGTGAGCAGCGTCGCCGGTGACATCGCCTTGCCGCCGATGGAGACGGGATCGCCATGCTTGAAGCCGATGGTGACGACGGTTGGCTTGTCGGGCGCGTCCTCGGGCGCGATGGTGCGCTGATAGACGTAAGGCGGCGGCTCGGCGTTCGGGTCCTCGAGCACCTTTCCTTCCGACGATGAGTGCAGAAGGTTGGCGTCGACCGAGAAGGGCGCCTCGCCGCGCTTGTCCTTCGACACGGGGATTTGATGTTTCTCGGCGAACTCGATGAGGTCGCTCCGCGAAACGAAGTCCCATTCACGCCAGGGCGCGACCACTTTGATGTCGGGGTTCAGCGCGTAATAGGTGAGCTCGAAGCGCACCTGATCGTTGCCCTTGCCGGTGGCGCCGTGGCAGACGGCGTCGGCGCCGGTCAGCTTCGCGATCTCGATCTGGCGCTTGGCGATCAGCGGCCGGGCGATGGAGGTGCCGAGCAGGTAGACGCCCTCATAGAGCGCGTTGGCCCGGAACATGGGAAACACATAGTCGCGGACGAATTCCTCGCGCAGATCCTCGACGAAGATCTCCTTGATGCCGAGCATCTCGGCCTTTTTCCGCGCGGGCGCGAGCTCCTCGCCCTGGCCGAGATCGGCGGTGAAGGTCACGACCTCGCAAGAATAGGTCTCCTGCAGCCATTTGAGGATGATCGAGGTATCGAGCCCGCCGGAATAGGCAAGCACCACCTTCTTGATGTCATTCTTCATGGGAAGCGGCCTCGGGAACGGCCTTGTGGGCCAAGGTGTTGACTTGGCCGCGACTATAGGCAGGCGATGCGCTTGTGCAAGTGTTGTCCGGTCTGGCGCAAGGCGCCACCGGCATGGGCCAGCGCCGTGCCGAGCCTGGCCAGGAGTGCGCCTGTGCCGTTGTGCAGAGCGATGGAGGTCCGCTCGATGGCTCTCTCAAGGCGCGCGTCGTTTCGCCGGACCGGGTTGAGCAAGAGCCGGTAGAGCATCGCGACGATAAGGACCGTCAGCACCCCTGCAAACAGCACATCCGTGACGAAATGGCGGCCAAAGGCAATGCGCAAGCCTCCGACCGAAGCGCCGAAGACCACGGCGGCGCCAAGTGCAACGGGCCTCACTTGCGGCGGGGTGAGGCTCGCGGGCGCGACCATCCAGAAGGCCTGAGACGCCTCGCCCGATACGAAAGAGCAGTTCCGCTCGCAAGCGCCGCTCGGACGCCACCAGGGCTGAAATTCGGCGGCGCCGGCGAATTGCTGCACGTGGTTGGGCCGCGGCCGGCCCCAATTCTCCTTCAGCACGAGATTACTGGTCAGCCCCGGTGCCAGGAGGAAGGACCCGAGGAGAAAGATGGCGACCGAGGGGGCGATGAGCATCGGCGTGCCTGGGAAGGCCAGCTTGCGAAGCAGGGCGAAGAGTGCTGGAAGCAGCAGAAGGAACGAGAGGCAGTTGGCGATCTGGCGGACGAGATTCCACTCATAAGTACTTGCCATCGGGAATTTCGCCGCGTCGGGGTCGAAAAACCAAGCCGCAATCTGAATGTCCAAATGGGGATAGGCGGCAAACAGAATTCCGAGCGCAAGCGCTGCGAGCCCCGAGGCTATTGATGCAAGCAGCCAGCCGCGCGACACGGGTTTGGCCTCACGCAGTACCCTCAGTATCCATCTCATCGCCGCGTCCCATCGTCCGGAGGACCGTGTGGGAGCGCCCCTTCAGCGACAATCAGGCAGATGCGATAAGAGGTGTGAGGGCGGGAGACGGCCGGTTTTCTGCGGCGCCCTATGACATTTGTGAGTCGCCGCGCTTGGCGATGAAGAGATCCTCAAAAAAGAATGCGGATAGCTCCGCCCGCGACGCCAAGCCGGACTTGCTGTAAATCGCCGTCGCCTGCTGGCGCACGGTCGCTTCGCTTGAGTTCCGTAGCCGCGCGATCTCCTTGTGGGAGAGGCCCTTCAGCATGAGAAGCGCGATGTCGGCCTCGCTGGGGGTCAGGCGCCAGCGCTCAAACTGCTCCCAGATCGCGTTATGAAGACCGTCAATGTGCGCGCGCGCGGTTTCCCGCCACCTGTCACCTTCGGCCCGGGCTCGGGCAAAATCGCCGAGCAGCGTGGCATGCTCGTGCCGCATCCCTTGCATCTCGAAGGAGAAATAGGCGGTTGCGACCACGGCGCTCGCCAATAGCGCGATCTCAAAGAGATCGAACAGCAGTTCTTCGATCGTGAAATCCGGCCAGTTCTCAAAAGCCTCAAGCGCCACAAGAGAAAGAAAGAGAGCAACCGCCAAGCCCGAAAGGACGATGATTCGCTTCATTGCGCCATAAACCCTCTGTTCGTGAGCTCCATGGTAGAACCTCGCGCCGGCGCACAATCTAAGGA
>Ga0307379_10006532_pt1 | contig 15996 bp, 11 predicted proteins | sample UN2MG_FD_202237 | JGI IMG/M metagenome (GOLD analysis project Ga0307379, IMG submission 202237) | Soil microbial communities from Risofladan, Vaasa, Finland - UN-2 | ecosystem: Environmental > Terrestrial > Soil > Coastal area > Acid sulfate soil | place: Finland: Risofladan, Vaasa | collected... | reverse complement strand
GGCGGCCGAGATGGCCGACCACGCCGGCCGACGCCTCGTGGCCGTGCACGTGGTCGTTGGCGCCATGAGCGGCGCCGACCCGGAATCGCTCGAGTTCGCCCTCGGCCTTCTGGCGGCCGAGTCCGAGTGGCCCGACGCCGACATGGACGTGCGGCAGGAGCCGGTCGGCCTGGTGTGTCGCGGTTGCGGGCACGAGTACGAGATGACCGAGGTGCGGCTGGTGTGCCCCGCCTGCGGGGGCGCCGACGTCGAGCCCACGCGCGGCATGGAGTTGCGGCTGGAATCCCTGGAGGTCGAATAGCCCCGTGGCCGAACGCATCCGACTCGAAAAGACCATCGTCTCCGAGAACGACCGGCTGGCGGCCGTCTTGGCGGCACGCTTCGACGAGGCGGGCCTCCTGGCCGTCAACCTCATGAGTTCGCCCGGCGCGGGCAAGACCTCGCTCCTCGAGGCCACCGCGCGGCACCTGTCGGCCGACCTGCGCCTGGCCGCCGTCGACGGCGACCTGGCCACCGACCGCGACGCCCAACGCATCCAGCGCGCCGGCATGCCCTGTCGCCAGATCAACACCGGCGGCGGATGCCACCTCAACGGCAAGCAGGTCGCCGAGGCCGTCAAGGCGTTCGACCTGGCGCGCCTCGACATCCTCTTCATCGAGAACGTCGGCAACCTCGTCTGCCCCGCCTCGTTCGACCTGGGCGAACACCGCCGCATCGTCGTCTCCAGCACGCCCGAGGGCGACGACAAGCCCGTCAAGTACCCCGTTGCGTTTCGCAGCGCCGACGCCGTCGTCCTGAACAAAATCGATCTCATCCCCGTCACGGACTTCTCGCTCGACGCCTACCGGGAGTTCGTCCGCGGCGTCGTCAAGCCGGGCGTGCCGCTGCTGGAACTCTCGTGCAAGACCGGCGAGGGGCTCGACGCCTGGTTCGACTGGCTTCGCGCCCAGCGGGCCGCCGTGGCCGCCGAGGTGGCCGGCCGACGCGAATGATTTCCTTGGACGCCGGCCCGCGTCTGGTATAATGGTGGCGTACTAGTCAGGAGGATTGCCCCGTGGAACATCTGGCGTTCTGGATGCCGGGACCGTGGGAACTGGCCATCATCGCCATCATCGCCCTCATCCTGTTCGGGCGACGGCTGCCCGAGGTCGGCAAGAGCCTCGGTAAAGGCATCGTCGAGTTCAAGAAGGGCCTCAGGGACGTGCAGGACGAGGTCTCGAAAGCCAGCGACGATATCGAGAAGGCCGGCGGCGACGACAAACCCAACAAGGCCTGAACGGCCCCATAGGAGATTGGCGCGGCCCGCCCTGGGCGGACCGCGTCACACTCCGGAAGACCGCGCGGGGAGGATGGCCGATGAACATGCTGGCGTTTTTTATGTGTCCGGCGGAGATCCTCATCATCCTGGCCGTGGTGTTCCTGCTCCTCGTGGTCCCCCTGGCGATCCTGGCCGTCGTGCTCGTGGTCGTCTTCAGGAAACGCCGGGCCTCGTCGGCGGCCGGCGATGCAGGGCGACCTCCGGCCCCGCCGGTCCCGCCGCCCGGCGCAGGGTCAACAGCGTAATCTCCGGCCGGCACGCGAACCGGACCTTCAGCAGCCACCCCAGGCCGCGGTTGATGTACAGCCACGACCCGGCCACCCGGTGCAGCCCCTCGTAGCGGTGCCGGTTCCGCACCGGCAGGATGGGCGGCCCCAGCAGCGGCACCTGGACCTGCCCGCCGTGCGTGTGCCCCGCCAGGATCGCCCCCGCGCCGGCGCCGCCGGGTCCGTCGGCCAGCGCGTCGGCGGCGTCGGGATTGTGGCACAGGACGATGCTGGCCGCGCCCGCCGGCACGCCCGCCATCGTCCGGGCGGCGCTCAGGCGCCCCGACCACAGGTCCTCGGCGCCCGCGATCCACAGGTCCTGCCCGCCGCGCTCCAGCCGCAGCGACTCGTTCCGGAGCAGCCGCACGCCGTGACGGGGCAGGGCGTCGGCGATCGCGAACGCCTCGGCGCTGCGGACCGGCCGCACGACGCCGTAGTCGTGGTTCCCCAGGCACGCGAACGTCCCGAGCGGCGGCGAGAGGTCGTCGAACAGGCCGGCCACCGCCTCGGCGTACCCGGCCTGGCGCGTGGTCACGAAGTCGCCGACGGCCGCCACCAGGTCGGGCCTCAGGTCGCGCAGCCGGCCCATGCCCCGGGCGAGGTAATCCAGGGGGACCCGCGGCCCGTGGTGCAGGTCGGCCACGAGGCCCACACGGACGCCTTCCCAGGCCGCCGGCAGGTTGGGCACCGGCAGGTCGCACTCGACCGTCTCGATCCACTTGGGCTCGACCCACCGCGCGTACGCCGCCGCGGCACCGGCCGCCGCGACCGTTGCGGCCACGGCCTTCAGCAACCGGCGCCGCGTCCGCCCCCGCGAGGGTCTGCCCTGGGCCTCGTCGTCCATGATGGCCGCATTGTAGCACGGCCTGCGGCCGATGCCTACCGGCCGCGAGCCCTTGACACTGCCTCGGCGGCCGCGCATGATGCCGGAACACGGTGCACACTTACATGCGACCGCCGCGGGGGACCCGTTGGGTTTCAGGAGAGAGCCTGGCGCAAGTCACGGCTGGAGTAGAGGTTACGCGTAACTTGGGCGAGTGGCGGAATGGCATACGCTGGGGATTTAAAATCGGAAAACGCTACATGTGTCAGCGCGTGCCACGGCGTGCGAATGCGAGCAAGTCCTTGTGAAATGGGCCTTCCCTTCGAGCCGTCCTTGAGTCTTTCCGAGCGGTCGGGCGCCGGTTCGTGCGGCGCGCGCAGCCGAATTCCTGCCCAAGTTCCGCGCCCGTCTGACCCTTGCTCTCTGGCCCTTGGAGCGGCTGTCCGGGCCGGTATTGTGGCGATGGTCAAAACCTGTGGCAAGAGCACCCCCTGAGAATGAGGCCCAGGACGACTTTAATCTTTACAATCAGCGTGGACGCAAAAAGGGAAGGGGCAGCATCATGGCCTACTCAGAACGAGCGAGAGCACTGCGCGTTTGCCTGCACGTTTACCCGGACGGCCGGCGGTGCAGGGCGTGGGCGGTTTGGGGCGATCCGCGGCAACTGTGCATGGCCCATGCCGGGCGACACCACACAGGGCCGCAGGCGCAGGCACGCGGAGCCTCTGGACGCGCGCGAGTCGTGCCCTGCACCTGCCCGGCCTACGCCTGGCCCCACCGCCCCGGCGGAGGTCTCTGCCGCTGGCCCGACCCACCGCTCTGGCGCTGCACCACGCCGCCGTCAACCCACAAGCCCGGCCGCCTGCGGCCCCCCAGGTTCATGACCCGCATGGGAATCCATACCGTCCAGCAGGCCCGGCGGCTTGGGCTGTGGTGACAACAGCGGCTTGGCCGATGCCGCCGGAAGCGGTCAAGGCCGTGATCGTGGCGATGGTCAGGGCGGCTGTTCCTGGGGCTTGATGCAGCATCCGTCGCACCGGGCCGCTGTCGCCCCGCCGGTCTTGCTGGACAGTATCGTCGCGACGGCATGGAGACACGCAACCGTCTGGTCAACAACTGCGTCCCAGAGGTCACAAAGTGTTCGAGGGGGATGCGCCACCCCGTAGTCTGAGCACACTTCCTGCAATGACGTGTCCCTCAGATGCGCGTCGGCCTGACGCAATTCGTTTAACCTCTTGAGAGGTTCTACTGTTGCGGCGGCTTCGTCTGGCTCACAGCCAGAGACTTGTCCCACCAACTCCTGGAGGTAGCGTATGCTTTTCCATGCTTGCCCGTTCGGCGGCTGAGCATTGGGCACAGCCTTCCGTATGGCACTCTCGCGCATTGGCTCGACTGCCATCTGATAAAGGAACTTGCCCAGCCGAATTACCTCGGCCAAGTCCTCGCTCAAAGGGCCAACGGTGAGGGCGCATAAGTCCCTCTCCGCAGGCCCCGCCTCGCGGTAAAGGTTGTCGCCGACGAGCGCGAACACGATCGCTTTCAGGGAGTCCTTCGCGTCCCTGACAAGTTCAACCACGTTCGGGGAATGTGGCGGATCGCACTGCATACGTGTCTGGAACAACTCGCGGCAGACGACGCCGCTCGGAAAACAGGAGTACGACGCCCAATAAGCGTGCTCCGGTTCGGGAAGCCGTAGGATGTCGAGGGCGAACGCCGTAACCTGACCTTCGGTATTGATCCCCACGTCCACACCGTTCCCGTGAGGGTTGGCGGCTATGCCCCACTTGCGCATGTGGAAGCCGACCCGGAACCCATCGGATTCCAGATAGCGCCTCAGAACCTCGCGCCGGAAGTGGAGGTACAAGGGGCAGGCTTCGGGGGTCAAAGTTCCCATGTTGCCCTGCTGGTCAAGGTAGAACTGGTGCGATGTCGGGTTGGGGTCATCAAGACGGATGTGCCACGGGTTTCGCTCGACCTTGGGCTTGGGGTAGGGCTCAATGAGGAACGCCTTCCACAAGGTTGAGCGGACGCGCCAGAATCGCCCCCCGTTCTCCTGATAAATGTCGGTCTGGCGGAAGTCGCCACGGCCCACTCGCACCTTAGGAAAGGCCCTCAAGTCCAGATGCCCCACGTCGTGAAGATTGGCGAAACGGTCGGCGACGAAACGAAGTAGCATCGCACGGCGTCGCGCGGCCAGATAATCGCGCAGGAAGTCAAGATGCACCTCGACCCTCGCCAACTGGTCAGGATGGCCCGGGAACTGAATCCAGGCTACCTCCAAACCCTCACCGAGATGAACGTACACTTCGGGCTGGGGGCGGTTCAGTTTGTGGTAGCGGACGAAATCCTGCCGCAGGTCCACAATCAGTGCGTTCTTCAAGGGGTGTTTGTGCTGGTAAACGAACGGCTCAAGGTCATAGCCATCTTCGCGCACGCGCTCTCCGAAGTTGAACTTCCTCTCATACCAACCCGTGTCAAAATCAAACTGCCCGCGCGTCTCTGCATCTAGCGCTGGTTCCTTCTTCCGAAGGGCAACCAGTCCGCACTCCATATTCCAGCCGTAGTTCAACCAGCCCACTTGCTCGGGTTCGCCCGTGTCTTCTTCGCCCGTGCCTTGCACAAGCACTCTTGGGCCGCGCTGAGGCACAATGTCTTGGTATGTCAGCCAGGATACAAGCCCCTCTGGCTCAGGAAGCATGACCAGTCCCTCGCAAAGTGCTGATTCTACCTATGGCTGAGGCCCGTCCACTGTCATCCAACAGACCAGCGCAATCTCATCCTCGTCGATCACCGGCAGCGGCTCCGGCTGGACAAACGGTTGCAGCCCCAGTTCGCGGACCTTCTCGACCAAAGCACTTGATGCCGCCCGTCGGTCCTCTGCTTCGGGGTCAAAAACCTCCTTCAAGGCCCGTCTGATACGCACGCCCCATGGCGCCTCCAGGGCCTCAATCGTGGCGTCGAGTTCGCTCTGCGAAACGCCTGCCGGCGGATGCCTCCGCAGGTGCTCGGCCGCCACCCGGAAGAACGGCTGGATGCGCGGCTGAAGGTTGGCCGGGTCGGTCGAGAACGTCCACTCATCGTAGATGTCGCGGCGTGCCCGCTCCCATGCGGCGTAAGTGGCCTCAGCCAGGTCCGGCGTCAGGTGGCGCGGCGAGTCCTCAGCGCACGTGATCGTCCGCAGGCAGTTGAGCGTGTTGCGGACCACCGTTCCGCCATCCATCGGCGCGAACCGCAGGAACACGCGGTCGCCAACGCGGGCACAGAAGAAGTGCCCACGCTGCGGGCCGCCCGAGAGGCCCGATCCGGCCGCCCACGGCAGCAACTTGATGGCGGCCTCACGCGTCTCTAGCCCCTTGCGCAACTCCTGCCGATACTCCTCGCCTGTGTGCGCCCGCGGGTCCTCACCGGCCGTTTCAAGAAGGTCCGTTTCCTCGCGGCGCAGGGACTCAATCTCGGCCCGCGTCTGGCTGAAAACGACTTCGCTGGTCGCGCCGCCGGGGATGACCTCACTCTCGATGCCGATGGTCGCGGCCGCCTGCGCCAACTTCCGGCGGATGCGGTTCTCCAGGTTTAGCAGGGCGTCGAGCCGCTTGTCCGGGAAGAAGCACTGGACGTACACATCCGCGTGCTTGCTGCCGATCCGGTCGATACGGCCGTGCCGCTGCACCAGTCGCATCGGGTTCCACGGAAGGTCGTAGTTGATGATGTTCCGGCACTGCTGGAGGTTCACGCCCTCGGCCAGCACGTCGGTCGTGATAAGAACGTCGTACAGGTCCGCATCGCGGCCGGGCGGCGCATCGCTCGACTCGGGCACGAAACCGAACACGGCGTCCTCGCGCGAGACGCCGCCCCGTCTTTCCTGGCCCGCCACCGATACGAGTCGCCCGCGATATTCGGCCAACCGCCGGTCCCGCTCCAACGCCTGTCGCAGGTGGGCCTCGATCCAGTCGGCGGTGTCGGCGAAGTACGAGAAGATGGCCACCTTACGCTTGCGGCGAATGTCATCTTCGCCGATGCCGTCTTTGTGGGCCTTCCGCAAGATGTCCACCAGTGCGTTCACCAGTTCCGCGAGTTTGGGGCAATCGGGCGCCTCCACCCGCCGTGCCCGCTCCGCGAAGCCGCGCAGTAAACGGCAGTCGTTCTGCACGTCCTCGCGTAGGCGCGCCACGTCATGCCCCGCCGTCGGCTCGGCGGCCGTGTCCTTGAGGAGTTGCTCCCACTCCTCATCGCTATCGACGTTGGCCCATTCCTCCAGGGCCTCCGGCGTAAGGATGAATCCCCGGTCGAGCGCCGCCAGGAACGCCTCATGCCGCTCCACCATCCGCCCGGCCGTCAGCGCGAACGCATGGACCGACGACTCGAACCGCTTCAGCAGGCCCGACCGCACAAGGCCCACCAAGGCCACCTGCGACTCGTCCACTGCCGCATCGCGCCGGTACACCGACGGGCAGTAAATCGCCATCGTCAGGAGCGGCTCGCCGTCTTCCGGCGCCAGCGCCTCCTCAAACTCGTCGAAAAAGCCCGGCAGCACCTCATCCAGGTCATAAGTCACGGCACCGACATGAGGATCGGGGAAGTGGACCGGCATCTCCAGCCCGCCCGGCCCGATGACGCGGTCGTGCGGATAGTAGCGCTTTACAAAGTGCCGCGTTCGCCGCACCGTCACCTCGTCCAGCACGTCAAACAGCATGTCCGGCCGCAGGTCGTAGGGATCTTCCTTCGTGGCCTCCTTGAACTTCTCGTTTAGGGACCGAATACCCCGCGCAGCAAACACCGCGTCGTGCCCCACAAAAAGCGTCAGCAGGTAGTACAGGTCCCAGAGGGAGTTATTGACCGGCGTTGCGGTCAGCAGGACGAGTTTCTTGGGCGGTTTGCCCAGGAGAAGTTGTCGCAGGGCCTGCGTGCGATTCGCGTCCGGGTTGCGGAACGCCTGGGCCTCGTCCACCACCACCATCGCGTACTCATTCGGGCGGCACTGAAGGTGGTGTCCCTCGCCGCCCAACTGCACGTCGTCGGCCAGTTGCTCGTAGGAGACGTTCTCCAGGTAGAGTTGGTGCTGGTCGGCAAATCGCGCCCACATGCCGTCCCTGAGCGCCGCCGGCGACACCAGCAGCACCCGCTGGCGCCGGTCCTCGACGGCCTCGCGAATGATCTCGCCGGCAATGAACGTCTTGCCGAGGCCCACGCCGTCGGCGACGATCACGCCGCTGTAGCCGTCCAAGATGTGCCGCGCGCGCCACACGCCGTCGTTTTGAAATGTGGTCAGCCGAATCCGCGTGTCGCGGCCTTGCTCCTCCTCCAACTCGTGTCCGTACAACTCCCACAGCACGCGCAGGTAAATCAGGTACGGGTCGTACTCGGCGAACCGCGCCTGATAGATGGCCGCCAGGTCGAACGGCGCGGCCTCGGCCCACAGGTCCTCGAACCACCGCTTCACCTGCCGCACCGGCGTCGGCTCATAGCGGCCCAGGTTGAGTTCCATGTTGCTCGCCAGGCCGGCGGCCGTGAAGTTGCTCGACCCGGCGATGACCCCTTCCTCGTCGGCGAAGATGTACGCCTTGCCGTGCAGGAAGGCTCTCTCGTAACGGCGGACCTCGATGCGGCCTGTGGCGAGGAACTCAAGCAGTTTCCGAAGCGCCGCGTCCGTCTGGGGCGAGAAGGCCAGGTGATTGCGGTCCTTGATGAGGCCCTCGAAGTTCGCCCGGATCGCGTCATGCACGAGCCGCGCCTCGAAGCGGTCGCCACGCGGATCGCCAGGCCGGCGGACGGGCCTCACGGGCGGCGGTATCGGCTCGGCCCCCAACAAGAGCCGCACGCGCGGGAGGCGCTGGAGCCGGTCGGCGATCATGGCGAATGCCTCGGGGTTAAAGTACCCCGTGGCGATGGCCAGTTCGACCGGCTGCCGATATGCCTCGGCCAGCCAGTCCAGGTGGCCGCACAGCGCCGCCGCCAGCGTGTTGCTGTTGCGATTGTCTATAAATTCCGGTTTCATTGCCTCTTGCCGCGCCCTACATGAGGTCTGGGTGGTGTTTTCGGAGCCATCGCTCGACGTTCACGCGAAGTGTCTTCGCCAAGGCGGCCATCTCGGCCGCTTCCAGGTCCGAGACCATTCCGATCCGGTCGTAGGCGCTGACGTTTCGCTTTTTCCGGAAGCCGTCCAACTGGCGCACGGTCACCGCATCCAGGCCAACGGTGTGAGCGAGGGACTGAATGGTGCGCAAGTGATGCGACTCGCCCTGCGCCGGGCGGTATCCGCTTGCCGCCAAGGCCGCCGTCGCGCATCGCAGCGCCGCGTTGTAGGCGATGTTCAGTCGCCACATGGCGCTCAGGCCGGGCGTTTCGCAGTCGGCCAGGTCCTGGTCCGCGGCTTCAAGGAGTTCGGCAATCTCTTGGCGGCTCGTCCTATGGGGTTTCAGCAGACCGTCGGCCTGCCACTTCTGCAAGGTCATGCTCGTCTCCCAGCAGGAAAACCTTCGGCGACTCAAGGACCGTCAGAAGAAAATGGTGCCCCGCGGCAATCTTGCGGCGGAACTCGCCTTTCGGATAGACGGTCGGGTTGATCTCCCGACCCAGCCGGTCCTGATGCGGACTGAACGCGGAGACAACCTCACCGAACGTGACCTCGCCCACCACCATGACGTCAACGTCGCTGGCGGCCGCCGCCCGGTCGCCCACCTGACTGCCGTGGAGAAAAGCGACCGTGATCCTGCCAGCCAGGGGCGACAGGGCCTCGCGAAGAACGTCTGCCAGCCCCGCCGTCTTGCGCAGCAGGCCCGCCAGTTCTGGAAACAGCGGCGAGGCCCGATTGGCTTGATAGTAGATGCGGTTGCCGTCCTTGGTGGCCGTGATGACCTCCGCCTGCACAAGCCCCGCCAATTCCCGCCGAACGGTCCCCAGGGCAAGACTGGTCTGGCGGCCGACATCGCGCAGGTGCCAGCGGGCGTCGGGCCGACCCAAAAGGAGGGCCAGCACGCGCTTGCGGACGGGCGGGAAGAGCCAGTCAATCGCCGTCTTCATCGGCCTGCCCCTCGAAAATGTGCGCTTGAGGCGCACGAGTGTGCGCTTATGGCGCACGACTTTCAAGGATAATGAGCGGTCGCCGGACCGCGTCAGGCATCCCCTTAGCGCACTCAAGTGGAATAGCGGCTCGGCTTATTGCACCTTTCGACCCGAACCTGCAATAATGCTCCGCCCAAGTCGACCCCGCATTCGCTCCGTACTCGCTCCGCTCCCACTCCGCTTTGCCAGGCAATCAGGTGCCACTGGTCAGCACGGCCTCAAGGCGCGGGTGGTCTCGGCGCGGATCGCGCCGGATTCCCCTCTTCTCCCAGAAGGAAGTGCTTTGCCGCCAGCACCAGCGCACGCGGATTGACCAGACGGATGGTTATCGAGCCATCCGGCCAATGAAGCCGTTCCCATTTTGAACCGGCGGGGACCATATCCTCAACCCACTCCGGCCAGTCAGCCAGGATCTCTTGGCTGATTTCCGCCTCGTCAATGAGCGTAGGATGCGGGCCGGCATTTGGAATCACAGCGGTTCTCTGCCATCGGAGTGCGTCTTGCGCGGCCAGTAAAAGGCTTGCCGGCGAACAGTTGAACTCATTACAAGCCTCTTTCATCGCGGCGAGAATCTCATTGTCGCTGGTCGGGGGCATCTCCGTCATAGTCGTCCTCTCCACTGCCCATAGTGCCTCAGCACCGCCTCAAGGCGCGGGTGATACTCCCAGCCCTCGTGGAATGTCTCGAAGACGTGAACCAGGTGCGCCTCCGAGAGGCCGTAGAGGTGGGCGACCACGGCGTCGAGTTCGTGGATCATGTCCTCTTTCTCGACCACGTCCAGGGGGCCGAACTCGACGCCGACGGTCTCGGCCCACTCGGCGAACCGGGCGTCGGCCGCCGCCAGCCGCCCAGCCAACTCGACCGTCCGCCGCCACAGTCGGTTCTTGCGGGATGGGCGGGGGACGGGGAAGGGGTTGAACACGTGGTAGTTGACGTGCGTCTCGACGAACCGCCTGGCGTACCAGTCTAGCGGTATCGAGCACAGGAGACCCAGGAGATACGCCAAGTCCTTCTCGTCACCTCGCGGCCACAGCAGGTACGGCGCTTGGTTCGCGATGAACACTTCAGGCGGCACGAGGGCTGCTACCACGGTTCGCTGGTTTGTGCGATTCGTCACGTCGCGAAAGGCGATGCGCGGCCCCATGCACGGCAGGGTTCTCATGCTGTTGAACCACGCCGGATCTGTAAACTCAGCGAATGGCGATCTCTCCCGGTTCCGAGCCCGCTGGCGCTTGACCTGGAGGTGGTGAAGCAGTTTCTCCGGGTCGGCCCAGGCGTAGTACGCGCCGGTGTCGGCCTGCCAGATGTCGAACGATTCGCCCTTGAACACCGGCCAGTAGCCCTTGGGTTGCTTCTCGACCAGTTTCATCAGGGGTTTGTCGTTCGTGGCGTGGAGTTCCGTGTACGGCCTGGCGCGCCACGAGCGGCCATCGTTTAGGTCCAGGCGCGGGGCCTTGCGGAGTTGGGCAAAGACCTCGGCCGACTCCTCGGCAGGCAGGAGGGGCAGGGCCGCCGTGTCTGTCCACTCGAGCGCGTCATCGGCGGCAAATGTGACGGCCGGGCTTGAAATGCCCGCAACAAGCCGATCCTTGCTCCTGAAAGGACCCTTGAGCGAAATGGTTCGTTCGCTGCCCGTTTGCCTGCTGATTGCTGTCAGGGCAATAGTGTAGCGCCACTCGGCATCATCAAACACCCATCCTCCATTATTGATAAGATATATGACGTTGATCGAGCCCTTCTTGAAGAGTTCAAAGCGGAACACCGAAGAACCCTTGGCTGACAGGGCCGATCTGGGAAGGACTACGCCGATCCGGCCGTGAACCGGGGCCAGAAGATTCCAGAACCGCCACAGGAAAGCCTTGTAGGCATCGGGGTCGCCTGTTCCCATTCCCGGAAACGGTCCATGGACGAGTGCCAGTCGCAGTGCGTTTGCCCTGCTCAACTCCGTTTCGTACTCCTTAACAAGGTCCGGCCGGTTCTTGCGCCAGAGTCTCTTCACTCTTTCTTGCTCGTGTTGCGGCATCGCTTGCAGCCCAGGCACGTACCGGTTCCAGAATCGGTCTTCTTCGACTGTGGCCTCTTCCCACGGCGGGTTGCCGACGATGACGTCGAAACCCGCATGGTCGCCCAGGAAGACTTCGGGGAAGGCGATAGGGAAGTGGAACGGCGGCAGCGCGACCAAAACCTCGCAGGCGCGCCGGTGCAATCCCTCCAGGAAAAGTGTGTCCTGCACTTCCTCCAAGTTGATGCTCGTGACACTGATTCCCGACTCTGGTAGCCGTGCCGCGGTCAGGACGTCGAAAAGTTGGGCCGTGTCCGCGATGGCGACCTTCTGCTCGTTGAACGCCTCGCGGGCCTTGACGATCTCGGCGGCGTTGGCGTCCGACAGCCGCCCCAGGGCCAGGACCGCGCCCAAGGCGCTGCCCACAAGTGCTTCGGCCGAGCGGTCAAAGAGGCCCGGAGCGCCAGCCAAGCCCATGATTTCCTCGACCTCGTCAAACGTAGCGATGCCCACCAGCGAGTTGCCGCAGACGATGTTGTGGTCGAGGAACGAGAGGGGCAGGCCCGGCACGAACGTGTGAATCCAGAGGCTGAGGCGCGCGAGGTCCACGGCCACCTGCTTGATGTCCACGCCGTAGACGCAGCGGCGGGCGATCTGGCGGCGGAGGAGTTGTGTGTCCTCAATCTCGATGCCTTCGCCCTCGCCGCCCGCATCTTTCAGTTCCTTGAGGGCCGCTTGGCGCAGGCGGTGCAGTTCATCCGTGACGCCCGGCAGTCGCCGCCGCGCCAGGTAGCCGCTCAGGGAGCGCTCGATCCGGTCCACGGCCGAGACGAGGAAGTGGCCGGACCCCATCGCAATGTCGGCCACGCGGAAGTCAAAGAACGCCTCGGCCGCGCGGCGGTCATCGAGTTTATCGAGCCGCGCGTGATGCTCCGCGAGGGCAGGTTCAAGGGCGTGGTCCAGCAGATGGTCAACCGCGAAGTCCTTGGTGTAGTAACTGCCAGTGGCTTTGCGTGCGCCGCCGGCGTTGTGGAGGTACACCTGGCCGGCGCGAACGGGGGGCTTCTCGTCCGGCTCGGCCGGGAAGTAGAGGCCCGACTTGGGATCGACGGCCAGGTTGACCTCGGCGACGGAGAGTTCGCTCTCCAGGAGGCCCTCGTAGATGGTGCCGAACTCGCGGACGCTCAGCGACCGGAAATCGACCGGCCCCCAGCCCTCGGACGCTTCATCAAGAAGCAGATTCGTCAGCGCCGGGCCGAATGCCGTGTTGGGGAGGCTCAAACCGGCAATGAGCGCGCCGACGGGCGATACGTCCTTGGCGTCGGCAAAGAGGCCGCCGTTGTAAGCGGGCACGCCCCACTCGGTGTGGCCCTTGTTGATGGCGCGGAAGAGGGACGTGACCTCGCGCGAGAGGGTGTCGCCGGGGTCAAAACCGCTGCCGGCGCGCCTGAGTTCCAGGAGTTCCGCCGCCTTGTGCTTGAGGGACCGCGCCCGGTATCGCTCGTTTGTCTCATACGGCAGGAGGTTCTTATCCTCGGCGTAGGCGATAAAGAGCAGCCGAAAGAGGACCGTCAGGGCCATCTCGTAGGGGACTTCGAGGTCCTGGGCCGTGGGCTTCTTGAGGCCCCGCGCGGCCACGATGGCCATCGCCAGGTCGGGGATAACGTCGTTGTAGATGCGGGTGCGCAGCCGCGCGCCCAGGTCCGCGGCGAAACGGCCGGACGCGGCCAAGATGTCGTCGAAAGTGCCGCCGCGCGTGAGGGCGCTGCCCGAAAAGAGGAACCAGAGATACGCGGCCTTGTCGGTGGGCAAGAGGTCGAGGTGAATCTCGATGAAGGTCTCGGTGCGCCCACGCCGCCCGACACCCGCGCCCGTGGCCGTGGGGTAGATGCGCAGGGCCGAGCCGTGGTCCACGACGACGTAGGGCAGGTTCTCGGCGGTGGCCTTGTCGAGGGCGTAGGAAATGGGCGAGAGGCCGCCGAAGCGGTCGGAGGCCACGTCGCAGGACTCGCTGCGGTCGAGGAAGATGGCGACAGCGATTTTCGCGGCGCCCGCCCGGAGAACGGCCGCATGGCCGGGCAGGTCCTCAATCTGGAACCCCAGGCCCTGAAGAAGCGGCCGGCCGCGAAGCGCGAGCAGCGGCGTTTCAAGTTCGGGGATCGCCGCCCGAAGGAACCGCGAGGCCGCGTGGCGGTCGGGTTCGGCGAGTGCCGCGCGGCACAGCCGCTCAACCATGCCCCGGTCGAGGTCCAGATAGACGGGCGGCTCATCGCCGCCCGGCCCGCCGCAGATGGCCGCGCGATCACCGTGGAGGGCCACCAGTAGCAGCGGCACAGCCCGGCCGCCGTGGCGGCCCTTCCAGACGGTCCGCATGACCGCCTGCGTGGGCCGATGGGCCGAGCGGGTGACCGCTACTTCGAGGGCGCCGCGCCCCTGGCCGAGGGCGAGGCCGACGGATTCCATGCCCTGGGGATCGGGAAGCGGCAACGGCCGCAGGTCGAGGTCCGCCAGAAACGGCTCTGGGCCTTGTGATGCCGAACAGGTTGCCATGTTCCCCCCCCCCGCCGAACGGGTGCGGACGTGCCATTACGTCAGTGCCGCACGACTGGTATAACACGGCATTGGGGAACGTGCAACTGTCTGCGTCTGTCAACGCCACACGGAAGGGGCCAGAAAAGGGCTGTCGCTCCCCCTCTCCTGACCCACCTCCTGGGGCCACTTGGTCAGAAGCCCATCCGGGCGGGCATCGTGGCGATGGTCAAGACTTGCGGCAACAGCACGCCCTGGGAATGGGGCCCAGCCTGTGGGGCACGCCGGCTCAATTCGGGGCGGGGGCCGGGGCTACGCCGGGCCGGCAGGGTGGCGGTCGGGTCTCAGGAGCAGGAAACCGAGCATGAACGCTGGCAGCCCGCTCAGGAAGAACACAAGGCCATGCCAGGTTTCGTGCGTGGTGTCTGGGATCAGGCTGGATACCAGAGCGACGATTCCCCGCCAACCACAGCCGACGGGGTGAAGGCCCACTGATGGACCGGACTGCATCAGAACGCCTGCAAGTCGGCCGGGCGACTGCACAAAACTGCACACCTCAAAAAGGGCGCCGGGGTCTGCGCAAGACGCTGACTCGACAGAACTCGACACCTAGAAAAGGGAAACGCGCCCTAACGCGTGGCGCGAACCCCCCTGTGAACTGGGGTGTCGAGCCGCGCCAGCGAGCGCTGGCCGCCACCCTCGACCCCTTGGACCCTCTCGCTCTCGTCGCTCGTCCGTGGGCCTTCTGTGACGGGGCGCCTCTGCCAAAGCAGACCCGATGAACGACGGGACATGGCACCGCTGGACGGAGGGCCCATCCGGTGCTAAAATCGAGTCGTTCCGGCAGGCGGCTTGCGCAGCCGTCAAGCGGTCCTGACGGCGGGGCGTCTTCTCCTGTCCTTCGACACGCCTCGCCGGGGACCGGCCCGATGAGAAAGGACAGGCCCGTGCCTCCACGTAGCGTCGCCGGCCCTGCGTTTGATGACAGGAAGCGGGACCTCGCCAAGCGGATAGGAAAGGCATACCGGCGAGGCAAGCCCTTCTGGCAAGACCAGATCGCGGCGTCCAAGCCGGAGGCAGCCGCACGCGCGAAGCGAATCCGAGCCGCGCGCGAGCGCGAAGCCGAGGCGGAGCGTGCCATCCTGAAGGAGCACCGCGCCGTGCGGCGAGGCAAGTGCCTCGCCCGGCTGACGGCGGGCAGCCCGCCGGACAAGAGCGGCTGGTATGCGCGTCACGTAATAGGCCCTGGCAAGCGGCGCCACCGAGTTTTCGGTTGGGTCCTTGCGTCCATACCGGACGAAGTCGCCGCCGCCGAGGCGTGGCCGCCGAAGCCGGTGTCGCTGCCGATGAAGTGCTTTCTTCTTGCGGCCCTCCATGATTCCGCGCTGGAGCCCGCAGACCCCATCCTCCCCCGCAGCCTGTGGACACCGCGTGCCGCCGTGCAGAGCCAGGACCCGAATGATCTGTTTCTCCTCAGTGACGATATTGCCCAGTTGTCGCGTCTCCACGATGGCGGCAAAGAGGCCGAGGACTGGCTTGCCTCGATGGAGTCGTGGCTTGACGACGTGCGGATCGCGTCGAAGCGACCGCAGCCATCCCTTGCCGAGAAAATCGTAAACCTGTGCGAAGAAATGCTGCGCCTGGGCCGAGAGCCGGGATCGGGGTCGTCGCCGATTGTGATGCTGTACGATCCCGCTCGCCCATACGCCAGCGAAAAGCAACGGGCGGAGTGCCTAGAGAGGTTGATTGCCGCGGCACAGCCCCCGGCGGTGGGCGAGCATAGACACACGCCGGCGCCTAGTGACAGTTCTGGGCACATTGGAATGGCGTGTTATGGGCAATGGACGGCCCTGGCGCAGGCACTCGACGAGCGGGGGGAGCGCTTAGTACTACAACGCTACAAGTTGGGCCAATGACACATGCGTAGGTTCTTCAGAAACACGCCGCGGGCATGCAGCAGCCGCAGGATGCGCTTGCGGTGGCTGCGGGCGGCGCGGGC
>Ga0307379_10006531_pt1 | contig 15996 bp, 12 predicted proteins | sample UN2MG_FD_202237 | JGI IMG/M metagenome (GOLD analysis project Ga0307379, IMG submission 202237) | Soil microbial communities from Risofladan, Vaasa, Finland - UN-2 | ecosystem: Environmental > Terrestrial > Soil > Coastal area > Acid sulfate soil | place: Finland: Risofladan, Vaasa | collected... | reverse complement strand
ATGACATTACTAGAGGAATAAGGAGCTGCAAACTACGTGCCAGCAGCAGCGGTAATACGTAGGCTCCAAGCGTTATCCGGATTTACTGGGCGTAAAGCGTCCTTAGGCGGTTTTGTTAGTTCGTTGTTAAAGCCCCTGGCTCAACCAGGGAGAAGCAATGAATACGGCAGAACTAAGAGGGAGAAAGAGGTTGGCGGAACGCACGGTGTAGGGGTGAAATCCGTTGATATCGTGCGGAACACCGAAAGCGAAGGCAGCCAACTGGGTCTTTCCTGACGCTCAAAGACGAAAGCGTGGGTAGCAAAAAGGATTAGATACCCTTGTAGTCCACGCCCTAAACGATGGGTGCTGGTTGCTGGTAGTATCGACCCTATCAGTGACGAAGCTTACGCGTTAAGCACCCCGCCTGGGAAGTACGGCCGCAAGGCTAAAACTCAAAGGAATAGACGGGAGTTCGCACAAGCGGTGGAACATGAGGTTTAATTCGATAACAAACGAAGAACCTTACCAGGGCTTGAAATTCTGATGAAATTCCAGCGAAAGTTGGAACCTCTGCAAGGACATCAGAACAGGTGCTGCATGGTTGTCGTCAGCTCGTGGCGCGAGTCGTTCCCTTCAGTGGGGAAACGAGCGCAACCCCTGTCCTATGTTACAAGTGTCATAGGAAACCGCCCCCCTCAAAGCGCATTTCGTGCGCGAAGTGCTTTTTGAGGGGGGAGGAAGGTGGGGATGACGTCAAATCAGCATGGCCCTTTGATGCCCTGGGCTACACTCATGTTACAATGGGATTGACAATGCGTTGCTAAACCGTAAGGCGGAGCTAATCGCATCAAACAATCTCCCAGTTCGGATTGAGGTCTGAAACTCGACCTCATGAAGTTGGAATCGCTAGTAATCGCGGGTCAGCTATACCGCGGTGAATACGTTCTCGAACTCTGTACTCACCGCCTGTCAAGTCAAGGAAGCCGGGAATACCTAAAAATCCCCCTCGGGGGAACTAGGGTAGGTTCGGTGACAGGGGCTAAGTCATAACAAGGCACCGCTAGCGGAAGCTGGTGGTGAAACTTTTCTTTTATATAATTTTTTTGTTTGCTTTTAGCAAGCAAAAATTTTAAGGTTGATTCTGTCATTCGTCAATTGACGGATTTTGGCAGATATGGATGTTAGTCTTACCATCCAAAAAACAAGACTAATTCACCTGCCTAAGTTTTACTTTGTAAAATTTGGGTAGGTACACTTGGGATAACCAGAAAGGATTGAAATTAAAAACAACTTTGTATTTGACAAGGTTGTTTTTTATTTTACGGCTTGGTATAATATTAAAAGATAACTAATAGCCTAAACTTATCAACAACGAATTTCAATGAATTTCGCGAAGCTAATTTCTATGAATTTCTGAAATACATCGAAATATATTGAGATACATCGAAATACATAGAGACTCGTAGGAATTAATTTGAAGATTAAAGATAATTATTATGAACAACAAGCCAACAATTTTATTAGTAGAAGACGATCCTTTTTTGAGCAGTGTTTTAAGAATGAAATTAGAAAAAGAATCATTTAAAGTTATCAGAGCTTCAGATGGTGATGAGGCATTAAATTTTTTAACAGAACAAGGAGTAAAGCCGGATTTAATTCTCTTGGATTTAATTTTACCTAAAAAGAATGGCTTTGAAGTTTTAGAGACAATTCGCCAAGACCCTCTTTTAGAAAAACTTCCGGTTATCATTATTTCTAATTTAGGCCAGCCTTCTGATATTGAAAGAGGTAAAGCATTAGGGGTGATAGATTATTTTGTAAAAGCCCGTCTTTCTATTGCCGAATTAGTTGATAGAATAAAGAAACAAACTGAATCTATTAAGCAATCAGAATCCGAAGCTTAATTTATTTCATCATCCTGAGTGAATAGAAATACAATTGAAATACAGTAGAAATACATTGAAATACATAGAAATTTTATTCGTATATTTGTAAAGGATTCGTTATTCGTTGATTTATTTGACAAAAATATTTTAAATAGTAAAATAGAAATAGATAATAAAAAGGTCGAAGAATTTAAAAAATTAAAAACTCAAAAAAATGCAAACAAAAAAAGGATTCACTTTATTAGAGTTACTTATTGTTATTGGTATTTTAGCTATTTTATCTACTACAATAATTTTAGTAATTAATCCTGCTCAGCTTTTGAAAAGAGCCCGCGATTCCCAGAGAATTTCTGATTTGAATACGATGAAAACAGCCATTGCTTATTACGTAACAGAGGCAACTACGCCTAATATTGGGAATGCTACTAGCAGTTATTCTCTTATTGCTAGTACTACATGCGCTGGAAGAACTCCTGCAACAGGAACTCAAGCAGCCACCATTGCTGGCTGGATACCCATTGCTTTTAATGATTTGACCGGTGGTTCTCCAATTGGCAATTTGCCCAGGGATCCTAAACAAAGCGCAGTAGACGACATTCCATCGCTGTATTATGTTTATTTGGTAGGAAGTACTACTAATTATACATTTAAATTAATTGCCAATATGGAAAGCGATATTTATACTTCTGGTGGCGGCTCGAGTGATGTTGAATCAACAGATGGTGGTGTAATTAGTGCTCTCTATGAAGTGGGAACAGCTATGGCCATTGTTGCTACCTCAGCTGCGGGTTGTTATCCATCCCCAGGGGTTTAGTAAAAATGTATTTCCAATAAACAATGAATTGGATTGTTAGTTTTCTGTTTGTAATTCTACGCCCCGCTTTAGGATTAATAATCTTAGCGGGGCTTTTGCTATACTGGGTTTTAAAAAAGAAATTCCCTAAAGAGAAATTTTTAAAATTAATTTTTTATATCTTTTCTGTAATAATAATATTCCAATCTATTTTTTCCACGATTTTGAATTGGTGGTTATGGTCTCAACAAGGAATTACTCAACGGTTTTTACCTCCACATAGCCCAATTACTTATGTTTTAAGATATTCTTGGCAGCATTATTGGTTTGAATCAATTGTTACAATTCTAACAGCAATAGTAGTATTTCTTGGTATTTATTTTTTAAACAAAAAATTTGAAGGCAGTTTATTTTATAGCGAAGAAAAATATTTAGCCGCTTTGGGAATTTTAGCTGTTGGCTGGCCAAATTGCCTTATTTATTTGAGTTTAGTTCTCTTTTTAGGAGTAATTTTTCATTTTCTTTTTCTTTGTTTTAACTTTATCCGAGAACGGAAAATGGAACCTGGGCGAAGAACTCAGGGGAGGGACATTAATTTAAATTCATTAAAGGGAGAGGTGTTAGAGGCTCCTCCCCTGGTGATGAGACCAGATTTCATTTTCCGTCTCTCCCTTCTTTGCTTTTGGCTTCCTTGCGCTTTACTCATTTTGCTTTTTGGTGATATAATAAGTAAGTACATCGGAATAAATCAGTTTATTATTTAATTTTTATGATTCTTCCCCCAATAATTCTTAAAAAACTCATTCTTGAAACAGGTCTTATATCTGAAAAAGATTTTGATGATACTTTAAAAGAAGCAAAAAGAATAGAAAAAGATCCGGTTGACCTTTTAATTTCTCGCGGGTTCATTACTCATGATTTTTATGCTGATATTATTGCTAAACAACTTAACGTTCCAAGAATAAAATTAATTGGTTTACAAATTCCTACAGAAATTCTTAATATTTTACCAGAAGAAATAGCCAGGACGAGAAATGCTGCTGTTTTTGATAAACAGGACAACTCGCTAAATGTAGCGATGTTAGATCCGGCAAATTTGGAAAATTTGGATTTTTTGGAAAAATATACAGGTTATTTTATTAAACCTCATTTGGCTTCAGATGAGGATTTAAAAGCCGCTTTTGCTCAATACGGCGCTGAAGTTTCTCAAGATTTTAAAAAGATTATTCAAGAAAGTATTCGCTCCTCGTTAAAATTAAAAGGAGTAGAAGCGAAAAAAGCAGCAACAGAATTTCCCATTGTTTCATTAACTAATAATATTATTTCTTACGCTGCTTCTATAAATGCAACAGATATTCATATTGAACCATTGGCTGACGAGGTTTTAATTCGTTTTCGCGTTGATGGAGTTATGAGAGAGATCATAAGGTTGGCTAAAGAGATTCATTCGGCAATAGTGGCTCGTATTAAGATTTTATCCAACTTATCAATTGACGAGCATAATAAACCACAAGACGGCAGATTTAAATATAAATATGCCGATGTTATTTTCGATATCCGTGTTGCTATAATGCCCACTCTTTATGGAGAAAAAGTGGAAATGCGTCTTTTAACAGGCTCTACTAAGCCAATGAGTTTTCAGGAATTAGGAATGTTAGAAGATACTGCTAAAATTATTCAAGAAAATATTACAGAAACCACAGGAATAATTTTGATTACCGGTCCTACTGGTTCTGGTAAGACTACAACACTTTATGCAATTTTGAATAAACTTAATAGGCCAGAAGTTAATATTGTTACAATTGAAGATCCTATTGAATATGAGCTTAAATATGTGAATCAGACGCAGGTAAATGAAAAGGCTGGAATTAGTTTTGCCAATGGATTGCGATCTATTTTACGTCAAGATCCTGATATTATTATGGTTGGTGAAATTCGGGATAAAGACACCGCAGAAATTTCTACTCATGCCGCTTTAACTGGACATTTAGTTCTTTCTACTTTGCATACAAATGACGCGCCTACTGCTGTTCCTCGTTTAATTGATATGGATATTCCTCCTTTTTTGATTTCTGCTACCGTAAATTTAGTAATAGCCCAAAGATTAGTCAGAAGAATTTGTCGTGATTGTATTGAAAGCTATCAGGTGCCGGATGATATAGACAAAACTATTAATAGGCAATTAGTATTATTAAAAGGCGAGAAAGTATCGTCTTATCATCCTAAACAGCTTTATCGCGGAAAAGGATGCAAGTCTTGTGATTTTACCGGTTATCGCGGGCGTTTGGCTATTTATGAAGCTTTTGATATTACTGAGGAGGTAAGAGAATATATTCAGAGAAGCGATTTTTCTTTGGATGGCTTAAGAAAAATTGCTTTTGCTCATGGGACTAGAACAATGTTTGAAGACGGGCTTAAGAAAGCTGAATTAGGATTAACAACAATTGAAGAAATCCTCCGAGTAATCAAAGAATAACTATGTTGTTTCACTATCTTGCCCAAGACTCTCAGGGTCGCATAAAAGAAGGAAATGTTAATCAGTCTGATACTGAGGCGGTTTTGCAATACCTTACAACGCAAAAATTGAAGCCGCTTTCTGTTAAACCGTTAATCTCAGAAGAAGAAAAAAAAGGATTTGCTATTTTCAAAAAAACTCTTAGTTTGGCAGATAAAGTTTTTCTAACAAAATATCTTGCTTTAATGCTTAAAGTTGGAACCGATTTATTCAGCGCAATAGATATTTTAATTCAGGATTTTGAATCAGGTCCGGCAAGGCGATTTTTATTTGAAACACGCTCTAATTTAGAACAAGGAAAACCATTTTGGCAAACTTTTGCCAATCATCCTGAATATTTTTCTTCAGTAATTACAAACTTAATTAAAGCTGGAGAAAATTCTGGAAATTTAGAAGCCACTCTAAATCAGGTCTCAATAAATTTAGAAAGAGATAGAAGTTTGCAGACAAAAGTAAAATCTTCATTGGTTTATCCAGTTATTCTTTTAATAACTTCTTTTGGTATGATAATTTTTTTGGTAACTTTTGCAGTTCCTAAATTAGGCGAGATGTTTTTAAGTACTGGACAGGCACTACCAACTTTTACTAAAATAGTTCTTGGCACAGGAATGTTTTTGAATAGAAATCTTTTTATTGTATTTCCTCTTGTAATTGCTATTCCTATCGCTTTAATATATTATTTTCGGAAAACTCAAAAAGGAAGAGAAAAATTTGCTTCTTTGATGGAGAAAATACCAGTAGCTCGTGATTTAGTGGAAAAAATGGCATTACAAAGATTTGCAAGTGTTTTATCGAGCTTAATAAAGGCCGGGATGCCGATAATAGAGGCAATAGAAGTTACAGCTGGGGCAGTTGGGCATCCTAAATACGAAGCCGCTCTATTGAGGATTGCTAAAAAACATTTAACCCAGGGTATAAGCATGGGGAATTCTTTTAAAAAAGAAAAAATATTTCCTGCAGTGGTTTCTAATCTTTTAGCAATAGGCGAGAAAGCAGGACATACTGAAGAGATTTTAGGAACTTTATCAACTTTTTACGAAACAGAAATTGACGCATCTTTAAAAATCTTAGTTTCATTATTAGAACCTCTTCTTTTAATGTTCTTAGGTGTTATAGTGGGAGGAATAGCGCTTTCTCTAATAGTTCCTGTCTACCAACTTGTAGGACAGTTTTAACCACTAAAACGGTTTGAAAAAAATACAATAGAAATATAGTAGAGATACATAGAAATACTATGGAAATGCAATTGTATTTCAACGAATTTCTAATTTAAATACAATGAATTTCAATAAATTTCCACGAATCTCAATGAATTTCAAAGGTAAAACCTTTGGTTTTACCTTGTTGGAGCTTCTCATTGTTATCACCATCACTACTATCCTTGTTGGTATTGGTATCTCTTCTTATGTAAGCCAACAAAGAGCTAAATTATTAGACACAACTGTTCAAGAAATTGTCGGCTATCTCCGCTATGCTCAACAAAAATCAGTGGCTCAAGAAGGCGGCAATCAATGGGGCGTTCATTTTGAAAACCTTGCATCTGGCAATGATTTTTATGCTCTTTATACTTTTGATAATTTTTGTGCCACATCTTCTTCACCAATTGAAACCAGATACTTACCAGCAGGTATAGAATTTCAAACTCCTGTTCAAGAAAATTCAATAGATATGTCTTATGAAAAATTAACCGGCTTATTATGCGGTGATTCTTATCAGCAAATAATTTTGCAAAACACCGAAGGCTCAATTAAAAATGTCTTAACTTGTCAGCAGGGTCTCATTGCTTATAATAGAGACATAGGAGTTTGTGGTGGAATTGATGCTACATCCCCAGCAGTAAGTAATGTTACTGCATCAAATATTTCTTATACCACATATGTTGATAGTCCTTTCGATTTGTCTGCAGATATCAATGAGACGGAAGGCGGTGTTTCCTCTTGCGAATACACAATTAATGACGGCACTAATTGGTATTCAGCGACTGTCGGAGGTTATGGACCTAATTATACTTGTACTAAAACTGGCATTACTTCTTCTGATGGCACAAGTTTAACTTTAAATATGCGAGCTACGAGCGGAGGAGGCAGTGGTACCGGAACATCAATAACGAGAACTGTTGATACTATAGGACCTACTGACGGCACTTTAACTGCTACGCCAGACGGTAGCCAAGCATTGACTTCTTGGACTGCTGCTTCTGATTTAGGTTCTGGCTTAGCAACCTCTAATACTTATAAATTAGTATATAGCACTGGTTCATCTCCTGCTGCTAATTGCACTACTGGTACGCAAATCTATTTAGGAACTGGGACTTCCTACAATCATACCGGTTTAACTAATGATGAAACTTATTATTACCGGGTATGCGCTTATGATAATGTAAGTAATGTTTCCACTGGTGCGACGGCAACAGCAATTTTTGATACCACCCCTCCTTCTATTGGTACGATTGTTCCATCTAATTATATTTACGGAAGTTATGTAAGTTCTCCATTTACCTTGTCAGTTACAGCCACTGATAATGAAAGTTCTGTTACTTCTTGTGAATATACTATTAATGGTAGCACTTGGAATTCAGCTGATGTTTCAGGGACAGGACCTAATTATACTTGTACTAAAACCGGGATCACTTCTTCTGATGGTGCAAGTTTAACTTTAAATATGCGGGCTACTAGCGGAGGAGGTACTGACACAGGAACATCAATTACAAGAACTGTTGATGCTGTAGCTCCGACAGCTTTAGATAACTGGACAGATAATTGGACTACTAGTTCTCCGGTTAGTATCACCATAACTCCTAGTGATGCCAGGTCAGGTGTTGCTTCTACAAAGTACTGTGTTGATACTACCAATACTTGTACTCCATCAACTACAGGCACCTCTATTTCAGTTCCCTGCGCTTCTGGAAGCACCTGCACTCAATATGCTCGTTATGCTGCCTGGGACAATGTTAATAATACATCAACTTATTCAAAGAGGGTGAGACAAGATAGGCAGGCGCCTACTGATGGCACTTTAACTGCTACCCCTAGTGGTGGTCAAGTTGCTTTATCTTGGACAGCTGCATCTGATTCTGGTTCTGGCTTGGCCACATCTAATACTTATAAATTAGTATATAATACTGGCTCATCTCCTGCTGCTAATTGTACAAGTGGCACTCAAATCTATTTAGGAACTGGAACTTCATACAATCATACTGATTTAGCTGATGGTGTTACTTATTATTATAGGGTTTGTGCCTATGATAATCTAAGTAATGTTTCCACTGGTGCTACAGCATCAGCAATTTCTGATTCCACTCCTCCTTCTATTGGTACGATTGTTCCATCTGATTATACTTACGGCAGTTATGTCAGTTCTCCGTTTACATTATCAACTACAGCTACTGATAGTGACAGTACAGTAACTTCTTGTGAATACACTATTAATGGTAGTACTTGGAATTCAGCTAACTTATCTGGCTCTAGTCCTACTTGGACTTGTACTGCTTCTGGTATCACTGCTTCTAATGGTTCTGCTTTAACTTTAAACATTAGAGCTATCAGCACTGGTGGTACTGGTACAGGAACTGCAATTAATAAAACAGTTGATAGCGCTAATCCAACAGCTTCAGATAACTGGACAGATAATTGGACAGCCACTTCTCCAGTAACTGTTACTATTACTCCTTCTGATGGTTCTGGTTCAGGTATTTCCACTACTAAATATTGTGTTGATAGTCCTAATTCTTGTACCCCATCAACTACAGGCACTTCTGTTTCTGTTACTGCCTGTGCCTCTGTTTGCACTCAATATGCACGTTATACTACTTGGGATAATGTCAATAATACCAGTTCAACTTATTCAAAGAAAGTAAGACAAGATTCACAGGATCCTACTGACGGTACTTTAACTCCAACTGCCGGCAATCAACAAATATCTTTATCTTGGACAGCGGCATCTGATGGTTCTGGTTCTGGCTTAGCCACATCTAATACTTATAAATTAGTATATGCTACTGGCGGTTCTCCAGGGATAAATTGTACTTCTGGTACTCAAATCTATTTAGGAACTGGAACTTCCTACAATCATACTAGTTTAACAAATGGCACAACTTATTATTATCGGGTATGCGCTTATGATGTTGTAAGTAATGTATCTACTGGTGCCACCACAATGTCAATTCCTGATAATTATTGCGATGAAGATAATGATGGATATTATAGTAATACCCGTCAAACAAGCTGTCCTTCTGGCCGATTCAGACTTGCTCAGGGCAATGATTGTGATGATGACTGCGTTACTTGTTATCCTGGTTCAACTGCCTATACTACTTCTCCTGATGGCAAAGATCAAAATTGTATTGGCGGCGTTGATGAGTCAGATACTGGTTATTGCACCGCTTGTACTAGTAACTTAGGAAGCTCTGTTATTTTTGGATATAATGGTTCTTGTGTTTTAAGTTCATCTGGCACATATATATATACTGAAGACGCTATAGACACTCCTCCTAGTACAGCTGAATGTTCTTGCAATGTTAAAACATGTACTTATAGCGGCGAAAGTTGTGTAAGAAACTCTCTAGCTGCATCAAAGTCTGGTTCAAACGTAAGTTGTTCTGCAATACTTTATTACGATGCCTATAGGAGTAGTGCTAAAACTATGTATTATCTAACATGCCAACCAGTTACTTCTTGTACAGTAACTTCTACAGAAACACGTTACTATTAAAAAATATTATGTTTAAATTCTGCCTAAGTATTCTACGTTCTATAGTTAATACTAAGTATCGTGGGCAATCTCTTATTGAACTCCTCGTTGCTATTAGTATTGGCACCATCCTGATAGGTGGTTCTGTTACTTTAATGGGTGTGTCTCTTAAAAGTTACGCAGGTATTAGAAAACATCTCCAGGCCAATGTTTTGATTCGCCAGACTATAGAAGTAATTCAAACTTTAGCCCGTTATGATTGGCATAGCATTGATAATTTAACTGAAGCAAGTGATTATGAAATTAGTTTATTTGGAAATACTTGGACAATTAGTGCTGGGCAAGAAACAGATACAATTAATGATATTTCTTATAAAAGATATTTTCAAGTTTATGATGTGCTTCGTGATGCAAGTGGCGATATTTCTACTTCTACCTCTGACACTATTGATGATCCTTCTACTCAAAAAATTACTGTAATTTTAGAGTATGATAAGCATGATAATAATTATATTAGCTCCTCTTCTGTTTCGTTTTATCTAACCCGTTCAGAGGATAATAAAGTGCTCCATCAGACAGATGGGTGGTCAGGAGGAAGCGGCCAAACAGGTCCAATTTCTAATCCTGGAAATAAATTTGATACGGCTGATTCTAATATTAATTATGCATCTACCACTTCTATTTATATGACAACTCCAACCTCAACTGAAGCGACTTTAACTTCTTCTATTTTAGATACTGGAGTGACTGCTGGTGCAGGATTTAATTCTTTATTATGGCAGGGAAATTTAGGTACAGGTGGAGCAGTAAAATTCCAAATCGCTTTTTCCGATTGCGCTAATGGAGCTACTAATTATCCTACTTGCGATACTGGCACCTGGACTTATTATGGACTGACTTCACAAGTCGATTATTATGAATTTGTATCGCCTTATCCTATGAATGACGATAGCGTCGCTTTTCCCACTACTGGTTCAGCCAGCCCCCAAAATAAAAGATACATCCGCTACAAAGTTAATCTTTCCACCTCTTCCACTACCCCCCAAATAGATGATATAATAATAAATTGGAGCCCATAACCACCAAAGGTGGTTGGAAATACAATTGAAATACGATAGAAATATAATAGAAAAATAGTGGGGAAAATTATGGATAAAAATTCATATTCATTTCCTCCACTTACAAATCCAAAAACAATGAATTTCAATAAATTTCAACAAATTTCAACGAATTTCAAAAGGAAAGGCAGGGCCTTTACTTTATTAGAGCTTCTCATCTACGCTGGTATTCTTACCATCAGCACTGGTTTGATTGGTGGCATTTTTTATACTATTTCTAAGGCCAATCTAAGGACCCAAGTTAATGAAGAACTAAATAATCAATTAACTCGCTTTGAAGAAATTTTCCATCAAAAAACAGAATCTGCCAAAGGAATTAATTCTATCGGTGGTTCCACCATAAACTTAAAAATGGATGATATTAATAAAGATCCCACAGAATTTACTCTTATCGATAATGTTGTTTATCTACAAGAAGGAACCGGAGATCAAGCAGCTTTAAATGATAGTGATAAAGTAAAAGTAACTTCTTTAAGTTTCTCGCCTACTGGTCCAAGTAAAACTTCTATTTCTCCGACAAATGATTATTCCTGGAATGATCAGGTTGGCTGGATTGATTTTGCTCACCCTGGCGGAAATATTTATGTAGCAAGAGGTGCTGGGGATTTGTGGGGTTTGGCTTATGTTCTTAGTGATAATCATTGGATTTCCTTAAATTGTGTTTCTACAGATTCTTGTTCTTCAGTAGAATATAAAGTTTTTTCTGATGCCTCTGGTAATCTTTTTGGCTGGGCTTGGTCAGAAAATTATGGCTGGATATGTTTTAATTGTTTAACAGATAATTCTTGCGCTTCTTCTGGTGATTATAAAGTAACTATAGATCAGGATACCGGAGAATTTAATGACTATGCTTATTCGGAAAACATTGGCTGGATTAGTTTTAATTGCAAGACAGGGAGTGATGAACGAACTTCTATTTGTTTAACTTCTGATTATAAAGTCCAAGACCTCCGGCTAAGGACAATATCTGTAAAAGTTGACATCACTGTTCAATATAATTCAGAAAAACCCGAATTAGCCATTTCCCGCACAAATACCTTTGTATTTAATATAATGACACCAAGTAAATAATACATAGAAATACGATGGAGATACATAGAGATATAGTAGAAATACAATAGAAAATAAAATAAGTTTAAAAAGGAAAAACAATGAATATCAATAAATTTCCACGAATTTCAATGAATTTCTTTTATTCTCGCAAAGCGAACAAAGGTATAGCCGCTCTCGTCACTATCCTTTCCCTCGGTACTCTCATTTTTACTGTCAGTTTGGCTACGACAGTTTTAGCTTTCTGGGGAATAAAAAACATGGATGTAAATAAAAAGATGTTAAAATCTTATTATGCCGCTTATTCCGGCGTTCAAGATGCTTTAATAAAATTGGAAAGAAACAAGGATTTTAGCGGAGATTTTAATCTTAGCATTAATGCCACTGATGTTTCTGTGTCTGTTTCTAATACTGTTAACAGCGCTACTATTACTGTTACTTCTGCCCTTGGCCAAATAAACAAAAAACTCCAAACAATTACAGATATTGATTCCACTACTGGCTTAATCACCCCAACATCAACAGAAGAACTAACAATATGATAGAAATATAATTGTGTTTCAATGTATTTCAACGAATTTCAAATTTATTCTTGACAATCAAAATATGTTATAATAATAATATTAGACCTTTAAATTATTAAACAATTAATAAAACTATTATGAAACAAAAAAACCTTTATTTCTACTCTAATATTCTTGCCTGGGGCTTAGTCCTATTCTTAATAGGCAACTATGTCTTTGGTTGGACTACTCCTACTGCCCCTCCGCCCAGTTCTAATCTTCCTGCGCCAATAAATGAAGGTTCTACAGCCCAATCCAAACAAGGATATTTGGCAATAGGCACAAGCACTGCACCGACTATTCCACTTAATGTCATTGGCACGGCAAATATGACTACCCTCTCAATTGGAGGAAAAGCAATTACCGCAACAGCAACACAATTAAATTATGTTGCAGGAGTCACCAGTGCTATCCAGACACAGTTGAATGCAAAAGAGCCTACAATTAGTGCCGGTACGACCGCCCAGTATTGGAGAGGTGATAAGACATGGCAGACTCTAGCAAGTGCTCCTGTTTCATCTGTATTTGGCCGGACAGGAGCTGTGACTGCAGCAAGTGGAGATTACTCAGTAGGAAACATTACTGGAGCTGCTCCTTTGGCTTCTCCAACCTTTACCGGTACTCCAGTAGCACCCACTGCTGCAGCAGGAACTAATACAACACAACTGGCCACAACGGCATTCGTGACAACGGCCATGGCTTCCGGAGTGCCTTCAGGAGTGATTGTTATGTGGTCTGGTACACTTGCTACAATACCAACAGGTTGGAAGTTGTGTGATGGGACAAGTGGAACACCTGATTTAAGGGATAAGTTTATTTATGGTACTTCAGCTGGTGTAAATCCGGGGGGAACCGGTGGGTCAACTACCCACAGTCACACCATCACCAATAGAGAAGTATTTCTTGGACCCCTCTATGGAAGCTCGTGCACCCCAGCTGGGGGAGGTAAATTACGAATAGGTCTAAGGTATGGTGGGACTACGACGTATAATCGCCTTGAATGGCAAGATTACGCACAAGGTGAATGGAGCCCTGGGCTTCTTTACGAATACTACGTGACTGGAGCTTTGTGGAGTGGCTGCGTGGGTCTTCAAGTCCTTAACCTTGACTCGGATGCCGTGGCAACGATGGTGACAGCACTTCCTCCTTACTATAAACTTGCTTATATAATGAAACTTTAAAGAGATAGGCGCTTATTTAACCTTCACCCTTGGAAAAAATTACCAAATTATTGTATTGCTAAATTGCTGTATTGTTAAATGGTTAAATTGCTGATTATTTAGTGGAATTTAGCTTTTCCAATTTTTTCTCAATTCTATCAATTCAGTTCTAATCTTCCTGCGCCAATAAATGTATCTTCTACAGGACAAAGCAAAGAGGGATATTTAGCAATAGCGACTTCTACCACTCCAAGTTATCCCTTAGATGTAGTGGGGACAATTCGAGTTCAAGGATTTAAAATGACCACAGGAGCTGGTGCAGATAAAGTTTTAATCTCTGATGCTTCTGGTGTGGCTTCTTGGGGAACTTCTACTGATACAGATACTTGGATAACCACCCAAACTTGTTCAACTGATTATGCCTTACAATCTGTAGGCAAAACAACCAAGACCTGTATCAACAAGGTAGATTATTCTGATGTTGCTTATGATGTATCTTGTACAAATTGTTTAACTAATGTAGAGGTAGCTAGTTCAGATACAGCATCTGATTTAACTTGCACAGATTGTATTGGTCCAACTGAAATTACAGATAGTTATGTATTGAATACAACAGATTCAATGAGTGGCAATTTGACAGTGGGGGGTGACCTTACGGTAACTGGCGCCTCCACTAACTTCAGGAATGCTATCAAGGCAGTTGATGGAAGCGGAAGTCTTATTGATGCAGATATGGTTGACGGACAACATGCTTCAGATTTAGGGGCTCCTTCTGCATGGACTTGTACTACTGTTTCAACCTGCGCGAGAGCTAACAGTAACGCTATGTGTGCGGTTGGCTACCGGGCAATAGCCGGGTCCTGCGCACCGTATGACGACGATGCTTGCACAACACACGTCAGTAATCGTCAGTACCACTCATGGTTCACCGGCATTAGCGATACACTGACTGGATGGACCTGCTCCTTCAGCGAAGTGAGTGAGATAGTATATGTGAAAGCAAAGGTAATGTGTTGTAAATAAACCATAAGAACCACTCCATTTATGTGTATTTTGTCGGAGGGTAAACCCCTAGATAGTATTGAGTATCTTGTATCTAGAAATATATAGAAATACATTGAAATTCATAGAAATTCATTGAAATTTTATATTCGTATATTTATAAGTAAAGAAAGAGAAAAAAATGGTGTCAAGTCTATTTCTTGAAATTTTTCTTGTCCAACCCTCAACCCTTGGCACGGGCTTGGAATTTAGAATATAGAAGATAGAATATAGAATAAAAATTCGATAGGAGCGCAATAATGGAAGTTGAACTTCCATAAACAGCTAAGACTACAGTCTTAGCTGTTTTAAATGATTTTGTTGTTGCTTTAAATCGTGCTAAAATGTAGGCATATGTTAGAAAAATATTTAAAAGGAAAGATTTTAGTAATGATAGATGCTGCTAATTTAGAGAGTGCGGTTAAATCCTTAAATTGGTGGATTGATTATACTAAGTTGCGTGATTTATTCAATGGTTCAAAATTAGTTGAAATCAGGGATTATTGTGTTCATCATGGCACTAACAATCAAAATAATTTTTTTACTTTTTTAAAACGAAATGGATTTACATTAATTACAAAACCTCTTAAAATTATTAAACAGGAGGATATATTAAGGGGTGATATTAGGAAAGCTAATTTTGATGTTGAGATTGCAGTTGATGCTATGGAAATGATAAATCAATTTGATACCCTTATTCTCTTTTCCGGTGATAGTGATTTTAATTATTTAATAAAAAAATTAAGATCAAAAGGCAAAAGAATAATTGTTGTTTCTGCCAAATACCATATCTCCAAAGAACTAATATTAAGCAGTAATAAATATATAGATCTTAAAAAATTAAAGGCACTTATTGAACGGGAAGAATAAAAAAGCCCGTCTTTTGCAACGGGCAGTTGATGACAAGCAGGATAAGAAAATTTCCTACCTGCACGATAATTATATCAAATATAAATTGTATGTCAAGTGTCTGTAAAGACTAATAACCTGTCTGTCAATATCTGGTTTCGAATGTTTGGAAGCTCAATCTCCAAACATTAGGGATTAAACAGTTAAATCTATTGATTTAACTGTTTTTCAATTTCTTCTCACTTCTATCCATTCAGTTCTAATCTTCCTGCGCCAATAAATGTATCTTCTACAGCTCAAAGCAAAGAGGGATATTTAGCAATAGGAACGAGCACTACTCCAAGCTATCC
>Ga0307379_10006529_pt1 | contig 16000 bp, 15 predicted proteins | sample UN2MG_FD_202237 | JGI IMG/M metagenome (GOLD analysis project Ga0307379, IMG submission 202237) | Soil microbial communities from Risofladan, Vaasa, Finland - UN-2 | ecosystem: Environmental > Terrestrial > Soil > Coastal area > Acid sulfate soil | place: Finland: Risofladan, Vaasa | collected... | reverse complement strand
CGACTTCCACCAGGATATCCGCACGATCCATCAAGGGGGAAATTGCCTTTTCAAACATCTCTCGGGTTATTTCCACTCTCATATTGCCCGCCGGGCCGTAGAGCATTTTTTTCGCAACATCACGCCGGGACAAAGTCCTTTTAATATCCTCGGCTTCATCTTCATACTTTGCTCGATCCTCATCTGAACCGATCAGATCGGCATTGAACTTTTCTTTGTACTTTTGCTCCAAAATCTCTAATATTTTCTGGTCAAAGTCGATCCCGCCGAGCGCATGGTCTCCCTGCGAACAAATAATCTTCATCTCATGTCCCTTAACTTCCATTATAGTGACATCGAATGTTCCACCGCCGAGGTCATAGACCAGTACCTTTCCCGAGACCTGCCGCGTGGTAGCATAATACAGGGCGGCAGCCACAGGCTCGTTGACAATTCCAATCACGTTCAAACCGGCTATCGTTCCCGCTTCCATGGTTGCTTTTCTGCGGACTTCATCAAAGTGGGCCGGAACGGAAATAACGGCATCGCAAATATCGCCATGCTCTACAGAGCAGTCCTGTTTGAGCTTTTTCAGAATCAAAGCGGACAATTCCACAGGCGTCCAGTCCTTTGAATCAATATTTTTGTGATAATTATCATCTCCCATATGTCGCTTGATCCAGCGAACAGATCGTTGAGCATTCAGATGCCTTGAATTAATCGCTTCAATACCTACCCTGACGATATCTGAGTTCTCTTCGTCAAAGAAAATTGCAGATGGAGTGAGTCTTTCACCATCAGCATTTGGGATTATCTCCGGCTTGCCGATAGCGTTGAGAATCGATAGTGCCGAGAATGTCGTGCCGAGATCTATTCCCACTATATTAGTCATTTTACACCCCCTATTTTGTGGTTCGGTAAATCATGAATCGATTCACAATTCAATCATCAAGCAAACAGCTTGACCTGAGCAGGGCGAACCACCTTGACGTTTCCCTCGTTAATAAAGTATTGATAGCCTGGTCTAATTACGTTTGCAATGTTACCCGTCTGTTCCGGATTGTCGCTTTGCTGCTTGTCCTTGACGGCTTCGGCGTACTTTTCCTGCCCTTGATATTTACTATTTATCTCCGGCTCAAATTGCTCAATGCCGCTTGACTCCAGAGCAAAGATTAACTCATCCCTTACTTCCTCAAGATGTGTTGCTTTGACGTCCTGTTCGTTCAGCTGACCAATACGGCTTTCAAGATTATCTATGCAGCGGATAACCCGCAGACAAAAAGTCCTGATGATATTCCAGTCATAACCATCCTGAAGCTTTTCCAGTCTGTCCTGCTGACAAGCAGCGTATTCACGAATGGCTGAGACCTGTTGAGTAAGCTCGTTAATGGCGCTATTGAGCGGCTTTGAATGCTCAGCGGTCTCGGAACGCTTTTCCCCCCATTTGGCGGTTGTCTTGATGACAGCAGATTTTTCATCGGAAAGCAGCCTGTTGATCTTCTCAGTATCATTCGATACCTTTCCTTTGTTTGCCGCTCTTTCTAAGGTTTTAGCCTCACCCTTAACACTGAGCGGAATCTGCCGGCCCGAATTGACAAGGACGTTCAAATGCTTATCAAGTTGGCTTCGATTTTCTTGAGTTTTCTGTTCTTGCGGCAATTCTTTATCACCGACTGCATCCTGTTTCCTGCTTTCAACTTTTTTTAGAGCTCCAATAGTCTTTACGATGAAGCGTCTCGATCCGGATGAACATTTTATGATAAAGCGGGCCGTCCATAGCAATAGCCACCAGGCATAAATTGACCCTCCCGTCGATGTACACACAATAGAGCCCTTAAGAATAAACTCATTCCGCTCTTTTTGTTTCTTGTACTCACTTAGCTCGTTTTGCCAGTTATCCCCGTAAAGAACATCTGCAAAAGGATAGGCAGTTATTTCACCAGTAGCCAATTTATCCAGATCGGCTTTGAGTCTCTCCTGCTGCTCCTGCCAGAGTTGCTCTCTTGTCATGGCTTTGCCATTATCCTCCAATATCGGGGGTAACTCAGGCCTCTCCCGCGGCGACGTCTGCAACCACTCTTCATACTGCTTCACATAATCATCTGTATCCACACCATACTTCAGATTATAGAGAGAAGCTTCCCGTTGTTGCTCTTCTTTTTCAGCAAGAATCCACCCTAACATGGATCCGCCGGCAAGAAGTAATATTGAACCAAGAATAATCAATTTCTTGCGCATCATCTCAAATTTCAATCATTAACCATCGGCCGTAGCAGCCCCCACTAATAAGTGCGGGACACATTTGCACCTATATTCACATCATTGGCCGGGATTGACGTCCTCAACAAAAGCTTCGTTTTCGTTTTCACCATACACTTTGGTTACACGCAGCACCTCTTCTATTGTCGTGAGGCCCTGCTTGACTTTTAGAATCCCATCATCAAACAAGCTCCGGCGACCACTTTCATGAAAGCTTCTGCGCATGTTGTTCACCGACGAGTCCTTGTTAATCATATCTCTGAACTGCTCATCAATAATCAATAACTCATAGATACCAACCCGGCCTGCATAGCCTGATCCTCGGCAGCAATCACAGCCTGTACCATGATAAATCTGTCCCGGTTCGACGCCCGCCTTTTCCACGTATCTGGCCATATGTTCCGATACCTGGTATATCTCCTTGCACTCCTGGCAAATCTTTCTTACCAATCGCTGTGCAAGCACTCCGTTCAATGATGCCGATATCAAATATGGTTCAATGCCGATATCAACCAGTCTTGTAATACTGCAGGCTGCGTCATTTGTGTGTAATGTCGATAAAACCAAATGGCCTGTCAGAGCTGCCTGGACCGCTATCCGGGCGGTCTCGTTATCACGAATCTCTCCTATCATTATCACATCAGGGTCCTGACGCAGCAAACTCCTGAGCGACATAGCGAAATCCAGACCGATTTTTTCGTTAATCTGAACCTGATTACAGAAACCAAGTTGATATTCAACGGGATCCTCAACGGTTGAAATATTCAATTTATCACCGTCCATCTGTGGCAGAGCTGAGTACAGTGTGGTGCTCTTGCCGGAGCCCGTCGGGCCGGTAACGAGTAAAATCCCGTGAGGCATGGCTATCTGATCGGCAAAACCTTTCATCACATCGGGCTCCATTCCCAATTGCTCAAGGCCTCGCGTAATGGATTCACTATCCAGCACACGGATAACCACTTTTTCTCCATGATTCGTCGGCAGTGTCGATATACGCAAATCGATTGCCCTGCCACCGATGGAAACCTTGATTTTACCGTCCTGCGGCAGCCGTCTTTCGGAAATATCGAGGTCGGCCATAATTTTAATTCGTGAGACAATCGCCGGATGCATCTTTAGCGGCGACTGCTTCATTTCGAAAAGTACGCCGTCTATGCGATACCTTGTCCTCATGAACTTTTCCTTGGGCTCGATATGAATGTCGCTGGCACCCTCGCGCACTGCATTGCTAATCAGATAATTGACAAATTTGATAATAGGTGATTGGCCGGCCATCTTTTCGAGATCATCGGATTCCTCTTGTTGATCCTGCATGACCTCAACATCTGTCATATCACTTATGATATCATCAATGTCGTAATCGATTCTTTCGTTATCGAAGGTCTCGCAGACACTATCTATATCTTCATCCAGGCATACGACTGTCTCGGTTTTCATCTGAGTTTGCCGTTTAATGTCTTCGATAACGAAAAGGTCGGCGGGACGACTTGTCGCCACAACGAGGATTTCGTCTCTGACCGCGATTGGCATGATGCGGTTGCTTTTTATGTATTCAAGGTCAAGCTTATTAAAAACGTTTTTGTCGACCTTTTCCGGCTCGATCTTTTGAAATTCGCATCCGTAAAGGTTTGCCCGAGCCATTGAGATATCCGGTTCATGAGCTAAGTTCAGTTCCTTGATTAATTGACAGATATCACAATTTGCCCTCATTTTCTGTATTCGCCTCAGCTCGGAGAGTTGTTCGCCCGTAATTTTTCCCATTTCGGAAAGGACATCCGCCTCATCCCGAATCTGAGTGGCACTCTCTTGTTCTTGTTCTTGCTCTGGGCTATACAGTTGCGACAGACCGCTGATTTCCTCATCGTCGCCATTATCAAAATGGCCGCTAATTTGGTTCTTGCTGGTCTGTTGCTCTTTAACTTTGAATCCAAAAATCCGTGCCATGATTTTTACATTACCCCCAGTTCTAAACTTCTAATATTTCCGAACTTGGTCAAACGCTCCTGTTTTATGAGGATTAACGATCGTGTATCCAAAACGATAACGTGCACCACCTCTGCGGGTGAGCGTATAAAAATCTCCATGAGAAGCGTTAAATAAAATATAAGGAATAATTCGGGGCTAATCAAATCAACTCATGGTAGAAAAACAATACTTTTTCTACGTCCGATAGAATCTTGCTGCAAGTCGTGATATACAGCTATCTGATTGAAATGATTATTGGAATTAATTGAGGAATGCTTGAGTTGGGACTTACTATACATTGGCAAATCCACGAGAATTTGCAGATGATGGAGGCTTAGTGTCTTTTGGGAAAACCTCATCTGCCAGGTCTTCACCCACCTGTCTGGCGTAATACTGCTTCATGACTTGTTGACCCTGGTTATGAAACTTATCCATAGAGGAAAAAACACCAATTTTCATAAGCAACAGGATTACAATGCAGGCTGCTAAATTCGCCACAGAGTGCCCGTATTTACCACACCTTTCCAGCAGCTTTGGCTCGGGAAGCTTTCTTTTAAGCTCCTGAGCTTTCGGCTCACGGCTGAGACTGTGCTTGAGCACGGCAATGGCCTGCGTATTTGCGCGCATCAGCAAATCAAGCCCATGCGGCTGACTTTTCATGAACGATAAAGCAAGATTAACTTTACCGCAGGAAATGAGTCTCCGCTGACATCTCGGACAACGCATAATATGGTCGTGTAACCAGTTCGCCTCAGGACCGAAACTTCTGCTTATAGCTGTATACAGCCAGGCTCTGATCCGCCTGCACTTATTGTTTGATTTCATTTCTGTCATTTTCATTCTTCTTTACTCATCCACACTGCCAGTAACTGGACTGCTTTGCATCGATAAACCCTCGCTGTTGCTGCCGATATACCCAATATCCTGCCGATTTGAGCATAAGACAATTCCGCCAGGTCGCGTAGTGTAATGACGTTCCTCAGATGTTCGGGCAATTGAGCTATACAATCTCTTAGATTTTCTTGCAGGTATTTGGAATCGAGCTCTTTAACGGGCGAGCTTATTGCCTTTCCCGCCGTCACAGACATGGGCAGCCTGTTTCTCTCAGCAATCCTGCGTCTTAACATCGAGACCGCGACGTTGTTCGCCACACGGAAAACATACGCTTTTACATATTCAGGTTTTTGCCCCCCTTCGAAATGGGCCAGTTGCAGAAACGTGTCCTGGTAGGCATCACAAACATCCTGCTCGTTGCCCAGAATTCGCCAGAGCATCGTGACCAATTCCTGGCCATACTTCTGCATCGTAGAGAGTATCCATCGCTGGCTCTCGACGACGGACTCAGGGGCTGCATAATCCCAAACAGATCCGTAACTTATGGCCTTGCTAAACATTAGCGTCAATTCACCCGGTGTTACCTTATTCTATCTATTAAGACGCAGCACTAAATAATATGTTAACAAAAATTTTCAAAATATAGTGAAAATTTTGCTTTTTCTTGGATAACGTTTTGGAGTGCTGTTGCGTCTTATGCTTTGGTACAAAGAGTTGATAAATGCAGAAATCTTCAAGGCCAAAACACAGAAAAATGGATATAAGTCATTGTAAAAAAAGCCCTTACGAGCAATCCGAAAATACAAAGGATGTTGTGTCTTTGGTAGATGATTTGCTCACAAAAGCCGTAGAATGCGGTGCAAGCGACATTCATTTCGAACCTACGGGTGCGGAATTAGCCATAAAATTCCGTCTCGATGGCGTTCTGAGCACCATCGAAAAGCTGCCCGGCACGATATCCGACAACGTTATTGCAAGGTTAAAAGTTCTCGGGGGGCTTTTGACCTATCGCAATGATATCCCCCAGGAAGGCCGAATTGAAATCAATAAAAGCCAGGGTGATAGAATTATGGACCAGCGGCTGGCTGTTTTCCCAACGATACACGGTCAGCGGGCGGTCGTGCGTTTGTTCTACAACAACGCCGAGCTTATGGAACTTGATCAACTTGGCTTTTCAAAACCATTATACACAGGGCTTAAGAACATTGCCGCCAAGAACCAGGGTGTTTTGTTGCTGACCGGGCCGGCAGGCAGCGGCAAAAGCACCACGCTCGCCGCCCTATTGCGGCATATTCTAAAATCCTACGCCGGCAAGAGTGTCGTCACCCTCGAAGATCCCGTGGAAATCAGGATCGACGGTGCGACGCAGGTCCAGATTACGCCGCACGGCCAGATGACATTTCCCACAGCATTGCGGTCGCTGCTCAGGCAGGATCCGCAGGTGCTGATGATAGGAGAGATCCGCGATGCCGAGACCGCCAGGATTGCAATCGAAGCGGGACTGACGGGGCATTTGCTGATGAGCACAATGCACAGCGGCTCACCCGCCGGGGCACTGCTGCGGCTGCTGGAGATGGGAATCGAGCCTTACCAGGTCACATCCAGCGTCTCGGCGGTCCTGAACCAAAGGCTGGCCAGAAGACTGTGCAACAAATGCAAACAGAAAATCGAGAAAACCAGCTCATTCAAAGCCACAGGGTGCGACGACTGTTTCAATACCGGCTACAAAGGCCGCTTCCTGATTGCTGAAATGATTCAATTAGAAAGTCAACTGCGAAAGGCCATCTTAGCCAAAGCCGACCTGGACGAACTTGAGAATATCCTCAAAGACAGAGGTCATACAACGATGCTGTCCGATGGCGAGCGCCTGATCAACGAGGGAATCACAACGCAGGATGAGTTGAATAAAGTTTGTGGAATAGTCCCGGATAATCCTTAAGCCTTCGGAAATATTATGAAACGCACTATTATCTTTTTTATTATTCTGCTGCCGATTGCGGTTTCGGCGGATGCTCGCACAGTTGAACTGACGCTCCACCCTGCGAAATCACCGAAACCGGAGCAGAAATACCAGCTTCTTGCGAAAGCTGACGGGCAACGCAACGCGGATGCGGCGCCGCTATATGAAAAGGCCATCCAATCATTGCCGAGCGGTCTGAAGATGGATGAAATTAACCAGTGGCTGAAAACTCCGCCGGACAGGCTGCCCGAAAAGCAAGTGCAATCGACCCTTGAGCAGCTCAAGCCTACCCTGGAATTGCTTGAACAAGCAGCTAAATGTAAGCAGTGTGATTGGCCATATTTGGATGATGATACACTATCTCAAACTCTGGCTAACTATCGCAGATTTACGTTCTTCCTTGCTTTGCAAGCTCGCTTCCAGATCGCCCGGGGCCGGTATGACGGGGCGATCAATACCATGCAGACCGGATTCGGTATGGCCAGGCACTTAGGCGAAGATCCCTCCCTCGTGCGGGGTTTGGTCGGAGTCGGCATCGCTGCATACATCTGTCGACAACTCGAACAATTCGTACAGAGACCTGATGCGCCTGTCCTCAACGAGGCTTTGCGGGACCTGCCACAGCCGTTCATCGACCTGACCGAGCAAGTGGAATGGGAAGACCCGGATATTAAGGAAAAAGTGCATTTGCAGATGAACAGGTTGGACCGTTACGTGGCAGCCTTACAATGTATCGAAGCGATACGTCTCTACGCGGCTGTACATGACGGTAAATTTCCGAAAAAATTAAGCGATGTTAAGCTGGTTCCTGTTCCCGACGATCCCGTGACGCACAAGGCATTCGTCTACACCTGGACCGGCACAAAGGCTGTTTTGGAAATGCCGGCTCTAAAAGGAACAACAGAAAGAGATACAATGCGATATGAATTAAGCCTCAAAGAATAGAGCTCAGAATATACTGCTGTTTTCTGTAATAAACAGGAGAAGAATAAGATGGCGAGCTTCGAAAGTGACACAGTGATATCCACAGGCAGACTTATAAAAGTCATTTCTGCCTGTTTTATTGTTCTATTTATAACCGTGGTTCCGGCGGAGGCACGCCGCTCCGCTGACGGCTCGATTGAACTGACGATTTATCCGGCGAAAGCCGGAGATGTTGAGCAGAAATACCGGCTCATGGTAAAAGCTGAGGATCAAACCGACGCCGATGCTGTGCCGCTGTACGAGAAAGCGATTCAATCGATACCTAAAGATTTCAGGCTAAAGCAGATACAGGAGTGGTTGAAGCTGCCGGCCGAACAATTGCCGCAGCAGCAGGCCGAAGCGGTATTGCAGAAGTATATGGAGAGTTTGAAACTGGTTGCTCGGGCAGCAAGGTGCAAGGAATGTAACTGGCCTGAATTGAAACCGGGGGAGACACCGCCGGATCCGAGTGGGTATCGCAACCTCAACTATGTTATTCGGCTTTGGGCAAGGCTTGAGACAGCACGTGGGGGCTATGACGGGGCATTGCTTGCAATGCAGACTGGATTTGGGATGGCCAGTCATCTTGGACAGGCTCCTATCAGTTTGCAGGTACAAGTGGCGGCGGCGGTTGGCGAGGTGATTTGTAGAGAGGTAGAGCAGTTCATACAGGGCAAGGATTCGCCGAATCTGTATTGGGCGATGGCAAATCTTCCCAGACCTCTTGTCGGTATGGAAAAGGCAATAGAGAACGATTTGGAAAATCTCAAAGATTATAACTTTCTGGTCCGAAGGCAATCAGAAAAAATATTGAAACCGGCTCATGACAGGATGCGGATGATTGAAAGAAGAGCTAACACACACTTAAATGCGCTGCAGAGCCTGGAGGCGATACGGCATTATGCGGCCACGCATAACGGTCAGTTGCCGGAGAAGCTAAGTGACATAAGCCAGATGGAGGTGCCGAAGGACGTGATGAGCGACAAACCGTTCGAGTATCGCCGCACGGCCACAGGTGCCATGTTGCAATCGACCGTGCCAAAAAATGGCGAGGAGCGAGACGCTATTCAGTATGAGATTGTTTTGAAAAAGTAATTTGATATACGAGGATCGAAAATGGCTACATTCGAATACAACGCACTGACGTCGGCCGGCAGGCTGATGAAGGGCACGATTGAAGCGGGCACAAATCAAGAGGCGGGCGAGCTGCTAAAACAGATGCAGCTTGTCGTAAACTCAGTCGAAAAAGCCAGGCTCAAGAAGCCCAAAACGGCTATCGGCAGAAATGAGTTTGTGCTTTTCAATCAGCAGTTGGCGTCAATAACCAAAGCCGGCATACCTTTGGAAAGAGGTCTGCGGGAGCTTGCCGGCGATATCAGTTCAAGGTCGATGCGCCGGCTCGTCGATGCGGTCGCCGATGAGCTTGAAGCGGGCGTGAGCATTGAGCAGGCTTTTGAAAAGAGGCAGAAGCATTTTCCGCCTCTGTACGGCCGAATATTAAAAGCAGGAGTCGAAACGGGCCGATTGAGCGAAATGCTTACCAGCCTCAACAGGCATCTGGAAATGGCCAATCAGACAAGAAGAATAATTTTCGAAGCGATGTGTTATCCTGCGGTTATCCTGGCCCTGGCGGCGGTCATTTTAACGGGCGTTTTCATGTTCATCATTCCTCAGTTCGGATCAGTACTTGAGGAAATGACCGATGGGGGCAGTCTGCCGGCCATCACCAGACTGTTTTTAAGTATGTCTAAAAACGTGGTGCCTTTCTGGATCACAGTAGGATTTGTGATTGCTGCGATAGTTGCTCTGTTTGCAATGCTTTCCACATCGGCTGCGGGACGCAGATTCAAGGAATCACTTCTCCTGAGAATACCGGTCATCGGCAGAGTTTACCATAGCAGCATGCTCAGCAGGATGGCCGAGGGGATGGCAATAATGGTAGCAGCCGGCTCCGATATGCCGGTATCGCTGAGATTAAGCTCGGGTGCAACAGGAAGTGAAAAGCTTATTCTTGAAAGCGAGGCCCTTGCAGCCCAGATCGAACAGGGAGCTAATATTTTAGAGGCGGGACAGCTTTGTCGGGTAATACCAAGGCTGTTCTTATATTCGATTCAGTTGGGCACGCAGCGCAACGAGCTGCAGGACAACCTCTACAGTCTGGGCCAGATGTACGCTGAGCAGGCACGCTGCGGCCAGGCAAGATTGCAGGCGGTATTGTTACCGGTCATGCTGATCGGAGTGGGATGTTTTCTGGCAATGACCATCCTTGCGATGTTTTTGCCGATGATATCCATTATAACGAGTTTATCTTCTTCTTAGGGGCGGATATGTTAATAATAATAACGATATTAGTGTTGGCTTTTTATATATACCTCGGATGGAAACAGCCGGTTATCGCTTTGGTTACGTCACCGTTTGCTGCCGGTGCAATACTTATCATTGGAGCGGCAGAAGAGTCCGCGGCTGTTGTAATCGCGCCTGCTATATTCGTCGCGACAATCATCGCCGTGCTGATGTCAAAACGCGAGCCTGACTCGGAACAATGGCCCCAGGTAATTGCAAAATGGATTCTTATACTTTTTGTATTTCTTCTTCTATCAGTCACTCTGGGCGTGGCATTTGGCCCTTTGGGCGTCAGTGGCATTGTGTTTTTTGCTTTGTTAATAGGCTCAATCATAGCCTATGGTTTAACTTCACGGCTTGCGACTGACGCTTATGTTATTTCGACAATTGGTTCGATTATGCGGCAGAATCTGCCACTGTCTATGGCGCTTGAGTCGGCGGCAGGTGGACGTGCAGACAACCGCTCAAGAATCCTGCATCGAATAAAAAAGTGGCTGGTTCAGGGTTACTCGTTGAGTGAGTCTATCAGGCGAGGCTATCCCAAATGTCCCGGTTATGCAGTGGCGATGATCGCTGCCGCCGAGCGGATTAATCAGCTTCCGCTTGCTATCCAGGCAATAGAAGCGGACATGGTAGCCAAGGCCGACGAACGCAGAAAAATTCGACCGGTTCACCCGCTTTACCCGGTGATATTAATGGTCTTTATGTTCTTCATGTTGTTTGGTCTCATGGCGTTTGTTATTCCGGCGTTTGAGACGGCACTGATAGAAATGGTCGAGGGGGCGACGCTTCCGGCGGCTACTCGATTTCTAATAGGAATTACAAGTTTTGTTTCATATGAATATGCGTGGCTAACCTGGCCTCTGCTTATACTCCTGTTTATTGCGATTATCCCCATTTCGATATACATCAAATTCAGGCCCCGTCGGCCGCATAAACCCTATCTGCTCTCGCGAATGGGGGATTTTATGAAATGGCATCTGCCTGTTTTGCACAACTTCGAGAAGAATTATTCGTTGGTCCATGTTGTCGAGCTTCTCCGGCTGTCACTGAGTGCCGGCTGTGCCGTCAATGACGCGATTAAAAATACACTCGGCCTGGACGTGAACAATCGCTTCAGAAAGCGGCTGCAAAGATGGCTGGAAAAAGTAGAACGAGGTGACAATATCGCCGCGGCGATCAAAGAAAGCAAATTAGGCTCTCCCCTGGCATGGGCGTTCGACGAAAAAGTGAATCAGGGCAACACTCTGACGATATTAGAAACGCTCGAGTCGTTTTATCGCTCAAACTACAGCTACTACGTGAACCTCGCCAGGTTTATCATGTGGCCATGCCTGATTCTTTTCATGGGATTGATAGTGGGATTTGTTGTTTATGCGATATTTTCACCGAGCATTTTAATAATCGAAAGTTTATCGGGCAAGGTGTTGCCGTAATGTGCTTATATGGAGCAAAGTTATGTCACGTAAAAAAAGAAGATACGGCGGCTTCCTCTTTGCGGAGATAGCGGTCAGCTTGACCGTTATGGCGATGCTTCTGGCCGGTTTAGCATTATCATTGAATGGTATTGCCAAGTTCAATCATTACCAGTTAATCAGACAGCAATGTATCGCCGCAGCCCAGGCAGAGCTTGACAGTCTTACCGCAACGGGTAAGCCAATCGAAGATGAAGATTTTAGCCGAATTTGGCCTCAGCTCATTGTGTCTATCGAGAAATCCGCCGGGCAGGGACAATGGCAGGCCTCGCAATTGGTGAAGGTAATAACAAGCGGCAAGTACCTTCGTAAACAAGTGACCATTGAGTTGTCCAGATATATTTCGAGGGACGAACCATTAGCCGAAGGGAAGTGATAAATATGCGTAAGGGCTTTAGCTTAGTAGAATTACTCGTAGTGGTGGTCGTTCTTCCATTCGTGTTCCTTCTTTTCGATGGATTATTCAAAACAATTATCGGTGAGATTCCAATGTCCGTCCGCCTGATACAGGAAAACACAAGCCTTCTGAGTGTGCTAAGGCATATACAGCAGGACATTGACCGTGCAAAGGGCCTGCCGAAATCGTTCGCTGGACAGATTGCGAGCGACCAAATCCTCTTAATCGAACTTTCAGAGGGCATAATCTGCTATCAGCTAAAAGACGGTCAGGTTTTTCGGCACAAGCTCACGGACACGCCGCAAGGCAAGGCTGATGAGCCAAGAGTCTGGTCGATACCTCATGCAAGAGTGGAATGGAAGATTTGGGAAAGAAACGGTCAGGGCTATGCTGTCGAAACCAACACCCATCTCGAGTATGGGAGGAAGGGCCAGTGGAAACAAAAAATGGCCCATACGCACCTGTATTTTGCAGGCGCCCTTGGAAAGGAACTGAGACAGAGATGAAAAAAACAAGACAAAGCGGTTTTGTGCTCATACTTGTCATCGTAGCGATCGCAGTTATCGGAGTTCAAATGTCGGTTCTGGCCGATATAGCAAACACTATGCAATTCCAGTCGCAAACTGCTTATCTGAAGGCATGCGAGCGAAACCTGCTGGCAAGCGGTATGGTATGGGCGAAGGAAAATGCCCGAGAAAAAAGTAGCGAAATCTTCGATAAAACTATACAATTGGATGTGAGCGAACTGAATATTCGCGATTCAGCTTTGGATGTGACGATAAGTATTGCATCTGACGAAGAGGCGGAAGTTCGGATTGATACATCGTGCAGTCGCAGCAGACAGACTCTTAGAGAAACAGGCAAATACAGAATCGAGTTACATGATCAGCAGGAAACAACTCTTAGAGCACGCAAAAGCCCAGCAGGCGACTGATATCCATATTTGTGCCGGCGCTCCGGTACTCTTTCGGGTGGGAGGAAAACTGGTCCCGATTACCAAAGAAAAGCTTTCCGCCGAGCAGAGCCGGGACATATCGCTGGAACTGCTTACGGAAGAACAGCAGGCCGAGTTTAAGAAGAATCTGGATTACGACTTGATGCTGGCGGACGGAGCCGGCAGGTACCGGATCAATATCGGCTATTTTAATGGTGCGGTCGGCTCCACAATCAGAATCCTTCCCACGCGACCCAGAACCCTTCAGGAATTGTCTTTGCCGGACATCGTCAAAGACCTGGCAGGCAGAACCAAAGGACTTGTCTTGATAACCGGAAGCACCAGCCAGGGCAAAACCACGACAATGTCGGCGATAATCGATGAAATAAACACAACCAGCGAGAAGCACATCGTGACCATCGAGGATCCGATTGAGTACGTGCATACAAATAAAGCCGGAGTTGTCAGGCAAAGAGAAGTCGGAAGGGATACCAAGAGTTTCTATTCGGGACTTCGGGCAGCCTTGAGACAGGACCCGGATGTGATTGCGATAGGCGAGATGAGAGACTATGAAACCATCAAGATCGCCCTGGCGGCCGCAGAGACCGGCGTTATGGTCCTTTCCACGCTGCACGTCATATCACTCGATAAGATTATCGAACGGCTTTTGAGCTATGCCCCCGCTACGGATGAAGGCCAGTTAAGGTTTCTTTTGGCCGAATCTCTTCAGGGCATAATTCACCAGGAACTTATCCCCACCGTAAACGGCGAACAGAGGGTCGCCTGCGAGGTACTGGTTGTCACGAGTGCCGCAAAGAACATTATCAGGAGAAAAGGCGGATTCTTCCTGAGGAGCGTCATCGAAACGGGCAAAAAGCACGGCATGGTGACAATGACAGAATCCGTCAACACCCTTCTTGAAGCCGGCACAATCAGCGAAGGCGTTGCAAAAGCCGTCCTGTCAAACTACAAGTAAGAACCACGAGAAGCCATGTGAAAGCAATTGAGGTCGATACACTAACGAAATGGTACGGCTCAGCCAGAGGGGTCGAGGACTTGTCCTTCGGCATCGAAAAGGGCGAGATATTCGGCTATCTCGGCCCAAACGGATCGGGCAAGACGACCACGATACGCTGTATAATGGGCCTGCTCAGGCCGACAAGCGGCCAGTGCCGCCTGTTGGGCGAGCGAGTCATGCCGGGACGGGCGACACAGCATACGCGTATCGGCTACCTGCCCGGCGATTTTCGCACATGGCCGGGACTGACGGCACGAAAGTCGCTGACGCTCCTGGCAAAGCTCGGCAACGGCAGCGAAGTGGACGAAAGGCGGCAAGAGCTTGCCGAACGACTCGATCTGAATCTGGATCGACGCGTACGTGCCCTGTCAAAGGGCAATCGCCAGAAAGTGGGTGTCGTCTATGCGTTTCAACATAAGCCCGAGGTGCTCATTCTGGATGAACCCACGATAGGACTCGACCCGCTCGTGCGCCAAGTTGTGCTGGATCTGATACGCGAGGCCGCTCAGGCGGGGGCAACCGTGCTGCTGTCCTCCCACGACCTCAGTGAAGTTGCCGCCGTCTGCGGGCGGGCTGCCATATTGCGCCAGGGCCGCCTGATCGAGCTGGCCCCGATTTCAAAGATCGTCCAACAGGGAGAGAGACGTCTGAAAGTCTGGTTTGCCAAAGGAACCAAAGTCCCGCCGCTGCCGACCGACGGCCTGCCCGGAGTCCGCATGATCCAGCAAAATGATGCATCGCTCCATCTTGCTTACCATGGCACCGCCGAGGCCGTGATCAAATGGCTCGCCCAATTTCCCGTCGACCGCATCGCGACACCGGAAACGTTGCTGGAGGATGCCTTCATTCAATACTACCGGCAGGAGGCGGACCATGGAGATTAAGCAACGTACCTCGTTCCCATTGCCGCTGCTGCGATTCTGGACGCTCCGCATACTGCCGGTGTGGTTTTTGATTGCATTGATGATATTCCTTTTTCAGATAGCTATCTGTGGCATCGTGCACGACAACGAAAGTGTAAAGGCATTCCTTCAATACATTGACATGCTCCCATCTTTTATCAAAGCGCTTATGGGCGGCCAGGCCCTGAAGGTTGGAAACATTGCGGGGCTCATAGCAATCGGCTATAATGAGCCCCTGGTTTTGACCTTGTATATGCTTTATGCTGTCGGTGTCCCAACCGCCTTGCTCGCCGGCGAAATCCAGAAGGGGACCATGGAACTGATACTGAGCCGGCAAACCACAAAAATGCACGTCTATATCTGCGCCGGGCTTATCACCGTCGCAGGTATGTACGCACTTGTCTTAGTGATGTTCATGGGAACCGTGGCCGGCACGAATCTATACCAGTTCGATCAGGCAGTCCCCATGTATTCATTTTTCAAAATGGCCGTCGTTGGAGGAATGCTCGCCAGCGCCGTTGGGGGCATTGCCCTGCTGGCGGCAGCGTGTTTTCGCCGCAGTGCCGCTGTCTCGCTGACGGTCGCCTATTTAGCAGTGAACTATTTCGTGTCCATAATCGCAGACTGGTGGCCCCGAATGAAATGGATGTCACCGGCAACGATTTTTCATTACGTTCATGGCCCGGAGATATTCAACGGATCCGAATGGCCTGTCGGTGACTTATGTGTCTTGATATCACTACTTGTCGTCTCGGTCCTGTTGGGCGGCGTCATCTGGTCGCGACGCGATTTGCCGCTATAAATGTTGTATACGTATTCAATTGTTACCTCAAGTCAATGAACAACTATAAGACGGCGAAAGTGTTGCAGAAACTCCCCCGGCAGGCTATAAATAGCCGCGACGACTAACCCAACTTTCGCAGTTAGGGGGTGGAACCACGATTATTTAAATTTTTTTCCCACATAACGTT
>Ga0307379_10006527_pt1 | contig 16004 bp, 14 predicted proteins | sample UN2MG_FD_202237 | JGI IMG/M metagenome (GOLD analysis project Ga0307379, IMG submission 202237) | Soil microbial communities from Risofladan, Vaasa, Finland - UN-2 | ecosystem: Environmental > Terrestrial > Soil > Coastal area > Acid sulfate soil | place: Finland: Risofladan, Vaasa | collected... | reverse complement strand
CGAATACGTCCTCCGTGCCGAGCATACCGAGCGCCGGTTCAAGGAACGCCTCACCTTGCGGTGCTTCACCTGAACGAACCGCCGTCCATCGCTTACCACCTGAAGGAGGAACTCGACCAGATTTGGGAGCAAGAGAACCGGGCGGAGGCGTTGCTGATGGATTGGATCCTGTACGCGGAATCGACGGGGATTTGAATGCTCATCAAATTCGCCAGAACCCTGCGAATCCACGCCTTGGGAATCCTCGCCTACTACAAGTACCCGATCTCCACCGGGCCGTTGGAAGGGACCAACAACAAGATCAAGACCATGAAACGCCAGGCCTACGGATTCCGCGACCCTGAGCTCCTCAAGCTCAAAATCCTCGGCATCCATGAAACCAAGTACGCTTTAGTCGGATGAGCCACAATTATGTCCGCCACCACATCCGCGCACTATACGTCCAGGTTCCTCGCCTCGAGGGCGTGCTTCTCGATGAATTCGCGCCGGGGCTCGACTTTGTCGCCCATGAGGATGCGGAAAAGGTCGTCGGCGGCGGAGGCGTCTTCCATGGTGATTCGCAGGAGGGTGCGGTTTTCGGGGTTGAGGGTGGTTTGGCGGAGCTCTTCGGGGTTCATTTCGCCGAGGCCTTTGAAGCGGGTGATTTGGAGGCCTTTTTCGGCGGCGGCTCGGATGGCGGGGAGCAGCCCTCGGAGGTCGTCGAGGCCGGTGACCGTATCGCCGCGACGGAGCTTGTAGCGGGACTCCTGGAGGCCGGTTCGCTCCTGGGGGATAAGGCTGTCGATCTCGAAGCCCGTCTCGCGGAGGTCGGCCAACTGGTTGTTGATCGAGCGAACCTCGTGCAGCTCGACGATCCGCACTCGGACTGCCTGATGTCCATTCTCGCTGCCGTCGGCGTCGTCGGGCGTGCCGTTGGCGACCTTGAGCTCGCCTCCGGTTACCTCTTGCTGCTCGGCGAGGAACTCGTCGAGCCGCTGCCGGGTGGGGAACCAGTGCTCCTGGTGTCCGAGAAAGACGTGATAGACGGGCAGCCTGCCCGAGGCGGGTTCCTGCCGGGCGGCATGGGCGCGGAGGCTGATGCCGCGGCGTTCGAGGGCAAAGAGCGACTCCTCCAGCGCGGCCAGCGTACGGCAGAGGCGCTCCATGGAGCGGCCCTTGATCAGCCGCCCGTCGCCGGGGTCGAACTCGGCGTCGCTCAGCCCGAGCTCCAAGAGCTGGGCCTTCATCTCTTCTTCGGTCTGGATGTAGGAGACCTGCTTCTTGCGGCGGACGCGGAACAGGGGCGGCTGGGCCACGTAGATATAGCCGCCTTTGACCAGGTCGTACATTTGCCGATAGAAGAACGTGAGCAGCAGGGTGCGGATGTGGGAGCCGTCGACGTCGGCGTCGGTCATGATGATGATTTTGCCGTAACGCCGTTTGCTGAGGTCGACCTCCGCGCCGATGCCGGACCCGACGGCGGAGATGATGCTGCGGACCTCCTCGTTGGCCAGCACCTTATCGTCGCGGGACTTGTAGGCGTTGATGATCTTTCCGCGCAGCGGGAGGATCGCCTGGTACTCCCGCATCCGTCCGCCCTCGGCGCTTCCGCCGGCCGAATCGCCTTCCACCAGATAGAGCTCGCAGCGCTCGACCTCGCGGCTGGTGCAGTCGCGGAGCTTGCCGGGCAACCCACCGCCGCTCAGCGCGCCTTTGCGCTCGCGGACGAGCAGGCGGGCCTTGCGGGCGCTTTCTCGGGCCTCGGCCGCGAGCATGCCCTTCTGGACGATGACGCGGGCCGTCTTGGGGTTTTCCTCCAGGAAGCGGTTGAGGAGGTCGCCCACGGTCGACTGGACGATGCCCTCGATTTCGCTGTTCCCCAGCTTGGTTTTCGTTTGGCCTTCAAATTGCGGGTCGGGGACACGGAGCGAGACCACGGCGGTAAGTCCCTCGCGAAAGTCATCGCCGGTCGGCGCAAGGTCCTTGAACATGCCCGACTTCTTGCCGTAGCTGTTGAGCGACCGGGTCAGCGCCGCCCGGAACCCGGAGACGTGGGTGCCGCCCTCGGTGGTGCAGATGTTGTTTACGTAGGAATGAACGTTCTCGGTGAACTCGCTGGAGTACTGGAGGGCGATCTCCATTCCGACGCCTTCGTGCTCGGCGGCAATGTAGATGATCTCGGGGTGGGCCGGCTCGCTGGCCCGGTTGAGGTGCTCGATGAACTCGAGGATCCCCCGGTCGTACTGAAACGTTTCGCCGTCGTCGGTCCGCTCGTCGAAGAAGACGATCTTCACCCCGCGGTTGAGAAAGGCCAACTCCTGGAGTCGCCGGTAGAGGATCCCGTAGTTGAACTGGGTAACCGGAAAGATCTGCGGGTCCGGCTTGAACGTGGTCTTGGTGCCCATGCGGTCGGTGATTCCGATTCGGGCGACTTGGGTGGTGGGCACGCCGCGCTCGTATTCCTGTTGGTAGACGTGCCCGTCGCGCCGCACCTCGACTTCACACCACTCGGAGAGGAAGTTAACCACGGTGACGCCTACGCCGTGCAGGCCGCCGGAGGTCTGGTACGCTCCCTTATGGAACTTCCCGCCGAACTTGAGCACGGTCATCACGCCTTGGAGGGTCGAGCAGCCCAGGTCGGGGTGGTCCTCGACCGGGATACCACGGCCGTTGTCCTCGATGATCACCGAGCCGTCGTTGTTGATGCGAACGGTGATCTCGCTGGCGTAGCCCGCCATGGCCTCGTCGATCGAATTGTCGATGACCTCGTAGACGAGATGATGCAGCCCGCGCGCGGCCGTGTCGGCGATGTACATGCTCGGCCGTTGCCGGACGTGCTCCAGGTCGCTGAGGTGCTCGAGCTGGTCGGCACCGTACTCGCTCTCGACCTTGCGGTACTCGGCAAGATCATTGCCTGCCGGGGGCGGCGTCTGCGGTTGCGAGGTGTCAGGTTCCGGATTCTGGGGAGAAGCAGGATTTGCGTCGTTCGACATGTTCGCTGCTATTTAGGGTGTAGAGACATTAAAAATTACTCAATGGCTCCCAGGCGGAAGCGGAGGTCTCGGATTTTCTCGTCGGGCAACAGCTCGCCCAGCGTTTCGAGCAGGGTTTGCTTCTGGAACGTGAGCTCCTGGAGCAACGTGGAGTTGGCCACCAGCACCTCGAGCGTTCCTCGGCGGACCGCACCGACCCGGCTATACCCGGCTGCCAGCTCGCCGGCGGCCTGCCGCCACGCTTCCTCACACGTCGCGGCCCTGCGGACGCCGGCGAACCCTCGCCGGGCCATCAACTGGACCAAGACGTCGCCGATCGCTTGCGGACCGCGTGCCATGGGTCGAGTCTCGCTTCCTAAAGACCGGTGAATCAATTACTGTCGCGTTTTCCGCTGTACTCCTCACGCTCCGCGTGAGGGTGTGCCGCTTGGCCTCACGCGGAGCGTGAGGAGTTGCGACACTTATTGATTCGCCGGTCCTAACCACCTCGGGACAAAGGCATGATCACGTAGGCGTAGCCGTCGTCGGTCTGGCAGACGACCGCACTTTCCGCGTCGCGCAGTTTCAGGGTGAACGTCTGCTCATCATCGAGGACCTTGAGAAAATCACTCATGAAGCGGGGATCCAGCTTAACTCGGATTTCCGAACCCTCGTAGGCCACGGGGAGCTCGACGTGCGACTCTCCCATCTCCGCGCCGTGTCCGGCCAGCACGACCTTGCCTTCCCCAAAGGTGAAGTCCACGCCACGCCGCTCCTCGGTCGTCACGATCGCCGCCTGACGCACGGCCGAATGGAACGGCCCCACGGTCAATTCGATCTTGACCATGTCGGGATGCTTGGGGAAGACGTCTCGCCACTTGGGATAGCGTCCTTCCACCAACCGCGTGTAGATCGTGGTCCGCTGACTCCTCACCAGCACTTGGTTCTCGGTCACGGCCAACTGGATCTGGTCGTCGTTGTCCGCCAGCGCCCGTTCAAGAAGCTGCATCGCCCGCGTGGGGATCACCGTGTTATCCACGGTCTCGTGCCCGGCCACGGCTTCGGCCGGCCCTTCCTGCGTGGCCAGACGGCGGCCGTCGGTTGCCGCGCCGAGGATCCCCTTGGGCGTCAGCTCGATCAACACGCCGCCCAGAGCGTACCGGCTACTCTCCGTATCCGTGGCAAAGATCGTTCGGTGCACCAGCTCCCGGAAGAACCGAGCCGGCATCTGGTGGTAGCGCTCCGCGTCGAACGGACTGACCGTAGGGAATTCATCGGGATTCTGGGTCGGCAACTGCCACTCGCTCTGATCGCCGCGGACGAGCGTGCGATTCCCGTCGCATTCCAGGTGAAGCTTCGTGTCGGAGCTTTCGCGAAGAATGGAACCGAACCGCCGGATCGGAAGCACCACGTCGCCGGGGGCCTGCACCTCAAAGCCGGGCACGTCGATACGAATGCCGATTTCCAGATCCGTGGCCATGAGGGTCGCTTTTTCGGAGGTCACCTCGAGCTTGGCGTTCTCCAGGATCGGCTTCGTACTGCGCGCCGGTACCACGCTGGCGGCTGTTTGGAACGCATGTGCCAGCTTTTCACGATCGCAGGTGAGTTTCATTGGTCCGTCCCATTTCTCCCAGGTTCTCGTCGTCGGCCCTCAGCAGGCTAGGCCTGTGGCCCAGTGCCGTTCGGCTGGTGGACGTTCGTACTTTATAGAAGTGTTCTTAAACTACTGTGATATTCGTGTGCCCGGCCCGTATGTCGATCGATATGGCCCGCTCGTCTCAAATGCTTGTGCGCGTTGTGGTTCGGTCGCGATGAATCGGGAATTTGGCTGGGGAAAACGTGTCGAACGACGGTCCGGCGGACGTCCGCCGGCTGTCGGTCCAGAGCCGTGGCCCGGCGGCCACGCGAGCGGCTGTCGATCGTCTCCAGCCCGCCGAACGGCCGTCGACAGCTTGAAGACACGTTCTCCACATCGCCGATCCGTCGTGGGTCATGGGTTCTTCAGTCTCTCCTGCAACACGAGCACGGCTTGCCGAACTTCGGGGTCCGTCTCTAAACGCTCCTCAGTCACGTGACAACCGTACGAGACCGTCGTGTGATCCCGGCCGCCGAAGTATCGTCCAATCTCCAGGAGGCTCTTGCCGGTCAGGTCGCGGGCGAGATACATGGCCACGGCCCGCGCGGTCGCCACGCGCCGAAGCCGCGTCGCGCTCTTCAGCTCGGCCAGGGGGAGCGAGAAGTAGTGGGCCGTGGTCAACGCGATCTGGTGCGTGGAAGGCTCTGGGGAGCCGTTGCACTCAGCGACGTAGCGGCGGGCCGCCTCGACGTCGATCAGCGCGCCGGCGGGGCCTGTAAGCTCCCGCAGCGCACCGGATAGCTGGGGCACCGTCCTGCTCAAACCGTCGGCCAACACCCCAGCGGCCGGGTCCGTGAGCTGGATTTCCATGATTCGGGCAAGCTCCCGCAGCACCACGAGGCGCGCCTCGCGCCCCGGCGTGCTCACCGCCACCGTCAAGCCCCCGCCCAGTCGCGTCCGTAACCCGAGCAGCATTCCCGGCAGCTCGGCGGGCAAGCTGCGGGACGTGAAAACGAGCCGGCTCCCAGCGTTCACGAGGGCATCGAAGGTGAAGAGCAGCTCCCGTTGAGCCGATTGTTTATCCACCAGATAATTCACGTCTTCGAACACGAGCAGCGATAGTTGCCGGTAGCGCTCGGCAAAGTCCTCGACGGTTTTGGTCTGGATTGCGTCGGTCAGTTGCCGGGCGAAGTCGGGCGCGGTGACGTAAGCCACCGGCCGGCCGCGGAACCGGGCCTTCCAGGCAGTCGCCAGGCCGAGGGCAAGGTGGGACTTGCCCGTCCCGGACGGCCCGTAGAAGACAACCGGGTCGTACCCATCGTCCGTGTCGCTGAGCACCGACTCGACTGCCAGCGGAACGAGCCGGTTCTCCGGGCCGGCGACGAAAACCCGAGGCGTGGTCGCACGATCTCCGCTGTTCGCAGAACCGCAACCACGACCCGCGCCCCCCAACGAGAGGGGGATCTCAACGACTCCATTCACCACGACAGCAGCGTCCCAAAAGGAGCGACAAACGGGCTATACCAGCACATCTTCTGCAAACCCACATTCTAGCGAGTTTGGCGAGGTCTCGCGAGGTGAAGATGGGGATTTCTCGGGACGAGATTCGGTCCGATAAATCGCTGTGAATCAACGAGTTAAGCGGTGTCTGCCTGGGGCCGCCCAATACCTCCGCCAACGCCAAGGTGCCCGCGGTCGCTACGGGGCTATTTGGGGGGGCGCTACGGCCGCTAGAGGCCGCAAACACGCCCACACGCACCAAGTTGTCGCCGCCATGGTAGGCCGTTAGAATCCGGTCCAAGAGGGGCCCAGGCGGCCCGTTGAAAAAGGGTGGCACTGCTGGCTTGCCCGGCAGTGCTGTACAAATTGGCTCGGAAACCACTGCTGGGCGAGCCAGCAGTGCCACCCAACTCGCGCTCGTCCCAACGGAGCACGTTCCATGAAAGACTCAGATCGACAACACGAGGCTCTCCACGAACTCGGGTGCGGCTGCTGCCGACGCGCGTTCCTCGGCGCGGTCGGCGCCGTTGCCGGCGGCATCACGCTTCGCTATGCCAGCCTCGCGGCCGCGGGCGAGGCGGCGGACGCGCCGGACGCGAAGCGCGAGCCGGCCACGGTCCGCGCGGCGTTCCTCTATGCCCCGTCGGACACCCTTCGAGCACCCGGTGCCTGGTGGAGCTGGCCCGGCAACGACTTCGATGCCGAGGGACGCCAAGCGCAGTATACGAAGCGGCTCAAGGAGATTGACGAGAAGCTGGGGATGCGGATCCTGGTCGACCAGACGCCGCTCTACTCCGACCAGAGTGTCGCGCAGTTCCTGGGCGAAGTGCAGAAGTCGAAGCCGGATGGGCTCCTTCTGATCCCGCTGCACAACACGACCTTCCGGCAGCTCGATCGCATCCTGGCGGAGCTTACGCCCAAGGAGGCGGACGAGGGCGAAACCCCCGTGCTCCAGATCCCGACCATTGTCTTCTCCACCTTAGGCGTCCACCACGGCTCAGTCAAGAAGTATCAACGGCCGGGCCTCTCGTTCATCCAGACGCTCGACGACCTGGAGGCCGTCGAATACGGCATGCGGATGATCAACACGGCCTGGCGCATGCGCACGAGCCGTATTCTCAGCATCGCCGGCGCGGCCGAGCCGGCCGAGGCGACCGTCGCGCCGCTGGGAACCAAGGTCCGTCGCCTCCCGCTCAAGCGGTTCGTCGACGAGGTCACGGGCACGGAAGTCACCGACGCGGTCAAGCAGCTCGCCCAAAGCTATCGCGAAGGCGCCAAGCAGATCCTCGAGCCGGCCGACCCGGAGATCCTCACCGCCGCCAAGGTCCACTTCGCCTGCAAGCGGCTCCTGGAAGTCGAGCGGGCCAACGCGATCATGATCGACTGCCTGCGGCGCGGCGAGTTCATGCCCTGCATGAGCTTCATGACGCTCCGCGACGAGGGAATCCCCGCCGGCTGCGAGAACGACCTCGCGGCCACGCTCACCCTCATGCTGGTCCAGTATCTCTTCGACCGCCCCGGCTTTCAGGCGAACCCCTGTTACGACACGGAGCGGAACCACTTCTTCGCCTCGCACTGCACGTCGGCCTCGAAGCTCTTCGGCACGACCGGGCCGCAGGAGCCGTACCTGCTGCGCAACTACGCCCACACCAACGACCCGACGTGCGTCCCGCAGGTCCTCTGGCGCGAAGGGGAAGAGGTGACGATGGCCCACTACTACCCCGGCGAGAAGCCGCAGTTATTCATCTACACGGGCACGGTCGCCCGGTGGTACGAGATGCCCCCGGTCGGCGGCTGCCGCACGAACGTCGCCTTCACGATCAACGAGCACGACGACGTCTGCGACGCCTCGGGCCACCACAACGTCGTCTTCTACGGCAACTACGCCAAACAGCTCCGCCGCTTTGCGCAGCTCTACGGCATTACGGTGCGGACGTGAGCGGTCCTGCCGGGATCGAGTGGTGGATGCCATGTTTTTGGTGGCCCGGCGCGCTGCTAGCACGTGCTACAGCTCATAGCCCTGCGCAACCCAGTCACGCCACTCGGCGACAGCCATCTGGGTCTGTTTGTCGGTGCAACCTGCCGGCTCCAATTGCGAGAGCGGGACCGCGAGCGGCCGATCTTGCCACTGGATGGAGACAAAGATCTCGCGCGGGCATTCCTCTTCGGGACCCATCTGGATTACCTCTACCTCGTCGCCCGTGGCGAGCGGGGAAATCGCCCTTTCGTCCCTGCACTTGGCGGTAAACGGAAACGTTAGCTTCTGTTGGAAGTACGAGTACCACCCGGTGGTTTGTCCGAGAATCTCAGGATCGCCATCAATATGCGTAAACTCAACGCCCACGCTGCCGGCGTATTTGGTGACACTCTTTTCGGCATACCGGATTTGCACGTTAGGAACGTGAAAAAAGCATATCTGGCCCAACCGCATCCCGGGGAACACCTTGATCGGCAGCTTCCCGGAATTGATTAGCTCAAAGGTAAGAACCCCCTCGAATCCCGGGTCGACGAAACCGGCGGTAGCATGTACTTGCAGGCCCAGCCGCCCCAGAGAGCTGCGCCCTTCGAGTCGACCCGCGATATCGCCGGGGAGTCGGATGAATTCAAGTGTGGATGCGAGTAGGAACGCTCCGGGGTGAAGCACGAAATTGCCACCCGGGTGTAGGCGCTGCCTCTCGAAGTAGCGTCGTTTCTGTTCGCCCAATATCCTTCTCGCCTCACACCCTGTCAGGTCGATGTGGGTCGCCTGGAGTGCGCGGGTCCCCACCAAATCGAACCCAAGACGGAGATCGAGCGAACTGGGGCCGAGTTGCGTTTTCGGGTCGATAAGCGGACTTACGAAGATGCGTTTCTCGTCCTCAGGCTCGGCAACCAGCCGAGCAAGTATCTCGATGTCCGAAAGTATCGGAGTCAGATTGGGAATGTCTTCAGCCATCGGGTCCCCCAGTCAGGCGCCCTTTTTTCGTCGCCGGTTTGTCTCTAGACGGCGGAGCACCTCCTTGTGAACGCAGGTCGTCACGATCGAGCTACCGATCAGGCGGTCTAGGCCCGCCATGGAATCGCACAACCACTTGACTGACGCTGCGTTCGCCAGCGGCTCGGGCTTGTCGTAGAGTTCCTCTATGATTCCCCACCTACGCCGGTACCCAGAAAGAAGGATGTTCGGCACCTTGACGGGCGTTTCCCTGAATTCGTCACACAGATTCTTGAAAGCATCGCACCGCGCTTCTGAGGGTTCAGGCCAATTGCGTATATGCTCCTTAACTTTCTCGACAAGCAATTTTGGATCGTCCCCCTGGGCGCTTACCGGAGAGCCAAGACGTAGTCTCTTCTTGCACCTTTCGAGGGAGTCGTTTTCGAAACAGGCACGCGGCAGCGCCTCGCCAAGGGAGGACAGCTTCTCGCGAAGGTGGCGCGCCATGCGGAAGTGCAGGTTCTCCATCTGCAAATCGTGCTTTTGCTCCTCCTCCTGGCGCTCTGTATCGTTGGGAAAGACGCTCGCTAAGTTCAAACGCCAAGCGTTCTCATAAACCTCGAGTTCCGAAGGGAGCGGGGCGGTAGCGGTTGACTGAGCTGGGTCGTCGGCAAGGATGCGGAGTCGAGCACGCGTGCTTGGGTGGCTAGCGCCGTGCTGACAGATGTTCTGCGACGGATACAGGCAGTACTCCATCGATAGAAGGGAGAGGATCGGTGAAGGACCAACCATTTGGGCGGCTATGAGATCGGCGCAGATCTCCCTGCACCAATTGAGCAAGGTGCCTGACGGTAGCGAATTACTCGCAAAGACGGACTCATTCGCAACCGTACGGGAGATGTCGTGCTCGGCGTCAAGCGCGTGGCCGACCTCATGCGCCAGGATTGCGCAGGCCAACGGGGAAAGGCCATCACAGATGGCGAACATTAGGACGAAGTTTCTTTCGTCTCCAGAAAAAACCTCAGCGATGTCAGCCAGCTTTTGCTTCAGGATTTTGATGAAATCGAATTCAAAAGCATTGAAGAGACTCCCCATGACGATGGAGGGTTGATAGCGCTTGCAGAACTCAGGGAAACAGCCTTCCAGTGAGAAGACTAGCTCGGGCTCGACCGATTGCCAAGGCAAGTAGACGAGCGATTCGTGGATCGTCACAAACCGTAGGGAGAAATGGTTCAGAGTCAACAGCAGCCCGTTGAATACTTCGGCCAGCGGAGTGTCCTCCTCAGGCCCGGGGCTCGTCATCGTGGCGCGCTGTTCCTGGGGAAGAACCTCCCACAGCAGGGCGAAGTTGCCCATCATGGTGTCCTCGATGTCTTCGAGGGCACGCCGCATGGTCTCTACAAGCCGCGCATGCTCGCCGGACTCGCCAGGCCCAATTCGCTCCAGGTGCTCCCTGAGTCGACGGCTCCGGTGGAAAAGCTCGGCAGCGCTACGGACCGCGACCTTGAGATCAGGAGAAAGCATCAAGCCACCCGGACAGATTAGTGAGTTCAGAAGGTCGGTAAAGGTGCGGGACGTTTTGCCTCCAAGCCAAGCAGTAATGAATGAAGTTCTTTGGCGTCGTCGCGTTTACAACGACCTTTCGCGAGTATCGACAGCAGTTCGATTACCCGGCTCAGGCGTGCTTCGTCTGGTTGACAGGACTCAGCCTCGCCTTTCGCCATGGAGGCCAAGCCCTCCTCGAGAGCCTGTCGCGTCTCGTCATTTGGAACGAGGGTCTTGGAGATAATCGGGACGGGGTTCTTAACCGCTTGAAGCTTGCCAGAGTAGTAGTTGTGGAGAAGCTCGGCCGCGGCGCGAGCTCGTTCATCCACTTCCCGGCCTTGCCGCGCCCGAAGCGCGGCCAGGTCGACCCTTGCCACGGCCAAGTCCACCTGGAGTGGGCTCGGCATTCCAGACGGCCTTTGAAGATCGGCAGTCGCCATGACGGTTGTCCTCCATGCAGATATGGAATTGCGCACCAGATTCGAAGCCCGACAAGGTCAGTCTAGCCGCAGACATCGCGGGCAGCCACCCAGCCCCCCTCGGTCGGGGGGCAGGTCGCGAAGCGTGGACGAACTGTCGGGCTGCTCACTGTCCGCTTCGCGATCCTGCCCGAGCACGTGAAGTAGGCGGACGACCTCGCGTAGGGACCTCCACTTCCGAAAGCTCGACTACGGTTTCCCGAACGTCTTGCCTAATCCTCCCGACAGCCACGACGCTAAGGAGCAACTGGCCGCCCGCGAGAATGTCTTCAACCTGATCCCCCTTGATTCGGCAGAACGTTGCGCCGTCCGTTGCCAGCATCTCGTCCAGAAGCGGGTCCTTCTTTGGCCACCGCTTCCGCATGACCTCCAGCCCTTTCCGTATTTTCTGCAAGCTCAGGCCCGCCTCGCGGAGCCTTTTGACTAAAGCGAGCTTCACGAGGTCGTCGAAGGCATATCTGCGCTCCGAGCCTTTCCCCGTCGCCTGCTGGATTGAGGGCGTTACGATCCCGCGCTCAGCCCAGTAGTCAAGGCAGCGCTGAGAAACGCCGACGATCTCCCTGGCTGCTGCGGCGGAGTAGCCGGATGGCGGCATGTTATACAACCTTGTTGTACTTATTTATAATCGGCGTATTCTCCTCTCTTCTTCGGTTGGAATCAACCCCCTATACGGTGGGTTTCTCGTCCAATCCGTAGGCACCCATGCGGATACCGCGCGCAGGAGCGGTTCGTTGCGCGTGGGGCGGTTCTTCGGTCGGGCCGCTAGGGTGCGGGTCTCGCCGGGGTCCTGGTATAGGGGGCCGCAACGCGAATTCAAGCCGCACACCTCTGGCTCTTGGACGCGCACGCGTGTCCTTCACCGAACCGGCACGATCTCCAGGTCGTCGAGCCAGCTCTGCCCGGCGCCTTCCTGGATTAGCCGGACGGCCGCCTGGCGGGCGGGGCCGGCGAGATGACTTGCCAGGCGAGGCGCACGCCGCCGGTTGCGTTTTCCGTGCGGACCTGGGCGCGGATGCGGTATCGGCCGTGGAGGCGAAAGCCCCGGAAGTGACCCGGGCCGATCAGATCGAACTGCCACGCGGATTGGCCCTCGCCGGGCGGACGACGGATGGAGAGCGAGCCTTGGCTTTGGAAGCCCTGGTCCCACGTCCAGTGGCAGTTGCCGTCGCTCTTGCGCCAGAACCAATAGTCGGACGGCACGCGGTACTCATCCGACGGCTCGAAGCGGTTCACGCGATCGGGGAAGAAGGCCGGGAGCCGGAACGGCGGCTCCTCCAGCGCGGGGTCCGGCTCGGCTTCGGCGAGCCAGCGATTGGCCGTCGTCTTGGGCACGGAGTAGACGCGGAAGTGGACTTCCAGCGGCTTGCCGGCGTCGAGGAGTTGCACCTGCCGGTCGCGGATGAGCTTGAAGTGCACGTCGTACATCGCCCAGCAGACCTCGCTCCGCGCGCTGGAACCTGACGGGCCGACGAACTGGAGCACCGGGTTGTAGTCCGGCTCGGCCGCGAACGCCAAAAAGCCCTCCGGGGCATACTGGATGTGACCCTGGTTGAGGTGGTGCGTCTGCGGTAGCTTGTAGAGCCGGCCGTCCCGCCCGCGATAGACCAGCCAGGGGAACTTCTTGTGACCCGCCGGCGGGAACCGATCGTTGGCCCCGTCGGGCAAGAGATCGCCAAACTCCAGGCCGCGGAAGTCCCGCGCAAGCATCGTCTGGCGCCCTTCGGGCTGCAACGTCAGGCGCGTGCGCACGTCGAACACGTAGCTCGGCAGATCGCGATCGTACGTCACTTCCAGCCACGTCTCTTCGACCACGTTGTCCGGGCGGTACGGCGGCTCCTTGGGCTGATCGGCACGCAGCGCCACGTCGTGCGTCTTCACGTACAGCTTCAGGCGCTCCGGGTCGCTCTGGTCCGCCTCCAGGGCGTCGATCACCATCTGGAAGATCAGGTGCTTGCGCCACGAGAGGCAAAGCGGCCCGCAGCCCTCGCCCTTGCGGATGAACACCGGACCGCCCGGCAGCAGCCGCAGGTCGTGGAGCGAGATCGGCTTGGCGATGCTCCCCATCGGCTCGGTGCCGGCGTAGAAGGCCCCCACCGGCAGCTCGCCGTCGTAGATCCAGTGTTCCCCGGAAGGCAGGGCCCGCCAGGCGAACTGCGGGGTGTGTTGCCGGAGATCGATGGGCTGTTCCGCTGCCGAAACAGCGGCCCCGGCCAGCCAGAGCCATGCCGCGCCGAGCACGGCCACCGCGGCGGCTCGGCGGATTGGGGCGACTCCTGAAGACCGCGTCATTTCCTGCACTCCCGGATCACGAAGGGGTCGTCGCCACCGCGATCTCCAGCCTATCATCGAGCCGTGCCCCGGGCCAGCCGACCGGGGGGATGCGAGGGGCCCTATCCGGCAGGAAGGGGGTTTCTTGCTGCTATTCGCTGGCAAATCGCGTCCCGATGCGGTTTAATAGGGTCGTCATGCGGAGTCAGCGCGGAGCGGCCCGCTCGGCATCTCCTCACTTTCAGGGCTGCGCCCGGCTGACGATCCTCTTTTCGGCGTCGGGGAGGGAGGCGGTCATGTCGCGGGACTTGGCCAGACGCTCGCGGGGCTTCACGCTCATCGAGCTGCTCGTGGTGATCGCCATCATCGGCATCCTCCTGGCGCTCTTGTTGCCGGCGGTGCAGGCGGCGAGGGAGGCGGCCCGGCGGGCGTCGTGCAAAAACAACCTCAAGCAGGTCGCCCTGGCCCTGCACAACTACCACGACACGCTCCGCTGCTTCCCGCCCTGCAATACGGGGGGACACACTTGGGTGCCCTTCGTGCTGCGATTCGTGGAGCAGGGGAACCTGTACGACGAGTACCATTGGGAGGTGTCGTGGGATGACCCGCTCAACCAGCCGGCGGTGAACACGCAACTGGCGATCCTCTGCTGTCCTTCTACACCCGACGGGGGGAAGCGTCTCGATCAGCTCCCCAACGGCCTGACGGCGGCCACGAGCGACTATTCCGCGACCAGCGGGGTCTCCGGTCTGCTGGTGGAGGTCGGCCTGGTCCCCCCGACGCCGAGCCTCGCGGGGGTGATGACCGCAAGCGGTTCCGTGCGTATGGCCGACGTCTGCGACGGCACCTCGCACACGCTGATGATCGCCGAGGACGCCGGCCGGCCCGTGTTCTGGACGGCTCGCGGGCGCGGGCCCGACGAGCTCCCGCTCGGCTGCGGCAACTACTCGGTCACCGGGGGCCGGGTCCGCGGTGCCGGCTGGGCCGACCCGGCCATCGCCATCCCCATGCACGGCTTCACCTCTGACGGCCTGAGCTGCCCCGGACCCTGCCCCATCAACTGCACGAACAACAACGAGACGTTCAGCTTCCACCCGGGCGGCGTCAGCGCCGCCTTCGCCGATGGCGGCGTCCGCTTCCTCTCCGAGACGACCGAGATCGCCACCTACGCGGCCCTCATCACCCGCGCCGGCGGCGAAGTCATCCCGTAGGGTGGGTGCTTGCACCCACGCGGGCCGCTACGGGTCTGTCCAGATTGAGTTTGCGGGTGCCACGGGCATCTTGCCCGTGCTTTCGCGGGTGCACTGGCGAGACGCCAGTGGCACCCAACGGCTGAAGTCGCCCATAGGGTGGGTGCTTGCACCCACGCGCGCCGCTACGGGTCTGTCCAGATTGAGTTTGCGGGTGCCACGGGCATCTTGCCCGTGCTTTCGCGGGCGCACTGGCGAGACGCCAGTGGCACCCAACGGCTGAAGTCGCCCGTAGGGTGGGTGCTTGCACCCACGCGCGCCGCCGGTTGCGCGTGCAAGCACGGCCCGTACGCCGTCGATGCGTCGACAGCGCGTTCGTGCAAGCACGCACCCTACGGGTTGCCTTCCAGGGTGATGATGTAGAGGTGGTTTCCGGATGCGCCGGCCCAGGTGCGGCCACTGGGGTGGGTGGTGATGTACGCTAGCGCCTCCGGGAACCGGGCAACCACGTTGCCGCCGGCTGCACGTTCGACGACCAATTCCTGGTCTCGGCGCATGGCGCGCCAGGGGAGTGCCGATGAGCCCGCCGCGGCAATCGCGGCCACGTCGCCCGAGCCTCGGATCACCTCGATGCACGCTCCCGTTTCCGCGTCCCACACCCGCACCGTCTTGCACCAAGAGCCCAGCGGCCTGTGAGCGCTCACGATCCGCCGGCCGTCCGGGCTGTACGAGACGCTCTCGACCCAGCCCTCATGTCCGCGCAAGACGGCCTTTTGTGCCGTGCCGAGATGGACCGGCGGTGGGCGGCGAGCCAGGGGAAGCCGGGGGAGGCCTGCTCCTTAAAACTGCGCCAGCGTTCGAGGAGGTGGGAGAGTCTTTGGTCGTCGGGTTGCGGCGAGGGGGCTTGACTGCGCGGTTGACCGCCCTCACCCCCGACCCCTCTCCCGCTTGCGGGAGAGGGGAGGCCTGGGGGCCGGCCGGATTCGTAGTGGACGGCGGCTTCGTCGTAATTCTAATTCCGGGGACACCATACACAATTATCTTCGTCTGCCTTTTTTCGGGCCCGGTTTCCGGCGTCTCAGGACGCGGCCCAGCTTCTTCTCCAAACGTGTTTGGAAATCGTCGTCGCCCAGGGCCCGACCCGTGCTCTCATGCTCGCGAAACGCCTTGATTTGCTCTTCGGTTGCGGCGCTGGTTAGCAGTCGCCACCAGTTGTTCGCCCGCGCCAGCAGCCGCGCGACCTTCACAAGGCAATCATCCTTCCGCTTGATGTGCCTGGTGTTCGCCGCACCACTCGGCCATCAGGTCGAGATAAGCCTGGTAGTCGTCGTCGCAGCAGAAGGTCTCCTGCCGACGGTTCCCCCGCTGGGTCACATGGTGGGGCATGCCCGGAACAACCACTCGTGCTAATCGAGCCATGCAGCCAACCTAGCAGGTCCGCTCGTCGCAGTCAATAGTCATGTATGATGTCCTTGCGCTACGATGAACTTGGGAAAGGAGGATGGATGTAGGATACAGCTTGAAACCTTTCGATGGAACCCTGCGGGTAGTCAATCCCGTCCGGAAGAGCTTGGCCAGCAG
>Ga0307379_10006526_pt1 | contig 16004 bp, 22 predicted proteins | sample UN2MG_FD_202237 | JGI IMG/M metagenome (GOLD analysis project Ga0307379, IMG submission 202237) | Soil microbial communities from Risofladan, Vaasa, Finland - UN-2 | ecosystem: Environmental > Terrestrial > Soil > Coastal area > Acid sulfate soil | place: Finland: Risofladan, Vaasa | collected... | reverse complement strand
ACATCAACCGATTGGCTACACAGCAGTCAGAGGGCAACAGCGCTATCCTAGCACAGCAGAACTCCAATCACACAGCTCTGATGGAGAGACAGTCTCAGCTGGCTGTAGAGAGCGCGAAGGTGGGTACCCTTAGCACGGGCTCCCTTGTAGGAATCTTTACCGCACTGTTGTCTATGGCCGGCCTCGTGCTGTCCATCGTAGTGGTAGTGGGCGGCATGGCCATCTACCCTATGCAGGATGCAGACGTTCGGCTCACTAAGAACGACGAGAAGATCCTGCAGATCATCAAGGACAGCGATACGAGAATGCTGTACAGAACAGACAAGGCAGAGCTAGAGGGTCGCAGACAGGACGAGCAAATCCTAAAGACCCTGCAACACGGGTACGAGGCAGACGACAAGGTGTTGAACGAGAAGCTCAGAGGACAAGACAGAATACTTCACATACTATCAACCAAGGCCCTGGGAACAGGTCTACCTTTAGAAAGGACAGCACCATGAACAACGCATTTTTACAAGGGTACATGTACAAGGAATCCGGAATACTTAGCGAAATAGCATCATTCTCAGCCGATATCGATCACAATCGAGCAGCAGCAGATAAGCTGAAGTCAGATCGGATAATTCTTGGAAAAGATATGAGGAATATGGTGAAAGGAATGGGTACTACAGGGGCAGTTGGCGGAGGAGTATTGGGAGCAGGTTTAGGCGGATTGGCTGGATACGGTGTATCGAAGATATCCGACAACGTCACAGGCAACAAGAACAAGATGCGGGACATACTCATTACAGCCCTCGGAACAGGGGCAGGCGGATTGGCAGGAGCTGCTGCAGGAGCGTATACTGGCGGAGCAACAGGAGCAACGTTAGGATTAGGCGCACTGGTGAGTGCCCAAGATAAATACGAAAAATCACTACGGTAAACAACGGACCAGTGGAACGATGAACAACGCATTCCTAGCAGGATACCTACATAAGAGTTCTGCAGAGCCTGCGGACCTGAGGCAGCAGCCCTGGTACCACAAAGCGATCAGCAACCCAACGCAAGGATCGTACAATACCTACAGATCACTACCATGGGGGTTCTTCCCTAGAGGAACCGCTACGAGAGCGTTGGTAGACGACGAGGGCTGGAGAAGGTATGAGCAATATCAGAAAGAGTTACAGAAGCTAGGCATAACCCCGGAGCAGGCCCAGAAGGGTGTAGCAGATTTCAGAACTGCTCGAGATGCATTTGACAAGTACCTGGACGGGATAAACGAGGAAGAGCTGCGCCTGATGGAGGAAGAGAATTCCCTAGAAGACTCCGTAGACGCACTGCCGTTTAAGGACCCTAGAAAACAGGCGGCTATGCAGCAGATAGAGGCGCTGAGGGAAAAAAGGAAAACACTGTACGACGAAAACCCTAATGCACCGTCACCAAACGAAGACTACCGGGAGCTCGCACACATGTCCGACGACAGCTCTCAGAAACCGTGGTACCCTAAGCCACCAGATGACCGCAATCAACACTCGCCACCCTGGACCAACGAGCAAGCCCTTAAGATGCAGGCACAGCTACCGAACGACAATCTAGTAATACCCAACAGAGATCCAATAGATGCGCTTGAATCCATGCAAGGTCCCCAATACGATTCCCTAACACGAAGACTAGTGCAGCCCGAGATAGGCGAACACGGTCTGGAAACAGCCTTCCACGAGTATACGCATGCAGTGGATCCATCGTTGGCATACCTTGGTAAGAATATCAGGGAAGGTAAGGTAGATCGCATAATGCCTGAGCAGTGGGTACAGAACCATGGACAAACGGTGGAGGTCCCTGCCATGGCAGTGGAACGAGCTGTAGAAGCATCTCCATACCTTCCTGCAAAGAACCGTAGACCCTTCACCACTGAATACGGCAAACAGATAGACAGACACGGTCCACAGATGGAAGGGAACATAGATAGGGATTTAGACCATGTCAAAAACTGGATGCAGGGACTAAGAAGTATGCCGGGAGCACGGGTTGCACAACGAGAGCCGTTCGCGTATAATAGGGATAAGAGAACTCCTGAGCAGAGGGCACAGGGCCTAGGCACTGCATACAAACAGTGGATGAATTATCAAGCAGATACACAGGCTAAGCCGGCACCAACACCAACACCAGCACCAAAACAGGCAGGACAATGAGCAACGCATTCCTAGCAGGATACATGTACAAGGAGGCCGCCTCCCGGGCAGACCTGCCCCTGCGGGAGCGCGTAGAGGTCGTTGTGACGAAAGGCGACAAGATCCTGATACAGAAGCGGGACGGGTATGCAGAGATGCCCGGAGGCGGCATAGATCCCGGAGAGGATCACAAGCAGACGGCCCGCAGAGAGACAATGGAAGAGGCCGGCGCCCACATCAGGAACCTGAAGCCGGCCGGAACCGTTGAATCCAAATGGTATGCAGGCATTAAGGATACCGACTGGGGCAAGGAGCTGTGGGAGAAGTACCGCGGATCCAAGACGTACTTTTACACGGCAGAAGTGACGGACAAACCGCTGAAGAAGCCTACGTCGGACGAGGGAGACGGCTGGAAGGGAGCCAAGTTCATGCCGGCAATAGATGCGCTAAAGTACCTGGGAACGCTGGACAACTCGTACGGCATGAAGGACTACAGAGACATGCAGAAGGCCGTCATAGGCCAAGCAATAGTAAAAGGATGCACAACGTAATGCCTGCCAAATCAAAAGCCCAGCAACGCCTTATGGGAATGGTGCACGCCTATCACAAGGGAACCCTGCAGAATCCTTCCGAGAAGGTAAAGGAAGTTGCAGAAGGGATCTCAGACGAAGATGCGACAGACTTTGCAAAGACCGACAGCAAGGATCTGCCTACTAAGGTAGACAAAGAGGCTGCCTGCGACGCATTCCTGCAGGGATACTTGTACAAGACGTCTGCAGACAACGAAACACCCGTGCTGTCGTTCATAGACAGTCTTCCTCCAGATGCGCTGGACCCTAATAAAGGACGAGCGGCCTTCGAGAAGATGGTTGATGCCGCGCCCCTTTCTCCATCCAAACTGGCGGAATACCACGACCGCGTTCAGAAAGACGGCATACAAGATCCTAGAAATATTCTGAACATCATCAGGTGGTACAGATCTATAAACGCAAAGAACCCCTACGGCTTTACCAGCCCTAAAAGAAAGATTGCCTTTGGAGACATACAGGAAAAGATGTTGCCGAAGATGAGAGAGCACGTTACAGCTAACCCCGGATATACTGACCAGGTACGAAGCAAGTACTACGCCCCTGCGAAACCACCTGCAACAATCATCCCACAAGCAACGAAGACCCCTCAAACAACGACCCCTATTCCCGCAACGACAACAGTTCCTACAACAGTATCCCAGAGAACGGTAGCAACGAACACAGGAGAGAAGAGATGAACAACCCCTTTATATCGGGATACGTGTACGGATACATGAGCAAAGAAGCAGGGCCGATAGGAGAGGCTATTGCAGGCATCGTACCTAACGCAGCTCTTTCCCTAGGAGCGCAGACATTTGATGCCCGCAACGGGTACCGTAGTGATCCACCAGTGATGGGTGCGGCGAACAGTCTGGCACAAACAGGCGCGACACTAGGAGGCGTGCTGACGCCTACGTCTGAAAAAGACCTGAAAGACATGAACAGGTCTCCGGCCAAAGGACTCATACCTCTGGTAGCTAACCTAAGATACGGCAAGCGCCTGAACGCCACTACACGGCGCTCGAGACAGGACAACGGGAGGAACAACAGCTCAGTTGGAAATATCGTATCAGAGCTAGCCTCACCACTCACAACCATCGGAGGCGCAGCACTGCTGGGAGGGACCATAGGTAACTTTGCAGGAACATCGTGGGATAGGGAATATAAGGGTGCCATGATAGGAGGAGGAGCGGCAGCCAGCGCTGTAGTGCTAGCTGCATTGGCGGCCCTGGCCACTAAACGGAGAACTCGATCGGAACAATCAGAGGTTGATTCCAAAGGAAACGTCCTAAAGAACATGTTCATCCCAGGCGCAGGCACGTACAACCACTACAAGCGAGTAGGGTCTACAGGCGAGCAACCCTCCTAGCAGATAAAAAAAAAGACCGACCAGCTTCATACTGGTCGGCCACTTTTTTCCGGGGGATGGAATGTTTTCAAAAGTCCATACGTATGGACTTTTAGTCAAGCAGGTCCTGCAGCCAGCCCTTGGCAGGCACGTCTTCAGGATTCTTCTTGGCGCGAGCGGAAGCAACCTTGATCTGGTGAGGAGTAAGCAGCAGGCATTCTTCGGTGCCGTCAGGATGTTCGACCCACACGGCTACGTAACTGGGAGCACCCAGCAGATGATTGCTCTTCAATTTCTTTCGTTGAAGATTCCGTACAGGGACCAGGTGGCCCGGTTTAACCGCAGCACTCGTTAGTTTCTCAGCCATAATAACACCTCTCTCACATGGGTTGCCGTCGGATACAGTGTGTTTTCCGACATATTTACATACCCTAACCACTACCGGCAGTAATGCAATACCCTCTAAACACAAGCTGTTTTCATCGACGAAAGACAGTGTATAGTAACAACTCGTAAAACAAGGATTCAGACAACGAGGACGGACACACATGAGTGAAGCAACGGCAATTTGTATAGCAGCGTTTGTATGTTGCCTTACACTACTTATTGTGTTGATATACTCCAGCCACATATGTATTCGACCCGGGTGCAGTCGTCTGGCTAAGAAGGGGCAATACATCTGCAGCAAGTGTGCAGGCAAACTGGGCCTATAAAGATACAACGAGACAGCCGTGACACATATGGAACTTCAACATGCCTGACGACATATTCTTAGGAGCTGACGGAGGGGAGACCGTCCTCATAGACGGGACTTGTTACAGGCGCGTGGGAGCGGATCCAACACCACCTGATTCCGTATTAGTTGATGGGTTCTATGAAGATTGTTCGCCGTGTCAGGCTTTTTTGAACGGCGGTTCCAGTACCGGTTCCGGAAGCGGTATAGATGGAAGACCTGTGAGATTTGTATACGCTAAATGCATCCTGCCGAGAGAAGACACCGGGTCCGGGTCCGATGCAGGGTCTTCGGCTATATCAGATACATTCTGTACGGAAGAGAGCAGGAGGTTAATACAATCACTTGCGACAACGCCAACAACGGTGCATTGTGGCAAATCTATACAGGACGCCGTTGCGAATTTAAGCGCAGGACCGCAGTCTGTAACCATATCCTGGAGCATGGTCCCTGCGAAAGTTCCTATAGCAAATAGCGGGCAGCTTTTTTCTCTACAAAATACGGAATTGTGGATACAGGATTTATGGTATAACTACGAGTATGGTAGCGGTCTAGGGGTTCCTGGCCTAACCCCTACCGATCACGAAGAGATTATTACAGAAGCATTCGTCTTATGGAAAAATATGCTAGAGTCTGTATTCAGTCCCAGCAACGGGTACCCCAACCAACTCACAGTCGTCATGGATGGTTTGGGGATGGAGGCAGGAAAACCGCCTCCTATAAGACTTAGAGGGCATACATATGACAAACCATCTGGAATTAACCCGTTCGCACATGGCGATCCTTACATCAGAGTAGGGATGCTACGATTCTTCATACAAGAAAAGGATGCGCCTTATCTAGCAAATACTTCCATAGGACACACAGATAACCGGGACTTCATAGACGTGACGCCTAGTTCAACAGGAACATTTGTAGGAGACATTCAAATAAACGCTTTTTACAGGTTCCGAAGATCTTTCGCGCTGACTCCCAATCTAGTAGCGTCCGCTCCGTTTGCAGGGCTTCCTGTAGCACATGAGCTGCTTAGCGTCATAGTTCATGAGATAGGTCACGCGTTTGGAATTGATCACTGGGACCCTAGAGCTTTATTTACATGGCCAGAGGATATTATAAGAACACTGGAGATAACTGACCAAGATACTATTAACACCATTATACAAGGAGAGACGGATCCGGGATCGTTCTGGCATAATGTAACATCAAATAGGCTGTCAGTTATGTCAGCTCCCGGACAAGCGATAACATACAACATGGAGACACTTCCTCCCGCGGCTACCCTCCGATACGTGCTTTTCCAAAACGGGTGGATTAACAACCCTGTGGATAGATGTATGGTGAGGGCTGCGTTCGACCCTCTGCCGCCACTATAGAGGTATATGAGTGCACACGGAACAAGATACTAATAATAATATTCATACAATACCCCCTGCAACATATGGTGGTGAAACAGATACTGTAATTACAGACGAGTATTATGGAAACGTAATCTGTTATGACAACGAATGTTATGAACTGGTAGACATGTTTTATGGAGACAATATCCCAGAACTACCTCCAGACCGCGTGCTAGGAGCATGCTTCGACTCCAGCAGCTCAGGCGTCAGCTCAGGCATCAGCTCAGGCGTCAGCTCAGGCGTCAGCTCAGGCGTCAGCTCAGCAGAAGGCTCCTCCACGGTATCCGAAGGCTCCTCCACGGTATCCGAGGGATCCTCCACGGTATCCGAAGGCTCCTCCACGGTATCCGAGGGATCCTCAGCACAGGTCGAGGGATCCTCAGCACCTGCAGCAGGCTCCTCCACGGTATCCGAAGGATCCTCAACACAGGCCGAAGGATCCTCAGCACCGGCAGAGGGCTCCTCCACACCTGCAACAGGATCTGCCGAATCATCCGGCGCCGCAATAGAATCGGGAGTAAGCTCGGAGGAAGGATCCTCGACCCCGACAGCAGGCTCCTCCACCCCAGCAGCAGGCTCCTCCACGGTATCCGAAGGATCCTCAGCACTGGCAGAGGGCTCCTCCACACATGCAACAGGATCTACCGAATCCTCCGGCACCGCAATAGGATCAGGATCTGCACTGTCTTTGAACGCGCTATATGTCCCATGCAGCGGAAGTGAACAATCTTCCGCAGTACCTGACGGATCTTCCATAGTGGCAGAAGAATCCTCCATAGTGGCAGAAGAATCTTCAACAGTAGCAGAAGAATCTTCAACAGTAGCAGATGGCGTTAGCTCTGCTCAGGCCGAGAGCTCCGCTGTTGCTGAGATCAGCTCTGCTCAGGACATCAGCTCCGCTGTTGCTGAGATCAGCTCTGCTCAGGACATCGGCTCCGCTCAGGACGTCGGCTCTGCTCAGGATGTAAGCTCTGCTGCTGCTGAGATCAGCTCTGCTCAGGACATCAGCTCCGCTCAGGACATTAGCTCCGCTCAGGCCTTGTCGTCTGCAGAAGATATCAGCTCAGCTCAGGCCGAGAGCTCAGCTCAGGGCATCAGCTCTGCTCAGGCCGAGAGCTCTGCCCAGGCCGATAGCTCCGCCCAAGCAGGGATCAGCTCCGCCCAAGCAGGGATCAGCTCCGCCCAAGCAGAGGTAAGCTCCGCCCAAGCGATCAGCTCCGCCCAAGCAGGGATCAGCTCCGCCCAAGCAGAGGTAAGCTCCGCCCAAGCGATCAGCTCCACTCAGTACGAGAACTCTTCGCAGGGCGCTTCCAGCGAAGCTCCCCCGGCTCCCATGAACTGCCCCGGTGATCCTTGTGGTGCGTTATCCGCGAACTATACCGTGAACCTCGCGTTCACCGGCGGAACCTTCACATTCGGAAACTGCACAGATTTAGACGGTAGTTACGCCGTAAGCCGCGATTACTGGGGATCCGGGGACTGCACATGGGGGGGAGAGGGTGGTGGACCTAACTTCTGGCCCCTGGACTTGTACTGCACCGGACAAACCTGGGTTATTATAACGGGTGCCGACGGCTCAGCCTTCCAGTTCGAGAAGGACAACACCGACGGCACACCTGTGGGATCCTACACACAGGTATCCGGCACATGCTTGGGGGGTTCCTGTGCAGTGTCCTAGGAGCCCTGCTTGCGGTACTGCGCCTTCTGCCTTTTTTGGCGGAACAACTGAACTCCGTTTTGACTATACAGGAATTGGCTGGGAGATAGAATTCTACGACTCCGACACTGAGGAGTGGGCGTTGTATTTCAGTAAGGCCGATGCCGTTGGATGCTCTCCAGGAGGCACCTACACGCCGAACCTCGACGACGGAACCGCTGTTGTTAGCTAAGGATTTTATATGAACTCAAATTCTCCTGCACATGTATCTGTATCTGTCTGACTCTGTCTGACTCTGTCAAGTTACTATATAGAGAACACTGATGAATAACAAACACCGACAACATGTCATCTAACATCAGACATAGATATTTTCTGCCGTTCACATGCATCACATTGTTCGTCGTATCCTGCACCACGACAAGCACTGCACCGCGCAGCGTACCCCTAGAGGACGTCTTCCTTAGCATACACAACGAGCCATACGTCCTGCACAAGAACGACTGCTCCAACAAGGCGGCCAAGTATGCGCGAGCACTGTGCAACAAGAAGTACCCTGCGCAGATAGCGATCTTCCGCCCCAAGGAAGGCTGTGCCCAGACACATGCAGTCGTATCTCTGACGTACGCCAACGGAGAGACCTGGTACTACTGCCCGACAAGCAACACTGTTTCCTCTGACGGGAGTCGGTATGGTAGGTTGATCGTGCAGATACCGTACAACATAGTGGACCTGTCTGCTATATTCGGAATACCTCGAGAGGAGTTCGATATAGTAGAGGACCCGTAACACTGCACTGACCTAATGCACGCGTATTCGTACAAGCATGCGTAGGAGAGCTTGAATGATGGATTTATTGAAATACCTATTAACGATAGTAGCCGCACTAATTTTATACGCACTTAGCAAAGAGGAAAGGAAGGATGAATGATAGGACGACATGGGACAGAGTACGAGAGTATCTAGAAGAAATACGCCCTTTGAACAGCTTGTTTACGGTGATCACGCTGCTTGTACTAACCGCCGCAGTAATCGTCCTGTTGCCACAACGCGACTCTCGCATACAAGACGAGGCCGTGTTCCGCGGACACGCCGTCCTAAAGGGAGACGTACTTGTCTGGCAGGAGTCTCCGGCCGAGACGAAGAACAGGCTGGCCACAATAGAGCGAATGCACGATCTGCAGACAGCGTACGTAGAAAAGCTGGAGGCCATGAACGCAGAGCTGGAGGGCGTCAGAGATTCCCTGCGAATGGATCTAGCTAATTCCCAGAGACTTGTGGAGGAAGAGCGGACAATAGCCCTACAGGCCAGAGCAGATTACCAAGACCTTCGATCAAAAATATTCAAAGACGCCAGAGAGGCAGCCGTCGCGGAAGAACCAGTCCCGGCCCTCGAGGAAGATCTGCAGGAACCTTCACCTACCTCCGCACCGCCGCCTCCCCCTCCTAGGAGATGGTACCAGGTGTGGAAGAAACGAACAAGCGCTAAGTAAGGAAGGGCTGCCGTGAACATACCCGCTTTCGTAGACTCCCTGATAAACGGAGAATGGCAGAGCCAAGACAGTAGGGAGGCGATAATCGCAGAGGTAGAGGTGCTGTACGCAGAACTACGCGATTCCTCCACAGTCAAGGAAATAGTCAGGAACATTACGGAGGCGGTGCTGTCCGAGCACGACCTATGAGCGCGGGAAAAGGATACAGGGGAGGGCGCCGCGTGACGAGTGCATACTACGACAGGTATTCCCTAATAGACTTCAGCAAGGGTGCGGAGAAGGTTCCCAATAAGGCCGAGACCCCTCTATCGGATTCAGAAGCAGTGAAGATACTGGGTGTTTCCAATAAGGATCTGCGACCGACAAAGATCAGGACAAACAAGCCTAAAAGGGCTTGACATCGGCACATGTAGCCCTCTATTACGGTATATACAGACCACATATACCGAAGGAGGCTAAAAATGCCCGACGAAAAAGATGACCAGATCACCCTACGCGCCAACACCCCTGCAGGGGACAAGGAAGCAGCAGAAGACCTTACACTGTTCGACAAGACCTCGTACTCAGAAGACGACCAGGTAAAGGATCCCCTGCACGTAGAGTTCAATACGCTGGGCGGATCCGACATAGTGAGATCACGCTGATGCACTGCCCGGACTGCAAGGACAACACCCTGCGAGTGGTGCGATCAATGCCTGTCCCAGAGTACCCTCACCCACAAACTGTCCGACAGCGCATATGCACGACCTGTCACAAGGAATTCACAACCGTAGAGAAGATCTGCGAAAACGATGCCAAGGGAGGCAAAAAATAATGTCATACGGATTCGACCAATCATTCATACGACTGAACGACCTTCGCATGTACCTGGCAGCAGGCGGACAGGGCGGCGACAAGGAAAAGCTAATCAAGACCATCCTAGACGATCCGACAATCGAGATACGCAACTCCGGCATGCATTCCATATTCAAGGCGAATGCGAAGAACGTGCAGATGCGGGAAGAGTTCGACGATCTGTGTAGAATGACAAACAGCTTCCTGCAGACGGCAGAGGATCAGCACATCCCTATGGCCGACAGACACAACAGAGCGACGTGCGTGATAGTGGGGTGCGGAGAAGGATTCAACCTAGAGTTCGTGCAGAAGGCCTACGACAAGGGAGCCGTCATCATAGCACTGGGCAATGCGGTCCATTTGTATGACAAACCACAATACTGGATAGGGTCCCGCAGACCGCCGGCGTACGTGAACACGGGATTCAATTCCTCAGCCATCACCGCCATATACCCTAAAGAACACCGGGACGACAAGCTGTGGATGAACACGGGCGCACATCAGATGTGGTCGCAGATTGTGGTAAAGAGCTGCCCCAACACGTTGTTTTACAGCAAAGAGGTCGTGCAGGGCAAGACAACGATGGAGCAGGTCGCCAAAGATTTCATCGACAATCCCCGCATCACCAATCTGGCTAACGATTCCACGCTGTCCATCGGTCTGACGTTCGCAGCTTCTTCAGGGTTCTCCAACATTATCCTGCACGGAACCAGCTTCTCCGACAAGTACGCTTTCGACGAACAGATGCATCCGATAACAGCGGCGAGAAAGAAAAGATCCTATGCCGCCTTCAGCAGCGTGTTTCAGCATCTGTGGATAATGCTTGCAGATCGATACGTGAACGTGTGGGGAACGGAAGACGTGGATCTAGGCGTCCTGCGCATGCCGTCCGAAGAAGACCTGCTCAACAGCATCGAGTACTCTCAGGCGTTCAGCAGAGCAAAGAACAACATCAGCAGCATTTCTACCCCCGTGGAAGAGAAGATCCTGAAACTAACTACCCGTCTAGATGACCAGAAGAAGATGCTGTCTGTGGTGATGATCGCAGACAAAGTGGATGACCTCATCAAGCACTGGCCCAAAAACCTTAAAGGGATCGAGACGCTGCACAAGTGCAACGAGTCCCTTAAGGAAGCGCTCGCTCAGAAGGGAGCATGCACAGGCTGCGCCAAGAACAAGTTGTTAATCCCAGCGTTCCAACTGTTCGCCAGAGAAGCCAGCCTTAAAGAAGGCAAGGCAGCGTCCCCCATCAACAGATTGTGGAAGAAGGTGTTCCCGGACAACCTAACGATGATGTACAGCGGCGACGCCAACGGATCCAACAGCAGAGTAATCAAACATCCATCCATACAAGGAGAATCCAAATGAGCGAACTACACCAAATTCTAAGCAAGCGAATGGGCGGTGGGGGAATGGCCGGACGCAAGAAAGGCACCAACGACCCGTTTGCAAACCCTGAGAGAGACCTGGGACACTGCTGGGGCCTGATCTTCAAACAATCCATCATCGTCGCTGAGAGGCAGTACGCAGGCAACGCGCAGGCGCTACGGTGTCTGGACATGATCGCCAACATGCTGATCCTCACGTACAAAGAGGCGTATACGTCTCGGTTGGAAGGTCTGCAGCTAATGCCGCAGATGTACAAGGAACTGCTCGAGTACGGCAGCCTGGGCAGAGATGTGTACGGAGTATTCTCCGGCGCCGTTGTACAGACGCTCATGTGCTACCTGTTCACAGTTCCCGAAATGGGAATAGGTCTTCCTCCGGAGATCGGGGAACGCGTGGACGAATACAACGGCATCCTCACAATCCTCTCCAGCTTGAAGGACAGCACCCGAAAGAAGGTGCTGGCAGAGTTGGACGAGAACGGCATGTGGCCGCGCTGTGTGGACTACGGACCGCTGCTGAGAGAGATGGACAATTACGCAGAAGTTATCCGCAAGGATCAGGATCGTCGACTGGCCGAGCTGGAGGAAAAGGCAGATGTCTGAGAACCTTAAAGACAGGCTGAACAAGATTGAACTGGCAAAGTCCATGAACGTTTCCGTCAAGGAGCTGGAAGGTCTTAAGGTAACTGCCGACAAGGCCACGACAGACGCTCTGTTGGCCGGCAACGTGCAGGTTGTAGGGATCCCTAAGAAGGTTGTATCTCCTCGAGAACTGCGGCTAGGGCAGAACATCACAGGCGTAGCGCACCACACGTCCAAACCCCTTACTGCGGAGGAGATGGAGAGGCAGCTGCTGGCAGGAGCCCCTAAGAGACTTGTGTCGCAGCACGTAAAGCTGGACAGAGCCCTAGGAAAGCCTGTGCTGTCCGTGAGACCTCCTAATGCGCCGTCCATCCTAGACGAGGTGGAAGCCCCTGTTCGCATCATCATCCACCAAGGACAATCCCCAGGGGACATCCTGATGCTGACGGCGGCCGTACGGGATCTGCATGCAAATTACCCGGGCAAGTTCGTCACCGATCTGCGCACACCGTGCCCGGACTTGTGGCAAGGGAATCCGCTCGTTACCAAGCTGCAGGACAACGCTCCGGGCGTAATGCACCTGCGAGCAGAGTACGGACTTATCCACAGCAGCAACCAGGGATCCAACCACTTCGTACACGGGTTCGGACACGACTTCACCACCAAACTAGGTTTACCGATCAGGGCAGGAGAGTTCAAAGCGGACCTGCGTCTGGCCGACCAGGAGAAGGCATGGCTAAGCCAGGTGCACGAGATCCTCAACAAGACCGTTCCTTACTGGGTGGTGGACGCAGGGCACAAGTCCGACTTCACTGCCAAGCACTGGTCAACGAACAACTACCAACACGTTGTAGACAGTCTGCCTGATATCTGGTTCGTGCAGATCGGTGCAGACAACCCGCAGCATACGCATCCCGCGCTGACGGGAGACAACGTCATCAACCTTATCGGTAAGACAAGCCAACGACAGCTGGCACGACTCGTGTACAACTCGGCCGGCGTTATCACACCCGTATCGTTCCCTATGCACCTGTCTGCAGCGCTGCCTGCACATCCCATGTACAAACGCAAGCACCGGCCCTGCATCGTGCTGGCCGGCGGCAGAGAACCCGCGGTGTGGGAGCAATACTCCAATCACCAGTTTCTCCATACGTGTGGACAATTGCCCTGCAACATCGAGGGAGGCTGCTGGAAGTCCCGCACCATCCCGATCGGAGACGGGGACAGCAAAGACACTGCAGGGCTGTGTGAGCGGCCCGTGGAAGACGACAAGGGCGAAATCATGCCGCAGTGTATGGCGATGATCACGCCTGAGACGGTTGTCAACAAGATACGGGATTATCTAAGGTTCTACGACTACTCGTCGGACAACCCTTCGGAGTGGTCTGTCGTACCCTACGAAGGATTCACCCCGGCAATGAAGGAGGCCCGAGAGAAGGCGATCAACAAAGCCGTGAAGACGCCTGCAGTGCGACAACCTCCTGTATCGGCAGCCGCACCTGCAAAGCCTGTGAAGAAGCGGAGAATCACCACCCCCCAGAGGAAGAAGTAATCCGCATGGGCAGAGACTCCAACATCATACTCACCTGTGCAGGCCTGACAGAGGCGTGTGCTCCCCCAGCTCCGGAGGGGTACACGCTGCGTGCGTTCCGAAAGGGAGACGAGAGAACCTGGTACGACGTCTGGCAAAGGGCGGACAAACTGGGGCAGATCGACCGCACGGACATCTACAAGGAATTCGCCGCGCACAGGCAGTTGATACCAGACAGGATGTTCTTCGTCGACTACGAGGACGAATCGATCGCCACAGGATCTGTATGGATCACGGACAAACACAGATCGTACCCGCAACACGAACTGTGGGGACAGCTGCACAGCATCGCAGTAGTGCCAGAACACCAGGGCAAGGGAGTCGGTAAGTGGCTCTGCAGAAACCTGATGAATGCCTCGCTGGAAATAGGGTACAAGAATTTATACGTAGAGACCTCGCGAGATCGAGAAGACGCTGTACGGTTGTACATCGCACTAGGCTTTGAAAACAGCAATGATATCATCTAACACAGCAACAAACAGAGAAGCATACACATGAAAGTTTTAGTAGTAGGTGGAGCAGGGTACGTCGGAGGAGGTCTCATGGACCTTCTGGAAGGAACCAATCACGAGGTAACGGTATACGACAATCTTCTATACGAAGAAAGTTACCGGAGGCAAGTGCCTTTTGTGCATGGGGACGTAAGAGACGCTGAAAAGCTACTACCACTTGTGCAGGCCGCGGACGCAGTGGTATGGTTAGCAGGTATAGTTGGAGATGGTGCATGCGCGGTCGATCCAGAACTGACTACGGCCGTCAACCTAGACAGCGTCAAATGGCTGTCAGAAAACTTCAAGGGAAGGATCGTATACATGTCCACGTGCTCGGTGTACGGAGCAAGCGACGGCATACTCACAGAGGACTCACCGACCAACCCCCTGTCTCTGTATGCAGAGACCAAGCTGTCATCCGAGAAGTATCTAAAAGACAGCAACGCCATCATTTTCCGTCTAGGTACGTTGTTTGGCGTATCAGACACATACTCAAGACTTCGACTAGACCTTGTGGCAAATACACTGGTCGCCCGGGCGCATACGCACAAGGAAATAACGGTATTCGGAGGAGAGCAGTTCAGGCCTCTACTACATGTCCTGGACGCAGCACAGGCGGTTTTTGACGGTCTAGTCAGCGAACACACAGGCATATTCAATCTACATCGGCAGAACGTGCGCATATGTGATCTGGCATATCAAGTAAGGTGCCACTTCCCCGACATCACAATAAAAACCACTGAGATGAGCTTCGAAGACTCACGGAACTATAAAGTCAGTAGCGACAAGGCTAGGAAGGAGCTCGGATTTTCCACCAAGTTCACGATCGACCACGGAATCTTGCAGGTACGAGACGTGATTGAGAATAGAACAGTAGACCCTGCAAGCAAACGATACCATAACCACGGATTCATGCTGGACAAAGTGGAGCAATCCCGATGATTATTAGACATCCTGGAGTACTGAGTGGTGGTTTGGCCACGGACGATAGAGGTACGGTAGGCTTTGTCAACGGGTTCGATCCTCACGTGGAGGGCGTTAGACGGTTCTACACAGTATCAAACCATCGACAAGGATTCATACGGGCATGGCACGCGCACAAAGAAGAAGCCAAGTACGTGACTGTACTGAGAGGATCTGCTGTTGTAGCCGCCGTAAAGATCGAAGGGGACTGGAAGAACCCAAACAAGGGCACAGAGGTGGAGCGTTTTGTATTGTCCGCAAACAAGCCATCAGTACTATACATCCCAGAAGGCTATGCCAACGGGTTCATGAACCTTACGGAAGATGCGCAACTCATGTTCTTCTCAACATCTACAATGGAGGAGACCGAGGGCGATGACTACAGATATGAATCGGATTACTGGGATGCATGGGAGGTGGTAGAGCGATGAAAGAAGTACTCGTACTAGGCGGATCAGGTATGTTGGGGAGAATGGTGTCCCTGGTATTAGCTCAGGATGCGGGGATAAATGTTACGGCAACGGTACGCAACATAGATACACAACGCATCGACCATCCCCGTGTTAAGACAGCGGTCCTAAAAATCGGCGCAGGAGAGGAGACGGCCTTGGACCACCTTCTCCGAGGCAAGCAGGCTGTCGTCAACTGTATCGGTATAACTAAACCGTATGTGAAGAACGAGACCTCGGAGGAGATCCGCAACGCAGTAGCATGCAACGTACTATTCCCACACATGTTGGCAGAGAAGGCAGCAGAAGCAAGATGCGCAGTGTATCAGATTGCCACTGACTGCGTGTACTCAGGTCTA
>Ga0307379_10006523_pt1 | contig 16006 bp, 17 predicted proteins | sample UN2MG_FD_202237 | JGI IMG/M metagenome (GOLD analysis project Ga0307379, IMG submission 202237) | Soil microbial communities from Risofladan, Vaasa, Finland - UN-2 | ecosystem: Environmental > Terrestrial > Soil > Coastal area > Acid sulfate soil | place: Finland: Risofladan, Vaasa | collected... | reverse complement strand
AAACCCTTCCTTGGTGGATTTTAACGTGCATCCCAAGAAATTAGAAGTAAGATTTGAAGATGAACAATATATCTATAATAAAATTTATTCAATTTTGCGTGGGTTTATCGAAGAGAGATATATGAAAGGTGAAGAACTTTCTTCTACGGATTTGAAGTCTTATATATCTACCGATAATACCATGACTGAGAGAAAGGTTTTTGATGATCAGGATCAAAAAATAGAAAGAGAACTAATAAAGGAAAAATCAGTTCAACTTCAAATTACAGATGATGCACAAGATAATAAAAAAGAAATCCCAGAAGATGTTATACGAGAGAAATACGTGGTTGCTAAAAATTTTCCTAAATTAAGGTTGATATCTAAATCGGGACAATTAAGCAATAAAATATATGTAATTCTAGAAGGAGTAAATCAAGAAGGTGAACTAGGAATGTACATCTTGGATCAACATGCTGCTTCCGAACGGATAACTAAGGAATACTTTATTGAGCAATATGAATCATCAAAAAAAAACAGGCAAGCACTAATAATACCCCTAACAGTTGAGGTTTCTCCGAGTGAAAAATTTTTTTTACTTTCAAATATCAATGAAATTAAGAAGCTTGGATTTGACTTTGAACATTTTGGGGGGAATACATTTATATTAAGAGAGATTCCTGTAATTGTAGAAAAAACAGTTAAGGCAAATATCATTAAAAACATCATAAGTGATATTACAGAAATTGGTAAGGATAGCAGTTTCTCAGAAGTAAAAGAGCAAATTATCAATTATCTAGCATGTCACAAAAGTGTGAGAGGGGGAGATGATTTGAGTTTAAATGATATTCGCAAACTTATAACCGAATTATCTAAACAAAAGGATCCATATCATTGTGCTCATGGTAGACCTACATTGAAATTTATTTCCTTTAAAGAGATGGATAAGTTATTTAAGCGAATATGATAAATGATTTTAAAGATAATTATAAAGATATTTTTTATTTTAATTGTATTCCATTAATTCAAGAGCTCTTATCGCGAGATCATCAATTATGGATTTCTCATCAATCAACTTTACAAGACGATGAAACATTTCACGATATTGAAGGTCAAAAAGAAGATTTTAAGACTGAACTTGAAGAAATTAAAAATTTTCTAAATCGGATGTAAACTTCGTTGAAATATTAAGATAATTTTATGCTTTTGAGAAAGCTATTCCTTCAATACCTTGTATTCCTTCGACTTGTCCGAATAATTCCTCGATTTTATCAGTACCACCCCATTCCTCAGGATATCGCACTCTAACTCTTGCTTTTTCAAGACCAAATGCTACAGGATGGATATCAAAATGTTCAATTACACAAGTATCTGGAATAACAGCTTTTAGCTTAATAATGAGTTCTTCAAAATCCACATCCATATCTTCTGGAATAACATCAATTAAAGCTACGAATTCTCCCATTTTAATCACTATTAAACTAATTTTTTCTCACGGTCCTTCAAATTCACATTTTAAGCATTTATACGTATTCCCCGTAGTACGACATCGCTCACATCTCCAAATGGTCACATCTCCACATTGTGGACATGGAAATCTTACAGCGTTCTCGTAAGGAGTAATTGGTTTGTTACAACTGAAGCAAATATTTTTTTTATATGTGGACATTTTTGTATGATTATTATATTTTTTATATTATAGGATGATTAAGTAAATTACGTCTGACTTTAATTATTTTCGGTTTTAGATTCTATATTATTCGGTGCCGTTATACAACTCAAACATTCTTTTTGCATCAGTAAAAGTTAATTAAACTTTAAATTCATAAACAATATAATTAAAGTATATAAATTTTTGAAATAATCTTCAAAATTGATAATTTAACAAAAAAAAGATGAATTTGGATGCCCGAAAATAAAGTAAAGAAATATTTCTCTCTTATTGAGGCTTGGGCTTGGTGTGACATATGTAATGATATGGTTGCGTTAAAAATAAATAAGAAAGAAATTATTGATGGCTTAAAAATGGGGATGTATACTAAGGAGTACAAGCACATAAACAAGTTTCCCGATTATGACGATACAGAAGATCTTTCAGGCAAGGAACACGCAATTTATGTCTATATCAATGATAATTATGACATCACAGGTGTTAAATCATTTTTTGGAGATTCTCCAAGCATGGCTGATATCGGTGCCGCAGCGGGCCAAGCTGGTAAAGAAGTCAGAATCCCAATTGTTGTGAAGGATGTACCAGAAATGAGCGTGCACTTAGGCATGCTTACCATGGAAGAATATAAGTTATTAAAAATATGTGATGGAATGTGCGCCGTGGAAGAGGTAGCATCAATTGTAGAGAAATCTATCCCTGAAGTTGAAAAAATGCTTGATAAAATGAGAAAAAAAGGTTTAGTCAAGGTAATTCGTAGGTCAAATGCGTAATTTATCAAGTTTTTGAAAAGTTTAATTTTCCATATCTCTTCAGTAAAGCGGAATCTTTGTCACATTACATACTTATTATGATTAATAAAAAAAATGAGGAAGATCTATACTGCCAAAAGCGAATGTAAATAATATAGAAATTGAATATGAAACAATCGGGGACCCGATTTCAAAACCTTTATTATTGATAGCTGGACTGGGAAGCCAGATGCTTGCTTGGTCGGAAGAGATGTGCGAAAATCTCGCAAATCTTGGCTTTTTTGTCATCAGATTCGACAACCGAGATGTCGGCTTGTCAACAAAGTTTGAAGATGCAGGTATACCAGATATGATGAAGATTAGTGCAGCTTATACTCGTGGAGAAATACCCAAAATTCCCTATACTTTAGAAGATATGGCTGATGATGCCATCGGTGTATTGGACGCGTTGAATATTGAAAAAGCACATATTTGTGGTGCTTCTATGGGAGGTTTGATCGCACAAATTTTAGCATATAGGCATCCTTCTCGTATTTTATCTCTCGCAGTAATTATGAGCACTACAGGAAATCCCGAACTTCCCCCTTCAAAGCCTGAAATCTTAATGCAATTCTTTGCGCCCGTTCCATCTGAGCGCGAAGCATATATTGAAGAGATGGTCAAGCGCGATAGTTTAATTAACGGTACATTTCCTTATGATGAGAATCAATCAAGAGAGTATAGAACAAACGAGTATGATCGAAGTTATTATCCCCAAGGAATAACTCGCCAATTAGCAGCAATGGCGGTTCCTGGTAATATTAAGCCTTATATAACTGCAATAGTGGCACCTACAATTGTTATTCATGGAAGTGAAGATCCTTTTAATCTTATTGAAGCGGGTAAAGAGATTGCAACAAACATACCTGGTGCCGAATTATTGATTCTGGATGGAATGGCGCATAGTTTTCCTCGTGAAGTCATACCACGTATTACTAAAGCATTAGTTGCAAATAGCAACAAGAGTGCCGATTAGAAATTAGAGCTGATTTACTTTTTTTCCTTCATCTATACCAAGATGTAATGCCTTAATGTTTGTATCAGAATCCCTCAACCATTCTTTTATGACTTCTTCATAATGTTCCACATCGATAAAAGGAAGGCTTCCTGTTGGAATGGAATAACCCAGCATAAAAATGTTTACCATCAAATTTGAATTAAAGTTATTTAGACAGATTTTTGTAGCATTAATTGTATGTACATCATTTGAATATTCTTTTAATATTTCCACGATTTTATCCAATGGAGGGTACACTTCTAAATCTGCCGTGATCATCACTCCTGGAATATCATGTTCATTCAGAACAAAAGTAGTTTTCTGAGAAGCAAAAATACCCCTCCTTAAAGTTTCCAAGGGCTCTAAACAGATGAATAAATCAGCATCACCATAACAAATCAGGGGTGATTGAAGATTTCTTCGTTCATCCTTGAAATTTTTTTTTTGGTATCGAGTATGACTAGTAATAGCTCCTTCTCTTTGTGCGAGCCCGTGCATTTCACTTCCAAATATTCGCTCGATACCAGATTTTTGAGCCGCAAACTCTATCAATCTCTTAAGTGTTATGACCCCTTGCCCGGCAGTTCCTGCTATTACAATATTTATTATATCTGTTTCTTTTAATTTCATTTTTTCCATACTCCTAATTTTAGTTTTTTAATTTATTAATGCCGGAATGGTACCTCCTCACCTAATAAGTTTAGGGTAGATTTATGTATTGCTCCGTTAGGACAGATTTGATAGCAGACTCCACATCGAATGCATCGATCATCATCAATTTGCATCGTCTCATATCCGTCAATTTCTACTCTCCTGATGGCAGGGCAACTAAGAATTCTGCTACATTCATGACACATTTGACATCCTGTAATATGAAATATATCTTCTTGGACTTTCTCACCTTGACTTTCTATGCTTCTTATTTGTTGCATCCTATATCTATGTGCTTGTAAGCCGCACTCTCTTTTGATAATAATCACTTTCAATCCTTTGGCATTTAAAGCTTCCTCGATAGATTTAGTCAACTTTTTCGGATTATATGAATCCTCTACTCGTAACCAAGGAACTCCAAGGGCTTTACAGACTTTTTCTATGGAAAAATCCTTATTAATTAAATATCGAAGAACATCATTTTGGTGCCCCGTCATTGCGGTCCACGCGTTATCAAAAATGATCAATAAAATATTTGAATTATAACCAATCGCTTCTGCAAGTGGTGATAATCCAGAGTGAAAGAAAGTGGAATCACCAATCATTGCAAGGACTTTTTGATCGGTTTTGGTTGACATTCCAATAGCAGCACTCAATCCTCCCGACATGCAAATGATTAAATCACTGCATTGCTGAGGAGGAAAGAAAGACATCACGTAGCAACCTATGTCTCCGCACACTACAGTATTTTCTAGGGAATCAGTAGCTTTTAGAATGGAGTAAAGTGTAGCACGTTCTGGGCACCCTGCACAGAACGTAGGGAATCTACTAGGGATGATATCTTTATATGAATTGAAATAGTCTATTGCTTTAGTCATCTGTTCATTTGGCTTTTTGTGAAAAATATTTGCAAGAGTTGTTGCTACTAGACCAGTTGAAAATTCATCATACTTAGGAAAATAATCGCTTCCTACTATTTCAACATTCAGTTTTTTAATTTGAGCTATTTCAGAAATCTTCACTTCTAAAAAAGGTTCTAATTCTTCGATTATTATTACTTTTTCCAAATCTTGGATAAAATTAGTAATTTCTTGATAATTTAATGGATAAATCATCCCTAATTTTAAAATTGGTATATCATAGAGTTGTAATTGATGTAATGCTTCCATTGTATATCCAAATGGAATACCGCTCGTGATAATGCCAATCGTGTTGTTACCAGGATAGATTTTATTCAATCCTAAGTCAGGAATAGCTTCTCTTAAACGTTCAATCCTTTCATATAATCTCACATGATTGTTGATGGCATGAGGTGGTAAAGAATTGAACTTTGGTATGTTTCTGATGAATTCGCCCTTTTTTTTACCTTTTTTAAGAGGGGCGAGTTCTACAAAACCTCTAGAATGAGCGCTTCTTGTGGAAGTTCTTAAATTTATTACTAAATCATATTTTTCTGATAGATCAAACGCTAATTTGACCCAATCCTTGCACTCTTGAGGGGTATGAGGTTCTATTGTAGGTAAATGAAGCATCCAAGCATAAAATCGCTCATTTTGTTCTTGATGTGATCCTAAAGAACCAGGATCAGAGCCGACTCCAATTACCATCGCACCGGGATTGGGACCATTTAATGCTATCACACTTAAAGCATCGCTGGCAACATTTAAACCAACGTGTTTCATGGGATTAAAGGCTCTTATTCCTGTCCAAGCAGCTCCAGCACATGAAGATGTAGCTACTGCTTCATTTACTGCCCATTGATGTACCAAATAGTCCTTTACATCAGAATTTTCCCTAAGGATTCGATGAAAATATTCACCAATATCACTAGTTGGAGTTCCAGGATATTGTGATATGTATGATACTCCTGCTTCAAGACAACCCCTTACCAAGGCTTCATTGCCAAGCATGAGTACCTTTCCATATTCATCGGAAAATCTTAAATCATTTTTCAATAAATAACACCTTAATAACATGCTAAAATTATTTATTCAAAACTGCTGAGAACAAAAAAATCTTATGATTATGAAATAAGAATAATCGTTTTGAAAATTAATAATTAAAATGTTTCATATTTGTTCGTATTATGTCCGATCAAAAAATATTTTATAAGTATTGGCCAGAAGGAGTTCCTAAAGAAATTGATATTCCAGATAAGACTTTGATGGATTTTCTTGAAGATTCGGAAAAAAATTACCCCAACAATAGTGTAACCTACTTCATGGGGTTTGAACTTACGTATTCAAAATTACTAGACATTGTGTATCGTGTAGCAACTAAACTCAATGATCTTGGAATTAAAAAAGGTGACACGGTTGCAATTCAATTTACTAATAATCCCGCGTTTATAGCTTATTATTATGGTATTCTAAAAATAGGAGCTGTAGTCACACCAATCTCCCCCCTGTTCAAAAAATTGGAAATAAAACGCCAATTAAATGATAGTGATGCGAAGATGTATATTGGATGGGAAGGCTTCTCTGGTATAGTTGATCCGATTATAAATGAAACAAAAGTGAAGCATAAATTCTATAGTAATCTTGCTCCTTATTTAACCCCGGATCCGATGGCTCCACCCGAATTTGAAATGGGCGGAGAACCTACTTTTGAAGATTTGATAAGAGATACGGAACCAAATCCTCCTAATGTCCAAATTACTAGGGAGGATTTAGCTCAATTGCAATATACAGGTGGAACAACAGGTTTTCCAAAGGGTGCGATGTTAACACATGGAAGTATTGCAGCAAATGTCTTTCAAGCAGAAGCATGGTTTGTCGAAAAAGAATTGGGAAATGAAGTATTACTTGCAGCTTTACCATTTTATCACATATATATGGGGTTCATGATGAACATGTGTATTCATAATGGCTGGAAACTCGCTTGCGTTTTTAATCCTCGTGAAGCTCACGAAGTCATAGAAACCATTGAAGCATCCAAAGTGACAGTTTTTCCCGGTGTAGCAGCAATTTATAATAATCTAAATATCTATGAAGGAATTCAAAATCATGATTTATCAAGTATTAAGTATTGTTTGAGTTCAGCGGGTCCACTTCCAGATGACATAAGGAAAAAGTTCGAAGAACTTACGGGAGCAAAACTTCGAGAGGCATATGGTTTAACTGAGATGTCTCCTGCTGTTACTGCAAATCCATTTGAAGGAAAATTCAAAACGGGAACGATTGGAATGCCATTTCCCAATACTGACGTAAAAATTTGTGATGCTGAAGGCAATACCTTAAGAATTGGAGAAGTTGGAGAGTTAGTTACCAGAGGACCTCAGATGATGAAAGGGTATTATCAACGAGAAAAAGAAACAAATGATACCATAAAAGATGGATGGTTATGGACGGGTGATTTAGCAATGATGGATGAGGATGGCTACTTTGTAATTAAAGATAGAATTAAAAACTTGATTAAATATAAAGGACACTCCGTCTACCCAACTGAAGTAGAGGATTTACTCTATTATCATGATGCTATTGAGGATTGTGGCGTTATTGGAATAATCGATGATGAAGGAAAAGAAAACATCAAAGCATATATTGTATTGAAGGACAAATATAAGAATAAAGGGATTAAAGAACAAGACATTATTAACTGGGCAAAAGAGAACATGGCAGGGGACAAATATCCGCGTTTCGTACAATTTATTGATGAAATTCCTAAGACAATTGTCGGCAAAATACTTCACAGAGAACTTAAAGAATTAGAAAATCAAAAAAAAAACCCTTAAATTCATTTTTTCTTTCCAATTTCTTTTAGAAACTCTGTTTTTTATTATTCTTATTTTTAAAAAATATGGTGTTAATCCATTTAGTTTATAAGATATTTAGCTTATTTTTATTAACTTAGTTCAATTCTTGAATATTGATTATGAAAAAAGCAACTTTTGGAGCAGGATGTTTTTGGGGAGTGGAGACTCGATTTGGAAATGTAAATGGCGTGATAGAAACTGTCGTTGGCTATACTGGAGGATCTACTGAAAATCCAACTTATAAAGAAGTATGCACAAACAAAACAGGTCATGCAGAAGTGGTACAGGTTACTTTTGATCCTTCTATTGTATCTTATGAAGAATTATTAGAAATTTTTTGGAACATGCATAATCCTACAACACTAAATCGTCAAGGTTGGGATATAGGTACTCAATATAGATCTGCCGTATTTTATCATGATGAGGACCAAAGATTAGTGGCTATAGCACTAAAGGAGAAGCTGGATAAATCGGGCAAATATCAGAGGCCAATCGTAACTGAGATAGTTCCTATTTCAAAATTTTCCAGAGCTGAAGAATATCACCAAAGATATGATGAAAAAAACAAGAGATCACACTAAATTTAAAAAAATTGAAGATATTATTTCAGATTATGTAATTTAGTTATTAATTTTTCTCTATGTCTTTCCCATATTTTATCCACTGCTTTTCTAACAGCAACTTTAGCTACTTTTCTTACAGTAAACCCATTCATCCTAGGCCCTAACTTGCTGAATACTTTTTCAACAATTAAAGTTTTTAATAATTCCTCTAAAGAGCCTCCCTTAGATACTTTATCCATAAACATTGCTAAAGCTTTTTCAGCAACAGGATCTATTTTTTTTCTTAATTCGGGAGCTAATGGTTCATCCATAGAAAAACCTTAATGATTTTAACCATCTTATAGGTTCAATCTTTATAAATAGAACTTTTTCCAAAAATTTCATAACACCTTAATAATAGAACTTAATTACATTTCCATCCTAAAGATGTTCATGCTAAATCATAGATTAATAGATCCCCCTAGAAAGCCCCAAGATTTTATAAAATCTGCTACTGAATTCCTACAAAAGCATGCCAAGGGGAAAAAAGTATTTTGTGCTCTTTCGGGAGGCGTGGATAGCTCAGCTACCTACATGACTTTAAAAGAAGCGGATATTGAAATGATTCCTGTATTTATTGATCATGGTCTCATGCGCATTATTCGTGGTGTAGAAGAGAGAGAATATATTAAAAAAATATTCCCCGATGTAAGAGTCATAGACATTAGGGATGATTTCCTTCCTAAAATCTTTGGAGAAGAAGATGCTGAAATTAAGAGAAAATTATTCAAAAAAGCATATTCAGATACTATTAGTAGGGTAATTAAGGAAGAAAATTGTGATTTACTTGCCGATGGCACGATTCTTCCCGATATTGAAGAGAGTTTTGGCGTGAAAATTACCGATTTAAAAGAATCGATGAGTCTTGAAGATGAAAGGAACCTTATGGAAAAAAATAAGAAGGGATTTGTAAAAAGCCAACATAATTTGGATATTGAATATGAGGTAGAAGCAACAATACAACCAGTAGCTAGCTTAACTAAACCAGAAGTGCGAGATATTTTGGAATATCTAAACTTGCCGACTGAACATGTATATAGGAAGGCATTCCCTGGTCCAGCACTCTCTGCACGAATAATTGGTCCTGTTTCAATGGAGAATCTTGCTTATGAAAAAAAAGTTCATGATATTGTTGAGTCAACAATCGAAGATCTTTACTTGGATAATTATGGTAAGACAATGATCATAAATGATAAGGGTGAACAAGAACCATTTCAAGCTTTTGCGGTAACTACAATGGATATATTATTACGAAAAGTGACAGGAATTATAAATGGTCAGAGAACCTACGAAGTCCCATTATCCATTAAAGGCGAATGGGATTTTGAAAAACTAACTCGCTTCGCTTCTCAAATCAAGGGATATTCCAGAGCGTTATATGAACTACATGAGAGCCACCAAGGAGTATATGATGTTGTGATACGATCAATTAATAGTATTGACGCTCGAACTGCTAGTGTTACTAATCTACCAATTAGTCTAATTGAAGAAATTAAGTACAAGTTGCTTGAAATCCATGATACTAAAAATATTTATTTTGATATTACATCAAAACCTCCTGGGACCATAGAGTATGTTTAAGTAAGTTAAACTTGTTAAAGCTCGCTTTTTTTTCTTACTTAATTACCCCTTTTTTTGATTAATGATCAAATTTCATTTTTTATTTTCAAATTTCGATAAAAAGTCATATATTGATCATTTGAACATAAAAACTTCACAATTACAGTAATTTTTACCCTTGATATTTCGTAAATGTTTAAGGTACAACTAAAAAAATGATCGATTTCATTTTTTATTTGTACGTAATACTATAACAGAAATGTCGAAATTTGATCATATTTAAATATTCTGATCGCCTCTACGAACTTGGAGCAAAAAAAAATGAATTTTTCAGAAAAAGCCGAAGAAAAAGCATTAGAAAATTATAAAAACATCAAGGAATCAATTAAGGGATTATTTGATGTTCTTAATTTAGGTGTTTCTGAGGATTTGTATTTAAACGCTGGGAAAGAAAACATTGAAGGGCTATACCAAAATTTTCTTGAGTTAATGATGAATGATTCTGGATTGCGAAAAGTTGCAAAGAAAATTCAAGACTCTGAAGTGGAAATTGACATTACCCTGGATGATTATTTAGTTGAAAAATTGGAAGAAGATCTTCAATAAAAATATTTTCTCTTTTTAAAATAATCAATTTAAAATTGTATTTCAACATACTTTGATCTATTCTCTTTGTTATTAATTGATTTATAATTTGATATTAATAGCAATATTAAGTAGTTTAGTGAAGAATTTTAGATGAGCTTTTTAATTTTATTAATTTTTGAGAGTATTCAGGACAAATTTTATAATCTGGAAAATTGCATGAATTTGGGTTCTGTGGCAATGTACAAAAATGACAGAAAGGACATTCCAATAAGCAATCCTCGAGATTAATATTTGAATTAATGGTCATTATTTAAAAGCAATTTTTTATTAGTATTAAATTCAAACTCTTATTCCATTTGTTCGTTATATTAGTATCAATTTTCCATTAGTCATTTTATTGGAAATGACCATGACAATTTAATAATTTTTTAGACATTTCTGTGGATTTTTGAGTAATAAAACCACGTGACTAATATAAGATGAATCAACGAGATTAATTTCCAGATTATTATTGAAATTGAAGATTTATCCTAATCAATTGAAGTGTAACCTATTCGAAATTTATCTCATTAACTGCAAATATTGACTTTATCGGTAATGGAACTTATATGAATTTATTCAATATGAGGAAAAAATTTAAATACGTGACAGTTTTTTTGATTTATTGTAACAAATTAGCGAATTTCAAATTATTGTCTTTTCAATAACAATAAGTCATATTGATAAAAGTAATTTTAAAACAATTGAGATTTTATAACTCATGGAACCTTATAAAAAGTGGAAGAGAAAAAGACATTTAAGAACAATACCAGAGGATATTAAAAAAAATACTTTCGCTACTACTTTTCTCACTGAAAAAAAGGTTACAGAACCAAAAAAAAAAAATATTGTTAAGACAGGATACGATAATACGTTTAAAATAATTGTGTTTGGAAATTCTGAAGTAGGAAAAGCAACTTTCCTGAGAAATAACACAAAAAAAGTAATTTCCCGAAGTAAAGCTGATGAAGAAATTGGCATTGAATTTTATACTAAATCTGTCATTTTAACTAATAATAGATACCAACTACAAATTTGGAGTTTCAAGGATATTGATAGATTTCACTTATTTTACTCAACATATTCCAAAGGTGCTCATGCTGGATTACTTCTTTTTGATATCACTAACTTATATTCCTTGGCAAATTATGAGGCATGGGTCTCATTAGTTCGAGAGGAAGTTGACAATCCAGAGATTTTTCCGATATTAATGATTGGAAATAAGTTAGATTTGAAAGAAAATAGACAAATTCAGTCTCAACAAGCAATAAGAATGGCAAAATCAATGGATGTTAGTGGATACATCGAATGTTCTGCGATGACGGGTGAAAACGTGGAAAAAATTTTTAGTATTATTGTTCAAAAAATCTTGGATATTTCACATTTAATTGCCTCATAATGCCTTATACTTATTAATTGGAACAAGAAAATGAGGTTTTTAAAAATATTTTACTATTATTTTATGATATCAGTGATGAAACAAGTTTCTATGATTTTTATTCCTTGAATGCGAGAGATTTTTTCTTCTATTAATGGATTAAATTGCTCAATTGAAGGAATATCAACCTTCATTAATAATCCACAATCTCCAGATAAGCGCCAGATCACATTAATTTCTTCAATATTCCTTAATTCCGACAGGATACGTTTGATATCCTTGAAATCTGGTTCAATTTTAATAGTAGCACTAACTTTTGGTTTCGAATCTATGGTATAATCAATTGTAAAACGTTTTATGACTCCTTCGTCTTTTAACTTCTGAACTCTTCTTCGTACTGTCGCTTCAGTTTTGTTAATACGTTCACTAATCTCATTATATGACATTCGACTATTATTTTTTAATTCTTCCAATATTTTAAGATCAACTAAGTCCATTTTTATCATTAAATACGGTATTTTTTATTCCGTTTTATATAAAAAGTAAAATTGTGAATTTATAATGCAGTGATTATATAAATAGTTTTTTCCATTTTGTTATTTTTCGATCAATAATTCGTACTCAAATGACCAAAAACCTAAAAATGTCTAATATTATTAGGAACAACTTCTGCTTAACAAAAAAATTTCAAAAAAATTGAGTTTTCAGTTCGCCTTCTACTCCATCAGAATAAAACGCAAAAAAATATACACACTAATTCTATAGGGATTTCACGAGTTCTATCTTATAATTATTAATTGTCTACACATTATATTATATTGATACACAAACATTTAAATACTATCTTTTTTTATTATTAAATAGAATACACAAAAAACTAAAAAATAAAAAAAAGAGTGAAGAAAAAAATGAACAGATATGAAATAAATAATGGTTTGATAAATATAGATGAAGTGAGGAACAAGTTATATACCAATCCTTCTACACATGGGAATATTAATTATTAAAAAAAAAATCTATTTTTTAATACACAAAAAAAAACACCAAAAAATTCACGATAAAAAAACTGAATTTTAAAAAAAAAATTAAGAATTCAAATCTAAAAAAACCTCGGAAATAAAATAATGGATTTAAAAAAAAAATATGGAGGGATGTCAAATGAGCTTTGAAAAAAATGTTAGTTTTGAGGATGTAAAAATTAGGCTCCATGCGAAAGCATTCATGACCAGATCTATTGTTCATTAAATTAATTTTTTTATTTTATTATACCAAATATCAAAAAAATTAATCAAAAACCAATAAATAGAAAGGAATAAAAAATATGTTAGGTGAGAAAAAAAATGTCAGAAGATGAGAGAGATAAAGTGGAAGAAGAAGAATCTGGAAAAGAGGAAGATTTTGACGAACTTGAGGAGATTAAAGAAATCAGAGAAAATTACGTGAAAGAAATCAAGGATAGGGAGAGAAGAATACAGGATAAGGCAATTGGATTCGAGGAAAAAATAAGAATAAAGGAGAATGAATTACGAGAACTCGAAGCAGCGATAGCAGAAGACTTAAGAGAATTAGAAAATGATCCCTCTGAAGATTTAAGAGATATAATTGAGGACAAGAAAGATGAAAGGCGGGATATCTTAGAGGAAATTCGAGAGTTAAGGGAAGAATCTCGGGAAGAGATAATGGAAAGAAAGGAAGATCTAAGAGAAAGACGTGCAGAATTAGCAGAAAAAATCAGAGAAAAGGAGAGAAGAGCTCGCGCGAAGGTTAAAAGACAAGAATATAAAGCACGAAAGGTGAAAAATAAGGTAACACGCATAAATATTTCGGTTCCTCCCGACACGAGTGAAGAATGGAGGGAATGGTCGGAAGATTTAGGATCTTCTGTATCCGAATTGGTGCGAAAATCTATGAAATTTGTCAAGAATAACATCGGAGATCTTCGGAAGTTGGATGAATTTGGGAAGAAAATGGAGCAATGGGGAGACAATATCGAGAAAGCGGTTGAAGAATCAGGGATCGCAGATATCGGAAACAAAATTAAAGTTAAATCTTCTTCAGGAGATTCTTCGGTAGATAAAGAAAGGATAAAAAGAAGAATTACGGGGTTAGTAAAACTTCAGAAGGGTATTCCCATAAATAAATTCGCACAAGCGTTAAACAAATCTGAAGAATTTGCGGAAAATGTCATCTATGAACTCGTTGCGGAAGGTGTTGAAGGAGAACTCGATGAAGGCGTGTTTAAATTTTCAGGAGATGCCGAAGAAGTACTTTCTGTCTTGTTTGAATTGATAGATAAGATTTAAAATAGTTATTTTGAAAATTTTAATTTTTTAAGACTTATCCACATTGCAAGTAATAGTTTTTCCTATCGTTTTAGGGTCTTAGTGCAGGCTCCCAACAAGCCTGTGATACCAATTGAGTATTTAAGGAAGAAGTGCGTAATAGTTAATTCACGTCATATCATTGTCGTATTTCGTTTTTTACTCCGAAAATTAATCACCAATTTCTCGAATTGTACATGCTTATCGACGAATTTTCTCATAAATGTCGGTTTTTCGTTCTTCAATAACTATTTTTTGTATAATTTGATATTTTCAAACACCTAATTGCGGATCGATATATGATTATCAAAAATATGATCAATATACATGGATAAATCATACATATCATCTGAAGATGATCATATTATCTTCTGAAATTATTAAAAAAGTAAATATTTATATACTAGATTATGCTAATTGATCATTATAGAAATGTGTGAATTGTTTCCCACATCCAAAAAAAAAATACGTGAAGTGATAATAAAAAATGTGTAATTCTTGCTCGTGTGATAATCTTGATAGATGTTCTGTAGTAGGATGTGTTTCTGTAGGATTTTGTTGTGATAAATGCGAGCTCTATAACGAATCATTTGATTGCATTCGATCAAAAGTGCGTGTAACAAAGGTCAAACCTAATGTTGTCGCGTACCTTGAGGTCATGAATGCCTAAAAAAGAGGTGAAAACCATGTGTAATCAATGTCAATGTAGTAATGATATGTATGATAGATGTTCCATAGTAGGATGCATGCCCATACATTTTTGTTGTGATCAATGTGTGGGTCATGAAATCAGGCATTCTTGTGAGCATTATCAGTTAGATTATTCGAAGATGGATTCAAAAAAACATATTACTGTTGTTACTACAAATATGGAAAATACAACTGTAGAGAAAAGTGAAGAAGTCACTCTAATTATAAATAAGAGGTAATCTTCATGTGCAATAGTTGTAATTGTGATGCTTACGATCGTTGTTCCATTGTCGGTTACATGCCTGTAGGGTTTTGTTGTTCCAAGTGCGTGTTATATGAAGAGAAATACACATGCTTGAAAACTAAAGCAAATCCTGAACTTTTGAATGGGGATGGAGTGGTTGAAGAGGCTGATCAGTTCCATCCAATTAGCACCACGATTGAGGATGGCTTATTAAAAGTGGTAATAAGCAAAAAAGGTAGAGAAATTCCAATTGTGATTGATATTCAAAAACAATTGGGTTCGAAATAGTGCAATTTAATTTATTAAATGAAATTAGGGATATAAATTCAAGTATAAATCTTTTATTTGATAATCCAATACATTGAAAATTATGGATATTAGACATTAGAGATATCAATGTGATAGATTAAATTCATAATGATGAAAATTATTTCGAAATTTTATAAAAAATTTAAAAGTGTGTTATATTTAAGAAATTAAATGAAAAAAAAGCGCTTGATAGAACGACAATAATGTAAAAAGTTTTCTTGTATAATGTATAATAATGAAAACAAATTTGGTATAAAATAATGAGTGTAATAAATTACGAGTTTAGGAATGAAGTACTCAAGCATAATGCATCTTTGAGTTATTGTTACCAATGTTCGACTTGTTCTGGTGGATGTCCCGTGGCTTTGCTAACCGAGGGTAAGTATAATCCTAGAAAAATAATTGAAGAGGCAATATTAGGATTAAAGGATAAG
>Ga0307379_10006522_pt1 | contig 16008 bp, 11 predicted proteins | sample UN2MG_FD_202237 | JGI IMG/M metagenome (GOLD analysis project Ga0307379, IMG submission 202237) | Soil microbial communities from Risofladan, Vaasa, Finland - UN-2 | ecosystem: Environmental > Terrestrial > Soil > Coastal area > Acid sulfate soil | place: Finland: Risofladan, Vaasa | collected... | reverse complement strand
GGGCGAAGACGACGTGGCTGGTCACGTCGGCACCGCCGACCAGGATCAGCACGCTCGACTTGGTGGGCTGCATCGCTACACCGCAGGGCCGCGAAGACCGAACATCTGGCCCTTGCGGGCAAGCATGCGCTCGACCTCGTTCGCGACCTTCTTCGCCATCTCGTGGATGTCACCGTCGTTGCGGACCGACACGCCGCTGATGTTGACGGCCACGCTGACCGGGCCGCCACCGCCACCGCCACGAGCGAGCTCGAAGGGTCGGGGGTTGCGGAGGATGGCGACGGCCTCCGTGCCGGCCTCGCCGATCATCGCCCTGGTGGTGCCACGGGTCAGGCCGATGGCCCCGGTCGCCCCACCGCCGTCGTTGCGCCCGTCGTCGTTGGGCTTGTACCAGTTGCCCTTCCTGTCCTGGGCGTAGCCGGGGAGGCTGCCGTAGATCGCGTCGATGGCGTCCTCGACGGATCCCGAGAACTCGCTGACGCCCGAGGCTGCGGCGGAGAGCACGTCGTTGAAGTTGCCACGCGCCTTCGCGACCAGGGCGTCAATCTTCCCGACCGTGATCCCAAGGCGCTGCTGCTGCCTGGCGACGGTCTCCTGCGCCGCGATGGTGACGCCCTCCGCGTTGCGGGCCTTCTGCATCACCTCGAGGGCCTTCTGGGCATCGGTCGCGGCGCGCTGCGCGGTCTCAGCCCACAACTTGCCCGCGAGCCGGAACTCCCGCTCCGAGTAGCCCAGTTGCTTCTGGGCGACCCCGGCCTCTGCGATGGCCTGCTTCTGCTTGAAGTACCGCTCCTCGCCCGTCTCACCAGGTGCCTGGAAGTTGGCCAGGGCGAGCTGGGTGGTGATCTGGCGCTGCTGGAGGGCGAGGTTCAGGGCCTGGCTTGCTCGCGACACGAGCCACTGCTCGCGCTGGAGGTAGCCCAGGCGGGTCCCGCCGGCCTTGCCCAGCATCGCGTTGGCGTCACCAAGGGCGCGGGTGGCGATGCGGATCTGGTTGGCCCAACTGGCCTGCGATGCCTCCCGGTTGAGCCTCGCCATCTGGCTGGTCAACTTGGCGATGGAGGCGGAGAGGGTCTGGGCCTCCGACACCCCGGCGTCGAATGCCTTGAGATCGCCGGGGGCGTTGGTCTCGATCTCGGCCCGCATCGCGGCGAGGCCATCATCCGCGATCTGCTGGAGCGCCGCGTTGGCGGTCTTCGTGAGGGCCAGTGATCCCTGCGCCAACCCAGCAGCGCCACCCGTCAGGCCAGCAGCCGCTGCAGAAGGATTGCCCGCCCCGGCACCAGGGAAGAAGCTGGCACCGGGCTTGATGAGGGGACTCGACCAGAGAGACTTGGTCTGCTCCCACGGGATGTCGATGTTGATCGCCCGCTCTGTCGAGATATCGCGTGCCTGGCGCTGGCCCTCGATCTGTCGGGCGTAGCCGGACGCCCACGTCCCCACGTCCGCGATGGTCTTGCCCCTCGCGGCCTGGCTGGTGGTCTTCTTGTAGGCCTCTCCGTTGTCGATGACCTTGTTGGTGTTGTCGCGAAGTACGACGCCCTGGAGGGCGAGCTCGATGCCGTAGTCATCGCCAGCGGCCCTCGCGGCCTGAAGCGCCCGCGTGACATCGTTCTGAGACGTGGCGTAGGAATAGTGGGCGGCGGCGCTCTCCCCGGTGGCTTCGGCACCCCGGTCGATAGCCTTGTTGAGGTCTTCCCTGTAGCCCTCAAAGCCCTTGAACTCAGACTCCGTCGCCCCCTTCAGGACGGGTGCGATATAAGGCCCCGATGCCTGATCGCCACCACCACCGAGCTGCTTGGGCATGACGAGGTTCATGATTGAGCCGATGCCCGGCATCATCCGCATGCTGAACTCAGCTCCTGCCACTGCGTCGTTCCAGCCGCCAAGCGGGTTGCCCTGATCCTTGGCCGCATCGACGACGTGGTTGCGGAAGTTGCTGCTGGACAGGAAGTGTGTGGCGGTGTTGAGGGCACCCGGGATGTCGCCACCGCCCGATCCCTTGCTGAACATCCCAGCAACCGACTCGGTGAACCCCGTGCCGCCACCCATCTGCTGCGCGAACAGGCCGCTGTTCAAGATGCCGCCGTAGCCACCATAGAGACCCTGAGGGGCGTTCTCCGCGCCCATCGCACCACGAAACAGATCTCCGGTTTCAGCCATGGCCTTGGCACCCGCCTTGGCTGTCGCGATGGAGATCGTGGCCTCGCCCACATAGTCCATCGCAGACTTCGAGAGGCCGGCATTGGCAGCCGTCTGCGCCAGCACCGCCGCCACGTTGCCATGAGCCTGGCGGATGCCGTCCGCCATCGTGGTGGTCAGCTTGCTTGATGCTGCCTGCCAGCCCATCAACTGGTCAGCGACACTAGCAATGGCTGGCCCCGCCGCCGACATCGCGAAACTGACCCCCTGCATCGCCATCGAGTAGCCCTGGACGCCGAGCATGATGCCGCCGAAGTTGCGGGCCGTGGCCAGGAGCCCTGGGCTGCCAGCGTCGATAGTCTTGATGTACTCCTTGTTGGCTTCCTTCCAGGTCTTGAGGGAGTCGTTTCCCTCCTCCAGGGTGTCAACGGTGAGCTGGGCCTGACCACGCTCGTCCTTGCGGGCGAGGGTCAGGTCGTCGAGGGCGTTCTTGTACTGGCCGAACTCCTCTTCGGTCGTCCCCGAGCTGTACACCCCCGTCTCGGCCTTCTTCAGCCCTCCAATGGCACGCCGCTGGGCAGCGATCTGCTCGAGGCTCTTGTCGCGTCCACCAAAGTACTGGGCACCGATGACCGCCGCCATGCCACGAGGGGTGCGGCCACCCTGCATCTGGGCAGCGTAGGAGAGCTGGGCCTCCATCTGGGAGAACTCATCTGCCCGCGCCTGGGGGAGAGCGCCACGGGTCCTGGGGCTAGGGGCCGAACCCTCCTCCGTCGGAGTTCCTCCGTGCTGGGCCTGGAAGTCGGCAGGGTCTCCCCCCTGGCGAACGCGAGTACCACCTCCCCCACTACCACCACCCAGGTTCGCCGGCCAATTCATCACGTTGACCGGAACCGTGCCAGCCCTCTGCTCGCTGTTGAAGCGATAGGGGTTCCCGGCTACGAACCTACCCTGGGCGTCTCGAACGCCATCCTGGGCGTGGGGGATCTGGTCCATCAGGCGATTGGGGATGATGACCCCATCCTCCGGGGGCGCGAACAGGCTGTTCGGCTTCTGGCCGATCACTTGCATCCCGCCCGCAGCCCGGGGGATCTGGTCCATGACCTTCTTGGGGATCAGGTGGGCCATGGTCTGGGGGACGAAGAGCTCCTTCCCGATCTCCCCGACGACGTACAGCCCGCCGCCCGCCTGGCCCCCGCCGGCCATGTGGAAGACCTTCTTCTGCATCATCTTCGGGAACCGCTTCCAGGTCTCGGGGTCCATCCCCTTGGGGCGGCTCGTGGTCCGAAGCATCTGGTTCGGGAGGCGGAGGTACTCGAGGCCGGTCGTGGAGCCGATGGACGCCATGACCTTGTCCCAGATCTCGTTGTTCGAGGAGATGTAGCGGCTGTTCAGAATGTCGAGGAACGTCTCCCAGTCGCCCGGATCCCTGTCCCCAAGGCGGAGGTCCTTGGCCTCGCTGGCCTTGAGGACGCCCTTGAACTCGAGGGCGTTGACGGCCTGCTCGAGATAGGCCTGGGGGGCCATGCGAGCCGAGATGGCGGACATCGACGCGCCGAGCTTCCTGTTGTCGATCCAGGCGGGCGTCCGCATGATCGAGGTGGAGTTGGGCGTGACCGTCCAGCCCTCATACCCCCGACCGCTGAACAAGGTGCCCACGTCGGCGTTCGACGGACGCACGGTCTCGATCATGGGGGCAAGGCCATTGCCCAGCGTGGACCCCAGCTCGTAGGGGTGGTTGTGGACGCCGACTCTGCGCTCGACATCGCCCAGCCGAACGTGACCGGCGTCACCGATGACATGCCTGGAGATCAGGTCCCCGGAGTTGGGCGGCATGACCAGGCCATGCTCGATGGGCTCGTGACGGATCTTGTCGATCTCGTCGAGCTGATACGCGGACGGGTGGTGGATCCTCGACGCGGGGCTGCGCCACGCCGTACCGGACCGCTGGGTGTCGGGGAGGTAGTGGAACCAGTCCGCGCCGGGCTCGGTGTAAGCGCCGTGGCCCAGGCGGGTGAAAGCACCGTCCTGAGCGTGCTGCGGCTGGTCCTGCTGCGACCGCCTCGCCATGGCCTCCTGAGCCATCTGGTAGCCCATCCAGGGGCTCCAGTTGCCCATGAGCTTGTCCACGAAGCCGCCCTCGGCGCGGGGGGTGAGTAGGCCCCCGGCACCGGCCTTCCAGCCGGTGGGAACGCTGGACCGCATCGACTTGGGGATGACCAGGTTGGTGTAGGCAGCCTCGATGGGCTGGCCGGTGACCGGGAAGTGCTCACCCCAGATGCCGGCCTGCCAGCGCCTCATGGTGGGCCAGACGTGGGCGTACTCCCCCTGGACGATCCGGCTGGCCTCCATCATCAGGGCTCGCTCGGAAGAGGGGCGCGTGCCGACCCGCTGCTTGTTGCGGGTGATCCAGGAGAGGGAGGCGGCGGGGCCGTCGGGGTCGAATGCCCCCGCAGCGAGATGGTGGGTGTCGCCTACCAGTGCATCCTCGCGACCACGGGTGGCGTGATAGAAGGGCTCGACCTTGGGGCTCTTGCCGAAGGAAGGGGGCCAGGAGCGGCCCAGGCCGGTCGAGATCGCCTTGGCGAAGTTGCCATACCCATACCCGACCGGCAGGCCGTAGTCCTGCTGGAGGGCGCGGGCGAAAGCCTCCTCCATGCCGGGCAGGGGCTGCTTGATGTGGGTGATGGCGTCGAGGATGCTCTGGGACCAGCGCACGGCCTGGGCGTCCGGCACGCCCGGCGAGGCCTGGGCCGGAACAGCCAGCACGGCCTCTGCGGAGCGCCGCAGGGCGGAGAAGCTCGAGCGGTCCAGCCAGCCACGGGCGTCGGCGTCCTGGAGCATCGACCGTCGCCGGCCCGGATACCACATGTTCCCGCCGAAGACGGACAGCTCCCGGTCGGAGGCCCGCTCCGAGATCTCCCTGTAGGCCTGGACATGGGGCCGCAGGGCGTCCGCTGTGATGCGGTGGCCCATGAAGGTGTAAGGGTTCGGCAGGCGGGTGATCCTGCCGTTCATGGCATGGACCGGACCACCAGCCATGCGCTTCCGGCGACCGGCGATGATGTCGAGGAGGCCGGCGGCGTCACGGGTGACCTTCGCCCGGCTGCGCTTGCGATACCAGGTGTCGCCGGCATCGAGGTCGTAGGCAGCCTTCTCGCCGCCCTTGCGAACGGGCCCGCTGGCGTAGAGGACGCGGTTCGCGCCGACCTTGTCCTGGACGACCGTGGACGGGTCCACGTCGATCATGTTGGTGTCGGGATCCCACCAGGTGCCGACGTATGGGGCTCCGGCCTTCTCCTGGGCGTGGAACGCCCGCATGAACGCCCTGGGATCGTCGGGGGAGACGTGGTACTGCTGGGCACCAGGGAGGAAGGCGGAGATGCCCAGGGCGTGGCCGCTCGTGGGCACCGGGACAGCGGGATCGACGGGGTACGTCCCACCTCCACCCGGACCCTGGGCGAGCAGGCTGCGGAGGGCGCGAGCTCCGACGCCGGCATGCTTGACCATGCCGCCACGGGCGTTGTTGCGACCCTCGAGCATCTTGTGGAGCGTCTTGTAGCCGGCGTCGGTGAACTCTGTGGGGTCGTTGAAATCCTTGGCTGTCAGCCGGCTCAGGCCTTCGCTCTTGCCGGCGTAGTTGCCACCCGTCACATCGCCGAAGGAGTCCATCGCCCACGAGCCGGTCTCGAGCTTCCCGGTCTTGGGGTTGCGGCGGCTGTCGTAGGTGCGGAAGCCAGGCAAGAGATCCTGGTCTTTCGCCCCTCCGGGCATATCCCACATCCACCGCCCGGCCTTCTTGTCGAAGGAGGACATCGCGCCCGAGAACCATCCCCGCGTCTCCGGCGGGAAGGCCATGCGCCTCGGCATCGAGCCCAGCATCGCCTCGATCCTGCCCCAGGATCCGACATGCCCCTCGCGCCCCATCGACGCGAAGTCCCGCTCGATGATCTTCAGCGCCTTCTTGCGGTCGATGGAGCCGAGGGTGTCGCGGGTCATGCTGATGAGGTCGTCGGCCTGATGGATGCGGTCGAAGCGGGTCCTGGTGAGCCCCATCGACTCGACCATGGCCGTCGCCTCGTCGGGGTCCGGGGAGGCCTCGAACAGCTTGCGGAGCTTCCCGCTGATCGACATCAGGGGCTCGATGGGCATCAACTGGCCGAGCTTCTCATGGAGGTTGGCGCGGGAGGCGAAGCTCGTGTTGTGCCCGACCTTGCGACCAAAGTCCAAGTCGAACTCGGCTTCGAACTGGTTCCAGTTGGTGTCGCCCTCATTGCCAGCGGCCTGCACGAGGCGGTCGAAGGCCTCGCGGCCCGGACCGGGGCGAGGGTCCATGCTGCGGTTCGGAATGATCCCCTGTTCGTTGGGCTGGAGGAACTCCGGCACGGTCCCCATCAGGCCATGCTCGTTGAAGCCCATCATCCGCTGCTCGTAGTACTTCCGAGCTCGCTCACCCATATTCCGGGTCGTGATGACGCCCTGGCCCAGGAGCTTCTTCCAGACCGGCCCGCCCTTCTGGCGGAGGCCGACCCAGGACGGCGGCAGAGACCCCGGGACGTAGCCGGTCTCGTCGGGGAACGTGGAGGAGGAGCCGGGCAGATGGCGGCCCCGGAACTTCTTCTGGGGGCGCTGGACGAGCGTCACCGTGGTGGGGATGGTCTCCATCCCCAGACGCCGGGCCGCAGCCAGGCGGTGGTTGCCGTCCGCGACGAAGGCAGCGTGGTGGAAGGGGTCGTAGTGGACGACGACCGGCTTGGTCTCGTCGAAGCCCTCGGTGCGGATCTTCTCCGTCAGGTTGTCGAGGTAGGCGTGGTCGTGGGCGTAGCGGGGATGACTCTCACGGTCCTCGCCACGGATCGGGACCAGGGTGCTGACCCTGACGTTCTCGACGCGGGGCACCGTGCGCCAGTTGGGCTGCGTCCTCCAGTCGATGGGCGGAGGCTCGACGACCCCACCGAGTCGGCGGTAGGTCTTGGGCGGCAGCTTGCTCTCGCGTGCGCGGCGCATCCACTCCGGCTCCCAGGCCGGCTGGGGCGGCGGAGTGGGGGCGGGCGGCTCCAAGGGCGGCAGGCCCGCGAGGCGGCGCTGGAGGGGCCCCATGGGCGGCCTGACGGGCCCGCCGGCCATGCGGGCTCGCCCCTTACGGTGGTAGTCCTCCCAGTCGGGGTAGCGGCTCGGTGCCCTGGGCGGGCGACCCCAGTCACGCTGCTCCCACTCCGTGGGACCGCGTCCGGGGCGGTAGTCGTCGGGGTAGGGGTAGGCACCCCGGGGGCGAGGCGGCGGCGGCGTGTCCCAGCCCTGCTGGGGCGCAGGGGCGGGCCGGCGGCGGACTAGTCCGCCGCGAATGCGGCCAACCTCGCGGTCGTGACGGCGCTGGGTGGTCGCCTCGAGGGTGGCGAGCTCCATCTCCAACTGCCGCGTCTGGGCCTGCTTGCGGTAGAAGTCCTTGATCGAGGGCTCGATGTTGCCGGCGGTCTTGGGGACGAAGACCTCAGCCCGCTTCTCCCCGACCACGATGGGACGGTTGGCCTGGACGGGTCCGCCATGCTCCTTCTTGGGCATCGACCCCAGGGAGCTCTCGATGGCCCGCGAGGCAGCCACGCGGCCCTGCTGCTGGGTCATGCCGTACTGGCTCGACAGCATCGAGCCCATGATGTTCTGGATGCTGTAGCGACCAGCCGTCGCGAACTGGGGCGTGATGGTGACCGGGATCGCGCCCAGGCCCTTGGTCACCTCGCTGCGAAGCTTGGCGAGGGCCGTGCCGTTGATCTCCAGGGAGACGTTGACGCCAGTCAGGTTCTGGGCAGCCCGAGACTCGGCGGAACCTTTCTTGGTTCCGCCGCCGGCCCGCGTCTGGGCCACTCCCGAGGCTGCCCGTTCAGCCTGCTTCTGGAACGTGTTGAGCGCCCCAGAAGCTTCCTTCAACGGGGTGGTAAACCCCGTCGCATCAAGCGTCAGCCGGACGCCAATGCTGCTGACCTCTTCTGCCATCAGCCCTTCTCCGGCATCACACCATCCCTCCTACGAGGGACTGAGCGTTGTACGTCCCGAGAACGTCATCGACGGGTTCCACGAACCCGCCTCCGCCGCTTCCGTCTGAGGACGGTCCGACGGTGTTGGTCCTGATCCAGTCCTCGCGCAAGGCGAGGTAGTAGTGAAAAGGGAGCTGGGCCACCTCGTGAGGCCACTTCCCGTATCGCCTGGCGATGCGGAAGATGAGGTCACGGGTGGTCAGTCTTCCCCCTTCGTCTCCGGCTCGCCCTCCTCGACTGCCTTCTTCTCCTCGGCGGGCTCGTCGCCGTAGTGCATCTTGTTGACGGTCTGGTTGAGCTTGAGGACCACACGCATCGGGAGGTTCGACAGGGCCTCGGGGGTGAGCTTCGGGTCGAACGAGCAGCGGAGGACCATGAGCTTCAGCAGGAGGCCGTTGTCGATGGTCTCGACCTCCTCGCCCGTCACGGGGTTGGTGGTCTTCTGGGTGGCCTTCTTCACCAGCTCGTCGTAGTCGCCGATGGAGAGCTCGCGGAGGTGGAAGGTGCTGCCACGGACGGTGACCTCCTCCTCGAGGAAGTTCGGAGACAGGGTGTTGCTGCTAGCGGCGCGGGACATCGTGGATCGTCACTCCTTCGATCAGTAGGGATCGCTCGGCCAGGACCATTCGCATACCCGAGTCGTGTTGAACCCTGAACTGCTTGCTGGGCGAGAGGTTGAGCAGGATCTGCTTCTGGTACTCGTCGTCGTTCCAGAGCGCCTGGCTCACGAATGAAAAGACGGCGTGGAGGTCATAGAGACTCGCATCCGAGCCTTGATCTCCACGCCGTTGCAGCGTCCAACTCGCGAACTCCCCCACCTTGGCTCCCAAGAAGGGGATTTCGACGATGCCGGCGGGCTTGTAGATGCCCGACCGGATGACCTTGAACAGATACCCCATTCGCCATCCTTCTCCAGGTCCCTTGACGGAGGCGGCAGTAGCCGGGAGGGGCCGCTGTATAGCCGCCTCCGTCAGGAGTCCTCGGATGTTACGAGGGAGGGGCTACCTCTAGGTGAGGGAGCCCGAGGTGAACACGGTCCACGCGCCGGCAGCGCGGAAGTTGCCGGTCGTCTTGATCGCGTCGGTGTTCGAGGCGGTGATGGCGGCGTCCATCAGGCCGGGGCCGTAGGCGATCAGCAGCTCGGAGCCGCCGGTCGTGCCGTCATCGCCGTAGAGGTAGATGTGGACGATGTCGCTGTTGGCAGCGTTGACCTGGGCATCGCCAGCGATGGCGAGCAGGCCCGCGAACGTGCCCTGCACGTCCTTGAGGCCGACCAGGTACGTCTTGTTGCTGTCCCCGAAGACCGTGCTATCGACATAGTCACGGTTCAGGTTCAGCGTCCACTCGGTCTTGTTGATGAGCTTCGTCCCGGTGCCCTTGGGGCCGCCGAGATAGATCGCTCCCGCCTTGCCATGAAGGGCAGATCCTGCCTGTGCCACGGGGCTATTCCTTTCAGGTGATCCCGGTGATCGTCCAGTCGCCGGCAGCCTTGAAGTTGCCATTGACGCGGACGGCATCGGTGATGGAGACAGTCATGGACGCGTCCACATACGCGGGCCCCGTGGCGACCACCGTTGATCCATCCTCGGCGTACAGCGCCACCGTGTAGGGGGTGCCGTCGTTGTGGGTGATCACGGCGTCACCGGTCACGTCCAGGAGACCGGAGAAGCTCCCGTTGATGTCCATGAGCCCCGCTGCCGCCACCTTGTTCTTGTCACGGAACGTGGAGACGTCGGCGTACTCGCGGGCCATGTTCAGGGTCCACTCGGTCTTGTTGGTGACCTTGGTGCCGTTGATGTAGAACGCGCCGTTCTTGCCATGGATTGCGGTCCCAGCGACAGCCACCCGTCGTTACCTCAGAGCGTCTGGTGGGCCCAGGTGGAGTACGAACCTCCGACCTGGTAGATGCGCTTGCCCTGCGAGTCAGTGTCTGGCCCCGTCGGCAGATCAGCGACACGCCGGCACAGCATGCTGTCCTGCTCATCCATCACCAGCACAGCCTCGTCGAGTGCCGTCGTGATGAGCGCGTCGATGTTGTTGGCATCGACGGGGTTCACCGCGTAGACCACCACGTCGAAGATCGTCTCCAGGATCACCCCGCCCCATTGGCGGTGGTAGACCGCCGAGACGAGCTGGTAGGTGACGAACGGGTAGCGGACCTTGCGGGGGGCGATCCCCTCGTGGATGCCGCCTGCGATGGCGGCGACGAGGGACGGAGAAGCGCGAAGCTTCTGCACGAGCGCCCGCTTGACTGGGGCGGAGGTGAGGACAGGCTTCTTGATGAGCGCATCGAGCGTGAAGCCGGCCATCAGCCCTTTCCCTTCACAGCCGCACCACGATCTCGATCTCCATGTTGGCGGCCCCGGTGCGGGAGGCCTCCCTCATGGCGTCAGCAATGAGACTGACGACCTCGTCCTGGCTCTCCTCGGCGGCAGGCCGGAGGAAGGGGTGGGCACGGTTGTGGCGCGTGCCGAACTCCTGGAACCCCGCGTACTCCGTCGGTGAGATGACCCATACCTCGGCTGTTCTGCCGGACATCGTCGGGCTCATCGCCTGGATCTCTCCACGCAGCCGACCGCCGATGCTGGCACCGATACCCTTGCGAACCTTCTTGGTCCCGACGTACAGCGCCCGCTTGGTCTTCACCTCGGATGCGCCGCGACGGTCCAGGACAGGCTTGCCCTCGATACCGGCCTTGTATTCGGCCAGGTGCCGCTCCGCCATCGCCTCCCTGCGGTGGATCACGTCCCGTCGCAAGGAAGAGCGGAAGCCTCCCGCCTTCAGGGGCGTTGGGGCCTTCACCTTGACCATCATCTCGTCCTTGCCGATCTCGCCTCCACGAGATGCCCGCAGGGCCTCGATGTCTCCGATGTACTTGTTGGGGACCAGCTCGTGCTGGACCCCAAAGATGTTGCGGACCGGGGCCCTGGCCTTGGCACGACCCTCGACAACGACTGCCCCCCTCCCGAGGGCGGAGACGGCGTTGTCGAAGATCGCCTGGGCGAGAGCCTCGAAGTCGATCATCTACTCGCGCTTCCTCAAGGTGCATGTCAGGAGCGGAAGCCAGGTCCCCTCCGCCGTGGTGTCGGAGACCGTGTACTCGTCAGCCCCGACCATGACCAGGTCGCCAGCCAGGACATCCGTCCCAACCGGGACGTAGAGGCGGTAGGTGTTGACCGTGACGATCATCCCCGTGTCCACCTCCTGGAGCGGGGTGGGGGTGGAGTAGAACCACCCCTTGACCTCCGTCCGCTTGGTCTCGGTGGTCTGGGTGTAGGCGAGGAAGTCGTCGCCGTAGTCGCCGCCTGCCGGGATCGCTCCCTCGCTGCGGCGCTCGATGACGATGGGCGTGATCATCCCCAGCATCGCAACGTCTCGAAGGCGCTGGAGCTGGTTGTCGGTAAGGAACTGGTGCTGGTTCGGCATCAGCGCACCGTGATGTGGTCGTTCCGGTAGCCACCGAGGAGGATCGCGGCCTCGGGCACGAGGTAGTCGAGCCCTTCGATCAGGCTCTTGCTCGCCGGCACGTCGCTGCGGGACAACTCGACCTCCGCCACCCGCATGCGGTTGAGGTGGGCCATGCCGCGAGCATGGAGCTCCGCCTGGCCGTGGAGGTGGGCGACGATGTGGCCGGTCCCGAACTGGATGTCGGACGGCAGCTTGTGGTGGTAGTCCACCGACACGGTGTCGCTGGCGGCGAGGTTCTCGGTGAAGACCACCGTCCCCTCCGTCACGTCCACCGTGTAGCCGGTCTCCACGACCGTGTCGTTGACCCTGACCACGGGCTCCCTGCCGGTGTCGTTGAACCAGTACTGGTTCTGCGCCCGCCAGGTCTGGCCGTCGGTACAGGTCAGGCGGTCGTCGGTGACCGTGAAGTCCCAGCCGTAGGTGTAGTTGGCCGTCGCGAGGGGGTCAGCGAGACCCACGTTGGGGATGACGAGGGCGTTGAACAGGCCGCTCGAGGAGAGGGCCAGGGACACGATCTCCCAGTACCGCTCGCTGTTGTTGATCAGCATCGCGTCGGGGTCGATCTGGACGTACTGGGTGTTCGTGACGTAGATGCGGAACTGCTCGACCGAGAGGACGGGCCAGTGGAAGGGGTAGTACTTCCTCTGTCCGATCTCGAACGGGCTCGACGGGTAGCGCCACTTGTGCTGCTCACCCGTGATGACACCCCCACGAAAGTCGTGTTTCTGAGGCATCCGGGGCACGTTGCAGTAGGAGTCCACGAGGGCGGACGCCTGGGCGATCAGGGAGGCCAGCTCCGTGTCGCCCAACTCGGAGATGTCGATGCCGAAGCCCATCTCTCGGAACCGCTGGGGTGTCAGATACGGCATCGCTGCCTCCGGTGGAAGTGGAGAGGGCCGGGTCTCAGGCGAGCCCGGCCCCCTCATTCACCAACTGGCTACGACCAGGTGCCGAGCTTGACCCGGACCTTGTTGTTCCAGGGGAGGACCTTCACCGCGAGCCCGTTCATCAGGAAGACGATGTACAGGTGGGTGAGCTGGCCGCTGATGCCGATGGGGATCTCCAGGACCGTGGGGCCCGGGGAGCCGAGGTACGGCAGGGTGATCGTGGACTCGTCGAGCATGTAGAGGTCGCGGACCTCGGCACCCGACGCGACACCGTTGGTCGTGGTTCCGGTGAACTGGTAGCTGGAGATCGCAGTACCGGGCACAACCGCGAACGGGATCTGGCCGGCGATGGTGTTGATCGACTGGGCAGTCGCGCCGACGCCGATATTGACGTAGTTCGGGCCGACCAGCCGGACGTTCTGGTCCTGCTGCTCGTCGAACTTGATCTTGTCGGCGGGGTGACCCCAGATGATCGTGGGCTTGCTGCCGCCGGCCTGGATGACCGGGAGCAGGGCCGCGTCGATGGCATTGCGGAACGAGCCCGTCGCGTAGGTCGAGGTGGTTTCGGCGACGAACGTGGACGGATCGAAGGCGTGACTGTAGCTCTGGTCCAGGATCGAGCGGAGGCCGGTGAAGGCATTCGCGTCGTAGAGTCCGAGCTCGTTGTCCGCCGTGCCGCCGGAGTCGGCAGCCTGGCCCTCGAAGATGGTCTTCTGCATCCGGTACGCCATGGACCGGAGGCCACCCTGAAGCTCGATGGCCTCGGGGTTGTAGTTCATGCCGCCGGCCATCACAGCGAACTGCGACTTGAGCGAGATGCCGCGCCGGGTGGCGAGGATGGCGACGTTGGTGCTCTTGCGGGCGTACACCGAGGTGTCGTCCGACACGGTGCCCAGCTCTGCCATGAACTTGGCATCGCCGTAGCTCGTGATCTGGTTCCAGGCGTGCAGGAGGCCGTTGGCCGGTTCCTTCGCCATCCGGTCGTAGGCCGGGAACTGGCGCACGAAGACCTCGTAGAGCACGGGCTCGAGGTCCTGGCGGATGAGGGCGGTCGCGCCAGCGGTGTCGAGGGCCTTCATCACGTCAGGCTGGAGCTCGCGGGAGAGGCCGTTGTAGGCGTTCTGGGCCGCGAAGCCTGCCGTGTTGAGCCAGAGGTCGAGCGGGATGCCCGAGTCCTTCACCCGCGCCTGGCTCGTGAAGAGCTGGGCGAGGTGGGCGTCGGACTTGGTCCGCAGGGTGTCGAAGAGGTCGAGCCTCTCCTCGGGGGTGATGTACCGCCGGGTGGCGGGTGCCGGAGTGCCCTGATCCTCGATCCCCTTGACGATGGGGGTCGCGACGTTGGGTGCCTCGTTCATCTTCAGGAGCGTCTGACCGATCTGCTCCTGGGTCTCGAGCACACCCTTCAGGAGGGCTTCCAGCTCAGGCGACATTGTCATCTGGGCTACGAACCTTTCTTGAGAAGGGCGAGGAACTCCGCGTCGTAGACCGACTCGAGACCAGCGAACTTCTCGTTGGCCTCGCGGATCACGGCACGGCGTCCCACGGGGGTGTTCGACAGCTTGTCGAGGATCTGGCCCGTCTTGGTGACGACCGCCTTGGTCGCCTCCTCCAGGGCCTCGTAGTCACGGTTCCGCTCGTCCAGGGCAGCCTTCGTGTCGATCAGCTCGCGGGTGATCGCCTTGAGCAGCTCCGTGGAGTTGCGGAGGGATGCGACGACGGAAGGCTCGAGAACGTCGAGCGCCGCAGCCACGTCCGGGTCCGTGATGGAGGACTTGACGGGGAGGATCCCGGCGTAGGGGCCGAGGTCTTCCGTCTCGTCCTGGTCCTCGGTCTCAGGGGCGCTCAGGAGAGCTTCCTGCGAGGCCTCACCATCCGCCGGAGCAGGCTTGCTGCCCCGGTTGCCGGTGTCAACGGTGATGTTCGCGAACGGGGTCTCGATGGACACCGTCGCGTCGGTGATGTCGGGTTCGACCGAGGAGACCTTCTCCCCGGTGGTGGAGTCCACGTTCGGATCCTCGAGCGAACCCGGCTCGGGTCCGGTGTCGAGGTCCTCGATGGCCCCGCCGCCAACGGACTGGCGGGGATCGCCCTCCTCGAACTCGGGAGGATCGTTCTTGTACTCGAGCTCCTCGGCGGTGAGCTCCTTCTCCAGGACCTCTTCGACCGTCTGCTCGGGATCGTCGGTGTTCTCGACGATGGTGACTTCGCCCGTCTCCGCGTAGACCGTCGTCCTGGCGGCACCGAGGCTCTTCACGGCGTACTCGACCCAGGACCTCGGGTTGGCCGGCACGCCGACCAGGGAGGTCTCGAGGAGCTCGACGTGGTTGATGCTGTAGGCACCGGACTTCCGGTCCCGATCCGCTCCGCCCTCGGGGATCATCGCCCCGATGGAGAGACCCAACTGGGTGCCGCCGTTGATGGCCTCCCAGGCCTTCACGGCGCGGTCGTTCGTCTCGTTGACGACGATGTCCATCGCCAGGTCGTGGATGTCGGGATCCTGCGGGTGGGAGCGAAGCAGGGCTCGCTCGACGTGACCCGCCACGTCCTCCGGCACGTTGTAGGAGTGGTTCAGGAAGATCGTCAGGTTGTTGTTGGCGCTCTGCTCCATGTCCATCAGGGCAGAGGGCTGCATCGTGTCTCCATGGCGGTCCTTGACCGTCGAGGAGGCGATGCCGTGGAGCCGCATCTTGCCGTCCGGCCCCATGCTCGCCTTGAGCGTCGGCGCGAAGATCTTGAAGGTGTTCACGCGGAAGCCTCCGATGCTTCAGTACTTGGCACGGGGGGCTCGGCATTGGCGAGCGCCGTGATGTACTCATCGAACTTCTGGGCGGCGAAGTCCCAACTGAATGACTTGCGGACGTGTTCGACCCCGGCCATCCCGAGATCGCGCCGCAGCCCCTTGCTGTGGTACAGCCGCTCGATGGCGGCGGTGAACGCCGGAATGTCCGGCAACCACACGTCCTCGCCGCTGGGCACCGTGAAGGTGTCCTTGGGCTCGAGGAGGATCCCGCCAGGTCCGACGACCTCGGGAATGGCTGACACGTTCTGGGCCACGATGGGCACGCCGCACGCGCCGGCCTCCGCCAGGGTCAGGCCGAAGCCCTCACCCCGAGAGGTCGAGACGTAGCAGTCGAAGGCCGACAGGAGGACGTTCATGTCCTGCTGCGGCCATCCCTCGAAGCTGTTGTGGAGACCCGGGAAGTGGAACCTCTCGGGCTTCACGTCCGGCTCCCGGGTGAGGAGAGCCTGGAAGCGCACGCCGTTGTCCTTGGCGGTCGCGTCCTCGCAGTGGAAGTGGGCGTCGATGTCCCAGAACTTCTTCATCAGCGGCCACAGGGCCTTGACCAGCGCCGGGTAGTCCTTGCGGGCGCTGTTGGTGTCGTGCCTGCCGACGAGGAACTTGTCGGGGTCGTACCCGAAGGCCCTCTTGCAGTCGGCCTTGGTCTTGCACACGATCCCGGTCGAGGTGACCTTGGGCT
>Ga0307379_10006521_pt1 | contig 16008 bp, 14 predicted proteins | sample UN2MG_FD_202237 | JGI IMG/M metagenome (GOLD analysis project Ga0307379, IMG submission 202237) | Soil microbial communities from Risofladan, Vaasa, Finland - UN-2 | ecosystem: Environmental > Terrestrial > Soil > Coastal area > Acid sulfate soil | place: Finland: Risofladan, Vaasa | collected... | reverse complement strand
TTCTTGATAACAGTTTATATCTTGTTTCTGGTGGATGGTTCGATCGTAAGGGCATTTCACCCAAAAAAACTACTATTACTGGATGTACCTGGGGTGGCAGCATTATTAAAATAGATATTCTAGCAGCTTGTGGATTGCATTTGGAATTTGGTAATCGCGTCGTCACTACTACAGTAAGGCAAGTTCGTGTAATTCGAGGTAGTAGTCATAATTAGAAGAATAGCAAAATGTGATCGGCAAAACATATCCGATTACAAAATCCTTGAAAGCCCAATGCGTTATGTCATCATAGAAGGATGCGAGGAAGAGGGTGGCTGGATTGAAGGGACATTAGGCTCAGCAAAGGAAATGATGCTGACCCGGGGATAACGGAGGCTAATATAGATAGGAGTTAGATGCGATGTTAGAGGAACGGAAGGAACTTTTAAAGGCTGCACTTGATGAGTTTGCAGAGGTTGGTTTAATAAATTCCAGCCTTGAATCAATCTCTGATAGGGCAAAGTTGGAACCTGCTGTAGCGCGAGCTCTATTAGTCGACAATGAGACACTACTGGGTGAAATGCTAAAGGAAGAGACCGAACCGATGGTCAGCGCAATCGCATTGGCGGTCCAAGAAATTGAAGATCCGAAGGAATTGATACAAAAGTCGATGAAGCTCTTGGATCAATGGCTATTGACACACCCTAAGTATGTCAGACTGTATATGCGATGCTCTCTTGATGGAGCGAGTGTTCTGCAATCCCTCTATCAACATTCACTCTTACCTTCCGAGTTCTATGAGCGATTAGAGCAGATCATTGGCAAGGGACAATTCCGCTGCAACGATATATTTATTTTGAGTTTACTATTAGATTCATTGATTGTATTTTTTCATATGATGAGGCCAGGAGTGGAGCTTATGAATCCTGGTCAAAGCGTAGAACAGATTACTGAGCAGAGATTTGAGGCCGTCATTGACCTGCTTGAGAATGGGCTTTTCTTGGAGAAGGGAGCAGAGAGTGAAAGCTGATACCTCGTAAATGATTTTAAACCAGGATGTCTTTTTTTTTATAAAAGACAAAGGTTAGGACAATCAGCACCAGGGAAATTCCCAAGAAATACATCACTCGCCAACCAGCCAGGGCATAGTCGGGACGAAGGACTCCGGAGTCGACAAATTTGAACGGACTCAGATAACCGATTTTGTCAGCAGATGGACTCACCTTGGATAAACCATCTATGAAGTACCCTCCCAAAACGATCCCTATAGATACGCCTGTGATAGGGCGGCCCCTTTTTATCAAGAGAGAAAGAAAAAGGCCGATAGCGCCAAAAGCCATCATGAGCAAGAAACAATAGATCCAATGGATGATAAAAGCCATAAGGCGGTAGTCCGTGTCACCTTTGAAAATTTCCAGGCTTAGGAAACCGATGATCAAGATAACGACATTCAAAAACAGTAAGTAAGTGAAATAGGCTGCCAATTTACTCCTAAAAACTTCCAATCGTGTGACGGGTTTGGTGAGGAGAAACTCAGCTGTCTTTTCCCGTTCTTCCCGAGCCAGGATTTTGCCGGCAAGGAGTATGGAAAAAAAGCTTCCCAGGAGCGTGATAAACATCGTACTCCGTGAGGAATAAAAGCCTAAAACATTGGTCATATCATCCAAACTTGCCCCAAAGGCCGTCATAATGTTCTTCATGAAAGGATTCTCGAAAAAGACCGTCATTTGCTTGAGCATGTCTCCTTGCATCAGGACAGGATAAAAAGCCATGCCCATCAGGATCAAAACATTGATAGATATGCTCCAACCAATGAAGGAATTCCGATAGCGTTTCAGCTCCTTAGAGTATAGATTTGTGGTTATCATTTTTTTAGGATTTCTTATTTTAACCTTTTTCCTCTGAATAGTAGTGCATGAAGATTTCCTCAAGGGTTGGTTCTTCGATGATCAAGTCTTCGATATCTTTTCCGGCCAGAGCATGGAGAAAATCATTCATGGTCCCCGAAAACAGGAAAAAAAGGTTATTTTTATCAGTCTGTGGATCGATTATGCCAGGGCAATCAATTTCGTCGATCTTTGCTGGCTGGGTGAATTCTAATTGGATTTTCCGAAGCTGCTTCTTCCTCAAGTTATCGATATCTTCCACCGCGATGATCTTTCCTTCCTTTATGATCCCCACTCTCCGACACATTTTCTGGACTTCGCTCAGGGTATGAGAGGAGAAAAATATGGTTGTGCCCTTGCTGTTTTCTTCTCTTAAAATATCGAAGAATTTTGCCTGCATCAGAGGATCAAGACTGCTGGTTGGCTCATCCAGAATCAATAATGGAGGTTGATGGATGAGGCATTGTAGGATCGAGACCTTTTTCTGATTCCCTCTGGACAGGTCGATAATTTTCCTGTCGAGATCCAAGTCGAAAGTGTCGGCCAGCTCAACTATCCTGGATTCGCAGTTTGTTTCATAAAAGTTGGCAGAATACCTAAGAAGTTCATGCACATCCATTTTTTCATAATAATTGACTTCCGAAGGCATAAAGCCGATCTTTTTTTTGATCTCCTTCGTATCTTTGACGATATCCAGACCGAAAATTCTTCCGCTTCCTGATGAGGGAAAGATCAAGCCAAGCAGTGTTCGGATGGTGGTGGATTTGCCCGCGCCGTTCGGTCCGATGAACCCAAATATCTCACCCTGTTCGATTTTAAGATCGAGGTCGATTATCCCCCTAGATTTTCCGTAATATTTCGTTAGGCCCTGGGTGTCGATCACATACATTTTTCCCATCATAAAACATTTGAATTGTGTTCTACAATGGCTTTCATGTAAATGTTCAGAAATTCGCGACATATTCCTCTCTCTATGGAAGGATGCTGATCCTGGTATCCCCGAGGTTAATGATGCGAGGGAGGGGTAGGTCGGCAGTTCGAATCTGCCTTGGGGCGTACCAGTTTTCTCCACCGATAAGAAGAATGATTCCGCTGTATGAACAATCAGATAGGTCGGTAATGCATCCTAAAATAATGATTTAGTATTTTTCCAGGATTGTATATCATATTCTTAAAGATACAGCTCCAGAGTGACGTCATGGAACCTATAGTTTATAAATCGCAAAACTTCAAAGAGGCTGTAGAGTTTGATATTCACCAGCATATACAGATGTCGCCTTCACAACGTCAGGCAGCAGAAAAAAAACTCCGTGAACGATATTTCGGTGAAAATACTCCCGATGTAAGAGCCTCACACAGATAGAATGGATCCCTCCTAACAAAGGAAAATGCCGAGGCTCTATATGCAGCCCTAAAAGCTTTTTGGGAAGGAAAAGTCCCAGGAGTTGAAAATCATACAGAATTCTTGAAGAAAGGCGCGATCATTCAATTTGACACCTCACTCGTTCCTTGGTATTCTTTTCTCAGTCAAATCAAAGGGGAAAATCATGGCAATAACATGCCCCAAATGTCATCATGAGAATCCTGACGATACCCTCTACTGCGGCAAGTGTGCAACGTCACTCCCTTCATCTAAAGAAATCGCTGTAACTGAAACCATTGAAGCACCAAAAAAAGAACTAACCCGAGGAACCATTTTAGCCAACAGATATGAAATTATTGAAGAATTAGGCAAAGGGGGGATGGGTAGAGTCTACAGAGTCGAGGATACAAAGTTAAAACAAGAAGTCGCACTCAAGCTCATAAAACCTGAAATTGCTAAAGATAAGAAGACTATAGAGCGTTTCCGTAATGAACTAAAACTGGCCCGTGAAATCGCTCATAGGAATGTCTGCCGCATGTATGACCTGAATGAGGAGAAAGGCACTCACTATATCACGATGGAATATGTACGGGGTGAAGATTTAAGAAGTCTGATCAGACGTATCGGTCAACTACCTTTAGGAAAATCCATATCTATAGCAAAACAGATATGCGAGGGATTAGCTGAAGCTCACAGCTCAGGAGTCGTGCATCGTGATTTGAAGTCGAGCAACATCATGATCGATAATAATGGCAATGTTCGGATCATGGACTTTGGGATAGCACGTTCTCTTGAGTCGAAAGGAATAACAGGTGCTGGAGTGATGATCGGGACACCTGAATTCATGAGTCCAGAGCAGGTAGAGGGGAAAGAAACAGATCAGCGGTCAGATATTTATTCGTTGGGAGTCATCCTGTATGAAATGGTTACAGGTAGGGTGCCATTTGAAGGAGATACTCCATTCACGATTGGTGTGAAACATAAAAGTGAGATACCTAAGAATCCAAAGGAACTTAATACCCAGATTTCTGATGACTTCAGCTACGTAATCCTCAGATGTATGGAAAAGGGCAAAGAGAATAGATATGAGAGCGCTGGAAAGCTTCGCTCTGACCTGATCAATATAGAGAAAGGCCTTCCAACAACCAAGAGGATTCATCCAGACATCGAGCCAAAAGCCAAAACAATCAGCAAAATCAAATGGGAAAACTCCATTGCCGTGCTTCCTTTTTCAGATCTGAGCCCGCAGAAAGATCAGGAATATTTTTGCGACGGGATGACAGAGGACATCATCACAAAACTCTCAAGAATAGCCGAACTTAAGGTCATTTCACGCACTTCGGCAATGCGATATAAAAGAACGGATAAGGATATTAAAGAGATCGGCGAAGAGTTGGGCGTAGCAACCATCCTCGAAGGAAGTATTCGGAAAGAAAGAGATAACATCCGCGTCACGGCCCAGCTCATAAACGTGGAGGATGGCTTTCATCTCTGGGCAGATACATACAACAGAAAGCTTGAGAGTGTTTTCGAGGTGCAGGACGAAGTCTCTAAGGTCATTGCGGAAGTCTTGGAAATAAAACTCACGCCTAACAAAATTGAAGCCCTCAAATCAACCAGACCAAAGAGCATCGACGCCTATGAATATGTCCTGAAAGGAGTGTACATTACTAACAGCAAATATGTTATTTCTCACCGGGAAAAAGACTTTGAATCCGCAGTCAAGATCTTTAATAAAGCTGTGGAGATAGATCCGGAATATCCATGGGCCTATACGGGCTTGGCATGGATCTACCAACATCACAATCAAATCACAGACAGTAAGAAATATCTCCCATTAGTAATAAAGAATCAAAAAAAAGCCTATGAACTGGACCCGAATCTTGCAGACTCGAATGCAGCCATGGCGTGGACCTACTATCTCAGTAGGGATTATGCGCAATCGTATCATTATTATAAAAGGGCATTAGAGATAGACCCAAATAGGGGCATATTGAATTATCTCGTGGGACTCTTCTATCAAACTATCGGTTTGATTCATCAGGCGATCTCTTTCCTTTCCAGGGCTGTCGAGCTTGATCCTTTCTATCTCGTCGCTCACTCCTACCGCTCAAAATTACTCATATATTTGAAAGAATTTAAGAAAGCCGAAAATTCTATTGAAAAAGCTATGGAGTTTGAACCGGACAATTTCTGGTCTCTTGTGGATAAATGTCTTCTCTATATCATGGAGGAAAAAATTGACGAAGCTGAAAAATTATTAGGGAGAGTAGAAAAGATTAATCCAGGATATTCTATCATTCCATACTATAAATCCATTATATTCGCTTTAAAAGGTGATAAAAATAGAGCGCTTGCTCTTAAAAAAAATGGGCTAATTTACGCTCTCTTAAATATGAAAGATAAGGCGATTAAATATATTGAAGACCAGGCTAATAAAGATTACGAGCATTATCAATACTCTTATCTCTTACTTAAAAACAGTCCTTTTTATGACAATCTGCGTGATGATGCTCGATTCGAGGAGATTGTAAGAAAGCAGAAACATAAATATGAAGAGAGATTGAAGAAATTTGGTGATCTGTGATGACTGGAAGGAAGCTGACGCGGGGATAGCTGAGGTGAAGGATGCCGTGAGGCTGACTGGGATACAGGGCCAGTGATCCAATAGTTTTGGCTTCCCGAAATTGAAAAAAGACAGCAAAACTGGTTTAATACTTCATTAGGGAAGACGATTGAGAGGGAAGAAGAAAGAAATGATTACAGTCCATGAGCTCGATTGAAAAAAGCAATTTAAGGTTTAAAGGAGGTTAGAGTGAAAGAACTTGTAGAATTAATTGCCAAATCATTAGTGGACGATCCGGACAAGGTGCGGGTTTCCCAATTAGACGGAGAACAGACCTCGATCCTAGAATTAAAAGTTGCTCCGGACGATATAGGCAAGGTTATCGGAAAACATGGAAGAACCGCTCAGGCTATCAGAATTATTCTCGGTGCTGCTGGAATGAAGCTGAAGAAGAGATTTAACCTTGAGATAATCGATAAAGAGTAAATTGATCAGCATAGGGAAATAATTTTCTATTGGAGCTTATTTCAGTCTTGCCATACAAGTAATTTCTACACGGCTGCTGCCAAACAATCGAGGGGATTCTGTCGTAGTTCTAGCTGGATAACTGCCTTTTTCGAAGAAGCTTCGATAGGCAAGGTCCATCGCATCGAAGTCATCCAGGTCAACAAGATGGACTTCGGTTCGAACGATACGGTCCATATCTAGTCCAATCTCTTGTAGCATGTTGCGTATTGCGGTCAAAACGCTGTGCGTTTCCTCACTTACGTCTCCGAGAACTGCTTGCCCTTCTGGAAAATCTGCTGCAACCAAACCAGCTAAGTAGGCATAATTGTCATCCATTACGATCTGGCTGAATGGTGCCTCAGATTCCGGAATACAGTTGGGTTGAATGTGTCGAATCATTTTTCCCTCCAAGAAAAAAAGTATCATAGAGAAATCTTTTGGTCAAACATAAAGAATAGAAGATCCTTTCTCAGTATCTGTTGACTCTGTCCTCATAAATTTATATGCTATTCTCAACTTCTCCGGAACGGACACACAAAAAGTTCAACCTATTGCTTCAGGGAAATCCGAAATTATTTGATGGGGAACATTTATCCGTTATAGTGTAGAATTTGTTATGAGCAGCGTATGAATGAATTGAGACTTTTCGCTCTTCATGAAATGATTCGGAGGCCCAGTTGAATCCTTCACGTCCCGTAACGGATTGGCTGCCTACAACCAAAAAGGAAGTCGAATCGAGGGGGTGGCATACGCTGGATGTCATCCTTATTTCAGGAGACGCCTACGTGGATCATCCCGCTTTCGGCCATGCAGTCATAGGGAGGATTATTGAAAGGGAAGGCTTTAAGGTGGCCCTCATCCCTCAGCCGAACTGGCGTGACGATTTACGAGACTTCAAAAAGCTCGGCAGGCCGAATCTCTTCTTTGCCGTAACCGGGGGAAACATGGATCCCATGCTCAATCATTATACGGCCAACAAGCGGCTTCGCTCTGAAGATGCCTATACACCCGGCGGAAAAACTGGTTTCAGGCCCGACTATGCAACAGTTGTCTACAGCCGAATTCTCAAAAAGCTCTATCCCGGCGTCCCGGTTGTCATCGGAGGGATTGAAGCCTCCTTGAGAAGAGTGACCCACTATGATTATTGGTCGAATCGTTTGAAGCCTTCCATTTTGATAGAGAGCAGTGCGGATTTACTCATCTATGGAATGGGAGAACAGCCGGTGAGGGAAATACTGAGGTTATTGAAGAAAGGGGTCCCGTTCTCCTCCCTCGATACCATTCCCCAGACGGCCGTTTTATTGCCCGCAGGGACTCCCCTTCCAAAAAGTAAAAAATGGGAGACCTTGGAGCTTGCCTCTCATGAAGCCTGTCTGAGAGATAAAAAGGCCTTCGCCAGTAATTTTAAGGTGATTGAAGGAGAGTCGAACAAGCAGATTGCGGGACGGCTCGCTCAAAAAGTGGATGACCGGATTCTCTTGGTCAATCCGCCTTTTCGAACGATGACCGAGAAGGAGATAGACGCGTCTTACGATCTGCCCTATACCCGGCTTCCTCATCCCCGGTATGACAAAAGAGGGCCGATTCCCGCCTTTGAGATGATCAAATTTTCCATCACTTTGCACCGTGGTTGTTTCGGCGGATGCAGTTTTTGCACGATTTCCGCCCATCAAGGCAAAATGATCACCGGCCGGTCAAAGGCATCGATCCTCAAAGAGGTGGACGCCATAGCGACAATGCCCGGTTTCAAGGGATACATCAGCGACCTCGGCGGCCCTTCCGCCAATATGTATGGAATGACTGGATTCGATCGGTCCATCTGTGATGTTTGTGCCAGACCTTCATGTGTGTATCCCGAAAGCTGTTCCAACCTTAACCTGGATCACTGCCCCTTAATTGAGATCTATAAGGAAGTCGCGGATCATCCCAAAGTCAAGAAGGCCTTTGTATCGAGCGGCATACGGTATGATTTTCTTCTAGGTAAATCCAAAGAGGAAGAAAAAAAGAATGGGTACAAGGAATATATTGAACAAGTGGTGACACATCATGTTTCGGGACGGCTGAAAATAGCCCCTGAACATACTTCTGAAAAAGTTCTCAAATTGATGAGAAAACCTTCATTCGATTCATTCAAAATGTTTAAAAAGAGGTTTGATGAAATCAGTAAAAAGAAGGGATTGAATCAACAACTCATTCCCTATTTTATATCGAGTCACCCCGGATGTACGATGGAGGATATGGCGAATCTTGCCGCAGAGACCAAAGAGCTCGGTTTTAAATTGGAGCAGGTCCAGGATTTTATGCCAACGCCAATGACACTCGCCACGGCAATATACTATTCAGGTTATCATCCTTATACGCTTAAACAGGTCTATACCGCAAAAACAAGAGAAGAAAAGCTGGAGCAGAACAGATTTTTCTTCTGGTATAAGAAAGAAAATCAGAGTTGGATAAGACAAGCGCTAAATCAGATGGGAAGGCAGGATCTTATTGGAAGGCTTTTGAATAAAAAAGATCTCAACCCACGGCATAAAAACTGAGATGCGCCGGTCATCACCGGACAGCACTGGGCATTTATTTCTTCTTCTTTTCTTTTTTCAATCTTCGTTTTTCCTTTGGATTAAGCTGGGCCTTTTTCTGCTGTTCCCTTTTGCCCATATCCTTTTTTCCCTTATCACCCATATCTGTTTCTCCTTGCTTGAAAATGACTTGCGCCGGACTGAAGCACCGTTGCCTGTACTTATGTACTTTCCTTTTTGTACGTAAAAGCTTTCAGAAAGTCAAGTGGGAGAGGGAAGATGATTGTTGAATTTTGTTCGGTGGCAATTTCAGCGAGAGTGCCCAAAAACCTGAGCTGAAGTGCCTGAGGGTTTGTTGAGATGATATCTGCAGCTTTTTTTAACTTATCTGCAGCTTGATATTCACCTTCGGCATGTATAACCTTGGCTCTTCTTTCTCTTTCCGCTTCGGCTTGTTTGGCTATGGCTCTTTGCATATTTTCAGGAAGATCCACATGTTTCATTTCTACCAGTGTAACCTTGATTCCCCAGGGGTCTGTGCGCTTATCGATGATTTCTTGGAGTCGAAGGTTGAGTTTCTCTCTCTCTGAGAGAAGATCATCGAGTTCAACCTCACCCAGTGTACTCCGCAATGTTGTCTGTGCAAGTTGTGAAGTGGCATAAAGAAAATCTTGGACTTCGAGGACGGCATTTTGGGGTTCCATAACACGAAAATACACAACAGCGTTGACTTTAACTGTAACATTATCTTTGGTGATGACATCTTGAGGAGGAATATCCATGACAACGATACGAAGACTCACTCTAACCATACGGTCAATTGGGAGAAAAACAAAGATAAGCCCCGGTCCTTTGGGTTTAGACAAAACACGGCCGAGTCGAAAGATTACTCCTCTTTCATATTCCTTCAGGATCTTAATCGAATTCAAGAGATAGAGAACGATGAGTGCTATGATGATAACAGGAAAAGTTAACATGTTTACCTCCTATAATAAGGGTTAGGTTTTCTATTGAGCCGCATAACCAATATTCCCCATATCAACTTTACAAAAAGGAATATTGGGCATCATTTTGATTCCCAATTCATTCTTAATCACTTTATTACACAATATAACATTTTATCAGTATATTGCAATCAAAATAGGCTTTGGTGCATGAATCCATTGCGGTGTTGGTTTTGCCCATATGATCGGTGCGCTTCTGCCCGATTTCTTGTATTGTTCCAACACCCGAGTCAACTCCTTTACCACCTTCGGGTATTCGTGATACAAATTCTCTCCTTTGACATGGCCTCCTAATATCGGTCCAGGTCTTATGTTAAAATAAGGCCTAGAGGAAAGGAGAAGCCATAGAGCATTACGAGAAATTCCTCGAACTGTGGAAGGGTGCTGACCCGGGGATAGCTGAGTTTGATGATGCGAGGGAGAGGCTGGAAGCTCTGACTACGAATCAGTAGGTCGGCAGTTCGAATCTGCCTTGGGGCGTACCAGCATCATTCTTATTGACCCAACTTCGGATTTAAAATTGCAAGATATTTATCTATACTTGAATTTTCTTTTTATCCGAAGATAAGTATATTATGTTTTTATGAGATTGAATAAAGATGTTATAATAATTGCAGAGAAAAAAAGAGGAGGCCTCCTATGATTTCCACTTACACCGCTAAATACGCTCGAACAGAATCAGGATATATGGGTCAGTTGGTGGAGTGGCCTGAAGTTGTTACAGAAGGCAAAACAATTGAAGAATGCAGAAAAATGCTCCAGGATGCGTTAAAAGAGATGATCCTTGCTTATAAACAACAAAAAAAGGAAATTCCCAAGGGAGGCGCCCTCATAGAACAGATGCCTGCCGAAATCTAAATATATGTCTGTCAAACGACGTGATTTGATAAGATATTTAGAAAAAAGCGGATTTTATCTGCTGCGGGAAGGTAAAAATCATTCCATATATACCAACGACATAAAGACCATTCCAGTCAAAAGGCATAAATTTCTCAACAGAATCACTGCGAACGAAATCTGCAAGCAAGCAGGCTTGAAGCCAAAATTCTAATAAATATTTTCCCTAAGGTTTGACTCTTCCCCTACAAATATATATTCTATACTCAACAACTAAGGGGACGAATGGCAACGCACTGTCCTAAATGCAAAGCAGAGAATGCGGACGAGTCTAAGTTCTGTAATGAGTGTGGTCTCCAGTTCGACTCTATGGATCAAATGCCTGCCCCTCCTACACAAACTTTAGAAGTTCCCAAAGAAGAATTAACCACAGGCTCTACATTTGCAGGACGATATCAAATCATTGAAGAGTTGGGTAAGGGGGGAATGGGAAAGGTCTACAAGGCTCACGACAAAGAGATAAAAGAGAAGGTGGCTTTAAAACTCCTAAAACCTGAAATCTCTGCAGACACAAAGACGGTCGAACGCTTCCAAAATGAACTGAAATTTGCCCGTAAGATCGTCCACAAGAATGTGGGCAGAATGTATGATCTGGGCAAAGAAAAAGGAAGCTACTACATCACAATGGAGTATGTCGAAGGCCAGGATTTAAAGAAATTGATCAGGCAATCAAGACAGCTAACCGTTGGAACATCAATTTCGATCGCCAAACAGATCTGTGAGGGACTGAAAGAGGCACACCGAATAGGCGTTGTCCATATAGATCTGAAGCCGAGCAACATCATGGTCGATGAAGAGGGGAATGTTCGTATCATGGACTTCGGCATCGCTCGATCGCTTAAGGAGAAAGGAATAACAGGGGCAGGAGTGATGATCGGGACTCCAGAGTATATGTCCCCCGAACAGGTCGAAGGGAAAGAAACGGATCAGCGGTCTGATATTTATTCATTGGGAGTTATTCTTTACGAGATGGTCACAGGCTGTGTGCCTTTTGAAGGAGATACGGCTCTGTCTGTGGCCATAAAACACAAAACTGAGGAGCCTAAAGATCCCAAAGAACTGAACACCCAGATCTCTGAAGATTTGAGCAGAATGATACTCAAGTGCCTAGAGAAGGACAAGGAGAAGAGGTATCAGAACGTAGAGGAAATTCACTCTGAACTCGCAAATTTAGAAAAAGGGTTGCCGACTACAGAAAAAGCTATTCCTAGAAGGAAGCCCCTCACTTCAAAAGAAATCACCGTAACATTCGGCTTGAAGAAATTATTGGTGCCGGCTTTGATTTTTTTAGGGATTATCATCATCGGCGTTTTTATCTGGAAGTTGATCCCGGAAAAAGAGGCCCCCGCCGCTGCCCGGATCGAGAACTCGATAGCTGTTATCAGCTTTAAAAATCAAACAGGGGATAGCGCCTTCGATTACTTACAGGAGGCCATCCCTAATCTATTGATCACGAACTTGGAGAATACAGGCTACCTGCATGTCGCTACGTGGGAGCGTATGCGAGATCTTCTTGAACAGACTGGAAGAGGAGATGAAAAGATCATCGATGAAAATATTGCCCCCTATAACGTGCCGTTCATGAGAGACACATTAGCCAGGGCTTACATCCAGATGGGAAATCTGGACAAAGCGGAGGCTGAATATGAGAGGTTGTTGACCTTCGACCCGGAAAGCAAGGAAAGGCGCCTCGTTCATCCCAGATTCCATAACAGGTTGGCCAAAGTGTACGAACAGAACAATCAATCAGAGAAGGCGATCGAGCAATACGAGAGATTCCTCGACCTGTGGAAGGATGCTGATCCGGGTTTAGCTGATGTTGAAGATGCGAGGGTGAGGCTAGCTGGAATGAAGAAATAGTCTTCAAGCCAGGATATTAATTTCCAAAAAAGGAGGAAACAATGCCTAAAGATTTTAAGATTCGCTTGGGTTGGTTGAAGTTTATGTATATTTACACTGTAGTTGGAGCAGGAGGATTCGGTCTGGGAATGGTTTTTGTTCCTGATGTCGTTATATCTATGTTTAAATTTCCCAGCCAGGATCCAATTGTGTTTGGTGCTTTTGGTTGTATGTTGATATCGTCTGGGATTCTGGGAATATTAGGCCTGAGGTCTCCTCTCAAATTTGTGCCTCTTCTGTTGTTCCAGCTCAGTTATAAGTCGATTTGGTTTATATGTGTTTTGCTGCCCTTCTTGCTTGTGAATGAATTGCAAACGCATGTCATTGTATTTATCCTGATATTTGCGTCCTATATCATTGGAGACCTGATCGCAATCCCTTTCTCCTATATCTTTACGAGAGAATCGGAATAATCCTCTCTCAAATTCGAGATCCCAACCAAAGCATTAATCTGTTTGACTCTTCCTCAACCTGCGGAGGGATGTTGATTCGGGGATCGTTGAGGTTGAAGATGTGAGCAACACGCTGCTCGACTAAGGACACTACTGAGCTTAAAAAAGGGATTGCCATTCACGTTGCTTCTGAGAGAAAATCAGGTGGAGAATTATCACAAAGTGAAGGGGCTATCTGATGTCTGTTCGAAAGGCTTTGTCTCGGTGGCCCCGGGAGTTCTGATTTGACTGATATGTGCGGTGTCTACGACAAGATCGAGGGAAAGCCTGATCTTCGATCGATTGTCTATGATAGAGACCCGAAACGAATCGCTTTGAATACCCTCGATCCGCTGATCAAAGGGGAGGGAATTCACACTGCAGACGAATGGAACGGAAAAAAGATCCCTGTCGCTATCGAAGAAAATGTTGTGGTCACTGAACGTGGCATGGAATGGTTGCATCCACCGCAAGATCGGGTGCTCCTGATTCGATAATAATATTGAATATTGTTTATATTGTGCTTTGGCTGATCTAATTATTCGTATTTCAGGCACTCTGCAGGATTGGCGAGAGCTGCTTTGATCACCTGGGAACTGACTGTCAAGGCCGCGATGGTCAGGGCGGCAAGTCCGCTGGTCAGAAAGATCCAAATGGGAAGGGATGCCCGGAAGGCGAATCCCTCAAGCCAGCGATTCATGATCAAGTAGCCCACCGGCCAAGCAATCAGATTGGCAACGATCACCCACTTGACGAACTGCCCCGTCAACAGCCACATGATATGGGACAGCGGAGCGCCCAGAACTTTCCGGACACCGATCTCCTTAGTCCGCTGTTCGGCCACAAAGGCAGCCAGGCCGAAGAGGCCGAGGCAAGAGACGAAAATGGCAAGACAGGAGAAGAGCGTCACAATTCTTCCGGCCCTGTTGTCGTTCTGGTAGAGACTGTTGACCTTTTCATCCAGGAAGGTGAACTCAAAGGGAAGACCGGCCGACATGGACTGCCAGGTTTTTCGGAGGTCAGAGAGAACGTCGGAGGTCACCTGGGAGCTGATTTTGACAAGCAGATAGGGCTTCCGCGTGGAATCGATGGCTTCTGGGAGCAAATAACCCATACTCCTGACATTGTGGTGCAGGGACTCGAAGTGAAAATTGTCGATGATGCCGATGATGGTCAGATCTTTCTCTGTCCACCAGATCCGGAGTTTTTTCCCGACCGGATTCTCGATCCCGAAGTACTGCGCGGCTTTTTTATTGATCACGACGGCGCCAACATCGGCGGGGAAATCCCGGGACATGAATCGACCCTCCAGCATTTTAATATTCAGGACATCGGCAAAATCCTGGTCACAGGTCATAAAGTTCATGTTTAATGGCCGTTCACGCTCGATGCCCTCCACACCGATACCCCAATTGGGAGTGCCGCGGCCGGGAACCGACCGGACCGCCGTCACACCGAGAACGTCAGACTGCTGTTTCAGCCGCTCCATATAGGGCTCCAGCTGGCCGCCAAGAGTGTCTGCGTTGTGGATGACAACCACATGCTCCTTGTCAAAGCCTAGTCTCTGATTCTTGATGTAATCCAGCTGCCGAAAAATAACCAGAGACCCGATGATGAGCAGGACAGACATTGCGAACTGGAAAACGACAAGCCCGTTGCGCAGGAAGAGGGCACCACGCCCCCTACCGGCCAAAGGAGATCCCTTCAAAACATGGGTCAGTTTGAATGAAGAGAGAAAAAAAGCCGGATAGAGGCCGGCGAGAATGCCAACACCTAGTGCCAGAACCAGCAGCCCCGGGATGACAAATGGATTTCCGAAATAGGAGAGAGCCAAGATTTTCCTTGTCAGATTTCGGTAGAAGGGAAGGGCGGCCTGGATGAGAATTACGGCGAAGATCAGGGCCACCAGACTCATTAGGACAGATTCACCCAGAAACTGCTGGATGAGCTGCCTTCGCTGAGAGCCGACGACCTTGCGCAGCCCAACCTCTTTGGCGCGGCGGGTGGACCTGGCTGTGGCAAGGTTGACGAAATTGATGCCGGCGATCAGGAGGATAAGGAACGCCACTATTATGAACAATCTGACGTAGTCCATGCTTCCGTTGGGCTGGTTGCCCGTGACCAGGTCTGAATGCAGGTGGATCCGGGCAATAGGCTCCAGGGTCCAGATCCAGGGGATGTGCTCGCGTCCTCCATCGAAGTGGACTTTGTCTATCTCTACAAGTTTCTCCTCCATGAGGCTTTGGGTCACGCCCTCCTCAAGAGTGACATAGGTGGCGTAGTTGTTCCACGTCCAGCCCATGCTGGGCTCCGGGTAGACGGTTTTCATGGAAATGAGCATGTCGAACCGGAAATGGGAGTTCTGCGGGATGTCTTCCATCACACCCGTGACCTTGAAAAATTCCTTTTCACCTGTGGCCTGCATCTCGATGGTTTTGCCCAGAGGATCCTCATCGCCGAAATATTTTTTGGCGAGGGATTGGGTCAAAACAATCATATGGGGATCCTTGAGTAACGTTTCAGGATTACCCTCGAGGAGAGGGAAGCTGAAGACATCGAAAAAGGAGGGTTCTGCACAGAAAACATCGGTTTCTTTAAAAGCAGTATCCTTGTATCGGATGATCACATCTCCCAGAGGGCCCGAGAGTTGTGTGATGGACTCGACCTGTGGGTATTTTTCCCGGATGGTTTGGGCCAGGATGTAGGGTGTTCCCAACTGGTGGATCCGGGAATCTCCCTTGTTTGACCAGTCGGCCTTAATCCGGTAGGTCCTGTCGGCCCTTTCGTGAAACTTGTCATAGCTTATCTCGTTTGTGATATATAAAAATATAAGGACACTGGCCGCTATCCCGACGGCCAGTCCCAGAATATTGATGAAGGCGTAACCCTTGTGTTTGAGCAGATTTCGAACAGCAACCTTAAGATAGTTTTTAATCATGATTTCCTCCGGCAAAAAC
>Ga0307379_10006517_pt1 | contig 16014 bp, 18 predicted proteins | sample UN2MG_FD_202237 | JGI IMG/M metagenome (GOLD analysis project Ga0307379, IMG submission 202237) | Soil microbial communities from Risofladan, Vaasa, Finland - UN-2 | ecosystem: Environmental > Terrestrial > Soil > Coastal area > Acid sulfate soil | place: Finland: Risofladan, Vaasa | collected... | reverse complement strand
ACCTGCTGTCGGGGGACTCCGACGGCGGCGGGATCAACGCCAAGATGGCCTCCGTCCTGGAGCAGAAGCGCCAGGTGGAGGAGTACCTGGCCCGGAAGGCCGAACGCCAGCTCTCGCTGGTGCTCGGGCCGAACCGCGCGACGGTGCAGGTCACCGTGGATATGGACACGACGACGACCGAGTCGGAGACAAAGCAGTACGGCCCGGAGAAGGGCCTGCCCGCCAAGGAGATGGTCAAGGAGAGCCGCTCGACCGAGCCCAGCCGCGAGAAGGGCACCGCCGGGGGCACGACGACCGACAGCACGGTGGAGACCGAGTTCAAGCTGACTGAGAAGACCGAGCGGAAGGTGAAGCTGGCGGGGGTGGTCACGAGGAAATCGGTCTCGGTGGTGGTGGACCTCACGCCGGCCAAGAAGGACGGCCAGGACGCCGCGGCCGCCACCAAGATGATGGAAGTCAAAGACGTCTGGAAGATCGTGAAGATGGCCCTGGGCCTGGACGTGCCGGACACCCCCTCGGCCGAGACCGGCGCCGCCCCCACGGGCGGGACGGAGGCCCCGACCGACAGCCTGACGGTGAAGGAGGCCAGCTTCTACCGCGACCCGGCGATCGCCGGCCTCGCGGTGGAGGAGGGGGGGCTGTTCACGAAGGACTTCATTCTGGAGATCGCCAAACGGTCCTCGCTGGGCCTGCTGGTGCTTGGGGCGCTGGTGGCGCTGAAGCTGTTCGCCGGGAAGAAGAAGGTCCCGGCGCTGGAGGGCTCGGCGCTGGCGGCGTTGACGGGCTCGTCGATCGAAGCCGCCGGGGGGCTGCTGACCGCCGATTCCGCCGGGGGAGACTCCTCCGTGCTGAAAGCACAAATCACCCGGGCCTTGCAGAACAACCCGGAAGAGGTCAAGCGACTGTTCCTCCGTTGGGTCGAGAGCGAGAAGGGAGAGGGATAGGTGGCTTCGGCGGGCGTTCAAAAAGCCGCACTGCTGCTGATGAGCCTGGAACCGGCCACCGCGGCGGAGCTTCTCAAGGCGGCCGAGCCCGACATGGTGACTCGGATCGCCGCGGAGCTGGCCTATCTCCAGGCCAGCGGGTCGGCGGGAAAAGGGGTCAGCCAGGAGCCCGTCCGGGAGTTCTTCCAGCAGTTGAGGGAGCAGACCGGCGGGGGCCAGGGCGTAAAGTTCATCCGGCGCATGTTGGAGGGGGCCGTCGGCACGGAGCGGTCGCGGGAGATCATGGAGCAGATCTCCCTGATGGTGGACCAGCGGGACCCGTTTCTTCCGATCCGCTCGGCGGACCCCGAGAGTATCGCCGAGGCCCTGGCGGGGGAGAGCCCGCAGGTTGCGGGAATGGTCCTGGCCGAGTTGCCCCCCAAGCTCAGCGCGAAGCTGCTTCCTCTGCTGAACGACGACGTGCGAGCCGAGGCGGTCCGCGGCATGACGAGCGAGGTCGCGGCGTCCGTCGACGCCCGGATGCGCGTGGCGGCCGTGGTCCGCGAGAGGCTTTTGGAGAAGCGCTCCGGCGGGGGCAGCGCGCGGTCGCAGCGACAGGCCCAGTTGCGGAGAGTCGCCCTGCTCCTCCGCGGCCTGGGCAGCGATCTCCGCGGCACGCTGCTGGAGACGATCGGCGAGAAGGACAAGGAGGTCAGCAACCGGGTCCAGGAGCTGATGGTCATATGGGAGGACGTGCCCGTTATTTCGGACCGCTCCCTCCAGGAGGCCCTTCGGGCCGTCGACCTGCCCAAGCTGGCGATGGCGCTGGTCAACGCCGACGAGGCCACGACCAACAAGGTCCGGGGAAACCTCTCGCAGCGGCAGATCGCCCTGCTGGACGAAGAGGCCACGCTGATCTCCCAGCCCGGGGAGACCGATATCGAACAGGCCCGCGACGAGCTCCTCAAGGCGCTCCGCGATCTGGCCGGCAGCAATTTCCTGACCTTCGATGACGACTGAGGACGATGGCAGAGCCGCTGACGATACAACTTCCGGGCCGTTTGCGATCCGTTTCGGTGGGCGCGGTGACCGGGGGGGGGCCGGCCTCGCCCGGGGCCGCCGCGGCCGCCGAGGCCCGACGCGCCGCCGAGGCCGAACGTCAGCTCGAAGAGACCCATCAGCAGCTCCGCGCCGACAGCCAGGCCCTCCGGCAGGCTCGCGCGGCGCTCGACCGGGCCAGCGGCGAGGTCCGGCAGGCCGTCCTTGCCGAGGCCGAGCAACAGCTCCTGGACCTTGCCCTCGGCATCGCTCGGAAGGTCCTCCGGCAGGAGATCCAGGCCGGTCGGTACGAGATCGACCCCATCGTGGCCGAAGCGATGGAGCACATCCCCGCCCGTTGCGAGGTGACCGTCCACCTGCACCCGGACGACTACGCCCGGTGCCGGGCGATCGCGGCGGGCCCCGACGACTCGAACGGCCCGCGCTTCGTGGCCGACGCCAACGTCCTTCCGGGCGAGTGTTTCCTCGAAACGAGCGAAGGGACCGTGGAGTCGAGCGTCGAGACGCAACTGTCCGAGATTACCCACGCACTGAAGCAGCCGGGATAGACGACCCATGACGCGCCTGAACCTGGGAAAATACCACGAGAGGCTGGAGCGGATCAGGCCGCTCGGCTGCAAGGGGTCGGTGGTGCGGGTGGCGGGCCTGGCGGTCGAGTCGAAGGGCCCGCCGGTCGGCACGGGCCAGCTCTGCGACATTCACCTGGCCGACGGGCGGCACGTACCGGCGGAGGTGGTGGGCTTCCACAAAGCCAACCGGATCCTTCTCCCGTTGGAGGGGATTGCCGGCATCGCCCCGAACGACGCGGTGACGGTGCGGTCGGCCCCGAGGTACCTTCGGTTGGGCGAGTCGATTCTGGGGCGTGTGGTGGACGGCCTCGGCCGGCCCATCGACGGGAAGGGGCCCCTGACGGGCCAGGAGTCGCGGGCGCTGGACCAGCCCCCGATTGAGCCGATGAGCCGCAAGCGGATCACCGAGCCGTTGTCGTTCGGCTTGCGGGCCTTTGACGCGATGCTGACGTGCGGCAAGGGCCAGCGCATGGGCATCTTCGCCGGCAGCGGCGTCGGCAAGAGCCTGCTGTTGGGCGAGATCGCCCGGGCCAGCGAGGCCGACGTGAACGTTCTGGCCCTGGTCGGCGAGCGGGGCAGGGAGGTCCGGGAGTTCCTGGACGAGGCCCTCGGCCCGGAGGGGCTGGCGCGGTCCGTGGTCGCCGTCGCGACGTCCGACACGTCGCCGATCCAGCGGGTGAAGGTGGCGTTTCTGGCCATCACCATCGCCGAGTACTTCCGGGACCAGGGCCGCCACGTGCTGCTGATGATGGACTCCCTGACGCGCTTTGCCCAGGCCCAGCGGGAGATCGGGCTGGCCGCCGGCGAGCCGCCGACCACCAAGGGCTACTGCCCGAGTGTCTTCAGCCTCCTGCCGAGGCTCACCGAACGGCTGGGCTGCACCGAACGCGGCTCGGTCACCGGCATGTTCACCGTTCTCGTCGAGGCCGACGACATGACCGACCCGGTGGCCGACAGCGCCCGGTCGCTGCTGGACGGGCACGTGATCCTGTCGCGCAAGCTGGCGGAAATGGGGCACTACCCCGCGGTGGACATCCTCCAGTCGGTCAGCCGGCTGATGCCCCACGTGACCAGCGCGGCCCAGCAGGCGGCCGCCCAGAAGCTCCGGACGATCTATGCCACCTACCAGGGCGCCGAGGACCTGATCAACATCGGCGCGCTGGTGGCCGGAAGCAACCGGCACATCGACCGGGCCGTCTCGCTGATCGACCAGGTGCGGGACTTTCTGATCCAGCCCCTCGGGGAGCGAAGCAGCTTTCCCGAGACGCTGCGGCGGATGCAGGAGATCACGGACAAGTGGGACTTCCTGCTTCCGGAAGAGACCCCTAAGCCCAGCGGGGTGCAGACATGAAGCGGCTCCGTTGGCCATTGCAGCGATTCCTGGACGTGACGCTTCAGCGGGAGAAGGCCCGGCGGGCGGAGCTTCTGGGCATTACCCGCCGGATCGCCCGGCTGCGGCAGGAGGTCCTGGTGCGGCGGACCGGCGTGCGAGGCATGATCCTGGAGATGGCCGCGATGGACTTCCAGGAGCGCCTCTGGCGTCACCCGGAATTCGTCGCCTGCTCGCAGGCCCAGGAGCGGGAGATCGGGCGCCTGGAGGCGCAGCTCGCCGAGCTGACCGACCGCCGCACCGAGAAGACCCGGGCCCTGCTGGAGACCCGACGGCGCCGGGAGACGCTCGACCGGCTCCGGGCCGAGGCCTGGGCAGAGCATCTCCGGGAGCAGGGCAAGGCCGAGCAGAAACAGCTTGACGAAATCGCCCACGTGGGCAAGGCGCGAGAGCTAATCGAGGCGCGGTGGGACGCCGAATAAGAGACAAGGGACATTCGCCGGGAGCGAAAAACGATGTTCGAGAAGAAATTTCTGATGATCCTGGGCCTTCTGGCGTTGGTGAGCGTCGGCGTTTCCATGGGCATCTCGGCGCTGTTCGGCGGCTCGGGCAAGCCGTCGGGCAAGGCGCAGGCCCGGGGGGCCTCGGCCCGGCCGCGAACGCTGCTGGACGAGATGAACCAAGCCGGGCCGTCCCAGACGATGGCCCCCAGACAGCACCAGGTGGGGGAGTTGATCAAGGACCTGCAACTCCGGATCAACGAGTACAAGCGCAAGGCCGACCGGCTGACACAACGCGAGCAGCGTGTCGCCATCGTGGAGCAGAACCTCAAGAACCGAACCGACGAGCTGGAGAAGCTTCGAACGCAGTTGATCGGGCCGCTCACCCGCCTGAAAGACGCGATGGCCGAGCTGGAAAACGCCCAGGCGCTGGTGGACAAGGAAGAGCGCACCAACCTGACGCGCATCGCGGCCTCGTACGAGCGGATGGAGGCCGCCAAGGGAGGCGGCATCCTCTCCGACATGTACCTCAACGGCCAGAAGAAGGACGTGGCGAAGATCCTTTACTTCATGTCCGAGCGGGGGTCGGCCAAGCTGCTGGCCGAGATGGACCAGAAGAACCCGGCGACTCAGCAGATGATCTCCGCCGAGCTGACGACGCTAATGAAGACGATCCGGGAACAAGGGTGATGTCATGGATATTGCGACGGTAGTCGGACTGTTCGCGGGCTTTGCCTGCGTCGTCGTGCCCGTGGCCCTCGGGGCCGACCCCCGCATGTTCCTCCACATGCCGTCCTTGGCGATCGTGGTGGGGGGCATGACGTGCGCGACCCTGATCCATTTCTCGCTCGGACAAGTGCTGCGGATCGTCTCGATCGTCAAGAAGACGCTCTCCTGCCGGCTGCCGGAGGAGAACGACCTGATCCAGAAGATGGTGAACTACTCGGCGATCAACCGGCGAGACGGGGCGCTGGCCCTGGAGCGCCAGATCCCCGACGCGGGCGATGAGTTCCTCGTCAAGGGCCTCCAGATGGTGATCGACGGCCAGAGCGAGGACTCGATCGAGAAGCAGCTCTACATGGAGATCCAGTACCTCCAGGAGCGTCATGCCGACGGCAAGAAGATCCTGGAGTTCATGGGCGCCAGTGCCCCGGCGTTCGGCATGATCGGGACGCTGATCGGCCTGGTCCAGATGCTGGGCAAGCTGGACGACCCCAGCAAGATCGGCGGCGGCATGGCCACGGCACTGATCACGACGTTCTACGGCGCGTTCACGGCCAACCTGCTGTTCCTGCCCATGGCGGGCAAGCTGGGGATCCGCAGCAGGAAGGAGACGCTGCTGAGGGAGATGACCGTCGAGGGGCTGCTCGGCATCGTTCGCGGCGAGAGTCCCACGGGCGTGCGGGAGAAGATGCAGGCCTTTATCTCCGAACGGAACCGGGAGGAGTTCAAGCCCAACATCTGAGACATGGCAAGACGCAAGAGAAAGATCGACGAGGGCCCCACCGGCCCCGGGGAATGGATCGTCACGTTCAGCGACTGCATGACCCTGCTGTTGTGCTTCTTCGTCCTCCTGCTGACGTTCTCCTCGTTCGATGAGGTCGAGCTTCAGAAGCTCGCGGGCGCCTTCTCCGGCGCCGTGTCCCACGACTCCATCTTCCCCATTCCCCGCGAGATCAAGGAGTCTTCCGTCCCGCCGCCCGAACGGACAATGGACGTCACCGAGAAAGGCAGCGAGACGCCCACCCAGAGCGACAAGAAAGCGGTGAAGTTCCCCGCTCGACTTCCGCCGATCCTCGACGACGACGTCTACAAGGACCGGAAGGTCCTTTACATCCCCTCGGAGTGGGTCTTCTTCGGCAAGGGCAGTGTCCTGACCCGGGAGGGACGGGAGTATCTGAAGATGATCGGGCGGCTCCTGAGGATGGTTCCCAGCCGGGTGGTGATCGCCGAGAGCGGTCCGGCGGCTGAGGGGCATCCCGCCGGTCAGACGAGGCTGGATCGGGCCTGGGCCGTCATGCGGTACCTCACCGAGCACCTGCGCCTTCCCAAAGGTCGATTCAACGTCACGGCAAGCCAACCCTCGACGCCGGCCCGGCTCCGGGGGCACCGCGTGGTGGCCGTCACGATCATCACAGGAAACGTGTACTGATGGCTTCCAAGAGGAAAAGCGAGGACCCCCCCCGCGCTCCCACCTGGATCGTGTCCTTCAGCGACATGGTGACGCTCCTGCTGGCCTTCTTCGTGCTCCTTCAGAGCTTTGCCCGCGTCCAGGACCCCGAGCTGTTCTTCGTGGGGCAGGGCTCCTTCAAGCGGGCCATCGCCGGCATGGGCCTGCCCAGTTGGCTCCTTGGCCGGCAGGACAAGCCCAGGCGGGAGCACATCGGCCTCAAGCACCCGATGGAGGAGGGCGAGCCGGTTAAGCCCGAGCCCAAGACCAAGGATGCCGACGGCGAGAAGATCCGACGGATGTTCGCCGACCTGAAGAAGGAACTGGAGACCAGCGCCTCGGACCTGTCCCAGAAGACGATCCGGGTGGAGCCCACACCGATCCGGTTCGAGGGCCCCGCCGACCGGTTGAGCCAGTCCGCCAAGGAGTACCTCCAGCAGTTTGCCCTCGACACCCAACAGACGGTTCGGCGGGAGTCGGTGAGGTATTACGTTGTCGGCCTGGCGGCCGACGCATCCGGGGCCGGCAGGCAATGGGCGGTGTCGGCCCGCCGGGCCGCGTCGGTCGAGGCGTACCTGTCTCAGCTTCTGGCGGCCGGACGCCGCCGGCGGGATGGCTGGTCCATCTACTCCTGGGGCGCCGGGGCAGGGGGGCCGTGGTGTCAAGAGCGAGGCTTCCTGCCGGAGCGAACCCACATTGTCATCGCCGTGGTGGAAGAGAACAGCGAGAATGGCTAAAGACACAGAAAACCCGTTCGAAGAGGAAAGCGCCGCCGGTCCGGGCGCTGCGGGCCTCGGCCTGAAGCTGGTGGTGCGCGTGGGCCTGATGGTGGCCGTGCTGGCCGTGGGCGCGGTGGCCGGGTACGCCCTCGGAGGGCTCCTCCGCGGCTCGCCGCCCGCCGATCCCAACGGCGGGCCCTCCGACCCGTACCCGATGGCAGAGGAGTACCCCACGTCGCCCGGGGTCGCCAGCGAGGAGTACGAGTACATCCACTTCGAACCGATCATCGCCAACCTGAATCTGCCGCGGCTCGAGCGGTACATCCGAGCGACCATCACCTTCGCCATCCGCAAGGGCGAAACGCAGGCCGTCGCCAAGAAGAAGATCGAGGACAACACGGCGGAACTGCGGAACCACTTGAACGGGTACCTCTCGGGCCAGACGCTCGAAGACGTCCGCGGCCCGAAGAACCTCAACCGAATCCGCCGAGAGATCCTGGAACGGTGCAACGAGTTGATCTGGCCGAAGCGCCGGCCACTCATCGACCACGTGCTCTTCAAGGAATTCACCGTCCAATGACCTTGCAGGGGAACGCCGACGTGGACGTGGTACGGAGCCTGATGCTGGCGGCGGGCGCGGCCGGTCCGCCGGCCCACACGGACGTGGAGGTCGTCGAGTACGACTGGCAGGTGCCCAGTCATTTCAGCCGGGATCAGCTCGGGAAGGTCGACCAGTTCGGCGCCGTGCTGGCCGAGGGCCTCTCGGCGGCGCTCGGCGGGCAGCTCGGGCAGGAGCTGCGGTTTCAGAGCGAGCCGGTCGGCCAGCACTTCCACCATCGGCTGGTCCAGACGCTGGCCGGCGAGGGGGACTTCCGGGTGGTCCTCGGCAGCGACGGGGAGGCTGTCGGGATGATGCTGTTGAGCGGCGAGGCCGGCGCGGCATGGGTCGCCCGGCTCCTGGGGGCCTCCCCCGGAGACCCCAGGGAGCTCTTGGGCCTGGAGGCGGAACTGCTGACTCACGCTGCGCGGACGCTGGTCGGGGCGATCTCCCAGACCTTGCAGGAGGCCGGTGGGCAAAGCATCGGCCTGATCGGCCCGGTCTCCACCGACCCGACCGACCTGCCCGGAGAGAACGAGGCCGAGTACTGTCTCCTGTCCCTCCGTACCGACGCCCCCGAGACCGCGCCGGAGATCCGGCTGGCCGTCCTCTGCGAGCTCCTCGATACGATCGTCGGCGAGGCGGGGCGCGTCCCGTCGGGCCGGCAGCAAGCAGCCGACAGCCGGCCGGCCATGGAGGAGCACTTCGGTCGTGTTCCCATAACGGCCGCCGTCATGGTGGGATACGCCGAACTGACCGTGCGAGAGCTGATGAACCTCGAAGTCGGCGACGTGATCGTGCTGCCGACGCGGCTGAACGACCCGATCCAGTTGTGTGTGGGAAGGAACGTGGTCTCCGCCGGCCGCGCGGTGGTCTCCGGCGGAAAATGCGGCATCGAGATCTCCCGGCTTTTCTCGGCCGCGGGGCCCGTCCCGGCTACTCGGGCCGGAAGGATCGCGGACTAGCGAAAGGGACTCAGGGATGACGGAAGCAACGACCCGTGAAGATCAGGCCCCGCCGCAGGAGGCGGCCGAGGGCGTGGAAGTCCGCGAAGCGGAACTGCCGGAGGTCGAGCCCCGCACGGTTCCGACGGCCGGCGGGCAGTTGGACATCCTGCTGGATACGACGATGCAGGTCTCCGTCCGCCTCGGGCAGACGGAGATGCCCGCGCGGGAACTGATCCAACTGGGGCCCGGCTCGGTGGTCACGCTGGACCGGCGGGCCGGACAGCCCGTGGAGCTGCTGCTGAGGGGCATTCCCTTTGCCGTCGGCAAGCTGGTGGTCGTGGGCGAGCAGTTGGGCGTGAAGATCGAGGAGATCCTCTCGCCCGAGGACCGGGAGGACCGCTAGCGCTCGTCGGCGGCTCGGCGAGGGTGTAAACTTTCTCGACAAAGGACCGTTCGTTTTTTCTTCCCCGTCGGCTTCCGTGAGCCTCCCAGCGCCGGATCGGCGAGACGGCCGGCGTCCGGTTCCGCGGGCGTCGGGGGGCCCCACGGGCCTTCGGCGCACCTGGCTGGAAGAGGGCACGAGGCTCAACGGCAGGGGGCACGACCGCGAACCAAAATGTAAAGGTTTTCCTAGTAGATTCTTATGCTCCCACGAGGGGGGAGGGCCGGGCCCTCGGTTTCATCCGGCGGGGTCTGGTCAAAGGGCCCGAAGGTCCGAGGGCCACGGCCGGTGCGCCGGCCGGCGGGACCTCGACGAGCCGGGCTTCCCTTTTGGCACGTGATGTGCATGCGGCTCTGGCATGAGTCATGTGCGCTTTGTCCATCGTCTTGTCTGTGCGCCCATGCCGAAGGGCCGCGTCGGTTGGGCGATCGCCTGTACGGCGTGTCTGTGCCTGCCGGTCGCCCATGCGGCGAGTTCGCAGCCGGCGAGCTCGCCGGCCTCGGCGCCGACGACCTCCACCGCGCCCGCCGGGGGGAAAGACCTCTCCCAACTGGGCCTGCGGGAGGACCGGGGCAAGGGCCTGCCCACGCTCAGCGACGGGGACAGCGGCGGGCTTCTCGGGCAGATGGTGGCGTGCGTGCTGGTCATCCTGGTGCTGGGAGGCGCGGCGGTCTTTGTGGCCAAGCGATACCTGCCGCGCGTCCGGCCCGGCGGCGGACAGAGAATCCGCGTGGTGGACAGCGCCTACCTTGGGCCTCGAAAGCAACTGCACGTCCTGGAGGTCGGCGGCCAGAGGTTCCTGGTGGCCTCCTGCCGCGACCGTGTCACGATGATCTCGGAGCTGACCAGCTCGTTCTCGGAGGTGTATGAGGAGAAGAAGGCCCAGGCCGACGGCGGGCCCCCTCCGGCCGGAATCGAGAAGGAGACCGGCGGGTGAACGGATCGCCGAGCAGGTCGGCAGCGTGGGGGCGGCGGGCCGCTGCCACATGGATCCTGGCGGCTCTGGCCGGCTCGGCCGCGGCTCAGGCCCCCGCCGGGCCGACGACCGCCCCGGCCCTCAAGGAGGCCATCGACAACCTTCCCAAGGTCGGAGAGGTCCTCGACGCCATCGAGAAGGCCTCCTCCGCCGCGGGCGCCCAGGAGGCCCGGGACTGGTCGGCGCCGGTGAAGCTGGCCGTCGTCTTCGTCGTCCTGGCCCTGCTGCCCAGCGTGCTGGTCATGACCACGTCGTTCACTCGGATCGTGATTGTCCTGGGCTTCGTCCGGCGGGCCCTGACCACGCAGAACATCCCCCCGACGGTCGCGATCATCGGCCTGGCGCTGTTCCTGACCCTCTTCACGATGTCCCCGACCTTTGCGGCCATCAACACCCAGGCCCTCCAGCCGTACCTCAAGGGCTCCCTGAGCTTCGAAAACGCCTGCGAGAGGGGCAACCAGCTCCTCAAGGGGTTCATGCTCCGCCAGACCCGCAAGAGCGACCTGGCGTTGTTCGTCGAGCTGGCGGGCATGTCCAAGCCGGCGACGATGGACGACGTGCCCACCCACGTGGCCGTCCCCTCGTTTGCCATCAGCGAGTTTCGTACCGCCTTCGAGATGGGCTGTCTGCTGCTCATCCCGTTCCTTCTGATTGACCTGGTGGTGGCCAGCATCCTTCTGAGCACGGGCATGATGATGCTGCCGCCGGTCATCATCTCCCTGCCGTTCAAGATCATCCTGTTCGTGCTGGTCGACGGGTGGGGAATGATGGCGCGAACGCTGGTCAAGAGCTTCAACTACTAGGACGCAGCATGGAAGGCACACTGGTTCTCTACATTGCGCGCCGGATGATGGAAACGGCGCTTCTGCTGGCCGGCCCGGCGCTGGCCGTGACGCTCGTCACGGGCTTCCTGGTGGCGATGATCCAGGCGGTCACGTCGATCCGCGACATGAGCATGGGCATGGTGGTGAAGCTGGCCGGCGTGGCCGTCACGCTGCTGATCTGCGGCGGATGGATGCTGGAAGTGGCCAGCGAGTTCATGATGGAGATCTTCAACCACATGCAGGCACTGGGGCACTGACGATGACGGCCTGGCTGGGTTTACTTCTGCCTCTGGCCCTGATCTTCGCCCGCACGACGGCGTTCGTGTTCGCGCTGCCGCTGTTCTCGTCGCGGTCGGTGCCGGCCCCGCTGAAGGCGGGCCTGGGCGTGATGCTCACCGTGTTCTTCGCCCGTTTCCTGCCGGCCCCCGAGCTGGCCGGCGCGGGCGTTCCCGTGCTGCTGGCCATCGTCCTGCTGGCCCGGGAGATCGCCTGCGGGCTGGCGCTCGGCCTGGCGGCGAGGCTGGTCTTCAACGCCGTCCAGCAGGGGGGCATCCTGATCGGCCGGCAGATGGGCTTCGCCATGGCCTCGATCATCGACCCGTCCACGGGCGAGCAGACCCAGCCGTTCGGGATGTACCTGGACGTGGTGTTCACGCTGCTGTTCTTCATCGCCGGAGGCCACCATCTGCTGCTGCGGCTCATCCGGCGAAGCTTCGAGGTCCTCCCCCTTGCCGGGGAGATGGACTTCGGCGCCCTGGCCGCCGGGGTGCTCGCCGCCGGCTCGGCGATGCTGATGTTCGCCCTCAAGCTGGCCGGGCCCGTCCTGGCGGGCTTCCTGATCCTGGCCGTCGTGCTCGGCGTGCTGGCGCGCGTGCTGCCCGAGATGGATATCCTGCTGACGTCCCTGCCGCTTCGCGTGGCCGTCGGGCTGATCCTGGCGACCGTGATGGTGCCCTTCCTCCAGGGCTTCACCGACGAGGTGGCGGGCTGGCTGAACCGATTCCTCTGATGGACTGACCCAGGCGAGAGGCCGACATGCCCGAGAGGCCCGCATCCGAACGGACCGAAGCAGCCACCCCCGAGCGGCTGAAAAAGGCGCGCGAGGAGGGGCAGATCCCCGAGAGTCGGGAGCTGCCCTCGGCGATCATGATCGGCGTGCTGCTGCTGTCGTTGGGGCTGCTGGGCGAGGGCATGTTCCGGTGGCTCGTCCGGGAGGTCCGCTGGGGCGTGGCGATCCGACCGGTGGGCTCGTCCGACGCCTCTGTCGTGCCGAGGATTCTTCAGGACAAGGCGGCGGGGGCGCTGCGGGCGACCGTGCCCTTCCTCGTTCTGGCGGCGGCCGGGTCGGTCTTCGCCAGCCTCCTGACCAGCGGATGGAACGTCTCGCCCAAGGCCGCCGGCGTGAGACTCGACCGCATCTCGCCCGTCACGGGGTTGAAGAACCTCTTCTCGGCCCGGTCACTGGTCCGGCTGGGCATCAGCCTGCTGAAGCTGGCCGTGATCCTCGGGATCGTCTGGTTCTACCTCTCGGACAAGCTGGCGGCGTGCTGCGCGCTGCGATGGACCACGGCCGCGGGCACGGTGGCGGGCATTGGCCGCCTGGTGGTCGGGCTGATGGGGCGCATCGTCGTAGCCATCTTCGTCATCGCGGCAATCGACGTGCTCTACCAGCGCCGGAAGTACCGCAAAGAGCTCCGGATGACCAAGCAGGAGGTCAAAGAGGAGCGGAAGCAGCACGAGATCTCGCCGGAGCTGCGCGGGCGCATGCGGAACGTCCAGGTCGAGCTGGTCCGCAAGCGCATGCTTCAGGAAGTGCCCAACGCCGACGTGGTCATCACGAACCCGACCCACGTGGCCGTCGCCCTGCGCTACGAGCCCGGGACCATGGGGGCCCCGAAGATGGTGGCCAAGGGTGCCGAGCTGCTCTGCGAGAAGATCAAGGAAATCGCCCGCGCCCACGGCGTGCCGATCGTGCAACGCCCGGAGCTTGCCCGGGCGATCTACGCCGCCGTCGAGGTCGGCCGGCCGATCCCCGAGGTGCTGTTCGTGGCCGTCGCCGAGGTGCTGGCCATGATCTACCGGCTGCGAAGACGCCGGTTGGGAGTTTGACGGGCCCGAAGGGCAAGAGGACATGAGCCCAGAAACCGACAACCTGCTGCCGTTGGCCGGCGAAGGGACCGGAGCGCTCCGAGGGGTGCTGGCCCATCACGACATCGTGTTCGCGATCGGGCTGACCGGCATACTGGCGACGCTGCTGCTGCCCCTGCCGACGTTCGTGATGGACGTGCTGCTGGCCACGAGCATCGCGGTGTCGCTGGCGACGCTGGTCATCACGCTGTCGGCGAGGGAATCCATCGAGTTCTCGACGTTCCCGTCGCTGCTGCTGTTCCTGACGCTGTTCCGGCTGAGCCTGAACGTCGCCTCGACCCGCCTGATCCTCCTCCAGGGCGATGCGGGGGACATCATCGCGTTCTTCGGGCAGATGGTGGTCGGCGGGCAGTTGATCGTCGGCCTGGTGGTGTTCCTGATCCTGGTGGTGATCCAGTTCGTGGTGATCACGAAAGGCGCCGAGCGGATCAGCGAGGTGGCCGCCCGGTTCAACCTGGACGCGATGCCGGGCAAGCAGATGGCCATCGACGCGGACCTCAACGCCGGGCTGGTCGGCGAGGACGAGGCGCGCAGACGGCGGGAGAAGATCGTCCGGGAGAGCGAGTTCTACGGGTCGATGGACGGGGCCAGCAAGTTCATTCGCGGCGATGCGATTGCCGGGCTGATCATCACCGGCATCAACCTCGTCGGCGGATTTGTCCTGGGCACGAGCCGGGGCATGTCCGCGGCCGATTCCATCAAGACCTACTCGATCCTGGCCGTGGGCGACGGCCTGGTCAGCCAGATCCCCGCGCTGGTCATCTCCACCTCGGCGGGCTTCCTGATCTCCAAGACGTCCAGCCAAGGCAACGTCAGCCAGGACCTCGTCCGCCAACTGCTGGCCAAGAGCCGGCCACTCTGGATCGCCGCGTTCATCCTGGCGGCCATGGTCTTCGTGCCGAGCCTCCCCAAGATCCCCTTCGTGGCGCTGGCGCTGGCGGCCGGCGTGCTGGCGCGGTCGCTGGGGCGGTCCGAGCAGGACCAGCGGAAAAAGGAAAAGGGCGCCAAGGCCGAGGAGGCGGCCGAGCACCCCGTCGAAAAGCTCCTCGACGTCGACCCGGTCTCCGTGCAGGTCGGCTCGCGGCTGATCCGAACCATCGACCCGCGCCGAAAGAACAGCCTCTCCCAACGCATCGACCCGCTGCGCAGAAAATTCGCCGAGCGCCATGGGATCATCCTGCCGATGATCCGCCTCCGCGACAACGTGTCGCTGGACCCGAACGTCTACGAGGTCCGCCTGAACAACCACACGGTCGGCACGGGCCGGCTCGAGCCGGACATGTTCATGGCCATGGACCCCGGAACGGTTCAGAACCCCATCCAGGGCAAGGCGGCCAACGAGCCCGTCTTCAACCTGCCGGCGCTGTGGGTCCACGCCGACCAGAAGGAAGAGGCGGCCGTGAGAGGCTATACCGTGGTGGACCCCGAGAGCGTGCTGATTACCCATCTCTCCGAGACGCTCCGCCGGCATGCACACGAAGTGCTCAGCCGCGATGACGTCCAGCGCCTGGTGGACCGCCTCCGGGAGAGCCAGCCCACGCTTGTCGGCGGCGTCGTGGGCGAGACGGTCTCCCTGGGCCTGCTCCATCGGGTCCTCCAGAACCTCCTGAAGGACGGGATTCCCATCCGGAACCTGGCGCAGATCCTCGAGTCGCTCAGCGACCATGCGTCTCGGACGAAGGACCCCGCCATGCTGACCGAACTGACCCGGAAGTGCCTCGTCCGGACGATCACGGAGCAGTATGCCGACTTCGCCGGACGGATCCTCGCGATCGTTCTCGATCCGGGCCTGGAATACGAGCTTCGCGGCCGGATCAGCAAGGAGTCCGACGGCGAGATTCTGGCCGTGCCCCCGGACAAGGCGATGGAGCTGACCCGACAGATTGCCCAGGCATGGAAAACCACCGCGGAAAAGGGACAGGACGGAACGGTGTTCTTGTGTGATCCCGTATTGCGGCCGCACCTGGCGGCCATCCTGGCCAGGCAAATGCCACAACTGCCGGTGCTGGCCTACGATGAAATCGCCCCCGGGACCCAGATCGATTCGGTGGGAACCGTTTCGCTGGAGGCCCAGGAGGCGACGGCCGCGCTGGCCCAGAGTACCTGATGACCCGAAGAGGACCGGCCTCTTCGGCATGAGAGAATCAACGTGCGACGATACGCCATCCTCATTGCGGTTGCCGGGTTTTTCGTGCTGGCCGCCGTGGGTCATCTGTGCGGGGTTCCGCATTTCGTATGCGGCCTGCGGGCGCTGGCAGGGGCGGCGGTGCTCTACGTGATGGCGATGGTCGCCGGGAAAGCGGTGCTGGGCATCTTCGTGGATGCAGCCCTTCGCAGTCGAGGCACAAGGGAGTCCACCCGTGAGCACGGGAGCGAGTGACGTCATGCAGGCAGCGGCGCCCCAGGCGCTGCGGGCGAGAATCTCCAGGGATTACGCCCGCGAGTCGCGGGAGGCCCTGGAGCAGCAGTGGATCCTCGATCACCTGCCGCTGGTCCGCCACGTGGTGGGCAAGGTCGTCGGCTCCCTGTCGTACCGGGGAGACGCGGAGGACCTGATCTCGGCCGGCACGCTGGGGCTGGTGAAGGCGGCGCGGGCCTTCGATCCGGGGCGGGACTCGGAGTTCAAGACCTACGCGTACATCCGGATTCGCGGGGCGGTCCTGGACGAGTTGAGGCAGCGCTCGTTCGTGCCGGTGTCGGTGCACGGGCAGCTTCGCGGCATTCGCCGGGCCTACGAGGCCCTGGCGGCCGAGAACGGCGAACCGCCCAGCGATGAGGATCTCGCCGCGCGGGCCGGCCTGTCCTCGCG
>Ga0307379_10006516_pt1 | contig 16016 bp, 17 predicted proteins | sample UN2MG_FD_202237 | JGI IMG/M metagenome (GOLD analysis project Ga0307379, IMG submission 202237) | Soil microbial communities from Risofladan, Vaasa, Finland - UN-2 | ecosystem: Environmental > Terrestrial > Soil > Coastal area > Acid sulfate soil | place: Finland: Risofladan, Vaasa | collected... | reverse complement strand
TTCAGGCGGTACTTCTTGGTACCGTCTTGTCATTTGTAGTGGTGAAAAGTTCGTTAGCAAAAATGTTAGCAAAGAACGATGGGGTTGAGTGTAGGCCGTACAGGTCTCGAACCTGCGTCAACCTGATTAAAAGTCAGGTCAACAATTTCCCAGAATTCAGGATGTTTTCGTAGCTGGAACCGGCCCGATATCTATTCAGTTTTTAAACAATCAGGTTGACATCACTTGAAAAATCAGGTTGACAACCTGCTTAAAAATACCTAAAGCCCTTTTCAGGGCTTTTAAGCATGCTACCACACCTTAGGTCATCTTGTCAAGACTTTATACGTAGACGGATTAAAGACTATAGACATAGTCTGTTCGATGTATCAAAGAAGCCTATGCCGGTTCAAGTCCAGTAACGTGGGCGGTACTGGACAATACGCAGAACTAGGACGTTTGAGTTAGAGTTCTCTTTAGCCCTGCAAAAATGATGATCACCGACATCTCTTTTTATAAATCTTGATACAAATGGTTTACCATAACCAATTTTCAAAGCTCCCATCTTCATACTTATTTAGTTGGATTTCGTGTAAATTATTCCTTATCATTTTTACTCTCAAAATTCCGTTCGATTTTCTTATTGCTAGTCTTTCCACTTCGGTTTTTTTATCGTTCAATATGCATTCAATCTTATCTCTTGCGTTTTTATTGCTACTTGGTCCGAGTTTCTGATAAATAACCGAAGCTGAAATTGCATAATCCAAACTGTCGTTTTTAACTAAATGGATGAGCCTTTCAATGTCGTCATTTAAGTAGCAGCTTTGCACGTCTTTTTTAACCTCAATTGCAACACTTACCTTATCACTCTTCGCACTCCACAAAACGAGGTCGCAACGACCATTGCACCTTAGTCCCTTAGCTATACGCCCACGTTTCTTCCCGCGTATATCTTTGGGCTTCATTTCAGACCCAAGGAAGTCCGTCTCGAATAACTCCAAGAGAGACTGATAAATATTTACCGTAGTAAAATATTCCGGGGCTTGCCTTAAAAGTGAATTACTTCCCGTATTGCAATCACGCTGTGCGTTTTCAATACCTTTCAGGATTGAATTAAATATCTTTTCTTCTGACATTCTACCCATTGTCCCCTCCAACGGAAACAATACTGTGTTTTATTCAAGTAATTTTCATATTTCAGCGTTGTTGATTGATCTCAAACTTAATACCGCATTTAGTACATGTATAGGTATGAGTGTCAGGAGACACAGTTCCGTCTTTCTTTATATAACCTGATGATGTCATCTCATCACACGGGACGTTTTTTAAGTTCCCTTTGCATGCCGGGCAGTATTTTACATCAAGCTGGGGTCCAGGTTTATTGGCCATTTTTTCTCCTTCGGGAGAGTCGAACTCCCCCTGAAACAATTCTAGTGATTCTTCCAGTAATCGTGGAGCCACTTCACCTCTTGTGCCCAGAAGCCGAGGTTATCACCACCCGAATAAACGCCCAAATCTCTAGCGCACTCGTAAAAGCCTTTCCCCGGATCTCCAACACCTTCGCCTTCCTTATGGCCGACAAGAGCCGAAAGCATGTGGCGCCCTGCTTTTACTTCATGCTCTGATATTTCACCTAGCCAATGCCCAATAAGATCTCGATCTGGCGGCATGTTGAAATTCAGGCCCAAATTGAGCTCATTATTTAAGGCATCATAACTTATCAGACCTTGAGAACGCGCGACGTGAATCAGCTTCTCATAGATGTCGTTCCGCATTTCAGCCTCCTTGAATGGTATTTATCATGTTCTTACAACCTCCCTCAACTTCTCCACAATCCATATCATACCCTCGGTATCCCTGCCACAGTATTTTTCGAGATTCTCCATTACCTGCGCTCTCTCTGCTTCGGGCATATCACCGTAGGTCGCTGCTAGAAAGGTGACGCTGGCTACCTGTCCATCGGAGATGTCCAGATCTTCGTATCCCCTACCTGTAATGGCTGGCAGTACAGCCTTAAGCGAAGCGCTCCCTTTCTGAGCCGGATGATAGTAATCGAAGTTTCTGAACAGCACCAGCAAATCAACCAATCTGCTACACACTTGCTCTATCCAGTCACTATACTGTGGAAAGGCCGGTGCCAAGTCTCTCAATATTCCTTCTTCGAAACCCTTATTGTATGCGAGGATACTGCCTTCATTACCGATGACATTCTTAAGTCCAGCCAGCAAAGCAGGCCTGGGATCATCGGTACCATTAGCAAGGAAAGAAAAATGTTCTGGCTGTGAAAACTCGTCTTTGACTACGTGAAGGGAGAATTGGAAAGGAATGTTCTGGTATGGTCTTATCCCGTCAAACAAAGGTAATGCCGGACCGATTGTTTCAAAATCAAGATAGTACAGGGGATACTCCAGAGAAGATAGGAAATCATTGATAGCTTCCCTGTCTACATGTGGTTCACCACTGGCAACACAAGCCTGTTGAATGCGCTGTTTACCGTTCAATTTGTAACCATCTGGTATTTCTCTGACGGTTACTATACCACTGTTATACATTTCGAAAGACTTCTTCCCACCATAGTACAACGTGAAAATATTGTGTTCTGGTAGGTGATCCCAGCAGTCTGTAAGTGGACATTCATAGGGATCTCGACAGTGGGGTCCGATTATCATTTCAGGGCATGTCTCCTGATTAATGACTTCCAGTATGTCATCAATCCTGTCCTGTATGCCCGCACTCGCTTCTTCCACCTGGTCGGTAACCTCATGGATATTGAAAAGGCCTTCCGGGTCAATCTTCCCATCCCTGACATACTGATTGTTGATTAAAGCAAGGTAGCATTTTCTGATATTTAACCCGGATTGACTACAACAGTAACGCTGATAAGCCACGTCATTAATATGGACATCCTTCACGCTGGTTGAACTCTTAACCTCAACGATGTCCCACCCTTCTTCACCGGCGGGGGAGAGGATGTCTACCCTGGAGTATAGCTCCCCTGCACGTATTCCAGCCTCGAACAGCGCTTTCCTTTCTTTCAACAACTCCTTTGTCACGTCAATATTTCCCATAAAATTGTCCTGAGGTACATCAATACCTCCGGGAAATAGCTTCTTGGCTAGCTCACCAACGAGATACCCCTGGTCAAAAATGTGCTGGGTGACTGGATCGGTCTCGGGTATGTTTTCTGGTTCGTGTATCTCGATCCAGATCAATCTCGGGCACTGGAGGCCGGTTAGGTATTTGGTTTTTGAGAGTAATTTCATGGCAATACCAGAAAACCTCTTATTTAACCGAATTATACGCCCAGCCGAATAATTTACTGGTAATTAATATAAACCTATTCCGTATTTCCTCAGTCTTGAGGATATTGTCTTACCATCTCCCACGAGTTTATCCATCTCTGTCCAGAAAGCTTTACTATGGTCTTTTCTATGAGTATGAACTAGCTCATGCAGAATAACATAGTCCATCAATTCTTCAGGAAGGAGGACAAGCTTCATATTCAAGCTGATGTTGTTCTTGTGAGAGCAACTACCCCATCTCGTCCTTTGATTTCGAATGAATACTATGTTGTAAGTATATCCATGTTTTCCCGCAAGATACTTGAGTCTTCCAGTAAGCATGCTTTTTGCTCGTGTTTTATCTATATTATCATTAACACCTGAGGTGAAATTGTATTCCCGTTCATATTGCTTCATCTTTTCAAGCTGCATCTTTATCCAGTCGATCTTGCTATGGACAAACTCTTCCGCTTTATTGAAAGACACTCTATAAGGGACAGCTACCCAGACTCCCCTGAACGGCTTCACTGATATATTGACATGTTTTGCCCGCTTGCTGCGTTCAAATAAAACGGATCCTACACCATTAATCTTGACTGCTATAGCATTTAACATTCTTTAACTCCATATCCCTCATGTACCATGGAGGATAAGGTACTGGCTTAGAATGACTTGATCTCAGTGTAATTAAGCAGGGTTAACCGATTATACATCAATCTAATAATTTTAGTCATTACAGATTGTACGCTATTGTAACGTGTGAACTAATTAACTTGATACCCTAACTGTGGATCGGATTTAGTTTTTCATCACTACCAGTGCACACAAAGACGTTGCCTTCTGGTCATAGTTGTATTAGAATCAAGGAAAACTAGGGTACAGACTAATCCAGCAAGGAAATGACAAGACCACTGACAGAAAAGACTTCGGAACTCAATATCATGGCTGAGTTGGTATATCTTGGCCGAATAGTAGGATATAAACCCTATTTCATTGGATTCAGCCAGCTAGATGAACTAACGCACGGCGTTGATTCCTTCTACAACGCTGGTGCAATAATAGGTTTTTTTCAATTTAAGCGTGGCTATCGTAGATCCTCTTATTTCACATTCTATATCAACGATAATAAACCGCATTATAACCAACACAAGACACTCTCTGATTCAAACAAAGTAACAGGTGCCTGCAAATACATGTTCCCGCTTATTAGTACTAATGAAGAGGTATTCAAACGAAGAGGCTATCTACTACATTGGACTTTGCAGTTCTCCCCTGATACATTCGATCCTATAGCACCTGATAACGTTAAGCACATAGTAAGGATCTTTGATGACGAAAATTGGACTAGATCTTCTGATATGAAAACTGGGACGTGGAAAAACATTTTTGGTAAATCACTGAGTGAAATAGACCAAGTTGTAAATGATTCTGTTGGGATACAACGCGATTGGGCAGAGACAGCACTTAATAATTTAAACTTACCCAATTTGGAAACTACTTTGGAAAAGATGCAATCTTCTGAAATAGAAATAATATTCAAACAGCGTAGCTCATTCTGTATGATTTTCGATAGAACTCGCTAGTGATCTGGCCTGCCTCTATAAATGATATGAAATCTGACATGGATGATAAAGAGTTCAAAAATATGGTTATACAGCTGGCTAAAATCATGGATATCGGAGATAAAGTTAAAATGGTAAAAGGTAATCCATTTGGAAAGGTCGGTATTTATTAGAGAAAGGCCTGGGGAATTTTCCCCAGGCCTTTCTCTAATCTCAGCAAGCAAGAGGATGAGATGAGCAATAAGATTTATCTGAATATCTTAACTGTATAATTGCCGATACTGCTAAAATCCCTGCAGAATCTATCATCATTTGAAATTGCTCTACCTGGGTCATAAACAACAAATAGAATCTGATAGTCTCTGCTACCATATTTGGTAATATCTGCTGCAATCCCCTCGGAGACTTTGCTAGGAGTAGTATCTCCTCTTATATATTTGGCTTCAATAACCAAGTCGTGGGCTACAAAAGAATGATCTGGTATGGCCGTAGCCATAGCGAAGCGAATGCCGGGATGTTCCCTTTCGTAGTCGGGACCTTGAGCCATTATTAGTGCATTAACCTTGTCATTAAAATCCTCTTCGTTTTTCGGCTGGTTATGCTTAAATAGCTCGGGTATCGACCTGCGAAGTTGCTCACATATGCTTTCAATAAGTCTATTCACTGGTTCTTCAAAGTATGACTGCTCAGCTAATATGTCTAACAGTGAGTCTTTTGTTATTTTTTCGTACGGTTCAGCATAAAGCTTTTGAATCCTCTTGAGAGATTTATTTATCGCCCTTCCATGCCTATTGCAAAGTTGCCATAACCTGGATATCGCGGTTTGTTCATCTATTCGAGGATACAAATATGATATCGGTTCAGCTATATCGATCAGTTCGTTTAAGTAAGAGTGGTAAAAACTGTCTTCACTGGATTGGGAGAAGTTCATCGCCTGTCTAATATAGTCTATCAGAGTAGTTTTTGCTTCAGCTTCATTCCGGTCCTTTATGAAGTCATGATTATATATTCCGACATCATCGATTTCATTTAGTCCAGCAGCAAAACTCGCAAGCCGTCTATCTATACACTGGAAGCAGTTACCACAATGAGTTGCCTGTTTAATATTCAAAAAGGTTTTACTACAAGAGACTGCACTGGGGATTAATTTCTGGCGGTTATATTTATTGAAAATTTTAAGAACGTCCACTTTTGTTTTGAACAGAAACGGTGTTCTTATTTCTATCTTTGAACCTTGCATGAGTGAAAAAAAATCCTGGAACATAGCCACTGTCTTGGGATGAGTTGTTCTACTAGTTCTTGCATTCATAGCATCTTGTCTTCTAGGAAAATTAATCGAGGTCACGCCATTCTCGTGGATATAAAATTTACTCTGGTTTAAAGCGTTACAAATAGCGTATGCGATAGATGTATATAGAAAAGAGCGAGTACGCTGTGTTTCTTCTACGGCTCTGTAGAATTCTGACACTAAGCTACACCTGAACCGATAATGCCTGACTCTACTATGAAAAACTGCTCTAAGTGACCTATATAAATTATTTTGGGTCTTACTAGTCCCTGGTTGACCGGACCTGTGGCTAACGAGGCAGATAATATTGTTGGAATTTTCAAGCAGTTCTGTGGCACCTGCTAAGGAATCTAAACCTCCCGAAAAGAGTATTACGCTTACGGAGCTTTCGCGAGGCAGATTAAATGTTGAGTTATCAAATAAACCCATGGGGTTAGTTGAATGACCGCGTTGAAATGAGAAGTTGTATTCCTTATCACCTGTCATGAAGAGTAACGTGTCAGCTAGTTTTTTCCCTGTACGAGGGTCGTTCCAAAAGTCAAAGTCTCTGACCTTAACAATAAAATGTATTCTCCTTGCCCAGTTATGATATTCAAGTGTATCTCTACTACCACGTGAAACAAGCCTGTCTGCTGCGAATATATATCCAGCTATTTCAAGCAGATCCAGTATTCGAGGCGGTAAACGCATGACATCGCGGACAAACTTGGGTAACTGGATGTTAATATTTCTGTTCGGAAATCCTTCACGATACTCAAGCTTTATAACAAAATCGGTTTGAGTAGATGTTTCAGGGAGCTCGGCACCATTACACAAAATAACCTTGAGGGAAGATTCAGTCACGTCTTTTCTTCCCTCCACAGTTCTTCGCGTAGTTTCCCAAACGCTATCCTCAGAAAATCCTTAATATCTTCATCAGCCGGTAAAGTTTTATTCGCATACTTATTGAACCAACCAGCAGCAAAAGATTGCGTGATCTTCGCAGTTTCAAAAGCGTGCCTTGATGTAACTTCTATATGTTCACCAAGTCGCTTGTTAAGCGCATCTCTCTCATCAATATTTTTCGCTGACGAAGATAGTACACGCTCTAAGAAGTAATTCATATACCGTTCTACTGTTTTGGAAAAGAACAGACGAGATATCTCGCAAAATCCTGCTCCATTACTTGTCCCTCGCCATGTATCGAAGGAAGTATTGGCAGATTCAAATAGCAGTAGTTGCTGCCTATTCTTCTCATGCCATGCGGAAATGGCGTCCACAGCGGCGCTCAGGGCTATTTCGCCGTACTCTCGTGAATCCATGTGGGTCGAAACAAACTTAGAGATAGCTTTTGCCAAGTAGTATGGAGACGCATTAGTTCCTATTTCCATACCGGAATCAGCCAAAAACTCTAAGGGATTTATGAGCTGCGCAGATACGGATAAAGCCACTAAGGATTTAAAAGCCGCTATTACTCCAGAATCCTCGCTGATTTGAGAAAATCGGCTTCGGACATTCTGAATAGTCTGGCTGGCAACATTCTCAATCTTTTCTTTAGGTAAGTCTGAGCCAGCCAGCTCATCAACGATACGCTTCCAAGGTTTTGTTCTAGGCAGTATACCTAATCTTTCATGGCCCATTACTTTGTACCTTTTACTGGGAACCTCACTCTGGTAATGGTATCACTTCTGATTGAATTCATAGTCTAAACCTTCTGCCATTGCGCGCAACGGTTCTCTTGTGTGAAAATGTCGATACTCTCCACCTCTCCGACATGCGCAACTAACTGCGAAAAAGCATTCAACTGCTTAGCAAGGATACCGTGAACCGTTTTAAACGGAGTAGGATGCCCTGGATTAGGTAGTTCAATATAAGCGTGCAGTGCCGTAATATACAGGGCTTGATACTGGCGTGCCAGGTGAAGGATGAATTCGTGGCTGGTAAAGGTGTTATCCATTTGTGCAATTAGCTCAGGATAATGCTCGAAAAGTGATACGAAATTGTGCTGAACCATAACATTCATTCCTTTCAATGTTTTACTTCAGGTATATTTGTCATATGCTCCTGAATATATTCGATGCTCTCCTTAATTCCAGACGGCACAATACAATTAGGAAGCAATAACCACCCCAATCATTTCTCGTATCGATGGTTGACCTCCTACCTTTTGTCCCATGGCGAATTTACTAACTGCTAACAGGTTGCGAAATCGCGGGCAATCCTCTTCACTCTTACCCAGTTTCTCCCATTTCAAGAAGGCGTTTAGGTCGTAGTTAAACGGGTTTTTGTAAGCAGGTTCGTCGAATACACAGGCGTCTGTGCCTTCAGTAAGGTATCCATCCACCACCTCTATGGCGGTGTTCAGCAAAGCCTGGGCTGCCGATTCCTGGTCTCGGTCAAGAAGCTTCAGCAATGCGAGTGTGCAGTTCTTTCGTGTTGGATTTAGATCTGACCGCGTCATCACGTCTTTCAGCAGGTCCAACACAACCATATAGAACAGGAACCTGGTCTGTCTACGCGTAGGTTTGGTAGCTCCTCTGCCGAAATCAAAACCGTCTGCCGCGCGCTCTAAGTGGTAAGCCGCATACAGGTCATCTATCCCAAATAATTCTTCGTCTCCATCAACAGGTTCCGTGATTCTCTTAAATATGGCACCACTCGGTACAAAGGGTCCGTTTTTACCAAATGCTGTACCTGCCTCGCCAAGCCATCCTGAGCCATACACCTTAATGAGATCAAATGCATTGGCTTCCTTGGTGAACTGCTTAATGTTTGGGCGTTGTTTTTGTAACGCACGGCGTGAATCCCAACCACCACGCTGGATTTCTAAATATACCTCATATCTTTCAGCCATAAGGCTTGCCCATGTCCTAAAGTCTGTAGTTAAAGCAAGAAAATCCTTTTCCCTCACTGCATTCTGGCTGTTTGTGTATCGAGTTATAACCCGTCCAAGTTCTTCACCATAATCGCCTACTTTGACGATCTTTGTTATTACTACACCTTGGCTGGCTTTGTTACGCCAGCTCTCTAGGTCAGGCGCTGTACCTGTACCGCCTGCTTCCAGTTTTTCATAGCAGACCTCCCAGATGGTTCTCGTGGTCTGACATCCGTTTACCACATAAGGCTCTATTAGTTCAATAACTCCGTCTTCGCCTAGTACGAAATCTGTCACAACAATTGTTATTCCATTGTTATATAAGCCAAAGCGCTCAGGAGCATTGCGCATTGTTTCTCGAATCGCTTTGTTAACCTTGCCGCGACCACCCAAGAAGCGTCGTACATTCCTTTCGTAAAGCTGGTCTAGGTCCTCTGTACAATCACGATAAGCTTTTAGAAATCCAAAAAAGTCAATGAGTGGCACACAGCCAACTAGCACATCCTCACCGGATTTAACGAGATTAGCTCTAATTGGTATCCGGATCCGGTCTTTACCTGCTACCAATTCTTCAAGCGAACGTCGATAAATGGTTTCTATTGATATCGACTCAACGTCAAACAGGGGGCCAAGACGTTCACGCCCCATCGCACGGACGTCCTTGAGAACTTGCTTTTCATCCTCACTTAATGGTAGTTCAGTGGCAAATACAAGATGAATTCTGTCGTTGTCAGAGGCTTGCTTACGAAAGTTGCTTAACCGTTCAAGTAGCGCCTCAGCTAGAGAGGACAGCTTAGGGCGTCTACCATCAAGGGTTTCTATGACCTTCTGACTTTCTTCAAGAAGCGTGGTAGTACCACGAAAGGCTTTCCCATACTTACTTTGAACAATGTACCAGGTGTGGCCCGTAGCAGACTCTCCCTCACCTTCTCCGGTGTCGCCACGTTCACCACGGTCCAAATAAGCTATATCTATGCCACCGTCTCCACTGCCATTACAGTAAACAAGATCGTCGGAAGCGCTCTCGACATCCAGCCAATCTCTAAGAAGTTTGTGAGCGAAGCGGCGGCCCAATTCGACAGTGGACGGATTGCCGCTTTGGATATCCGAAAGCCATTGTTCACGAAAGGTTTCAAAGGTTACAGATTGTTCAGTCACCATTTTATTCCTCCTCGCTGTCTTTACCCATCCGGTACTTAATGTCATAGTTAATGATGAAATCCAGTTCTTCTTCTGTGAAGCCATAGTGTTTTGCCAAGATACGGTCGATTTCGTCTATGATCGGTTTTGAATTATATACATAGTATTCTTCATACTCGATTCTTCCGGTAGATTTATAATTAGCGACTTTTACTTTCGAATTTTTCTTAAGATCGATCATCAGTTCATTACATAGCTTGGAAAGTGATTTTTCAATGTCCGATGATGGATAATGACCTACCAACAGTAATACTAGATACCACTTAACTCTTTTTATCTTTTACCTACTTTCTTCTTCCTTATCCCAGTCATACGATAGACACTTTGGGCAGCGTTGAGGTCTTGGTACTCTTGGTACCCCACGTATGCCCACATTTTTGGCAGGTTTTTGTGGGTAACGATTGTGGGAGTTCCATGATTGCTCCTTCTCCTTTTGCTGCCATATCAACCATCTTGGGTGTTACTACCTTTTTACTTTGGCTTCCTTTTTGACCCTCACCCCATAGCGCCCGACGCCGCCCCTCATCCTCGGATCCAGCAGGTCTCTCAGTGCATCGCCAAACATATTTACCCCATAGACCACACTAGCCAAGGCAAGACCGGGCCATATAACCATCCACGGCGCCTGGAACATATAGAGGCGCCCACTGCCACTAAGCATACCTCCCCAAGTCGGAGTCGGAGGCGGGATACCAAAGCCGAGGAAGCTTAGGCTAGCTTCAGTCATAATCATATTCGGCACTCGTATGCTAAACAGGATAATTGCGGGGGCTAGGATACTGGGCAGGATGTGTCGGGCAAGTATCCTAGTTTGGGAACAGCCAATAGCCACCGCCGCCTCTACATACACATTCTCTTTAGTGCCGATAACAGCACCTCTTATTATCCTGGAACCGTAGATACCAGTGTGTAACCCCATAACAACAATTACCTGCCACATACCTGCCCCAATAATAGACATCATGGCCATAAGAAGAACTAAACCTGGAATGCACATCCAGGCATCAACGAACCTCTGCACTATCAGGTCAAATTTACCACCGATGTACCCAGATATCATACCTATAATTACAGATAGAAACGTAGCGAGAATAGTGGCAGTCAAGCCTACAATCACCGAGATACGAGCCCCGAAGATGACACGACTGAGCAGGTCTCGCCCCATATTATCTGTGCCCAGCCAAAACTTAGCCGATGGTGCCAACAGCATACCCCCCACGTAAGTGTCGTTCACTCCGTAAGGAGCCAGGAAATCAGCAAAAATGCCGGTGAACAGCAGGAGCAGGGTTATAATCCCACCTGCCACACCCAGTGGCTTCTCCTTCACTAGTCTTATCAAGAAACTGACCAAGGCAGAGTGCCTCTTTCTTGCAGCTACTCTCCCTGAAGAGCTCTTGGTCATCATTTACCCCCTTTTGATTTCCCCTTATTTATACTTAACCCTAGGGTCCAAATAGGCGTAGGTTAGGTCAACCATGAGATTGATCAGCACCAAGCTAACTGCAAAAACAAGCATTGCTCCGCTAAGTAACGGGTAGTCTCTTCTAAGGAGAGCATCTATTACAAGGCGACCCATCCCGGGCAGGCAAAATATCTGCTCTATAATAACCGTGCCTCCAACCATAACCTGCACCTGCATTCCCATTATGGTGACTACTGGTATTAGCGCATTCTTCAAGGCGTGCCTTAGAATAACTACCCTTTCCCTGAGCCCCTTTGCCCAGGCCGTCCTGATATAATCCTGCCTCAGCACCTCCAGCATCATAGTGCGGGTCATCCTCATACTTGTCCCACACATAGCCATGCCCAGAACGATAGCTGGGATTATAAACATTCTCAGGTTACCTATCGGGTCCTCAGTAAATGGGATAAGCATTATAGATGGCATATAGCCCCACCATATTGCAGGAAAAACTATTATCATCGTCCCCAGCCAGAAGCCTGGAAGGGAGATACACAATATGGCAAAGGTACGGCTGATATAGTCACCCCCGGTGTCCTGCCGCAACGCTGAATATATACCTACTGGCAAGGCTATTAGTTGGGCTACTATTATGCCCATGAGGCCAAGCTGAAGGGTTACTGGCCATTTATGTGCCAATAAGCTGGCCACGGTCCTCCCTTCCCACCAGGAGCTCCCCAAGTTACCTTGAAGAACACCACTGAAACCACCATCCATCTGAGGAACAACTCCCATCCAGCGTCCGTACTGGACAACTAATGGAGCATCTAGTCCCAGCTCGTGCGCAATCATATCCCTGTCGAGTTCTACATCAGACCCAGCTTGTGCTACTACTGCGTCTATTACACTGCCTGGCATAAAGTTTATTAGGAAAAAAATTATGCCACTGACTATAAACAGGGCGGGTATCATTAACAGTAACCTTTTGATTATATAAACACGCATACTACTTCTGCCTCACTTGATAGCTATTAAGGATTGCTTCCTTCACCAGTTAGTCATGGAGCCATCCAACCTCCAGAGTCCCGGACGCCGACCGAGATCATAAGGATACTTGGCTACCACCGACTCATCGAACTCGATGCCCAGTCCTGGTCGCTCAGGAACCAGGAGATAACCCTTCTCAAAGGGCACCTGGACAGGAAACAAGTCTGTCAAAGCAGTACCGGGAACACGAGGACATTCCTGAACGCCAACATTGTCCGAGGCCAGGTCCAGGTGTAGACAAGCCGCGGTGCTCACAGGCCCTAGTGGGTTATGCGGCGCCAGCTTGATATAGTGTGTCTCGCACCAACGAGCCACTTTAAGAGCCTCGGTGATACCACCCACGATGCACAAATCGATACGGGCGTAACTAATGAGTTCCTCCTCAATTACCTGTCGGAAAGACCACTTGGTAGCCCACTGCTCCCCTGCCGCGATGGGAATAGAAGTGTGGCGCGCCAGAGTTGCATAGGAAGCCGGGTTCTCGGAACGAAGCGGGTCTTCCATAAAGAAGAGGTCCAGATCCTCTACCATCTTGCAAAGGCGGACAGCATCGGGAGTATCTATCCGGGTGTGGGCATCGCAGATTATCTCGATGTCCGGCCCCACGGCGGTGCGCATTGCCCCCAACGTTTTTACTGTCTGCCGTACTGCTGCTGCAGGTTCTAGAATGAGCCTACCGCCAACCATCCTGGTCATCATTGTATCCATAACGTCTGTTCTCACAAAGTTCCAACCATCCTTTACAGCCTGCCGGCAACTATCCAGCAACTCATCCAGAGTATTACCCCTGGTATGCGGGTAGCAGACCACCTTGTCACGAGTGAGACCACCGATAAGGTTGTAAACAGGCTGGTTCAGCGCCTTACCTTTGATGTCCCAAAGAGCTATATCTATGGCACTCATCGCTGAACAGAAGATCTTTTCGGAAGGGAAGAAGGCTCCGCGATGCATCTGCTGCCATAAGAACTCGGTACGGAAGGGGTCCTGCCCTACTAGCCGAGATTGCAGGTGCCTGACAGCACCTTCTACAGCCAACTCCCTCCCCGAGATGCCTGACTCACCAATACCATAAATCCCCTCATCGGTCTCCACTTTAACGAAGAGATATGAGCGGTCGGCTTTGATAGAAAACGGTTTCACAGCGGTTATCTTCACTGGTTTCTCCTTTCTTGTCTCTATTGCCGGGGGGTCGGAAGTTGAAATTCTCCGACCCCCCTTTATATCTTGGCACTAATTCCACAGCCACTACTGTACTACTTAAATCCCATTGCTTTCTTCAAGGCCTGGTCAATCCAAGCGGTAGATAGGATGTGAACCTCATCTTTGTCTGAAACGGCCCTCTCACCATAGTAATTCTTCAACCACGGCCACCAAAAAGTTCCCATTGGCGAAGGGTCAGTAGGCAGATAGGGAACCTCATCAATCAAGAAGAGACTCGCTTCCTTAAGCAAACGCATTCGCTCAACGAAAACTGGCTCTACCTGTGCCTTGGTCATCAGGTCAGTAAAAGTCTGGTTCTCCCAAGCAGCCATGTTAAAGTAACCCCCTGGCATCCCTTTGCGTTGGAGTGAGTCAAGTGCATTCCCCACCTCGGTCACATCATCGATAGAGTCAACGTATGTTCTATTCCATTGCATCATATTATAGGTAGCACTGTCGACAGGTTTTATTTCAACCTCAATGCCAATTGCAGCCAACTGGTCTTTAATCAAAGCTGCTCGGTCTATATTCTCGGCTGTGCTCTGCGTGTAATACTCCATCGGAAAACCGTTAGGGTAACCAGCATCAGTCAGCATCTCTATTGCCAGCTCCGGGTTATAGTCATAAAGCAATTGGGATGAGGCAGGCAGCTCTTCCAGCGGGGTGTAAACTGTAGGGTCGCCCTCATACATTGGGTGCCAGTGCGCCGTTAGTGGCCCAACGCCCCAGAGGTTAGCGAAGATTTTCTTGTCTAGACCAATCATCATGGCTCGCCGAACATTTACATCACTGAAAGGTTCCTTGGTACAATCTAATACTATTACCAGACCATACCCGCCAGAAGCTCTGCTAGATAGCAGGTCAGGATAATCTTTGTCTAAGGTCGGCCAGTACTGGGTAGGCACGGATTTAACCCAGTCAAGTACCCCCGTCTGTAGGGCAGCCAACTGGGTAGACACATCGGAAATGATAGGCAATACCAACTTGTCTACAAACGGTATTTGATACTCCTTGCCGTTGATGGTTGTCGTATTCCAGTAATTGGGGTTCCTCACATAGGTTATGTGAGAACCAACGACATACTCTTCTAACATAAATGGTCCGGTGCCAACCAGATTTTCATACGAAATACCGGCGGTTATCATTTCAGGTGGAGATATCAGAGCGCGGTCTTCATAGCCAATAATATACATCGTATTCATATCGAAGTAATTCAATTCAATAACAACAGTGTATCTACCTGTGGCGTATATGTCCCCTGATATTCCTCTGAACGTCAACCCCGGTGGGGCATCCCTAAAGTAGTTCAGGTCAGCGGCAATGTCCTCAGCAGTAAGTTCCCTGGCATCCATCACCCACGGCTTATCACCCTGCCAGTAAACCCCTGGCCGTACTTGCCAGGTTATCTTTTCGGGGCTAAGCTCCCAACTTTCGACCAAGCAGCCTTTGATGTACTTCTCGGGGCAATACTCAAACACCTGAAAAGCATATTCATCAGTACCTCTGGGTCCATAGGTCTCAAAGTCGCCAATCACTGGTCTCTCTTGAACGCCCTCGAGCCACGTCTGCCCGTAACCGACCTTGGCTATGTCGATGTTTCCTGGGCTCGCGATAGTACCCTTAAAGATGGTGAGGGTACCACCATACTGTGGCACACCTGCTTCTGGCTCCTCTTCCTCTTCCTCCTCCTCCTCTTCCTCTTCCTCCTCTTCCTCCTCCTCCTCCTCCTCCTCTTCTTCTTCTTCTTCCTCTTGCTCCCCTGGTACTTTCTCACCGCAAGAGGCCAGCACTAATGCCGCCACCAGTAGGAAGCTCACCAACATCCATAAAATCTTCCGTTTCATAATTCCTCCTTGATTTAAGGATTTTATTTCTCCACCACCCTATTTACTTCCTATAGGCATCCACCTCCTTCAAGGGCAGGGTGCTGACCCAGATTACAGTCATGGCACCACACTGGACGGGACTTCGAAGGCGTATGGGCCTAGCCATGATTTCCCGAGCACCCTGCCTGTCTTTGTTAGAACTTTTCATTAGCTAATCCTCTGAGACATAGAAAAGGTCATCAAGTTTATATCCGGGAAGGTCTTTGTTGCACCAATAATAAACCTTTCGTGGATGCCACGCTCACCTTTTCTCACCCGGTAAATTAGGTCTTGAGATATTCCCATCACCTGGGCTAACCCAACCAAGTTAGGGTATT
>Ga0307379_10006515_pt1 | contig 16017 bp, 10 predicted proteins | sample UN2MG_FD_202237 | JGI IMG/M metagenome (GOLD analysis project Ga0307379, IMG submission 202237) | Soil microbial communities from Risofladan, Vaasa, Finland - UN-2 | ecosystem: Environmental > Terrestrial > Soil > Coastal area > Acid sulfate soil | place: Finland: Risofladan, Vaasa | collected... | reverse complement strand
TTCCCGCCTTGCTCGTACGCCGCCAAGGCCCGTCGTCTCGTATCTGCCGATGCGATTCCCATGGACTCGACATCGGCAACTCTACGCCAATCACGACAGCTTTTCTGAAAACCGCTCTAGCAGACCGTTAGCGCGGTGGGCAATCCTGCCCACCGCGCGGCGGCCAGGATTGCCCGCCGCGCTGCCACCTGCCTGGATCGGACCGACGTTGACAACGTGGCATTCGCCATCACCCGCCCGATAATCTCTTGCAAACCGCCCCTCCGGCCGGTACCTCTAGCGGCGGAGAGCGTGCCCGATGAGGGGAGGAACCAGCCGCGTGCCCACACGCCATCGACTTCGCCGCGCTGCGCTGATGTGGGTGTGCGCGAGTGTCGCCGCGGCAGCGGGCGGGTGCGACGCGTCGTGGAACGTGCGCGAGCGCGAGGTCGTCCGCACGGCCCTCGACCGCATGACCACCGCCGCCGATCGCGCCCGCGACGAGACCCCGCCGCCCCCCGTGCCCAGGCCGCCGCGGCCGCCCAAGCGCGGCGAGGTCCGGCTCACCCTCTTCGACGCCGTCCGCATCGCCCTCGAGAACAACCAGGAGGTCCAGATCGCCGGGTACGATCCCCTCCTGGCCGAGGCCGACCTCGTCACCGCCCGCGCCGCCTACGACCCGAACCTGGCCCTCTCGAACACCTTCGGCCGCTCCAAGCGGCCCATCGCCAGCCAACTCGATACCGGCGCCATCGTTGACCAGCACCTCACCGAAGACACCTGGGCGTTCAGCGGCGGCGTCACCCAGCGGGTCCCCACCGGTGCAACCGTCTCGCTCACGCACGAGATGAACTACCTCGACACCAACAGCCGCCTCATCGCGCCCAACCCGCAGTACACCTCGCGCCTGTCGGCCGAGGTCAAACAGCCGCTGCTGAAGGGCTTCGGCGACCCCGTGGCACAGGCCGCCATCCGCATCGCCACCCTCACCACGGGCGTCACGGTCGAGGATTTCCGCCAGATGGTCATGCAGACGGTCGCGCGCGTCGCGGCGGCCTACTGGCAGGTGGCGTTCGACCTGGAGACGGTCCGCGTGCACCGCGCGACCCTGGCGATGGCCCGCGAGGTCCACCGCCGCGAACGGGTCCGCGCCGGCCAGGGCGTCTCGAACGACCTGAACGTGGCCCGTGCCGCCGCGGCCGTCGCCACCCGCGAGGCCGAACTCCTCCGCACCGAAAACCGCGCCCGAAACAGCGCCGACAACCTCAAACTCCTCCTCAACGCCCCCGACATGCCCGTCGAGTCCGACGCCACCCTCGTCCCCATCGAGCAGCCGCAGTTCTTCGTCGTGGACGTCGACCGCACCGCCGCCATGACGCAGGCGCTCGCGCGGCGGCCGGAACTGGAGCGGGCCAGGCGGACCATCGCCGTCAACCGCATCCGCGTCGATGTGGCCGACCTCGAACGCCTGCCCAAACTCGACGCGCTCCTGCGCTACACCCTCAACGGCCTCGGCAACGACCTCGGCGCCGCCGTCGACTCGCTCCACTTCCCCGACCCCTCCACCTGGGTGGCGGGCCTGGAGTTCGAGGTGCCACTCGGCAACCGCGCCGCACAGGCCGAGCACCAGCGCCGAAGAGTCGAGTTCGAGAAGACCCTCCTCGAGGCCGACCGCATCACCGACGAGATCCTCCAGGAGGTCAACCTGGCCGTCCGGGCCGTCCTCCAGGGACGCGACGAGATCGAGTCCACCCTCGCGGCACGCGAAGCCGCCACGAAGGTCCTCCACGGAGAGACCGTACGGATGGAACTGCAGCCGATGGATCGCCGGACCAACGAGGAACTCCTCCGGGCCCAGGACCTCGTGGCCGAAGCCGAACGCGACCACCTGCTCTCGCTCCTGAACTTCAACCTCGCCCTCACCGAACTCGCCCGCGCCCAAGGCACGCTCGTCGAGGACAACGATATCGAAATCGTCTGGTCCGACACCGACCGCCCCGGCGGCCTCGCCCCCCTCGGCGCAAGACTCGCTCCCAAGGCCGATGCCGCCCCAAAGGCCCCCCAACTCAGGCCACCGCCCGACCAGCCGCAACCCGACCAACCCGACCAGCCCAACCCGCCGACCAAGCCCCTTGGCCCCGACACCTACATCGGCCCCGACAACCCCAGCGGGACGTAAGGCACCCCCGGATGCGCCGGGTGCCGTGCTTTCGCCGACTGTTGCGCGGTGGGTGGCATGGTCATCCCGAAGGGTGACCATGTTCCGACCGAGGCGGGGTGGCATGGTCATCCCGGTCGTGCTTCGTAGCGAAGCGCTGCTTCGCAGAGTAGCAAAGGGTGACCATGTTCCGACCGAGCACGTAGGCCGCGGCGTGCCCGGCGCTTTCCATTTCGATTGACCCCCACCCCCAACCCCATCCACCTTCGCCCGTTGGTCGCCCGGGGGCGGGAGGTCAATGCGGGAAATGGGGAGAGACGGTCGGCCACCCTGGCACGGCTACCGCTACCGGACTCCGGCCGAGGTCTTCTGGCGCCGTCCTGTAGCACTTGCGATGTGAATTCGCCGTGGATGCACGAAGTGTCCCGATTCTCCTTGAAGATGCACGGCTGGCGATGATAATCGCCGTCCAGAGGGCTAACGGGCGGACCCGATGCGCCACGAACCATTATCCGGCGGCTTCTGGATGCGGCGTGTTTCGTTCGGGGGCCTGCTGCGCATCCTGCACATTCTCGCGGACCACCCTTCCGGGATGCGAGCGACGGTTCTGAATAAAGCTGTTACCCAGAGCGGAGCCTACCTTACCAAGCGCCCATCACCACCTTCGAAGACAACGCTCTACCACTGCCGCAATACACTTTTCCAGTTGCACGCTGTACAGCGACGCGACCAACGTTACGTGGTCAACAGCCAGAACCCGAGCGTGCGTGCCCTGCTGCAAGAACCTATGCCGTTAGAGTACCACGGACTCACACCGGCGGCCCGAGAAGCATTTGCGGCTCTCGTTCTGGCTAATCCCGACTGCAAGATGCATTTCTTCGACTTGTTCATGCCCGATTGTCAGGACTACACCGTTACGCAATTCCGCCGGACGGCGGTGCCAGTCACATGGAGGAGGGTCCGGGGACAGCAAGGCGTGCGCCTTGCTCGCCGCAAAGGCCGTCCTGTATCGACACTGTGCTCCCCCTCGCAGGTCAGAAGCATCCTTTACGGCGTCCGTTACTGGGCTCGTGACGAACTGCGACTCATCGACGAGTATGCTTCAGCAGGCCGCGGAGTTATTATGTACGCCCTTTGTCCCGCGCCTAACGGCCAAGATGTGAATGGCGCAGTGCAGGACATCCTGTCTCGGCCACGTAGCGCGGATGACGAGTGGACAACCTTTGCCGTACGCGAACTCCTTGAGTGCTGTTGTGAAGCTGGCAGGCGCCCACGGGAGAATCTTCTTGCGGCGATCGCGTGGCTCGCTGAAAACCGCGCTGACTATGTCATGCTGATTCCGACCTCGCGCAGCTTTGCTGTCCTGACGGCAAGATCAAGCCAGCGCGAGAACCTTGAACTGGGTAGTTACTTCCAGGATAATCAGGGACGGTACATTTCCCATATCCGAATTCATCGGGACCTCACAGGAGAGTGAGCCATGGGGACTCCGCTCAAGAGGCTGGGGCTTAGGTACAATCCGTTTGAGCCATCGGCAAGTGGTGCGCCCGTGCAAGAGAGTTCCTGGTCTCCTGCCAAGTGGGAAGGTGAACTCAGGGCCCAGTTGGACCAACTTGCTGGGGCGCAGGGTGTGAAGGCCATCGCCATATCTGGGGAGTACGGAAGCGGAAAAACGTATATCCTGCAGTGGCTGCAACGCGTGGAGTTACCCCGGCGGCGCATCAGGGCCTTCTATTTCGACAATCCGGGCGTGCAGTTCTACGACCTGGCGAACGCACTATTGCGGCAGATCGGACGGAAGGATTTCGCGAAGTCGCTCTGGGAACTCGCGTCGACACACGTCGGGCCATACCAACGCACGTTCTTCGGCACGGGCTTCGAAGACTTTCTGCGGAAGCGACGTGGGCAGAAGCCTGAGGTCGTTCTCGCAAGGCTTCAAGATGCAATCGTCAAGGCGAAGATCACCACGCGTGAAGAGATTGCGTACCGTCTCGCGCAGCTCGTAGCCGACACCCCAACCAAACCTTACTATGAATACCGGGACTTCGTTGCCGGCAGACGGAACACACTGGTTGCCGAGCGCGAGGAGGCCCCCTACTTTGGCGCGATTCTGAAAACTCTCCGTCTCGCCGCCAACATCAAGGCGGTAGCGTTCCTGATCGATGAATTCGAAGAGGTGGCGCTCCAAAAGCGGCTCACCCGGCGCGAAGCACACGAGTACTTGGCAACGCTCAAGCGACTCATAAACCTTACGGAGGAGGACCTGTGGCTGGTGGTGGCAATGACGCCCGACGCGGTGGACAAAACACAGGCGCTCGAACCTGCCCTGTGGCAGAGGTTCACTGGGCAGGGGAAGTACCTGCTAACGATCCGGCCGCTAACGGCTGGTGAAGCAATGTTGTTGGTGGAGGAGCGGCTCAAGGCTGCCCGCCTGCCGGGATTCAAACCCGGCAACCGCCTGTTCCCGTTCCCGGATGATCTCACCTCGATCCTGAGTCCGGCCAACAGGTCGAGCCCAAGGCGACTTGTGAAGATTTGCTTCTATGCGATAGGGAACGCTCGCGGCAAAACGCCGCCATTTAAGAGAGGTTTTCTGAAGCAGATCGAGGGCAGGGCGTATCCCCGCCCACGGCAAGGAGAGGCGTAATGGAACATGCGCCGGTTATATTCCTGGACACCAATGTCTTCCACTATCTCCGGCTGTACCTAGGACTCGCCGAGGATCTCCGTCTGCGGCCAGTGGGCAAATCCCCGAAGGATACAGGTTTGGCAATAAAGAAAAAGTGTAAGGGTCGGGCCCGCGCGGACTTTATCAAGGGACGCGATACCCTGAACTACCTATGCCGCCGCTGTAAAGATGGCGCCAGGGTTGTGTACGCGCCGATTACATGCCTGGAGTTGATGTACGGCTTGCTGCGGGGGAGGGCTATTGTGAGCCTGGCCAAAGAAGGGGCGCCGCAGCGCATGTGGAGCCGAGTAGACGAGGATGAGATCCTGGCCCGCCTCCTTCCTGCCGACTATGCCGTCGCCCAAGATGCCGCGGGCAAGTGCGAAGCTACCTGTGCAGCGCTTGGGCTTCCCATGGTTAAGGCAGACCCCGAGAGCATGCGGGATGTCTGGGCATTGGCCGAGAACATCGTGGGCCATGTCTTCATGCAAGTTGAGGACAGCGTTGTATTCGCAAGCGCATTGCTCGAATCTGCGGATGAGCTTCTCACGGGCGACCACTACTTGCGCAAGATTGCGTCATATATAGGGAATCCTGGCGGGGCCCCGTATGGCCAGCGCACCTATTATGGGCACCTAAAGAAGCAAATCGCGAGACTCGTTGCGGATACAACCGGCGAGAGGCCTTTGCACGTAGCTTTTCCGAAGTTGCCTGCGCGAGGTGCAATAAAGTGAGAAGTCAATCATGAAGTCACGCTTTGAAGTCCGAAGGATGGAATGTTGGCGGGAGTGGGTCGTACCCAAGGCTCTGAGGAGCAGGCCTATACACCGTTGGTATGTCTTTCCTCACAGCTTCACCAGCCGGTTAGTCCACGGACTCATCGACGAATGGCACCTGGGCCAAGCGGACACCATCATCGACCCTTTCGCCGGTGCTGGCACCACCCTTCTGGCAGCCAAGGAAAAGGGCGTCCCGGCTTGTGGCTACGACATCTCTCCGGTGGCTGTCCTGGCGGCCCGCGTGAAGATTGCCAACTACTCCAAGGAGCGCCTGCGATGTGCTTGGCAGGTGCTGCAAGATGCAATCGACTCCGGTTCGTGGGGCAGGCCTGCGAGGGCATATCCCGAATTGGTGAACAGGGCTCTGCCAGGCAAGCTGCTCGGAGCCTTTGACTCGATCGCGCGGCAGATCGCTGAGTTGTCGTCTTCAAGGGCGGAGAAGGACTTCTTCCGCCTCGCCTTGATTGGAATTGTGCCCAAGTACAGCCGTGCTGTGGCTTCCGGAGGCTGGCTGAAATGGATTAGACAGCGTTCCAATACGAGGAGCGTTGCTTCAACACTGCGCCGCCGCGTCGAGGAGATGCTTGCGGACCTGGACAGTGTCCGTCTTCCTCGGCGCGCTGAATGGCGCGTCAAAATGGCGGACGCGCGACAATTGCCGGACCGTGCGTCCTCGTTCTCCGCTGTCATCACCTCCCCCCCGTATCCGAACCGTCACGACTACACCCGGGTCTTCGGGGTCGAGTTGATGTTGCAGTTTCTGGACTGGGAAGCAACCAGACAACTCCGCTACCAGAGTTTCCACTCCCACCCGGAGGCTCGGCCACAACGCCCATGCCATGCTGACTACCAACCTCCAGAGCGTCTCCTGAGAATCACGGCTTGCCTCAAGAAGAAGGGGCTCGAAAGGAAGATCGTGGGAATGCTGGAAGGCTACTTCCTTGATATGCACCTTTGCCTGCGCGAGATCGAGCGGGTCTGCCGACCTGAGGCACGAATCGCTCTCGTCTTGGGTAACGCTCAGTACCGCGGAGTCACAATCCCTGTTGATGAGCTAACCGCCGAGATTGCCGAGAATGCCGGTTTGGGTTGCGACAGACTGCTGGCGGTCCGCTATCGGGGCAACAGTGCCCAGCAAATGGGGAAGTTTGGCCGAAGGCCATCCCGAGAGACAATCGTGCTCCTTAACAAGCCGAGCGCCGCGAGTTCGTAACGTCTAGTACCGCGGGGGAGCGGATTCTCGCCTCCTACGCCCTTGTCGCAACAGACGTTCGGACGCTCGACGCCGTTGCCGTTTCCCGTTACCCAATTCCGAGCCGTTCTCCGCGTTCTCTCTCTGCCCTCCGCGGCCTCTGCGTTAAGATCTGTTGTCGTTGCCGTTTTTTGCTAGAACGCTAACAACTTCCGGCGCCCCTTTCGAGACGTAAGTCCTTTTTCCACAAGGCCTTACGCAAATCGCCCGATTTCGACCTCTCATATTCCATTCAGGCCATACGTCGAATCCGGCCCTGCGCGCCCCCTCGGCCGTTTTCGCCCTTTTCGATAGCGCCAGGGCCGTTTTTCGCCCTCTGGTTTTGTTAGAGTTCTAACAATCTCCGAGCCGTTCTCCACCCCTGTTCCCCGTTCCCTGTTCCCTGGTCCCCGCTTTTCGTATATTTTAGAGCATATTGACCCCGCTCCACTTACGTTAAAAAAGGGGTAAAAAGGAGCAAGAACGGACCAAGTTTGAGCAAAAAGCGATCAGAAACCGATCAAAACGACGCGCGTTTTGCCTTGCCTATCTTAGCATTTGAGGGCCGAATCGCCGTTTCTGGGCCAGAAACGGGGTTCGACACACCGAAAAGCGCGATTTGGGGGGGTCCAAAGAAAGGCCATTTTTCTAAAGTATATAATCGCCGGCGGCCCCAACCAGCCCGAACCAGCCCGAACCAGCCCCAGCCAGCCCCAACTAGCCCCAACCAGCCCCGACCAGCCCGAACGAGCCCCAACTAGCCCCAAGTGTTAGCGCGGGGTGCCTTGCCGCTCGCGGCATGGCGTTGTGGGGCTACAGCGTCGATTGGGGATCGACGTCGATGGCCATTTGGATGTTGCCGGGCGGCGAGAGGTCGCTACGGATACCGTCGAAGAAGTGGAGCAGGGCCCGGGCCGAGGGCGCTTTCAGGAGGACGTGATAGCGCCAGAACCGGCTGATTTTCGCGATGGGGCACGGCTGGGGCCCGAGGACGGTGATCCCTGCGATGCTTGCCGGTTCGATGAGCCGCCCGGCCACCGCCTGAATCGCCTCGTGGGCCGTCTGCCGCTGCTGGCTGCGGACGATGATCCGTGCCAGCCGCCCGAACGGCGGGTAGTGCAGTCGCTGGCGCGTCTGGATTTCGTCGGCCGCAAAGGCGTCATAATCGTGTTTGGCGGCCAGCCGGATGGTCAGGTGCTCGGGTTGGAACGTCTGGACGAAGACGTCGCCGCCCTTGGGTCCGCGTCCGGTGCGTCCCGCGACCTGGGTAATGAGTTGGAAAGTGCGTTCGTTGGCGCGGAAATCGGGCAGGCTCAGGGCCACGTCGGCGTTGACGACGCCGACGACGGTGACGTTCGGGAAGTCGAGCCCCTTGGCGACCATCTGGGTGCCGAGGAGGATGTCCACTTCGCCGTCTCGGAAGGCCCCCAGCAGCCGCGCGTGCTCGCCGCGCAGGCGCATCGAGTCGGCGTCCATGCGTCCGAGGCGGATGTCGGGGAACTTGCGCTGGACCTCGTCTTCGACGCGTTGGGTGCCGGTGCCCCAGTAGTTGATGGTCTCGGCGCCGCAGGCGGGGCAGGTTTCGGGCGGGGGCGTCTTCTGGCCGCAGTAATGGCACTGGAGGACGCCCGCCTTCGCGTGGTAGGTCAAGCCGACGTCGCAGTCGGGGCAGCGGGCCACGTGGCCGCACTTCACGCAGAACAGGTGGGTGGAGAAGCCGCGGCGGTTGAGGAACAGGATGGTCTGCTCCTGCCTGCGCCAGGCCTCGCCGATGGCGTTTTCGAGTGCCCGCGACAGGGCGTGGTGGCCTTTGCGTTCGACCACTTCCTGGCGCATGTCGATGATGCGGACGGGCGGCATCGGCCGGCCGGCGATCCGCTGCGTCAGCCGGGCTTCCTGGTAATGGTCGAGCGTCCGGACGTTCTGATACGATTCGAGGCTGGGCGTGGCGGACCCCAGGACGACGGGCACGCCGACGAGTTTGGCCCGCATAATGGCGACGTCGCGGGCGTGGTAGCGCGGCGAGGTGTTCTGTTTGAACGAGTTTTCGTGTTCCTCGTCGATGACGATGAGCCCCAGGTCCCGCACGGGTGCGAAGACGGCGCTGCGTGCGCCGACGACGACGTCGGCCCGGCCCTCGCGGATGTCGCGCCACTCCTGGTGGCGTTCGACGTCCGTCAGACCTGAGTGCAGGACCGCCACCTGCGTGAACCGTTCGCGGAACCGGCGGATGGTCTGCGGCGTGAGGGCGATCTCGGGCACCAGGACGATGGCCTGCCGGCCGCGATCGACCACGTCCTCGATGGCCCGCAGGTACACCTCGGTCTTCCCCGACCCGGTGACGCCTTGCAGGACGATGACGCCGAACTCGTCGGCGGCCACTTTGGTCTTGACGCGCTGGAGGGCGAGTGCCTGTTCGGTCGTCAGGTGGATGGGCTTGGGCTCTTCGAGTTCGAGGAAAAGGTCCCTGGCAAACTCATCGACCTCGCGGGTCTCGATGTGCACGAGGCCCTTCTTTTCGAGGCTCTTGATGACGGCGACGGTGCACCCGGCCTGCCGTGCGAGTTCCCTCGGCGCCAGCGGCGTCCCCTCGGCCTGGGTCAGGCGGTCGAGGACGCGGCGCTGCTTCGAGAGGATGCGACCGACCTCGGCCTCGCTTTTTTCGGTCCGGACGACGAGTTGGATGGTCTTGAAGCCGGCCTTGCGTTTGACGGCGGCGGGCAGGATCGCCTCGAAGACCTGGCCGAGGGGCGTGACGTAGTACCGGGCCATCCAGAAGGCCAGGTCCAGGAGGTCCTCGGTCAGGAGCGGCTCGTCGTCGATGGTCTCGGTGACGGCCTTGAGGTTCTTGATCGTGGTGGTCTCCAGACCCCGGACGATCCAGCCGGCGGCGAACCGGTTGCCGCGTCCGAAGGGCACCTTGACCCGTTGGCCGGGCCAAACCTTGCCGCGCAGGCCCTCCGGCAGGATGTAGGTGAAGGTCTGGTCCACACCGATGGGCAGGGCCACCGAGACGAAGGGGGTCGCCAGGGCCGGCCGGTCGGTTGTCGTGTCGGTTTCGGGCATCGTTAGCGTGGTCATAGCACCAAGGAAATCGGCAGATTTCCGAGGCGACTTTACTGTTTAGAGCAATTTACGCTCGACGGCAGCAGGGCATTGTGCGGTGGACAGTCTTGCCCGCCGCGCAAAGTGCCGTTCCCGTGCCGACGGCTAAACCGGCGGGCTCGGTCATCGGTTTCGGCTGCGTCGCGCGAGTTCGCGTGCGATGTCTCGCTGGTGGTCGCGTTTTTTGAGGTCCTCGCGTTTATCGAATTCGCGTTTGCCTCGTGCCACGGCGAGTTCGACCTTCGCCCAGCCGCCTTTGAAATAGACCGTCAGGGGCACCAGGGTGTAGCCCTTTTCGACGGCCCGTCCGAGGAAGCGGCTGATCTGGCGCCGTTTCAGGAGCAATTTGCGTGTGCGGCGGGTGTCGTGACCGAACTGATGGGCCTGGGCGTACGGGCCGATGTGCATGTTGAAGAGGAACACCTCGCCGCCCTTGACGCGTGCGAAGGCCTCGTCGATGTTGCCCTTTCCCTCGCGCAGGGCCTTGACCTCGGAGCCTTCGAGCACCAGCCCTGCCTCGACGGTCTCCAGGACGTGGAAGTTGCGTCGTGCCTTCTTGTTTCGGATTCGCGGCGATTTCTCTGTCACGGCAGCATTATACCAGCCGAGGGGGGCGGGGGAACATCTGAACTGGGGTCGAGCCATTTGCGCTGTGGGCGTCTTGGCGTTCTCGCGGATGGCGTCGGTCAGGTCGTCCGCCATCGCGATGTCCTCGCGTTTCGCTGCCGACCGGGCAGACCGAAAAGAAAAAGCCGTGCAGAAGGTGCAGGCTCCTGCACAGCCTCGGTCTTCTCGGTCACAACCCGCGGGTGATCAGCCCGCGAACCGTCGCCCGGCCATCTTGTGGCGTACTATTGTCCCGTGGGGCGGAGGGCTTGGCAAAGGACTTCTGGCGGTCTGTGGGGGATTGTTACACCGGTAGACATTGGAGAGGCACGGGGGCAGAGCCTGTGGCAGAATCCTGGCGGATCGGGTGGGTAGCGGGCCAGGCGAACGTCCCGAATCACCGGCGCCGAAGGCGTCCGCGTGTATTCGATGGTTCGGCGAATCTGGTTACTTGGCGGGTAGCAGCTCGGCTGGTATTTCCTTGACTTCCTTGTTCTCTAAGACCTTTCTCAGCCGGTCGAGCTCCTCGGCTACGTTTTCGCCAGCTTCCCGCTTGCGCTCAAGAATCCGAATTTCCAAGGGCAGAATATTCAGGAAGTAACTCTCGGCATCGCAAGCGCCGATCGCCTTCTCCTTTGCGAGCAGCCACTGGAGACACTTAACCTGCATTTCCGGGTATGTCAGATTCCCGTTTTGCTCAAGCCACTTCTTCACACCGCCCGCGTCGTCGAACGGCGTGCCCTCCCAGTATGGCTTCGGATGACGTTTGCCGTCGCGGCCGGTGCGACTGTACCCGTACTCCGAGTAGTCTTCCGGCATGTCCTGCAACTGATAGTAGATGTTCCAGCGGCACGCGTCACCCACGGAATTACCCAGAAAGTGGTTGCGGAAGTTTATTGATTGCCTCTTGTCGTCCAAGTGCTCGATCAATACCGGGAAGGCAGCGATTCTCAACTCGAAGAGCTTCTTGAAAGCCATCTGGCATGACTGAAACTCTTTCCGATACTCCTCGGCGGCCTTCGTGTCGTCGGCAGGCTTCACTTCCTTGCCATCGGCGTCGTAGATCTTCATTGTGGGGTCCATCATCGGTCGGTTGCTCGCTTGCCCTTCCGAAATGACTAATTGCTCGATGAGCGTTCTGATGTCCGCCTCTTGCTCGGCGGAATTCACGAGGTCGGCGAGGGCGATTGCGACAGTCTTGCCGGCTTGACGACTCTCTGGCTTAGCTTCAGGTTTAGGATCGGGCTGAGGAGTCTGGCCGCACCCGCAAAGGACAACGGCGAGAGCTATTAAGCAGGATTCTATGTTTCTCATAGTTGCACTCGCGTCGTTAGGTTGCCGAACGTTGGGGATCACCTGCCGACGGAGGTCGACCGCGAAGCGGGCGGCTGTCGTTGGTCAAGTGGATCCGCGTGTTCGGCCTCACCTACGGGGGTGCACCTTGAAGCTGCTCTTCCCGCTTCGGTGCGTTCCCCCTGTTTTCTCCCTTGGCCCGCTCTTCGACCCTTTTCTTCGCCTTGGCTATCACTGAAGTCAGCTTCTTGGCTACGTCGTCGGGCTGAGTCTTGACTTCCTCCTCACAAAACGCCATTACCTTGGGATGCTGAACCGCATTGGCGGTAAGCGACCAAGTGGCGGCGTGTCCGATTAACATGCGAGAGATATCCTTGCCTGGGTCGCTCCACGGCAGCGCGGTCATGATCCTCGCCACAGGCGCTTTCTTACCAGTTGCGGAGAAGTTCCCCCACAGGGCGTCGAGGACCCACGGCCCGAGCTGGATCGGGACTTGTTCTATGGGAGTAGGTGTTCGCTTGTAGAAAGACGCAAACGACTTCTTCAGGGTGGGGTCTGCGTCGAGCATCCCGTACGCCAGCTTCTGCGAATCCGGCAATCCGGAGTGCCATAGGGCACGGACCACCACGGCGCGATGTGCCCCCTTGAGTGAGCCGAACGTCTTGAGCCAGCCAGCTACCCGTTCTGGGTTGTCTCGAAAGACGCCAGCCAAGAAGCCGAGAAGCGGTGCCTGCGCAGTAGTCTTGTCAAGAAGTCCGGAGCGGCTCATCGCTCGGACGGCCTCCGAAACGGAGTTAGGGTCGGGCTTCTTGTAGTACGACATCAGCCACCTGTCAATTTCCTCATCGGAACCGAACGCAGCGATCGCACGATGCGCAAGTGCAGCCAGGATAACCAGCCAGAGAAGACGGCGCATGGGTGTCCTCCTTTGTGCCGGACTACTGATTATCTAGTTTCCGCATAACATGCAGACCGGCCCCGCCAGTCGCATAAGACGCAACGACCTGAGGCGGATAAGTCATGCCAGCCATCGCACTTGCAGCAATCCGAGCGGACGGCCCGCGTGTTATACACTTTCTGCATAATACTCAGGCCCTCTTCGTCTTCAGCCCCCAACCGGCCGTTCCCACGTCGTCACGCGTCTGCCGCAATGGCAGCATTCCCGCCGACGCACGATCCGTCCACACCATCCCGGACGTGTATATATTACCCGAAAATGCCTGCACCCGCAATAGCGACATTCAAGGCCTTTCTGTTCCTTCGCCTGTTCCGTCACACCTTCGGCTTGGTCAGGCATCGACTTCTCCTGCGGAAATCCTCCTGCGTGTAGCGTTTCCGCGGCCGACGTTCGGCTATCTCCTGCCCGGGCGCCTTGGCTCCCCCCATCGACGCCGCGGCGCAGCCGACGAGGCGGTCGAGCCGGTGGTTGTCGGGCCGCGTCGGACGTTCGGGACGTACCGGAAATGGCCGTGGACCTCGCCGGGATGGCGGGCGTGGGCCGAGAGGGGTTTTCGGCCGGCGCGGATGCCGAGGCCCTTGGCGAGCCTCATGGCGCTACTGCTGGCCTTGTGCCGCACGTCCGCGGCGATGCGCGGTGGGTCTCGGGGGCGTGTCTCGCGTTGTCATTCTGAGGGTCGCCTTGGCGACCCGAAGAATCTCGCCACGATCTTGGCTGTCTCGTTGTTCCCACGGCGAGACCCTTCGCTTTTCGCTCAGGGTGACAGCCTTGGCTGGCGGTCAACCAAGGCGCGGTGGGTTTCGGGACCCACCGCGCATGGCCGGAGGCATCGGCCCGTCTCGGCCGCTTCTGCTTGAGAACTGGAGAGGTGTCTGGCACCTTCTTCTGCGCTCACCTGCTCGGCGCGTCGGCAAACAGCGCCTTCATCTGCTCGGGGGTCAGTTCTTCCAGCCCTGAGTCGATGTCCACCGCCACGGCCTGGCCGCGCGCCGTCACGACGACGATCCGTTTGCCTTGGCTCAGGGCCGCGCGCACGTCGGCCCGGTCGCGGACCAACTGGAAGTAGGCCTCCGAGCCCCACTTGACCTTTGTGAGCGTCTCGTCGCCCTGGTACCGCTCGTCCACCCACACGCCGCGGTAGTTGACGAACTGTCGGCCGGCGCGGTGCTGGACGTTCTGGACGCCGCGCAGGTCGCGGCTGGCGTTCTCGGCCCGCCTGAGGCGCTGACATTCCTGGGCGATCTCGACGGCGGTCTTTCCGGTCTCGGCCTTCTCGAAGAGCCGCTCATCGGCGCGGACGCCGGTGCTGCCGGAGCCCCCGAACCCGTCGCCCGGCACCAGGTGGAACCGGACGACCCCCGGACTGTGCGGGGGTTCGGTCGGCGGGGGGGTCTCCGTTCTTGCCCCGGCCTGGGGCAGGGCGAAGGCGCTGCCGAGTGTGTCGGCCTTGCGTTTCATCGCATCCTGCGCTCGGGCGAACGTCGCTGGAGCCGGCCGCGCCTCGGGCACCCGCCCGCTCGCCGCGGTGCCGGAGCGATCCCACGCCGAGGCGTCGGCGGCGCCCCTCGGCCCCGCCATCGTGACCGTGATGCCGTACTGCTGGTACTGCTGGGCGCTCTCGAGCACGAGGTAACTTGTGTACGGCGTCTCGATGCCGTGGGCGAGGCTCAGCCGCACGACCTCGTCCTTCAACTCCTTGTTCTCGCCGTGCAGGCGGATCTGGTCCAGCAGGTACCCGATCTTGCGATGGGCCCAGAGCGAGGCGATGAACGACCGCTCCTTGCAGTTCTTCGGGAACGTGCCCTCGTAAACGAACTCCTCTTTGCGTTTGCCGACGCGGCCTTTGAGGCGGATGACCGAGTCGCCGTCGCCGGTGTACGACCCGACGAGGACCACCTGCGACCCGCGGAACAGGTCGGGCAACTCTCGCGGATACGTCTCGGTGATCTTGACGCCGGGAACCTCGAGCGCCAGTTGCGTCAGCACGGGGTGGCTCATCTTGGAGAACAGGCGCGTGACCTTGCCGTCGATGGCCTCGCCCGGCCGGACGTACTCGGTCAGGGCGCCGGTGTCGCCGCTCATGCGGTCGAGCAGTTTCGTGTTGACGTCGTCGCCGACGCCGAAGGTGAAGACCCGCAGATTCGGCCTGTTGCCGTCCTTGACGAGTTTGGCGATGGCCTCGATGTCCGTGACGTCCACGGTCGGCCGGCCGTCGGTCAGAAACAGCACGGTGGCGGGGCGGCCGGGGTCGAAGGGCAGGGCGAAGACGCGGGCCAGGGTCTCGCTGAAGTTCGTGCCGCCGGCGGCCTCGAATCCCTCGACCCACTCGCGGGCCTTCTTTCGCGCGGCGCCGCTGGCATCGGTCCAACCCTTCGCGAACGACTGGGCCACCGTCGAGAACTGGACGATCGCGAACCGGTCCTTCGGGTCCAGTTTGTCGATGCAGAACGCGAGGGCCCGTTTCGCCTGGCCGATCTTGTCGGTCTTGTCCTGCGGCTTCATCGAGCCGGAGGTGTCGAGGACGAAGACGACGTCGCGCGGCACGCGGTTGTCGGCATTCACCTCGCTCTTGGGCGAGATCAGCATCAGGAACATGCCGGGCTGCTTGGGGTCCGGACGGTACGTCATCAGCGACAGGCCGAAGTCTTTCTTGCCGACCGTGTAGAACAGTTGAAAGTCGCGGTCGAGCAGCGCCCCCTTGGTCTCCATGCCGGCCACGGCCTCGTGGTCGGTCGGCCGCGCCACGCCCACCTCGTGCGTCGGGCTGTAGACGGTCTTGATCGGCACGTCGCTTCGGATCCGCACCGTGACGGTGAAGTCGTCGAGGGTCTTCGACGCCTTCTCGCCGATGCGCAGCGGAAAGACGTACTCGCTGAGCCCGTCGTCCGTCGGCACGAGGTGCGTGTATTCGAGTTCCACCTTCTGGGTGCCGCGCGCGGGCACCGGGAAGATGCGCATCCGCAGGAGATTGCCGTCCATGTATTCGAGGAGGCCGGGGTCCTTGGCCCGGCGGACGATCTCCTCGTACACGCGGCGGGCCTTGTCGCTGTCGAGGAGTTCGCCCTTCACGCGTTTGCCGCCGATGTACATGGCGAAGTCGCGGATCGCCGCCGTCTTCGGCACCGGGAAGACGTACGTGCACTCCAATTCGCGGCCCGTCGAGTTCTGGAACTCCTGGACGACGCGCGTCGTGGCGACCTGGTTGTCGATCTGCGTGTCTACGCGCAGGTACTTGACGGC
>Ga0307379_10006514_pt1 | contig 16017 bp, 15 predicted proteins | sample UN2MG_FD_202237 | JGI IMG/M metagenome (GOLD analysis project Ga0307379, IMG submission 202237) | Soil microbial communities from Risofladan, Vaasa, Finland - UN-2 | ecosystem: Environmental > Terrestrial > Soil > Coastal area > Acid sulfate soil | place: Finland: Risofladan, Vaasa | collected... | reverse complement strand
ACTGGCTCACATGTGGGCAAGGCTAGCGGATGTTTTTAGAGAAAATATGGATATGGAATTGTTTTATAAAATCATAAGGGATGGGTTATAATAAAATTAAAATATTAGCAAAGGTTAACCGGAAATGGATTTAGAGAAAAAAAATAATTGTTCGCAAAATATCTGTAAGAAAGATTCTAAAGAAGGTCTGGTGCTGATAAATACCGGTGATGGCAAGGGAAAGACCACAGCAGCACTTGGACTGGCTCTGAGAGCAGCAGGTCATAATTTTAGGGTTTTGATCCTGCAGTTTATTAAAGCGCCCTACTACAGGACCGGTGAGGCTAAAATTATGGAAAAGTTAAAACCCTTAATTGAGATTGAACAGCTGGGCAGAGGATTTATAAAATTTAAAAATGGAAAGCCGGAACTTACAAAAGAACAGATAGATAATGCTATAGAATCTTTTAAATATGCCAGGGAGAAGATTTATAGTAGAAAATACGATATGGTTATTTTAGACGAGATAAATAATCTAATTGATTACGGGCTTTTAAAAGTGGAGGATGTAGTGGACCTTATAAAAAATAAGCCTGTAAAACTCTGCATAGTGCTGACAGGTAGAAATGCTCCCTGCAAATTAATAGATATTGCTGATACGGTAACTGAAATGAAAGAGGTAAAACATGCTTCCAGTAAGGGTATAAAGGTTAGAAAGGGGATTGAATACTGATTACTGCAAGCTGGCTGAATTTTAAAATACTATAAGTGAAAAGTAGAACTGGATTTTAATAAAATTTAAATTGATCAGGGGAAGGAATCATTGAAATGGAATGTAATAAAGAAAGAAATTTAGAAAGCTGTAACTGTACTTATGAGTCCTGCTCAAGAAAGGGTATCTGTTGTGAGTGTATAGTTTATCACAGGCAATCTGGCGAGCTTCCGGCCTGCTATTTTGACCAGAGAGCTGAGAGAACTTACGATAGATCTATTGAACACTTCATTAAATTAAATAGCTAAATCCGGTTTAACCGGTATAGCCAGTTTTTAAGTTAATCGTCAATGATAAGATATGTAAATAAAACTGAATTTATGACAAAAATAGGTGTACTTTATTGTCTATGGGAAGACAGAGCTGACGGAATAACAGTTTTGTTTCTGGGATGTAAAAGAGAGGCTTTCCAGAAATATATTGGGAAGATTGAGGATAATTATAGGGATTCAGACAGTTTTTCTTTCATCAATAAAGAATCAAAAGATATTGAGAATAAAATTGATGGGTACCTGGATGGTAAGATAAGAAGCCTGGATTTTAAAGTCGAGTTTTTAATGGGAACACAATTTCAAAAAAAAATATGGAATACAACTATTTCCATATCTCACGGAAAAACTATAAGCTACAGGAAGTTGACTGCTCTTGCCGGTTATAAAAATGCCTGGAGGGCGGCTGGCTCAGCATTAAAAAAGAATCCCATAATGTTAATTGTGCCGTGCCATAGAGTTATAAGGAGCGATGGCACTCCGGGTGAATTTGGAGGAGGAAAAAAGGTAAAAAAATTTCTGCTCAGTCTGGAGAAAAGCTCCACACTGGATACTAGATTCAATGATTATTTTGTAGGTTTTTTAAGCTAGTTAAAATGCAAAGTATATTTTACTGGTTCAATTATAATATGTATAGTGAATTTCAATTATATTGAAAATCGCTGTTCCCAAGCTTGAATCAAAGTTAAAAAGTAACTAATTCTGTCTCCAAAGCAGGTAATGGATTTTGGAAGAAATAAAACTTTAATTTAAATGGTCTAAAAATAATAGATTACTATAAAAAGCTACGAATTTTGGAAAATACCACTTACTTATATCATAGAAACAGAGCCACTTTCAGTACCACATGCTCTGTTTCAGCAAGTGGTACAAGCTATAAGCTTGATTTGGTACCGATATTAGGGTTTAGTCCTTCCGGGAGGACTCTGGGGACGTCTGAGATATTTATGAAGATAATAGATAAAATGCAGTGCAAAAAATCAACAATATTTTTAAAATGAGCCTTATATTATTAGCCTTGTTAATAATGTGAAAAACTTTAATATAAAATTAAAATAAAAGAAACTTCTGGCCTTAGGGAAAATGAACTTTAAGCCCAATTCCCAATTATTACTGATTTTAATTATCTGCTTCTCTGATCTTTGGGCTCACTTGAAATATCCTGGGTCTTCTTTTCCATTGGTATTGGTGAAACACCTGCTGCATCTGTTATTATTGTTGCAACCTTGTCAGAATCCAAAATAAACTTAACGTTTTCTTTAAGGGCAGTTTCAACTGTTTCAAGCTTTCTTAGTGCCTGTGCATTACCAATGAAATATTTGTCTGCAGCCTCATTAACTATTTTTATCCTGTCGGCTTCCGCATTTGCAACTATTTTAATGCCTTCAGCTTTTCCTTCTGCAGAAAGTATCAAACCCTGCTTTACGCCTTCAGCTTTCTTGATTTCAGCTCTTTTTTCACCATCAGCCTTTGTTTCCGTTGCAGTAGCATAATCCCTCGCAGCGATTTTTTCCTGTTCAGCCTTAACAACATTATTCATTGAAGCCTGAACATCCGAAGGCGGCTCGATTTTCTGAATTTCACATCGCAGTACTTCTACACCGTAGCTGGCTGTTTCCTTATCGAGAACTGTTTCAACTTTTTCATTTATTGAAGCCCTGTTTTCATTTGCATCTGTTAAAGTCATATTTCCAATTACTGCTCGAAGTGTAGTCCTGGCAAGACTTGTCAGCTGCGCCCTGTGGTCATCGACATTATAGATGCTTGCTTTCACATCTTTTATACGGTAATAAACTACAGCATCAACTGACGCATTAAGCTTATCCTTGGTTATTACCATTTGTGGCGGAATATCAACCATTTGTTCTGTTATATTTACTCGATACATCTTTTCAATCATCGGGATAATCCATGAAAGTCCTGCATCCCTGGTTCTCATATATTTTCCAAATCTTTCAATTATGCCTTTTTGAGTAGGTCTTACTGTCCTGAAGCCTGCAAAGATAAAAAACAGCAAGCCTGCGCATAGCATTACTATCCCGACAAAAAAAATTACCTGAAGAGCATTTATTATTCCGACAATAAGAAGTACAAGTCCTGCAAGAAATAGCAATATGCTAAAAATTCCCATGATTTATCCTTTCTATAAAAAATTAAAAGTTTGTAATATATTTATATTGAAACTCTACTATTTTTTTAAAAATAATTATAGCTTTATTTATTTTTTTTAAAAAATTTTAACATCTACAAAAATGATATAAAAAAGTTACTGGTTTTAAATAACCATAAAGTAAAATTATATAATAATTTTTCCTTATGGCTGATTAATATAAAAAGCAAGTACTACTTATAAATTTTATAACAGGTGATATTGCATAGCAATAGAAATCTTAAATGAGGTATATCTGCTACACTTATTATAGATTTAGAGAAAAAGTATCAAAAGACTATGGTAAAGAAATTATAGTCAGTAAAAACTATAAAAAAAGTAACGAATTCTATCTCCAAAGCAGGTAATGGATTTTGGAAGAAATAAAACTTTAATTGGGAAAATCTAAAGACAAAAAATCACTATAAAAAGTTACGGATTTTGGAAAATACCACTTGCTTATACCATAGGAACAGAGCCGCTTTGGGTACTATATGCCCCATTTTAGCAAGGGATGCAAGCAGTAGCTTGATTTCCGTAACGGTATTAGGGTTTACACCCTCCGGGAGGACTCTGGGGGTAGGTTATTACATTGAGATAAGGTATATTGTATTCAGGAGAACAACCCAAAGAGACCGAGTGTAACTACTGCTTCGAGGATCATTATCACTTCCCTATCCTCCCAAGAGCCTCTACAGCACTCCTTCGGACATTGCTATCTTTACTCTTTAAAGCCTTAATCAAGCCCTTGACATTTTTAATGGCCTTTAATTCCCCGATATCTGGTGGAACAGATATTCCCATTTTTATACCTCCTTATGCCACCAACTGTGTGTAATATTTTTCTACAAAATTAAACTTTTATTACATATTATACACAGTTGTATTGCTGATTTTTAAATTATCTTGATTATAACAAATTCCATTTCTTATTTTTAATAATTTTATTACAATATTGTAAATAAGGGTGGTATTTAAAAAGGGAGTTAGGGGCATGGGAAAATTTTAACACTAAAAAGCAATTTATAAAAACCCCTTAAATGATTTCATGCCGTTTTCAACGTCAATGTTGGCCAGGGTAATATAGATAGTAGTTGTAACTGTTTTGATGAGAAAATTTATTATGAATTTAGATACGCTAAGACAGGAGAAAAATTTTAAATGAGGATAAATTCTAAATTGGATTTTCTTTTTAAATTTAATTATGATAAATTTACTTCATAAAGTTTTAACTTATTATTTAATTAGATATGGTGATTTCAGATGACTGAAATAATATTTATTATAGAAGAATCAAAAGAAGGTGGATTTGAGGCAAGATCGTTAGATTATTCTATCTACACCGAAGCAAAAGATATGGAATCCCTAAAAGAAGCTGTAAAAGATGCAGTAATATGCCATTTTGGTAAGGAAAACGCACCTAAGTTAATAAGGTTACATTTGGTAAAAGATGAATTAATAACTGTATGAAAATTCCAAGAGACGTTAGTAGTGATAAAATAGTTCAGTTATTAAAAAAATATGAGTATAAAATTACCCGCCAGACTGGAAGTCATATTAGGCTAACATCAAATATAAAGGAAATGGAACATAATATAACAATACCAAAACAAAAAGGACTAAGAATCGGAACTTTAAATAATATTTTAAGTGATATTTCCAGATATTTAGAAATAGATAAAGAAAGCCTTATTCAAAACTTATTTAAATAAGCAAGGGAGGGGGTTCACTCCAACCTAAAATTAAAATTTCTTTGCTTAAAATATAAAATAGAGAATAATAATTTATCTTAAAACCCTTCTTTTTAACTAAAACAAATTTTATAAAAATCCTTTAAATGATTTCATACCATTTTCTACATCAATATTGGCCAACTGCACCACGTAATGTTAAGTCATTTAGTAAATCTGTTATTGATGTACCTTTATAGCTACTAAGGATAGACAGATATTTTTTAATTTTACTTAATTTTCTTAATAAAGACAAAAATATAATGAATAGGTATAATGTGTCTTTTTTTTATTAACCTATTTCATGATACTAAAAAACCATGTTATATAGAAGAGGTTATTAAATTGTTAAAATTTAAAAATTATTTCAAGAATTGGGCCAGATAAGGTAAAATAGTTTAATTGTAAAGTAGTTTTTGATAAAAAATAGGAAAGGAACTGAAATGGGTAGTTTTTTAGAAAATTTAAAAAATATTTTCACTGTACCAACAGGAGATAATGCCTCTAAGTTTATTACTTTCACAATCAGATGTAATAAATGCGGTGAAGAAATTACAGTAAGAGCAAGAAAGGATAGCGACATATCCAGAGTGTCCGAGAGTGAAAGCCAGCCAGGTGCAGAGTATTTCTTAAGAAAGGAAATACTTGGAGAGAAATGTAATAATCTTATACATATTGAAGTCTATTTTGGACCTGGTTTTAATATTATTTCAAAGGAAATCAGTGGTGGAAAATTTGTAGAGTAGTGCTTAGCTAAATATATTTTTTATGTTACAATCTTAGTAGTGTTATTAATAATATTATAAAATCTTTGGTAGGAATCTTTTTAAAAAATGAACTTTTCTAATGATTTGAGTGTAGTCATTTTAGCTGCCGGTAAAGGTAAAAGAATGAATTCAGATATTCCCAAGGTACTTCATCAAATACTAGGTCAACCAATACTCTTTTATATGCTATCTCTAGTCAGTAAATTAAATCCTAAAAATATATTTACAGTTGTAGGTAACGGGAAGGAACTGGTTAGCGAATATATAAAAAATAATTTTCCTCAAACTAAAACTGTTACCCAGGAAAATCAGCTGGGTACTGCTCATGCTGTTTGTATGATAAAAAGAAGAAAGGAGGAGGATTTTGGAAAGAATATTTTAATACTACCCGGCGATAGTCCATTGGTTAATATAGAAACCTTAAGGAAATTAGTTGAAAACAGAATCAATTCCGGCAGTGCAGCCTGTGTGATTACCTCCATAGTTCCTGATCCGGAAGGATATGGGAGAATTATAAAAGACAGAAATGAAAATATGGTAAAGATTGTTGAAGAAACTGATGTCAGCTCTGAAGAGAGAAAAATATGTGAAGTAAATTCTTCTATTTATTGTTTTGATACAAAATCTTTATTTGAGAATATTGAAAAGATTAACACCAAAAATATCCAAAGAGAGTACTATTTGACAGATATTATTGAAATGCTTATTAAAAATGGCAAAAAAGTAAACTGTTTTAAAACTCCAGACTATTTAGAGGTTATGGGTATAAATGACAGATTACAGCTTTCCGAAGTAGAAAATATTATGCAAAGGAAAATTAATGAAAGTTTAATGAAAAACGGGGTAACTATAAGGGATTCTGGTTCATGCTATATTGAAAGCTCTGTAGTTATAGATAAGGATGTAATCATTGAACCTTCATGTTTTATCAAGGGTAAAACCAGGATTGGAAAGAACTCTACAGTGGGTCCTTTTTGTCAGGTTACGGATACCGATATAGGTGAAGGCACCAGGATAAATGCCTCGGTTATACTCGGTTCTGTTATTGGAGATAATAATAATATTGGTCCCTACAGCTATATAAGACCCGGTACCGTGACCGGGTCCAATGTGAAAATTGGAGCATTTTGTGAAATTAAAAAATCTGAGATTGCCCGGGGAAGCAAGGTTCCTCACTTAAGCTATATAGGAGATACAGAAATTGGATCAGGAGTAAATATTGGTGCATCATCAGTTACGGTTAATTATGATGGTTTTAAGAAAAGTAAAACTATTATTGGAGATGATGTGTTCATTGGCTCGGACACAATGCTTATAGCTCCGGTTAAAATAGGAAAGGGAGCTATTATTGCTGCAGGGTCGGTTATATATCAGGATGTTCCTTCAAATTCTCTGGCAATAGAGCGTGGGGAGCAAAAAAATATAAAAGATGGTGCTGTCAGGTATAGAAATAGAAAAAAATTAAAAAATATAAAGGAATAAATAATTTAAGGCAGGCGGGTATGAAATATAATAAAAGCAATAAAAAAATGATGCTCTTTTCAGGGTCATCTTATCCTGGTCTGACAGATAAGATTGCAGAGGAACTTGGAATAAATGCTGGAAAAGTTACCAGAACTAAATTTAAAAACGGCGAGATATATGTAAAGTTTGATGAAAGTGTAAGGGGTGCAGATGTATTTGTGGTGCAAACATGCTGTGAACCTGTAAGTGATAATATAATGGAATTACTCATAATGATAGATGCCCTGAAAAGGGCATCTGCGGGGGTGATAAATGCTGTGATTCCTCATTATGGATATGCACGTCAGGATAAAAAAGCAGAAGGGAGGGAATCAATAAGTGCAAAATTATTTGCTAATTTGCTTTCAGTAGCAGGAATGGATAGGGCCATACTTGTTGACCTGCACTCTGCTACTATTCAGGGTTTCTTTGATGTACCGGTAGACCACGTTACTGCCATACCTATAATAGCCAAGTATTTTAAAGAGAAAGAAATTAAGAATGGTGTAGTGGTAAGTCCTGATGTAGGAGGTGTAAAAAGAGCAAGTATTTTTGCTAAAAGACTTCATTTTCCTCTTGCCATACTGGATAAAAGAAGGCCTGCTCCTAATATGGCGGAAATAGAACACATAGTAGGAGATGTAGAAGGAAAAGAGGTCATAATTTTTGATGATATGATAGATACCGGCGGCACAATACTAAAGGCTATTGATATGTTAATAAGACATAGGGTAAAGAAAGTTTATATTGGTGCGACTCATCCTATTTTTTCGGGTAATGCTATAGAAGAATTTGAAAATTCAAAAGTTGAAGAGATAGTAGTGATGGATACTATTCCATTAAATAAAGAATGTAAATCTGATAAGATAAAAGTTCTTTCCATTGCACCTCTGCTTGCAAAAACCATAAAAAAAGTTTATTATTGCAAGTCTGTAAGCGAGTTGTTTAAGGGTGAAGGTTTAGTTTAATTTGTAAACATAAAGGTAGGTGTAGCAATAGATGGAAAATATAGCTTTGGCAGTAGAAAAAAGAAATGACAGTGAGATAAAAAGTAATGCATCAAGAAGATTAAGAAATAAACATTATATACCTGCAGTTGTATATGGTTTAAAAGAAGAGCCAGTTAGTGTTAAGATAAGGGAAAAAGAATTTAAAGGCCTGTTAAAAGGCAGAAGCATTTACAGCCTAATATTTGATATGCATATAGATGGTGCAAAAAAGGATAAGAAAGAAACAGTTTTAATAAAAGAATTTCAGAGAGATCCCATCACTAGAGAATTTCTGAATGTGGATTTTTTAAGAATACAGATGGAGAAGGAAATTGAAACTGCTGTTCCTATCCATATTATTAATGAAGAAGTAGCTGTGGGAATTAAAGAAGGTGGCGGTGTTCTGCAGCACGGCCTAAGGGAGTTGCATATCTACTGCTTTCCTGCAGATATTCCAGAGTATATCGAATATGATATAAAAAATCTGGATATGGGTGTAACGGTTAGGGTCTCAGATATTAATATTTCTGATAAAATAAAAATATTAAATGACCCTGAAGAAGTAGTAGTTTCAATAATTCATCCAACCCAGCTAAAAGAAGAATTGGTTACTGAGGAAGAGGCTGAGGAAGTTGTTGAGCCTGAGGTAATCGGTAAAGAAAAAGAAGAATTAGCAGAAGAAAAAGAACATCCGGAAGAAAAAGGTTCCAGGGAAAAATAATTATTATGATTTTAATTATTGGTCTTGGCAATCCCGGGAAAGACTATGAATTTACAAGACACAATATAGGTTTCAAAATTATTGATAAGTTTGCAGATAGTCTTGAGAAAAAAAGCTGTTACCTGAAATTTAATTCCCTAGTTACTGAATCCTCATATAATGGTAAGAAATTAATACTTTTAAAACCCCAAACGTATATGAATAGCAGTGGTACTGCAGTTGCTATGTGCTACAATTTCTTACGTAAGCAAATTAATTCAATGCTTGTGATCCATGATGATATTGATATTGGATTTGGAGAGATCAGGTTGAAGACGGGTGGCAGTACTGGCGGACATAAAGGCCTGGAATCAATAGCAGATAAACTGGGGAACTATGATTTTGACAGGCTCCGGTTTGGTGTAGGGAGGCCCCCGGGCAGGCAGGATGCAGCAGATTACGTGCTTGACGAGTTTGGTAAAAAAGAAAGAGAAGAAGTTGAAATCGGTGTACAGAGGTCAACAGATATCATAAGGGATTACCTGACAGAGGGTATTGAATATGCTATGAATAAATATAACTAAAAACGCCTGTATTTTTGCCCTTTACCTTGTTTTTATTTTACACTTCTGATTAATTGTGCTTGATTTCCTTTTATCCTTTTGATTCTCTATCTTTCCTTATAAAGTTTTTTAATTTTTTTATTCGTCCAGAATTTATTAAGAAAATTAATGTTTGCACCCTGAAAGGATATTTTAATTGTTTTCTTATATAATCATTCTTGACAACGGTTTTAAAATATTAGCGATGGCAATGTTTTTAGAAAATTTTACAAGTGAAAAGCAGTGGCAGCAGTTTATAGAAAAATATGAAAGAGCAAATACTGAAGATAAAAAAGGTGAAGGTGTCAGTCTTGATACCTTGATTGCTGATGAGAATATCTGGCCTTTTATAATAAGTGCTTTTTTAAAGTCTTTTAATATACCGGTTCTGGTAATTACATCGACCCTGGAGAGAGCTTGTGAGCTGGAAAAGGAAATAAATTGTACTATTCCAGAGGTTAAAATATTTAATTTCCCCAGTCTTGGAAATAGCATTTTCTATAAAAATAAAATTACTGCTGCAGAAAACCTTACAAGAAGGCTTAATATCGTTAAAAACTTATCGAATATTAATAGTTCCACCAGTCCATTTTTTGTTATTGCTACCAGCAATTCTTTGCTAAATTTAATGCCAGAATCCAAAGTAGATAGACTGGAAAGTATAAAAATATTGGCTGGCGGTGAATATGATAGGGACCAGTTGATATCCAAATTTACTGACAGCGGTTACGAGAGGGTACACAGGGTTTATGATAGGGGAGAATTCAGTATAAGAGGAGAAGTCGTTGACATTTTTGATATAGCTGGCGAGAATCCTGCAAGGATTGATTTTCTTGGAGATGAAGTAGAAAAAATATTTTTTTATGATATTTCAAGTCAGAAGCTGATAAAGAAATTGGATAAAATCTCTATTTTTCCAAATACAAATCCCTGGAAGATAAAAGAGATAGGCAGCATAAAACTACCTGAAAAGATGGTCTCTTTTATTGATTTGCTAAAGAAGAATATTCCAAAACTTGCGGTCATATTTTGTGATCCAATAGAAATTTATCTGAAAATAAGAAGCGATATTGATATTCTTCATAAGGTGTTTGATAGAGATAAAGATATTCTGGCAACTGCAAGCAAAGAAATTGCGAGCTCTTATCTGGTGAAAAAAGATTTTCTGGAAAAAGAGGATTTTTATTTAAAATTAAATATAGTTTCCACCAAAGAACAAACCACCAGTAAAAGTGAATTTAATCTGCAGAAAATAACCAGGCAGAAAAAAAGTTTTGGAAATTCCATTGTTTTTATAAGGAATATAAAAAAAGATTTAAAAAGCGGCAAGAAGGTTATTATTTCTATTGATGGAAGTAAAAGAAGAAAGAAGATAGAAGAATTATTTTTAGGCAGTTCCATATCCTATAACTATTTAAGAACCGGAGTTGAAGTTAAATATAATTTACTAGAACCGGGTGTTGCCAGTATCTCAAACAGCAGGTTATACAGGGGTTACCAGTCCAAAGATATTTCATTATATGGGGAACTGGATATTTATGACCAAATGCAGTATCAGATCTCTGAAAAAAAGATTTCTACTGACAAAGGGTTTGAGTATTTTAAGCCCGGGGAATATATAGTTCATAAAAACCATGGTATTGGAAAATATATTGATATTATCTCAAAGCAGATTGGTGGTTATAAAAGAGAATATTTTTTTATAGAATATGCAAATAATGATAAGTTATATGTTCCAACCTGGCAGGCTGACCGCATCAGTAAATATATTGGGGCAAAAAAACCGGTAGTAACGCCTCTTAATTCTAAACAGTGGGATAGTCTTAAAAGAAGGGTCAGGAGATCTGTCTATAAGTTTACTATTGACCTTGCTAAATTATATGCTGAGAGAGATTCCACCAGTGGTTATGCATTTCCCGCTGATAGCCCCTGGCAAAAGGAGATAGAAGATTTATTTCCGTTTAAGGAAACCCCTGATCAAATTAAAGCCATAAATTATGTAAAGAATGCAATGCGCAAACCTAAACCAATGGACACTCTGGTAATTGGAGATGTAGGATTCGGGAAAACCGAGGTTGCCGTAAGGGCAGCTTTTAAGGTAATAGAAAATGGGAAACAGGTTCTGATGCTGGTCCCGACCACGATTCTTGCTGATCAGCATTACCAGACCTTCAGCGAGCGGTATAAAAACTACCCTGTCATTTTAGAAGTCTTAAGCAGATTTAGAGCAAGAAAAAAACAAAAGGACATAGTGAAAGATTTTAATGATGGCAAAATAGATATGATAATTGGAACACATCGTATCCTCCAGGAAGATATAAGGCCTAAAGACCTGGGTCTTATAATTGTAGATGAAGAACAGAAATTTGGAGTCGGAAGCAAGGAAAAGATAAAGTTGTTAAAAACTGAAGTAGATGTACTAACCTTAAGCGCCACACCTATTCCCAGGACACTGTATATGTCTCTTACAGGAGTCAGGGATATTGTATTAATTGAAACTCATCCGGAGGGTAGGAACCCAATAGAAACTTTTGTGGGTGAGATTGACTATCAGGTTGTAAGAAGAGCTATAGAAAGGGAATTGATCAGGGCAGGGCAGGTATATTATGTATACAATAGAATATCTGGAATAGAAAATAAGAAAATCCAGCTGCAGCAATTAGTTCCCGAAGCAAGAGTTGCCCTGACTCATGGTCAAATGGACGGCAGCAGGATAGAAAAAATAATGAGTGATTTTATAAATAAAAAATACGATATACTGCTGACCACTTCAATAATAGAATCCGGAATGGATATTGGAAATGTAAATACATTAATAGTTGAAAATTCACATCTGTTTGGATTATCTCAGCTGTATCAATTGAGGGGCAGGGTGGGTAGGTCTTCTGAGAGAGCTTATTCTTATTTATTCTATCCTGGCAGGGAAAATCTAAGTCTTCCTGCGTTTCAAAGGCTTAAGACTTTGAAAGAATATACCGACCTTGGTTCAGGATACAATATAGCAATGAGAGACCTGGAAATAAGAGGAGCAGGGGAAATATTGGGTCCAAGGCAGCACGGTCACATAAATAGTGTGGGTTTTGATATGTACTGTCAGATAGTAAAAGAAGAGATTGAAAAACTTAAAGGTAAAAAGATTGAAGAGGATATTAATGTTCAAATTGATCTGCCAGTAAGTGCCTATATCCCAAAAAGTTATATTGAAAGTGAAAGAGACAGAGTTAATATTTATAAGGTATTGGGAAATGCAAAAAGTCTTAGTGAAATAGACCAGGTCAGGAAGAACATGAACTTGCGATATAAAAAAGCGCCACTGGTGGTAGATAATCTTGTAAATATAGCGAAAATAAAATATTTACTCAGGAAAGCCAAGATAGAGAAATTTATTTTCTCCCGTGAGAAGGGAATTTACTTGAAAAAAGTGGATATGTCTCAGAGCAGGGCCAGAGAAATGAATAGAAAGAATAAGGTTCTGTCATACGAACCGGTTTCGAAACAAATAATAATAAAAGAAGTCAGTAAAAATATTGATTTAGATTTAGTCTTAAGCAGCCTAAATGATATAATGAGTTTCATATAATATTCAATAAAAGGAAAGAAGGTAAAGATTGAAGAGAAGCGTTATCTGTATAATTATGCTATTGATTTTCGTTTTTGTTTTTTTGTTTGCTGGCTGCAGCAAGACAGTAGCCAGGATAGACGGAATAGAAATAAAGCAAAAGGAAGTCGATACTTATATTAATTTTTATAAAAAACAGAGTACGGATGGGGAATTAACTCAAAATGAAGAGGAGTTAAAAACTTTAGAAGCCAATATAATTGACATCATTATTGTTACAAGACTTCTTGAAAAATACGCAGAGGAAAAAAATATTACCGTAAGCAGTGAGGAAGTTGATAAACAGATTAAATTGATAATTGATTCTTATTCCTCGGAAGAGGATTTTGAGAAGGATTTAAAAGACAAAGGCATAGATAAAAAATTTCTGGAAAATTACTTCAAGAGTCTGGTGCTCAGCAGTAAAATTTTTGATGAAGTAACCATAGATGTAATTGTGACCGACCAGGAGGTAAAGCAATATTATAATGATAATAAAAAAACATTATATGTAGTTCCAGCTAAGGTTAAAGCAAGCCATATTCTGGCCATATTCCCGTGGGTAGAAGATAATTCTGAAGAGACTGAAGAGGGAAGAGAGGAAGCTCTAGAAAAAATAAAAATGGTGGAGGATAAATTAAAAAATGGCGTAGTTTTTGAAGATCTGGCCAGGCAATATTCAGATGACAGAACAAGCGGTGAGAATGGGGGAGATCTAGGTTATATAAGCAAAGGTCAGATGATTGAGGAATTTGAAGAAGCATTATTCTCTCTGGATGTGGAGGAAGTAAGTGAGATTGTTGAAACTGAATATGGATTTCATATTATTAAGGTTTTTGACCGTCAGGAAGAATATATCCAGAAATTTGATGAAGTCGAGGAATCCATAAACACATACCTGTTGAATTTATATAAAATGCAAGAATGGGAGGATTTTATTTTTTCATTAATAGAAGAAGTTAATATTGAGTATTTTACAGATGTGGAAGGAACGCTAAACAGTACTGAAAAGGAAAGCGAATGAAATTCCAACTAAATAGCAGGGATTTAGAAAATATAGACAAAATCAATGACAGCAGCAAACTATTTGCTATTTTGGTGGATATAATGAGAAAGCTCAGATCGCCTGATGGTTGTATATGGGACAGGGAACAAAATCATAAAACCATTAAAAGGAATTTAATAGAGGAAACTTATGAGGCTGTTGAAAGTATTGAGAATGATGATTATAAGGGACTTAAAGAAGAATTAGGTGACCTGCTGCTTCAAATAGTTTTTCACAGCCAGATTGCAGCTGAAAATAAAAAGTTTAATATAAGTGAAGTACTGCGAAGCATTATAAAGAAGTTGATAAGAAGGCATCCTCACGTTTTTCAGGGAATGACTTTAAACAGTAGTGAGGAGATATTGGCAAACTGGGAGGATATCAAGAAAAAAGAAAGAAAAGAGAAATTTAAAAAACCTGATTCAATTTTTAGAGGAATCCCAAGGTCCCTACCGTCTCTCCATTATGCTTCTGAAATTCAAAATAGAGCTTCGAGATTGGGTTTTGACTGGAATAAGGCAATTGATATATTTGACAAAATAAAAGAAGAGCTGACTGAACTTGAAAAAGAAGTAAGGGAAGGCAGAAAAAGCCAGGTATTTGACGAAATAGGAGACGTCCTTTTTAGTATAATAAATTTCAGCAGGCATTTAGGCGTAGATTGTGAAGAAAGCCTATATGAAGTAAGTAAAAAATTTGTAAGAAGATTTAATTTTATGGAGAAATATGCTGATGAAAATAATTTGGATTTTAAAAAACTGCCGCTGAAAGAAAAAGACAAATTATGGGAAATTGCAAAAAGAGAGCTGCCATGAGAAAGACCAAAATAATTTGTACTATTGGACCTGCGAGTAAAGAAGAAAATATTTTAAGAGGGCTAATAACTGGCGGGATGGACATAGCCCGGATAAATACTTCCCACTGTGACTCCGAAGAGGTTATGGAAATAGTGGAAAAAATCAGAAGGGTTTCACAGGAATTTAAAAGAAACACAGCAATAATATTGGACTTGCAGGGCCCTAAAATCAGGGTCAGTGATTTAAAAAATAAGATAAGACTGGAAAGAAAACAAAAAGTTATTTTTACTGTAGCCAATAATTATGATTCCAGTCACTCCGGTATAAATAATATAATTAAGGTTACTTATGATAAATTTATAGAAGATATTAAAAAGGGCAGCCGTATTTTTATCGATGATGGTTTGATTGAGTGCAAAGTACTGGATATTAATATACCCAAGAAGTCAGCTGTTTGCGAAGTTATAACCGGGGGACTGCTGAACTCCCATAAGGGAATTAATATTCCGGGTGTACCTATAAGTGCGGATTCGGTTACCAAAAAGGATCTGGAATTTTTAAATCTTGGTTTAAAACTGGAAGTAGACTTCATAGCCCAATCTTTTGTAAGAAATTCTTATGATATAGAAAAAATCAAAAGAGTAATAAGCGGTAAGAAAAGTCATGCAATGGTTATTGCAAAGATTGAAAAACTTGAAGCAGTTGAAAACTTTGACAGTATTTTAAATTCAGCTGACGCTGTTATGGTAGCCAGAGGTGATCTGGGAATTGAAATGGATCCGGAAGAAATCCCCCATATCCAGAAAAGGATTATAAAAAAAGCCAATATATCAGGTAAGCCTGTAATTACTGCTACACAAATGCTGGATTCTATGATGAGGAATCCCAGGCCTACAAGAGCCGAAGTAAGTGATGTGGCAAATGCAATTATAGATGGTTCGGATTCGGTTATGCTTTCCGGGGAAACTGCGGTCGGTAAGTATCCACTGGAATCCTTAAAAATGATGGTTAAAATAATAAATAAAACCGAAGCTTCTCTGGATTACGATACCATTTTAAGGAATAATACTATAATGAGAAAAAAATTAAAGATTGACCGTAATACTATTACGGAAGC